>Ga0187860_1000042_pt1 | contig 114485 bp, 111 predicted proteins | sample June2016WEW_10_4_FD_132981 | JGI IMG/M metagenome (GOLD analysis project Ga0187860, IMG submission 132981) | Peatland microbial communities from SPRUCE experiment site at the Marcell Experimental Forest, Minnesota, USA - June2016WEW_10_40 | ecosystem: Environmental > Terrestrial > Soil >...
GTTGCGGGCACGATCAGCGGGTCTGGTGCGGCGAGCACTGGCAGCGGGTCGGGTTCGTTGCCGACGGGGACGGTCGGGACGAACGAGTCCTACAGCGTGACCGTGAAGAGTGCGGACGGCGCCACGGTGACCGAGACGGTCACATACAACGTTGCGGCGCTGCCGACGGCGTCGAGCCTGACGACCACGTCGAGCGCCGCGTTCACGCTCGTTGCCCCGCCGCGCTACGCGGACGGCCACATCGAGCTCACACTCCTGCTGCCCAACGGCGGCACCATCCTGCTCGTCGGCCGGCACATCGCGCTGCTGACCGGCAAGCTGCCCGGCAGGCACGGCGCGCGGATCGTGGTCGTGGGCCATGGCGGCGCGAGCGTCACCACCTCGAGCCAGGTGTCGCTGAAGCTCACTCTGAACAAACGCGGCAAGGCACTGCTCGCCTACGCCAGGGCGCACCACCACGCGCTGCACGTCTGGGTGCAGATCACCTACAAGCCGAACGGTGGCACGCCACGCACCCAGTGGATCGAAATCCGCGTGCTGAAGGGCCAAGCCTGGGTGTAGGCGCGAGCCGCAGCAGCCGGGACCCTATAACGCCCCCCATGACAACCAGCGCGTGAGCCGGCGCGACGGTCGCGTCCGTGCTTGCTCCGGGCACGGGGCGGATCAGCGCGGGTGGGGGCTTGTCAGCTCGGCTTGGCCTTGAGCACCAGCACGGTGACCTCGTGCGTACGGGGCGTGCCGCCGGTGGGCCGGTAGGCGACCGACACGTTGATGTGGACTGGCCAGCCGTGATGGCGGGCGTATCGCAGCATCGCCATCGCGCGGTGGTTCAGGTGCAGCGTGACCTTCACCACGCCGGCCGCCGCTACGTGGAGCGTCGCGCGGCAGGTTGCGTAGCGGTGCCAGCCGGGCATGAGCAGGTAGCTCGCGCTGCTAGCACCACCCCCGGACGCGGCGCTGTGCGTTCCTAGGATCTCGATCGTGCCTGAGCCCGGCGCGTCGAGCTGAATCCCGATCGTCCCGTCAGAGGCGCCCTGGCTGGCTGTGATCGTGAACTGGTTCGACGCCGCATGCGGGTTTGGCGTCACGATCGGGCTCGGCGCGGTCTGCGTCAGTGTCGCTGTCGCGTTCGCGTTCGCCGTGCTGTCCGTCGCGGTGATCGTCGATTGTCCGACGGTGCTCGTTGAGGTGATCGTCGCCTGGTAGGTGCCGGGCGTCGAGCCCGCCGTGACTGGGCCCACCTGCTGGCCGCCTGAGCTTTGGATCGACACCGTATCGCCAGACACGGGACCCCCGCCCAGATCGTCGACCGTCACCGTCGCGGTGCTCGTTGAGGTCCCGTCCGCCGGGATCGAGGCGGGGCTGAGCGACAGGCTCATCGTCTGTGAGCTCGCGGACTCGAATACGTACGCGGCGCCCTGGCCGGACGCGCGGCCGGGCGCGCCGGCGACGATCGTCGAGCCCGAGACAGCGACGGCGAAACCGAACTGATCGCCGGCCTGTCCGTCGGAGGTTTCGAGCTCCGCACTTTGAGTCGTGGTGCCCGCCCAGCTCCCCGATGGCTCTGAGAAGAGGTCGAGAAGCCCTTGATCGTCACCGCTGCCGGGGGCCGCGGCGGCGACCGTTGCGCCCGAGATCGCCACCGAGAGGCCGAGCTGATCCCCCGTCGCCGCATCGGAGGCCGTCAGCTCGGTGGTCGCCTGGGAGGTGGTGCTCCAGCCATTCGGCGGTTCCGCGTACACATACACAGCGCCCGCGTTTTCGTTGTCGTCGACCGCGTGTCCCGGCGCGCCTGCGACGATCACAGGTCCTGAGATCGCGACCGAGAAGCCGAGGTTGTCGTAGGCCGTGCCGTCGGCGCTCGTCAGCTCACCAGCCTGCGTCTGTGGCGTCGTCGGCGCGTCGGAGCTCCAGCCACCTGGCGGCTCGCTGAAGACATATACGGCGCCCTGCGAGGCGTTGGGTCCGGCTATGTAATCTGGCGCACCGGCGGCGATCACAGGGCCTGAGATCGCGACCGAGTAGCCGAGGTCGCCGCCGCCGTCGGAGGCCGCCAGCTCGGCTGTTTGCGGCGTCGGCGTCGGCGCCGAAGCCCAGCCTGCCGCGGGCTCGCTGAAGACGTATGCGCTGCCCCCTGCACCACCAAATGCGCCGGCGACGATCACAGGCCCTGAGATCGCGACCGAGTAGCCGAGGTTGGCGTTCTGCTCGCCGTCGGAGGCGATCAGCTGAGCGCTCGGCGTCGAGCTGCTCGCCCAGCCGCCCGGCGGCTCCGTGTAGACGTACACGGAACCCTGCCCCGCGTTGCCGTCGATCGTGCGGCCGGGTGCCCCGACGACGATCGTTTGACCCGAGATCGCGACGGAGCAGCCGAAGCAGTCGTCAGGCGTGCCGTCAGACACGGTCAGCTCTGCTGTCTGTGTCGCGTCGGCCCAGCCGCCCGACGCCGGCAGAGTGAATACGTAGACCGCGCCGGCCCCGTGGTCAGGAGCGCCGAGGACGAGCGTCGACCCCGAGACCGCGACGGCGGAGCCAAGCCGGTCGTCCGGGCTGCCGTCGGAGGCGGTGAGCTCGCGAACCTGTTCGATCGTCGGGTCGATGCGCAGCGGGTAGGTGGCTCGCGCGTCGCTGATCTCGATCAGTAGGCGGTGGTGGGCGATGGCGAGCCGGGCGGGTACGCGAGCGCCGCTTTGGTCGCTGACAACCAGCTGGGTGTAGAGCAGCGTCCCCGCCCCCCAGCTGAACGCAACGCTACCGTCAGCCAACTTGTCGATCGCGGCACCTGAGATCAGCTGGGATATCGCGAGCGGCCCGTTCCCGGGTGGACGGCGCGTAACGAAGAAGCTCTGCTCGAGGCCGAGCGGCCCGTTCGCAAGCCACTCCCGCAGACCGGATGAGCCCAAGCGGAGCTCGTTACGATCGACCGACGCGCCGCGGAGTCCGACCGGCCGCGCGTGCGCGCCGCGGCCAACGCTGAGCATCGATAGACCCAGGTTCAACCGGCCGCTGCCAGTGAGCGCGAGCATGCCGCCGCTCATAGTGACCTCGAAGCGCTGAGCCGGGTTGCGCAGGGCGAAAGCACGAGCGGCGAAACGGCGTACGAAGTACTGCGCCTCATCGCTGCCAAGCCCGCGCGAAACAGCGATCTGAGCACTTGTGGGAAGCCGCGAGGAGCCACTGGTGCTGCCAGCGGCAGCGGCGCGGGTTCCCAGGCCGCCAAGGCCGACGGCGAGGGCCAGGACGAGCGGCGCCAGCGCGGCTGGCCAGCCTGGCAGGTCTACGCGACGCGATCGGCCTGCGGTCTGCGGCCGATCTCCCAGGAGGTGTTGCACAGGCGTAGATCCGCCTGTCCTCGTCAGGCAGAGGTGCAAAGGCCGTCCATGTCTCGCGGTCATATGGCTAACCTCGGCCTGCACAGCCGAGTTCTTGAGCCGCTCCGCGCCCTAAGCCGCGTGGCGTCACGCACGACATCTTCCGCCAACCGTAGGCCGCCTCCGAACTGGCGTTCGGTGGATGCGCCAGATGCTCTATGTAGACAAATAGGGGCACGATCCGCTTTGGCCCGAATAGGTGCTCGAGGATCAGCCGCCGCGGCGTCGAGAGGAGCAGCCCGGATCGGCCGCACGGGGCCTATTGTGCGCAGGGTGAGCAGGCGCTGGGTTCTCGTCATGGTGGGGACGGTGATCCTCGTGGCAACGGTGACGGCAGCCGCGTTGGTGGCCAACCGTTCAAGGAGCGCGCGGCCGACGGCCTTGGTGCGGCTGGTCCTTCCCGGTCACAGGTTGCAGGCCGGGCAGGTTGTGCGGGTGAGGATCGTCAACGACGCATCCAACCCGGTCATTTACACCGGCTGCTTCATCTTGCAGCTGCGCGAACGGGACGCGTGGACGACGATCAACAGCACTCACCGGATCAGCGTTCCGTGCGCGAGGAGGTACTCCGCGCCGCCGCAGGCGGCTCGCTCTGATCGCAAGTGGGCGCTGATGCTCTACGACGACCTGCGGCCGGGCCGGTATCGCATCACGCTGCTCTACAAGTTCCTATCCAAGCACTGGCACGCGGCCGGTCTTGACGGCCACCTCCGCCAGATTCGGGCCACACTGAGCATCCTGAAGTTCGATCCCGGCCCAGCGCCGCAGCTGCCCGAGCGGCGCATCAAGCGAATCGCGCTGCAAACGGCCGCCAGCGCCGGCGACCCGCACCCGAGCTTGATTCAGTATGCGGAGGGCACACGATTTGAGGCCAACCGGGTCGCCTCGCAGGATCTCGTCTGGGGTTGGAGCTGGGCTTATCTGATCGCCATCCGCGGCCACTTCAAAGCCACCGGCGAACCAGGCTCATACGCTGCGGATTACTCGGACTCACCAAGCTCGCAGGTGTACTCGGTGGTCGCGATCGTCCTCGACGCCAAGACGGGGCACGTCGAGGACTTCGGGATGTTAGATCGCTATCCCAAGCTTTCCAACATGGGTGCCGTCACCACCGACTACCGCCACTCGTAGCCGTGTCTGGCCACCGAGTGTGGTCGACGGGGTACCGATGATCAAAGACGTGAGGCAACTGCTTTCCACGGAAGAATTGGACGCCAGCCGGGGGAGGATCTGATGCGCAGGTTGATCTACTCGATGACTGTGTCGCTGGACGGCTTCATCGCTGGGCCGGACGGCGCGATCGACTGGTCGGTGCCCGACGAGGAGCTGTTCGCCTTCCACACCCAGCAGGTGCAGGAGACCGGCGTGCAGCTCTGCGGACGGCGGCTCTACGAAACGATGCTCTACTGGGAGACCGCGCAGGAGACTTCGCTGCCCGAGGAGCACGTCGAGTTCGCCCAGATCTGGAAGGCCCTGCCGAAGGTCGTGTTCTCCACGACGCTGGAGAGCGTGGTGGGCAACACCAGGCTGGCCAGGGAGGGTGTCGGCGAGGAGGTTGGAAGGCTCAAAGAACAGCCCGGAAAGGACATCGCCGTCGGCGGCGCCGGCCTCGCTCGCGCGTGCATGAAACTGGGTCTGATCGATGAGTGGCGGCTGTTCGTGAGCCCGGTCCTGCTCGGCGGCGGCACGCCTTACGTCCCGCCCCTCGACGAAACGATCAACCTGGAGTTGGTCGACACGCAGACGTTTGGCGCTAGCGTGGTCTACCTTCGCTACCGGTCTTCCGTGCAGGCATGAAACCCGGGTGGGCCGCGCTTCCCTTGCCTCTGTCGGGGTTACGTGTTGGCGTCGAGCGTGGAGACGTCGTAGTCGCTGAAGCGACGGTCGGCAGTGATGATCGTCAGGCTCTCGGAGCGGGCCTGTGCGATGAGGAGTCGGTCGAACGGATCGCGGTGGTGCAACGGGAGTTCGGCGACCGCAAGCGCGGCGTCTGGAGCAAGTCCGAGGATCCGCAGGCCGGTGCGCAAGACGTTGGGATACAAGTCGGCGGGAATCGTGAGCTTGCCGAGCGACGCTTTGACGCCGATCTCAGCAAACGACACGACGCTGAACGTCAGCTCCTCCGCATGCTCGATCGCTTCTTGCGCCAATGGCCCGACGCGGCGTGTGCCTTCGAGCTCCCAGAGCACGACGTGCGTGTCGAGGAGCAGCCTCACGCAGGTCTGTCGAAGAAGAGCTCGTCGAGTTCCTCCTCCGTGAACTCGAAGTCCTCGCCGATCGAGATCCGTCCTTTCAGCGAGCCGCGCGCTTGGAGGAAGCGGGCGCCCGGTCCTGTTGGTGGAACGATCCGGACCAATCGCGCTACAGGAACGCCGTCGCGTGCGATCTCGATGTCCTCGCCGGCCTCTACACGGGCGAGCAGCTTTGACAGATCTGTCTTGGCCTGACCAACGTTTACGCGCATAACGGCATGGTATCTGCTTGGCCAAGCATGGTCAACCAGACCGCCCAGGCGGCTCCTTGCCACGACAGCCACGCACCACCCGCCGGCTCGCATCGGGATGCGTGGGCGTGTCGCGCGCTGTCTGCGTGTCGCAGAATCCTGGCGCGCGGCACGCTATGAGCGATACACGATGCTGATCGCGTGGGCGCACACCAACGGGGCGGGCGTGCTGCACTACGACCGCGACTACGACGTGCTCAGCGAGCTCACCGGGCTGGTCTTCTACTCGCAATGGCTGGCAGCAGCAGGCACCCTGCAGGTGCTCACCGCCGAGGCTCGCGACGACGCGCTCACAAACCTTGACAATTCTTTGGTAAGGTCTGTCGCGCGATGGAAGGGCTCACGATCCAGGAGGCCGCGCAGACCACCGGCTGGTCGCCGCGCATGCTGCGCTACATCGACCGCGCTGGGTTGCTCGAGCTCGCCCGCTCCAGCGCGGGCTACAGGCTCTACGGGCCTGAGCAGCTGCAGCGCCTGAGAACGCTGCGCGAGCTGCTCTCGAGCATGAACTTCGGGCTCGCCGAGCTCGGCTTCGCGCAGCGACTGCGGCGCGAGCCCGCGCTGCGCGCCGCCGTCGATGCCTGGCTTGACGCCGAGCCGGAGCGCCCGGCCCATGTCGCAGCCGATGATTGGCTGCGCTGGGAGCAGGACAAGCACCAGGCGCTCATTGCCGCCGCAACGCAAACCATTCAACTGGAGATCGCATGACACCAAGCGCCACCCTCACCGCCAGTGCCTTCAAGGTTGCAGACCTCTCGCTCGCGGCGTTTGGACGCAAGGAGATTGAGTTGGCGGAGCACGAGATGCCGGGCTTGATGGCGACGCGGCGCGAGTACGCGGCGAGCCAGCCGCTGGCCGGAGCACGCATCACAGGGTCGTTGCACATGACGATCCAGACAGCCGTGCTGATCGAGACGCTTGTCGCGCTCGGCGCCGAGGTCCGCTGGGCGTCCTGCAACATCTTCTCGACCCAGGATCACGCCGCGGCGGCGGTGGCGGTCGGCCCGAACGGGACGCCTGAGCAACCTCAGGGCGTTCCCGTGTTCGCCTGGAAGGGGGAGACGCTCGAGGACTACTGGTGGTGCACCGAGCAGGCGCTGGATTGGCCGGAGGGCGGCCCGAACATGATCCTTGACGACGGCGGCGACGCGACGCTGCTGATCCACAAGGGTGCCGAGTTCGAGCGCGCCGGCCACGTGCCGGCGCCCGAGACAGCCGACTCCGAGGAGTTTCAGACAGTCCTCGCACTGCTCGCCCGTTCGCTCGAGCAGGACCCGCAGCGCTTCACGCGGATGGCGGCCGGCATCCTCGGCGTCACCGAGGAGACGACCACCGGCGTTCATCGCCTCTACCAGATGCAGGAAGCCGGCGAGCTGCTGTTCGCGGCGATCAACGTCAACGACTCGGTCACCAAGTCGAAGTTCGACAACCTCTACGGCTGCCGGCACTCGCTGATCGACGGCATCAACCGCGCGACCGACGTGATGATCGGCGGCAAGGTCGCCGTGGTCTGCGGCTTCGGTGACGTCGGCAAGGGCTGCGCGGAGTCGCTGCGCGGACAGGGCGCGCGCGTGATCGTCACTGAGATCGACCCGATCTGCGCGCTGCAGGCGGCGATGCATGGCTACCAGGTCGCGACGCTCGACGACGTCCTCGCCAGCGCCGACATATTCGTCACCGCCACCGGCAACGTGAACATCATCACCGCCGAGCAGATGGCGCGCATGAAGCATCAGGCGATCGTCGGCAACATCGGCCATTTCGACAACGAGATCGATGTCGCGGGCCTCACCAGGCTTCCGGGCATCAAGCGCGTCAACGTCAAGCCGCAGGTCGATGAATGGGTCTTCCCGGACGGCCACTCGGTGATCCTGCTGTCCGAGGGCCGGCTGCTCAACCTCGGCAACGCAACCGGCCATCCGAGCTTCGTGATGTCGAACTCCTTCACCAACCAGACGATTGCCCAGATCGAGCTGTTCACCAAGAACGACGAGTACGAGAAGCGTGTCTACGTGCTGCCCAAGCATCTCGATGAGAAGGTCGCGCGGTTGCATCTCGACGCGCTCGGCATCCGCCTCACCACGCTGCGCCCCGAGCAGGCGGCCTATATCGGCGTCCCTGTCGAAGGTCCCTACAAGAGCGACCAGTACCGCTACTAGCATGCCCGCCGGGCGCCACAGCGCGCGCGCATCGCACGATGCGGCGCTGGCGGCGGCGGGCGCCGCGCGGATTGCCTGGGCGGACGGCCAGATGCCGCTGCTGCGCGCGGTACGCGTGCGCTTCGCGCACGACCAGCCGCTCGCGGGCCTTCGCATCGCAGCCTGCCTGCACGTCACGGCGGAGACGGCGAACCTCGTTCGTGCGCTCTGCGCGGGTGGTGCACACGTCGCGCTGTGTGCGGCCAATCCGCTCTCTACGCAGGACGATGTTGCCGCGGCGCTGGTCAGCGACCACGGCGCCGAGGTCTACGCCGAGCGCGGCGAGGATCGCGCCGCCTACGCCGGTCATCTGCGCCGCCTCGTGGCAGCCTCGCCGCAGCTGCTGATCGACGACGGCGCCGAGCTGATCGTGGCCGCGCACGAAGCGGCGGCGCCAATCGCCGCTTCGTTGATCGGGGCGACCGAGGAGACTGCCACCGGGCTGGTCCGTCTGCGTGCGATGCAGTCCCAGGGCACCCTGCGCTGCCCTGTGCTGGCCGTCAACGACACGCTCACCGAGCGCGTCTTCAACGATCGCTACGGCACCGGCCAGTCGACGCTCGACGGGATCCTCCGCGCCACGAACCTCCTGTTCGCCGGTCGCTCGGTCGTCGTGTTCGGCTACGGATCTGCGGGTCGCGGTGTCGCGGCGCGCGCGAAGGGCGCCGGCGCCGCCGTGACCGTCTGCGAGGTCGATCCGGTACGCGCGCTCGAGGCGCGGATGGAGGGCTTCGCCGTGATGGGCGCCCTCGCCGCCGCGGCGATCGGTGAGGTCTTCATCACCGTCACCGGCGCACCGGACGTCCTGCGTCGGGAGCACTTCGAACGCATGCCCGATGGCGCCGTTCTCGCCAACGCCGGCCACTTCGATGTCGAGATCAGCCTCAGCGATCTCGCGGCTATCGCGAACGGCCCAGCGCAGGCTGTTCTGCCACTCGTCGATGAGTACCAGCTTCCGGACGGTCGGCGCCTGCACCTCGTTGCCAAGGGACGGGTCGTCAACCTGGCGGCAGCTGCCGGTCATCCGGCGGCGGTGATGGACATGTCGTTTGCCGCACAAGCCCTCGCCGTCGAGCATCTCGCAAGCAGCGCCGGCCAGCTGCAAGCCGGCGTGCACATCCCGCCGGCAGCGCTCGATCGCGAGGTCGCGCAGCTCAAGCTGGCATCGCTGGGGATCACGATCGACGTCCTGCGCCCCGAGCAGGAGCGCTATCTGCGCTCGTTCCGCTAGCGTGCAGGCGGTGCGCGCGATGGTTCTCGCAGCCGGTCTCGGCACTCGTCTACGGCCGATCACCTACGAGATCGCGAAGCCGATGGTGCCGGTGCTGGACCGGCCGGTGATGGCGCACATCATCGACCTGCTCGACCGTCACGGCATCGAGCGGGTGGTCGCAAACCTGCACCACTTCCCCGACGCGATTCGCGGCTACTTCGGCGAGCGGCTCAGCTACAGCTACGAGCCCGAGCTGCTCGGCACTGCGGGCGGCGTCCGCAATTGCGCCGATTTTTTCGGCGACGACACCTTCCTCGTCATCTCGGGCGACGCGCTGACCGACATCGACCTGAGCGCGTTCCTCGCCGCCCACCGTGCCGGCGGCACCGTCGCGACGCTCGCCGTCAAGCGTGTCAGCGACACCCGCGAATACGGCGTTGTGCTCACTGATCGCGCAGGTCGCGTCACCGGCTTTCAGGAGAAGCCGAGCCCCGACGAAGCGCTCTCCGACCTCGGCAACTGCGGCATCTACTGCTTCCAGCCGGCGATCTTCGACTACTTCCCCGAGCAGCCGGTCGTGGATTGGGCGCGTGACGTGTTCCCGGCGTTGCTGGACCGCGGCGTGCCGTTCGCCGTCCACGAGATCACCCAGTACTGGAACGATGTCGGCTCGCTCGCCGAGCTCCGCCAGGGCACGTTCGACGCCCTCGCCGGCGAGCTGCGGATCGAGGTCGCGGGCCACGAGGAGCGTCCCGGGGTGATCGTCGGCGAAGGATCGGCGCTCACGGGTGTGGCCAGTGCCGAGGGAATGGTGTGGATCGGTCGGGACGTCCAGTTCGGCGGCGACGTTCGCCTGCTCGGCCCGGTCGTGATCGGCGACGGTGCACGGGTCGGCGCGCGCGCGTCAGTCCGCGACAGCATCGTCTTTCCCGGCACTGAGCTTGCCCACGGCGCCTTGCTCGTCGGCGCGATAGCCGGCCACGACGGGATCGTCGCGAGCCTGCGCCCGCGCGGCTGAGATCGACGAGCGCTATCGCGGCAAGCTGATAGCTTGCCGCTCATGCGTCGCATGATGATCGCCCTGCTGGCCACCGCCACGCTCGCGGGCTGCGGCAGCTCGGTGCTGCATCCGATCAAGAATCTCGTCGACCACCACAAGTCGGTCGCGCTGGCACTTTGCATCCTCCACGCCGACCGGACGATCCACGACCTCAAGAGCCATCACGACCTGGCTGGTCTCTACCACGCCTATCGGGTGCTGCAGGACTGCAAGCACGTATAGGTCAGCCCGCCGCGGAATCGGTTGGCGTTAGCCGACCCGATGTCCGAGGCGATACCCTGAGCTGATGGGCATTCTCGACCGGGCTCTGAACGTCGGCGAAGCAAAGATCTTCCGCCGCCACGAGCAGCGCGTGGTGCTGATCGGCGCCTACGAGGCGGAGCTGAAGCTCGACACCGATGAGGAGCTGCGTGAGCGGATGGACGTCCTGCGCGAACAGGCGCACGCTGGCTCCTCGCTCGACGAGCTGCTCCCCGAGTGCTTCGCGATCGTGCGCGAAATCGGCGAGCGACGCATGGGGATGCGTCACTTCGATGTCCAGCTGATCGGCGGGATGGTGCTGCACGGCGGTGCAATCGCCGAGATGCGCACCGGCGAGGGCAAGACGCTGACGGCGACGCTCGCCGTCGTGCTCAACTCGCTGGCCGGCAACGGCGTGCACGTCGTCACGGTCAACGACTATCTGGCCCGTCGCGACGCCGAGTGGATGAGCCCGATCTACGATGCGCTGGGGGTCACGGTTGGCGTGTTGCAGGCCCACCAGCCGATCGAGGACAAGCGCTACGCCTACGCCTGCGACGTGACCTACGGGACGAACTCGGAGTTCGGCTTCGACTACCTGCGCGACAACATGGCGGGGAGCCTCGAAGAGAAGGTGCAGCACGGCGGGCGCATCGACGAATCGGGGCGCAACGTCGCGAGCCACACGTTCGCGATCGTCGATGAGGTCGACAACATCCTGATCGACGAGGCGCGGACGCCGCTGATCATCTCCGGTGCGCCTGAGCGCGCTGCGGAGCTCTACGTCCAGTTCTCCAGGCTCGCCCCACAGATGCTGCCGGGCAAGACCCCCGAGGGTCTCGACCCGCGCTCCAAGAAGGAGTTCGTCGCCGACTTCGACTACGAGCCCGACGAGAAGCACAAGACCGTCTCCGTCACCGAGCTCGGCGTCGCGAAGGCCGAGCGCTTCCTCGGCATCGACCATCTCTACCGAGCCGAGAACGGCCACCTCGTCAACCACCTGATCCAGGCGCTGCGGGCGGAGTCGCTGTACAAGCGCGACGTCGACTACGCCGTCATCGACGGCGAGGTCAAGATCATCGACGAGTTCACCGGCCGCATCCTCGAGGGGCGGCGTTGGTCGGAAGGACTCCACCAGGCCGTCGAGGCCAAGGAGGGGGTCGCGGTTCAGGACGAGAACCAGACGCTCGCGACGATCACGCTGCAGAACTACTTCCGCCTCTACGACAAGCTCGCCGGCATGACCGGTACGGCGCTGACCGAGGCGACCGAGTTCATGAAGATCTACAAGCTGCCGGTCGTGCAGATCCCGACGAACCAGCCGATGATCCGCACCGACCGCAACGACCAGGTCTACAAGACCAAGGACGGCAAGTGGTCAGCCGTCGAGCGCGAGATCGCCGAGCGCAACCAGGCCGGCCAGCCTGTCTTGGTCGGCACGATCTCGGTCGAGGTCTCCGAGCTGTTGAGCGATCGCTTGCGCCGCCGCGGCATCGCGCACACGGTACTGAACGCGAAGCCCGAGCACGCCGAGCGGGAGGGCGAGACGATCGCCGACGCCGGCCGGCCCGGGGCGGTCACGATCGCGACGAACATGGCCGGCCGCGGTGTCGACATCAAGCTTGGCGGCAACCCCGAGCACATGACGAGGCTCGAGCTCGCGAAGCTCGGCCTGCTTCCCGGTGACGAGGGCTACGCCGAGCGCTACGCCGAGCGCCTCCCGGCCGTCGAGGCGGAGATCGAGGCCGCGCGCCAGCAGGTGCTCGACGCCGGCGGGCTGCTGATCATCGGCACCGAGCGTCACGACTCGCGGCGTATCGACAACCAGCTGCGCGGCCGCTCCGGGCGCCAGGGCGATCCTGGCGAGTCGCGCTTCTTCCTCTCCGCCGAGGATGACCTGATCCGCCTGTTTGCCGGCGATCGCATCTACCGGATCCTCGACCGGCTCGGCACCGTCGACGTTGAGGGAAACGAGGAGCCGATCGAGGCGAGCCTGCTGTCCAAGCAGATCGAGAAAGCCCAGCGCAAGGTCGAGGAGCAGTACTTCCTCCAGCGCAAGCACACGCTCGAGTACGACGATGTGATGAACGAGCAGCGCCGCGTCGTCTATGCCCTGCGCGACCAGGTGCTCGAGGGCAGCAACATGGCCGAGCTCGCGCGTGAGGAGATCGCTGGTGCACTCGAGCGCACGATCGAGGACTACACCGCGGAGGAGTACGCCGAGGACTGGGACATCGGCGGCTTGCTCCTCGCGCTGTCGCAGATCTACCCGACGACCGTCTCGGCGGCGGATCTCGATCGTGAGCATTCTGACGTCGAGCGGCTGGTGGCACTCGTCACCGACGACGCCGGCCGCTGCTACGAAGCGCGCGAGGCGGAGCTCGGCGAGGAGTTGATGCGTGCGCTCGAGCGCTATCTGCTGCTGCAGATCATCGACGAGCGCTGGCGCGAGCACCTCTACGACATGGACTACCTGCGCGAGGGCATTCACCTGCGCGGCTTCGCTCAGATCGATCCGTTGGTTGCCTACAAGAACGAGGCCTACACGCTGTTCACGGACTTGATGAACACCGTCTGGGCCGACTTCGCGCGGATGATCTTCAACGTGCAGGTCCAGGTTGCCGCGCCCAACGGCGGCGGCGCTCCGGGCGCCGCGGCCTACCAGCCTGGCGGCAGCTCGACGCGCGCGGCGAACGTCACCTACTCATCGGGTGCGCCAGTTGGTGCCGCGGCGATCGGCGCGGCGGCCGCCGCGACATCTGTCGAGGAGAACCCGTTCGGCGAGGGCGAGCCGCTGCCCGCAGCTGTCGCGCAGCGCCACGTGAGCGAAGACGAGCAGCTGGGGCGCAACGATCCGTGCTGGTGTGGGTCGGGTAAGAAGTTCAAGCGCTGCCACGGCGCCTAGTCATGCCGGCTGCGATGGGCTCAGAGCCGACGCCGGCGCGCCTCGCGGCAATCCGCGACCAGCTGAAGCTGCTCGCGGACTATCTTTGACCCTCCTGCGCTTGCCGAGCGCGTCGCGGTGCTCGAGACGCAGATGGGCGAGACAGGCTTTTGGAACGACTCGCAGGCGGCCGCCAAGATCGGTGCCGAGCACGCGCGGAGCCAGCGGCGGCTGGAACTGTTCCGCAGCGTCGACTCCGACATCGGTGATCTCGAGACGCTCGTTCAGCTGGCCGCCGAGGATGAAGAGCTCGCGGGCGAGCTCGACGGCGCGATAGCGTCCGTCGAGGCTCGCCTCGCGCAGCTCGAAGAGGAGCGCCTGTTCTCGGGCCGCTACGACGGGGGCGACGCGCTCGTCACCGTCAACGCGGGCGCCGGCGGCACCGACGCCCAGGACTGGGCCGAGATGGTGCTGCGGATGGAGATGCGGTGGGCGGAGAAGCGTGGCTTTCAGACGGAGCTGCTCGAGGTGAGCGAGGGCGAGGAAGCCGGTATCAAGTCCGCCACCTTCCGCGCCGCCGGTGAGAACGCCTACGGCCTGTATGGGGCGGAGAAGGGCGTCCATCGACTCGTACGGATGTCACCGTTCGATTCGGCCAACCGCCGCCACACGAGCTTCGCCGGGCTCGAGGTTGCGCCGGTCGTCGCCGATGAGGGGGAGATCGAGATCGACGATGACGACCTCCTCATCGACACCTACCGTGCGAGCGGTGCCGGCGGGCAGCACGTCAACAAGACCGACTCCGCTGTTCGGATAACGCACCGGCCGAGCGGCATCGTCGTCCAGTGCCAGAACGAGCGCTCGCAGACGCAGAACCGGCAGACGGCGATGTCGATGCTCCGGGCGAAGCTCGCCGAGCGCGAGGAGCGCGCACGCCAGGAGGAGATCGCGCGCGAGAAGGGCGAGGCCCAGGATGTCAACTTCGCCTCCCAGATCCGCTCCTACGTCCTGCACCCCTACACGCTCGTCAAGGACCATCGCACGAGCTTCGAGATGGGCGACGTCCAGCGCGTCCTCGACGGCGACCTCGACGGCTTCGTACGCGCCTACCTGCTGAAGCGGTGATTGTGACGGGCGAGGAGATCACCGGGCTGACCGCGGTAGTCCAGCGCGCCCTCGACGAGGACCTCGGAGCCGGCGACCTGACAGGCGAGGCGACGGTGCCGGTCGATGCCCGGGCACGGGCGCGAATCTTCCAGAAGGAGGCGGGCGTGATCTACGGGATGGACGCGGCGGCGCTCGCGTTCACGTTGCTCGACCCGGAGGCCGGCGTGACGCGCAACGCGCCTGAGGGCGAGTGGCGCCAGGCCGGCGGCGTCGTGCTCACCGTCGAGGGGATGGCCCGGGCGCTCCTGGCTGGGGAGCGTACGGCGCTCAACTTCCTCCAGGGCCTCTCCGGCGTGGCGACCCTGGCCGCGCGCTGCAGTGCTGCTCTCGCCGGCACCAGGGTGCAGGTCCTCGACACGCGCAAGACGACGCCCGGGCTGCGGGCGCTGGAGAAGGCCGCCGTCGCGGCAGGCGGCGGCGCCAACCATCGCCACGGGCTGTTCGACGCGATCCTGATCAAGGAGAACCACATCGCGCTCGCCGGTGGCGTGGCAGCAGCCGTTGCCGCCGTGCGCGCTCGGGCTCCCGGTCTCGCCGTCGAGATCGAAGTTCGCAACGCCGACGAGATCGAGGCCGCGCTTGCCGTCGGCGCCGAGCGGCTGATGCTCGACAATATGAGCATCCCCGAGCTGCTCGACGCCGTGGCGCAGGTTGGCGGCCGGGCAGCGCTCGAGGCCAGCGGCGGCGTGACGCTCGAAACGCTCAAGGCGGTCGCGAGCACCGGCGTAGACTTCATCTCGATGGGTGCGCTGACGCACTCCGCACCGGCACTCGACCTGTCGATGATCCTCGAGCCGATCGGCTGATCGGGGTGAACGCGCTTCCGATCGCAGCAACCGGGGCGCCGCCGCTGGACGAGCTCCAGATCGCCGAGCTTCACGCTGAGGTGCGCGAGCTGGCACGCGCGCGCGACGCGGTGATTCTCGCCCACAACTACCAGCTGCCGGAGGTCCAGGATGTCGCCGACTTCGTCGGCGATTCGCTCGGGCTGTCCCAGCAGGCTGCGCGCACGCCGGCCAGCACGATCGCCTTCTGCGGTGTGCACTTCATGGCCGAGACCGCGTCGATCCTGTCCCCCGACAAGACCGTCTTGATCCCCGACCTCGACGCCGGCTGCTCGCTCGCCGACTCGATCACCGCTGATCAGCTGTCGGACTGGAAGGCCGAGCATCCCGGCGCCGTCGTCGTGATGTACGTGAACACCTCGGCCGAGGTGAAGGCGCTCACCGACTACTGCTGCACCTCCTCGAACGCCGTGAGCGTGGTTCGCCACATCCTCTCCGAGCGCGGGCCCGACACCGAGATCCTGTTCGGGCCGGACATGTTCCTCGGCGCCTACGTCGAGCGTGAGCTCGGTCGCTCGATGCGCCTGTGGGACGGCGAGTGTCATGTCCACGCCGGCATCCGCCCGGCGGACATCGCGGCGGTGCGGGCCGCGCATCCGGATGCCGACTTCCTGATCCACCCCGAGTGCGGCTGCTCGACGAGCGTGATGGAGTACGTCGCCGCCGGTGACATTGCCGCGGGAGGAGTCCACATGCTGGCGACCGGCGGAATGCTCGACTACGCCAGCCACGCCGAGCATGGATCGACTGCGATTGTCGCCACCGAGATCGGCATGCTCTATCCGCTGCGCCAGGCTGCACCCGACGTCGCGTTCATCCCGGCCAACGCGCAGGCGAGCTGCCGCTACATGAAGATGATCACCCTGCCAAAGCTCCGCGATGCGCTACGTGACGGCGTTCACGAGGTTCGCGTCCCGGCGGCCACGGCCGACGCCGCACGGCTCGCGATCCAGCGGATGGTCGCGATCAGCTGATCGCGGGTCCGGCTCGCCGGCTAGAAGTCGCTCGCCGCGTGCGGGCCGACGCAGGCCACGGCGAGCTCCTCGCTGACGGCGCGGGCGACGGCGGCTACCTCGTCGAAGGTCACGGCGTCGATCCGAGCGATTGCGGCGTCGGGGTCGATGTCGTCGCCGTGGATGATCGCTTGGCTCGCTGCGTAGCGGGCGACCGCGCCCGAATTCTCGAAGCTGAGCACGCGACGGCCGGCGGCGTAGGCGCGTGCACGCTCGAGCTCCTCCTCGCGCGGCCCGTCGCGACGCAGCTCGTCGACGATCTCACGCATCCGGGCGTAGGCCTCCACGCACTTCGACGAGTCGAGTCCGGCGCCAAGCCCCAGCACGGGCGCGTCGGCGTAGCTGTGATCGACCGACCACACCGAGTAGCAGAGGCCTCGCTGCTCGCGAATCTCGTCGAACAGCCGCGATCCCATCGAGCCGCCGAGCAGCGTCGCGTAGATCCCGAGCGCCGCGCGCTCACGTGCGTCGGTGGCGTCGATCTGCGGCCGGTAGAGCATCCGCAGATGGGACTGGTTGGTCTCGCGCTGCTCGACGAGCGTCGTCGGCTGGAACGGCGGCGCCGCCTGAAACGCCTCAGGTGCCGCGAACGCGGGAAAGCGCGCGAAGCACTGCTCGAGCGTCTCATCGTCCGGCAGGTGATCGGTGTTGCCAACCAGGAACGCGCCGCCGCGCGCCGGCGTCCAGCGCCGCTCCCGGAAGCTGACGACGTCGTCGCGACGAAAGTCGCGAAGACGCTCTTCGCTGCCGAGCACCGGTCGTCCAAGCGGATGTTCGCCGAACGCTGCGCGATCGATCAAGTACTCGGCGACCGTCGCCGGCTGGTCGTCGGCGCGCGCAATCTCCTGGATCACCACGCCGCGCTCGCGGTCGAGCTCGTCGGCGTCGATCCGCGGGCAGCCGGTGATGTCCGTGAGCAGGTCAATCGCTGCCGGCGCAGCCTCGGCACGCGAGGTGATGTGGAAGGCGACGAGGTCATGGCTGGTGTAGGCGTTGAGCAGCGCGCCCATCCGTTCAGCCGTCTGGTTCACGTCGCGGTAGGTCCGGTAGCGTTCCCCGCCCTTGAACACGAGGTGCTCGAGGAAATGGGCGATGCCGTTCTCCTGCGGCTGCTCGCTGCGGGCGCCCGCGTCGAAGGCGACCAGCGCCGTGAGCGCCCGCGTGCCAGGAATCGAGATTTGATGGATCGGCAGCCCGTTGGGCGCGACGGTGGTGGAGATCGTTGGCATCCCTGCACGCTAGAGCAAGATGCCACTCACGCGCGGCGCTCGTCTGGTCTCGATCAGGCGGCGGGGGAGCCGGGTCGGTAGGCGCCAAACTCGCTTGCGTCATCCCACGGATGGGCGGTTCGGACACCACCACACGATGGTCGACCGCGTCCGTGCACGGGATTGTGCTCGCGGAAACGCCATCCTAAAGGGCCTCCCCTCGCGCCACGATGTCGGACTCGACCGCGTCTAGGTTGTCCATGCACTCGGCTCGACTGGCTCCTGTCACGATCGCGTACCCCAGCCGCGACATGTACCCCCGCGGCGGAAGTCGCATTGTCGCGCCCGCACCTACGAGCGTCTCAAACGCGACGAGGCCGCGATGCCCCGACCCACCCAACTCCAGTTGGCTCAGCTCCATGTCAAACTTCGGGTAGAAGAAGCGCACGGCGGCTACACAGCGCCGGGCGGCTGGGAGCCGCGGGCGTTCACCCATCGCCACCTCCGCTGCGGCGACTGGCAGATCGATTCCCAGCGCAAGATTCCCCAACCGAGGTATGAAGTCACCACCTAGGCGCGCGTTCATTTCGATGAGGCGGGGGCCGGTCGCAGTCAGGCGAAACTCTGTGTGGGTCGCCAGGTAGTCCACTCCGACGGCGCGATGCACGTCACGCACTACAGCGAGCGCGTCGGCGAGCTCCGGCGTCGGTCGTGCAGGCACGACGTGTCCAGTCTCCTCGAAGTACGGTTCGGCACCGAGCATCTTCTCTGCTACGACGAGCGGAATGGTGTCGCCCTCGAGACTCAGGCAATCGACGCTGTATTCCTTCCCGTCCAGGTACTCCTCGACGATAGCGCCGGAGTAGATCGGACTCAGACCTCCGACCGACGCATCGACTGCAGACGCTAGTCGTCGCTCCAAGTCCTGTTCGCTATCAACGCGGGCCACTCCCACGCTGCCGCCGAGCGCTCGCGGCTTGATCACCACCGGATAGCCGATCGCATCCGCCGCCTGCCTAGCCTCAGCGAGATCGTGAACCAGCGTGGCGGCGACGGCCCAGTCGGGGCGGGCGCCAAGTAGATCGCGGAACACGCTCTTGTCTTTGCACGCTCTCATCGCCGCCGGATCCGCGAACGGCATCCCGTGCGCCTTGGCGAGTCGGGCGCATCGCTCACCTACACGGTCACTCCAGGTCATCAGGCCAACAGCTCCGGTCTCCTTGACGAAGCTCAGGCCGTCCGACTGAAACCGCTCCTCATCCTCGAAGTCCGTTACGCGCCAGCGGCTGACGTAGGCGCGCTCCCACATGACTTCCCGCGACGCGAGCAGCACCACGTCATAGCGGTCGGCAATCGACCGCAGACCGTACTCGCGGTACTTTTGCCTGCCGCCCCCAACAATCATGAGCGTGCGGTCCGACACTAGAGCTCCGGCGCACGTGAACCAAGGTTTGGGTGATCGTCTACTGGCATGGGAGGCGCTCGTCGGCGTTCGCCTCGGAATCGCCCTCACCACGGGACGGCCCGCACTCGAGCGCCAACTGGACGAGCCGATCGAGCATCTCTGGGTAGTTGAGTCCGACCGCCTTCATCAACATCAGGGAGAACACGCTCGTCGGCTTCAACCCAGGCATCGTGTTGATTTCGTTGATCAGGATCCGCTCTCCGTCGACGAAGAAGTCCACCCGCGCGAGGCCCCGACAACGGGTCTGCACGAACGCACTCACCGCCAGCTCGCGAATCCGCTCGCACACGTACTCCGGCAGGCGTGCTGGAACGATCAGCCGAATCGAGCCGCGCGTGAACTGGGTCTCAACGTCGCGCCAGCCCGATTTGCTGGATATGACAACCAACTCGCCGGGCGCTGAGGCGACCGGTCGCTCGTTGCCAATCACCGCGCACTCGACCTCGATGCCGCTTGCCGCCGCCTCGACGAGCGCGAGCGAGTCGTACTCGAAGGCAGTGCCGAGCGCCTGCGGTAGATCCTCGGCGGCCAGGACGCGCGTGACTCCGAACGACGACCCAAGGCGGGCCGGCTTGACGAACACCGGGAGACCGAGCGGCGTCAGCCGTTCAAGCACGCCGTCGCGGTCCACTCTGAACTGCTCGCTCCGCACCGCGTGGTAGTCGGTCTGGAGTACACCCGCAGAAGCCATCAGCTCCTTGAACATGAGCTTGTCCATGCACACTGCGGATGCGAGCACGCCGGCGCCGACGTACGCAACACCGAGGCACTCGAGCAATCCCTGGACCGTTCCATCCTCCCCAAACGGGCCGTGAAGCATCGGGAAGACGACATCAACACCTTCGACACCGCGTCCCGGCTCGAGCATCACGGCTTTGCCGTCGCGGTACCACGCTCCGTCGCGGCCCACGTCGATCGAGACCGCGACGTGGCCCGCAGCCTCGAGCCCTTCGAGCACCAACGCGCCAGAAGCCAATGACGCCTCGCGCTCAGAAGACTGGCCGCCGCTCAGCACCGCCACGCGCAGGCCACCCACATCAAACCCCGCTTAGACGACGCATCCGGGAACGACGCCCGTGCCCTAGCGAACGGTGCATCTCGTGCAAACCTCGATAGGGCACGGTCCGAACCAAGTCGATCGGCAACGATCTTAGCCTTCGCTGGGCGGGCAGTGCCGAGCCCGTGCGTCGCGTCGACGAGGCTGCGAGAGAACGTGGCAGTCTTTGGAGCGTGACCAGACGGCCCTTTCACTGTGATCGTCGCGCCCCCCGGCGCGCCCCTCGGCGGCTCACGCCGCTGACGTCCACCGACCACGAGGGGCTGCCATGCGCGTCGTGATCAGCCACGAGTCCTTTGAGGTCTTTGGCGGAACCGAGACCTACATGTTCACCGTCGCGCAGCACCTCGACTGGCTCGGCCACGAGACTTTGATCTACGCGCAGCGCATCGGACCAATAGCGGAGTTCGCGCGCAACCACGGCGTTCGGGCCACCGCCAGCGCTGTCGAGCTGCCTCCCTCGTGCGATGCGGTATTGGCGCAGGATGCCGGGAGCGCCCTGGAGCTCGCGGGGCGCTACCCGAGTGCTGTGAGCGTGTTCGTTGCCCACTCAAGGGGCTACGCGGCCCAGATTCCACCGCAACTGGAGGGCGTCTGCCAGGCGATAGTCGTTCTCAACGATCGCGTGCGTCGATTCATCGAGCAGCTCCCGTTCCACCCGCAGATTGTCCGTCTGCGACAGCCGATCGACCTGCAGCGATTCGGTTCGTTCGGCCTCTATCCCCCGCAACCGCGCCGCGCACTCGTCATCGGTAACTACATGCACGGCGCACAGGCGCAGTTGCTCGAGGAGGCTTGCCGTGCGGCTGGCATGGACGTGTCGTTCTTGGGCGCCCACGCTCGTGTGAGCGCCACGCCCGAGCATGCGATTGCCGACGCCGACGTGGTGATCGGTCTCGGCCGCTGCATATTGGAAGCGATGGCCAGCCGCCGTGCCGCATATGTCTACGGCGTTGGGGGAGCGGACGGCTGGGTCACTCCGGCTCGCTACGCGGCGCTCGAGGCCGACGGCTTCTCAGGTCAGGTCGGCGGCACGCCGCTGGACAGAGACGCCCTGGCCTCCGATCTGCACGACTGGGATGTGGGGATGGGCCACAGCAATCGCGCTCTGGCCGCGGCGCATCACGGTGCGACGAAACACGCGATGGCGCTCGTCGAGCTGATGCGAGATCACGGGGCGCCCGACCGGAAGCCGCTGTCGCACGCCCAGGAGCTGGCCAGGCTCGTCCGCCTGGAGTGGCGGGTACGAGCACGCTTCGCCGGTGCCGTCGAGGAGAACACAGCGCTCCGCGAGCGCGCGGAGAAAGCCGAGCTGGAGGCAGCGCAAGCTCGCGCCTCAGCGGAGGCGCACCTCAGGGAGTTGAGCTTGGCCAATCAGCGCTTGCAAGACTTGCGCGCCACGCGTCGCTACCGGTTCGCGTGTCGGCTCGCGGCGCCCCTGGACGCCTTGCGAAGCAGGTTCGGCGCGGGTCGCGATCAGTCGTGACGTCCACAAGGACGGCCGACGAGAATCAGTCGGCCACGGTGGGCGAGTTCGCGAATGCGCGGCAGGGCGTGGCACGGAGTAGCCCCGGTCGGCGACACCGGCCCGGTACGCTGGCAGCAGCCACCCAGGCCCCCTCGTAACCAATGCAGCCCGCCACCGAGAAGATCATCCTCACCGTCCTAGCCGCCATGCTGCTGCTGGTCGGCGGCATCTGGTGGGGTGGACATCCTGCCGACCTGCCGCCGTTCCTGCGCAACGCGTTTGTTGCGAATCCGCACGGCACGACGCTCGACCAGGCGATTGCGGACATCGAACACGACTACTTCCGTCCGCTCAACCAGACCAAGCTCACCAATGCGGCGATCGCCGGCGCCGTCGCCAGTCTCAACGATCCCTATGCGACCTACGACACGCCGCACGAGTTCGACGACTTCGCGACGCCGCCACCGAAGATCTCCGGCATCGGTGTCGAAGTGAGGCTCGCTGCGAGGCGACTGCTCGTCGAGGACGTCATCCCGCACTCACCCGCGCAGCGCGGCGGTGTTGAGGCGGGGGACATCATCCTGGCCGTCAACGGCCACGCCCTGACCGGACGCTCGCTGCTCTACGCGACAAGTGTCATCCGCGGCAAGGCGGGCAGCGTCGTGAGGGTGCTGATCGAGCGCGGATCGCGTCATCTGACGCTGACGCTCAAGCGCGCGCTCGTCACTGTGCCCCTCGTGACGGGCGTGATCGAGCGTTCCCATGGTGTCAAGGTCGGCGTCATCGAGCTGCCGACCTTCGACGTCGAGGGGATTCACAACGATGTGGCGAGCACGCTCAAGAGCCTGCTGCACAAGGGCGCAAAGGGTTTCGTGCTCGATCTCCGCGACAACGGCGGCGGCCTCGTCAGCGAGGCGCGGCTGGTTGCCAGCCTGTTCATTCGCCACGGCGTGATCGTCACGACGCGCGGGCGGAATCAGCCGGCGATCACGCAGTACGCCACGGGAGATCCGCTCGCCCCAACGCAGCCGATGGCCGTTCTCGTCAACGGTGACACCGCGTCGGCGGCGGAGATCGTGGCCGGTGCGCTCAGGGACGATCACCGCGCGACGATCGTCGGGACCCACACCTACGGCAAGGGTGTCTACCAGGAGGTCCGCCAGCTCTCCAACGGCGGGGCGATCGACATCACCGTCGGCGAGTACTTCCTGCCCGACGGCGAGAACCTCGGTCGCGGCGGCTTGCGGCGCGGGGGCGGCATCACGCCGAACGTCGTCGTCCGCTCACCGGTCACGGCGAGCCGCGATCCGGCGCTTGCGCTCGCGGTGGCACTCGTCGCGGCACGCGTGCATTGAGCAGCCGCAAGGCGCCGGCGTTCGCTGCGGTGCTCGAACGTCGCGGGCGCTTCGTCGTCGCGCGTGAGCTGTTCGCTTCGCGCAGTGGCGAAGGGCCGCGCGTAGCCGGCCACGGGCAGCTGACCGTCGATCCGGCGCGCTCGCACTCGCGCGCCGGCGATCTGGTGCTGGTGCGCGTCGTAGCGACGCGCCGCGGAGGGCGTGCCGAGATCGTCCGCCGGATCGGTCGCCCCGAGGTTGCGCGAGACGTGATCGAGGCGCTGCTGCTCGAGCGCGGTCTCTCGCGTGCCTTCGATCCTGCTGTTGAGCGCGAGGCGGCAGAAGCGGACGGCGGGACCAGCGAGCGGCGCGACCTGCGCTCGCTGCCGACGTTCACGATCGATCCGACCGGTGCACGCGACTACGACGACGCGATCTCGGCCGAGCGGTTGTCGGCCGAGCGCGTTCGGGTTTGGGTGCACATCGCTGACGTCGCCGCCTTCGTCCCGCCCGGCTCACTGGTCGACCGTGAAGCGCAACGTCGCGCAACCAGCGTGTATGTCCCGGGTGCCGTTGAGCCGATGCTGCCGGCCGCGCTGTCCAATGAGAAGTGTTCGCTCCTACCCGGCGAGGATCGCTTCGCCGTCACCGCCGAGCTCGACTTCGAGGGCCCGCGCGTGGTCCGGGCGGCGTTCACCCGCTCGCTGATCTGCTCGGACGAACGGCTTGACTACGACCGCGTCGATCGGATCTTCGCCGGCGGCGAGGCGGCTAGCGCACCGTGGGCCGGTCCGCTCGACGTTGCCCGCGCCGCGGCGCGCGAGCTCGCGCGCGAACGGGCACGGCGCGGCGGACTGGCGATCACGAGCGCCGAGCCGCAGTTCGAGCTCGACCGCTCCGGTCACGTTCGCAAGGTCAAGCTCGGTGAGCAGACCGAGTCGCACGAGCTGATCGAGCACCTGATGATCGCTGCCAACGAACAGGTTGCGAAGCTGCTCGACGAGGGCGGCCTGCCTGCGCTCTACCGCGTGCACGAGCAGCCCGATCCCGAGCGCGTCGAGCGGCTGGTGGTGCAGCTCGCCTCGCTCGGCGTGCCAACGCCAGCGCTGCCCGAGCAGTTCGCGTCGGCGCAGGCCGGTGAGCTCGTCGGTCAGATCTCGCAGGCGCTCGACCGCTACGTCCGCTCCGCCGGACGCGGCCGGCTCGCCTTTGGCTCGCTCATCCTGCGCTCGTTGAAGCAGGCTCATTACTCCCCGCGCAACCTCGGTCACGCCGGGCTGCGCTCGCCGCGCTACTGCCATTTCACCTCGCCGATTCGCCGCTACCCGGACCTCATCTGTCACCGCTCGCTGCTGGCATCGCTGAGCGGCGAGGAGCCGATGCCCGCTGCGTCGACGCTCGGCGAGCTCGCCCAGTGGACGTCACTGCGCGAGCGCGAGGCGATCGACATCGAGCGGGCGGCCGACGATATCGCGCGCTGCTTCGCGCTCGGCCGGGAGGACCGCGAGCGAGTCTGGGACGGTGAGATCGTCGGCGTGATCGGCTCCGGGGTGTTCGTGTCGTTCGGCGACGGCTATGAAGGCATGGCTTCCGTTCGCCGGATGCGCCGCGACTGGTGGGAGTGCAACGAGGAGGGGACGATCCTCCACGGCACGCGTCACGGCGGCGCGCTGCGGCTCGGTGACGCCGTGCGTGTAGCTGTTCACGCGATCGACGCGCCGCGCGGGCGGGTCGACCTGGACTTGCACTGACGGGCGCGCACGCTACTGTCGCTGCATGGCCAAGGCGAAGAAGAGGAAGCTGGGCAGCGGCGACGTGGCGTCCAACCGCTACGCCTCCTATCGCTTCAACCTGCTCGAGCGCTTCGAGTGCGGCATCGTGCTGGAGGGGACCGAGGTCAAGTCGCTGCGCGGCGGCAAAGCCCAGCTGAAGGACGGCTTTGCCGCGATTCGCGACGGCGAGCTGTGGCTGCGCAACGTCCACATCCCGCCCTACGCGCCGGCGAGCCGCGACAACCACGAGCCGGAGCGCGAGCGCAAGCTGCTGCTGCATCGGCGCGAGCTCGACCGTCTGGCGGCGCGCGTCGCCGAGCGCGGCCTCACGCTGGTGCCGACGCGGATCTACTTCTCCGGTGCCAATGCCAAGGTCGAGATCGCGCTCGCCCGCGGCAAGGACGTGCACGACAAGCGCGAGACGCTGCGCCGCCGCGACTCCCAGCGGGAGATCGAGCGCGGCCTGCGCGACGCGCATCGCTGAGCGCCGGCGCTAGCTGATCGTGCGGTGCAGGTAGGTGAAGTGCATGCCCAGCGCCAGCACTGCGATCAGGCCGACGTAGACCGCGCCGACCGCCAACCGGTTGCGTGGCGAGACGGAGTAGTAGCCGGTCTGCATCGCCGTCGGATTGCGGCGTCGCTCCCAGCGGCGGTACAGCTCGAAGCCGGCGAACAGCGTGATCAGCAGCAGAATCGGGTTGGGCGTAACGACGTCCAGGCCGACGAGCACGACGAAGCCCATGAACCACATCCAGGGAGCCATCGCCGCCATCGCCCGCCCGCCGTCGAGCGGCACCACCGGCAGCAGGTTGAACAGGTTGAGGAAGAAGCCGACGTAGCCGAGCGCCTCGAGCAGCGGCGTGTGGGTGACGAGCCCCACGATCGCGACGGCACCGGCGCCGATCGAACCGAGGATCGGCCCCGCGAGGCCGATGCGTGCCTCGGCGAGCGCGTTGTCGCCGAGCGAGCGAGCGGAGATCACGGCGCCAAGGAATGGGATGAACGTCGGTGCCGTCGCCTTGATCCCCTCGCGCCGCAGAGCGATCACGTGACCCATCTCGTGCACGAACAGCAGCACGACGAAGCCGACCGCGAACTGCCAGCCCCACAACAGGCTGTACGCACCGATCGATACCAGGGCGGTGCCGGCGGTGACGAGGATCTTGATCTTCGGCAGCAGCAGCAGGACTGCCTTGAGCTTCGCCAGCAGCGCGACGATCGCCGCGCCGGCCGCGCTCAGCTTCTCGCGGATCCACGAGCGGCGCGGCCTGCCGAAGGCCTCGGCGGGCTGGAGCGGCGGCCCGATCCGTATCGATGAAGGCTCATCCATTGCTCATCACAGTGTCGCAGGCCGGGATTGGCGGGCGATAAGTGCGTCGCGCAGCGGACCTGCGCAAGCATTTTTCGCGGAGGATGCGGCTTCATTGCAGTCGTGCTCTTGCGCATCGGGAGCGCTGGCGTATATGTTGATCTCAGACGCGGATTTGAGTCGCAAAGAGCGAGGCCACCGAGGTGTGAGGCCGCGCCACCATGAGACCGCAAGCCCTTTCGGGGGCGACCGGTGGAGGGTTCCTCAAGCGATTTGGGTCCGCGTCTATTTCGTTCTCTGGGGGCGGTCTGTGTGGGCAATCGCGCCGCTCTTCACGACGTGGGCGCTACGATGTCCTCGACATATCCCAGGGGACGACAGGCTTCGACGCGGTCGGCTCGTGGGGGTGGTCGCGAGTCGAGGTTCCGGGCGGCCTCGTAAAACACCCGGAAAAACCATACGTGCGGACTCTCACGAGTACGCCCTCGCCGCCTAGCCAACGCTAGGACGATGAGGTCTCGGCCCCCGCAGCCTGCGGCAGGGATCACCGGGATCAGATAGCAGGCTCACCTTGGGGAGGCCCGCCTGCGCCGATCCGGGGAAACATCAGCAGGCTGGTCGCACGCAACCCCGCCGGCGAGGCGAGCGTGAGATGAGATCAGAGCGCCGGCTACGCTCGTAGACGCCACTTTCACGCGATCGCGGACGCGGGTTCGATTCCCGCCGTCTCCACTACCACGGTTCGACTCGTGCGACAGCGCGAGTCGTCGTTTCGGCTAACCCACGCGCCCGAACGTCACGGACGTGGCGGCGTAGCTGGCCAGCGGGAAGCCCTGGTTGGGCGCCTGCTGAGGACTCGCGAAAATCTCGAAATCAATCCCGTTTCCCACGGGGAAGGTCTGGCCCGCGTCGGCAAGGCACTGTGTGAGGTTGACCGTTGCGGTCAGCGTGTTCGCCGGGTTGGCGGGCTGGTCGTCGGCGGAGTCGATCAAGGCATCGTTGGCGCCGCTGGTGGATAGCGGCGCTCTTGTGACGACGAGGTCGGGGTCGCTGGTCGTGATCGTTGCACCCGGGCAAGAGACCTCATCGACGTCGAGGCTGTAGGCGAGGTGGCCGATGTCCATGAAGGCGGGTTCGCCGGCGCCCGGAATGCCCTTTCGTTGCGGTCGCCACCAGGTCAGCGTCAGCATCACATCGCCAGAGGAGCCGGCGGCCAACGGCAGCGGTCGCAGGGATTGCCCGGCGGCCCTCCGGGGCAGATGTCTGGAATAACCTCGCCGAACCCCAGGTAGGTCAGCGTGCCGCTGTGACCGGCGCCGTCACTCCAAGTGTCGATCGTGGGCACCGTGGCAAATACATAGGGGAGCGTGAGCGGTTGCTCCACCACGGCGCCGTTGATGGTGAGTCTCAGCATCGGCGTGTCGCCTGTGCCGATCTGCTCGGGAGTGGCGTCAGGCAAGAGCGCGAAGATCGGATAGCCCGTAGGGAACGTTGGACCGCCGGGACCAAAGATCGTGCCAAACCCGTCACCGCTCGGATCACAGCAATCCGGGAAAGCGCCGCGGGCGGCGCCTGGAGGGGGATCAAGATGTCCGCTGCCTCCGGGCGAGCACCAGCTTAGCCCGGCGCAGTCCAGTTCGGCGAGGCTCGTGCCCGGCGGGAACACGGCGGCGGTGTTGCCCTCATCGGGCGCGTCCCGGTTATCGATGTTGAGCCGGAGGTTCGACTCGCCGTCAATGTCCGCGATGCTGCTTCCGGCATCGACATTCGCCACCCACGGCACGCCCTCCCCGTGGGTAGTGAACAGATCGAACGGGCAGATCTGTGTGCAAGACCCCGGCTGGCCCGTCTTTGCCTTGGACGCCGGGGCGAGGGCCGCGATCTGCCCGTTCGCTTGCGGGTCGATGTTGATGTCGTTGGGCACGCCGCTATGCGCGAGATCGCCGCCCGGAGCGGACGAGCCCGCGTCCTTGCCGTGGATCCGAACCAGCCCGAAGTTGCGCCCGTTCGCGACCGGAACACCGTGCACGGCGTGCGCCCAGCGAGACCTGTCGATGAACCGGCTCGCCAGCCGGCGAGTCACGACCGCGTAGCCGCTCGAACAATGATCGTGCCGAGCTTCGCACCGGCCCGGACGCCCTCGTAAACCCTGCTCCCGCTACCACCGACGATCACAGGACCGGCGTACACGCCGTGTGCGTTCACCAGCTGCAATGTCACTGGGCTCGCCAGCGGGTGATCCTGAAAGCCCCACCCTTCGCCGTGATCGCCCTGCCGTCATAGGCAATCGCAAGCACCGTGTACCCGCTTCGACTGAGACTGCCGGTGATCGGGGCTAGCCGCACCCTCGACGCTGACGCCCCCGCAGCAACCGCAAAAGCCGCCAATCCGACAATCGCAGCCCCAACCAAACACAACCAGAACCTGCCAAGACGCGGTACCACAAAATCCGGTATGGCACTCCTAACCGCCCCGCGCGCCACCTTGGGCGAGCAGCACCGGCCTGCGTTGGGACGCCCCCCGAGCACGACCGCATTTCGGGGAAGGAGGCGTCTACGGGCCCGAGCCGCGCGTTGTCGCGAAGCGCTACGTGCGGCAGCGGCAACGCGGTGGCCAGGTGTCCGCGGCCTGTGATCGCGTGAGTGCGCGCGAAGTCTCTACGAGGTCGCGGTCAAGCCAGCCGCGCGACGCGCGCGCCTTACCAGCAAGTCGGCGATGTGGCGTTCGAGCGACGGTGAGGGTGTCGGGGCGAGTACGTAGAAGCCGACAGCCACTTGTCCGCAGACGAATCCAAACTGATCTATGTAGACCGTGTCGCTGAGTCGGGTCGCGCCCCGTCTGGGGGCGAGTTCAGTTGCGGGCTTCTCGACGTGAACCGTCGCGATGATCCGGTCCGCGTGAGTGTCGTCGCAGCCTCGCACGGTTGACCGTAGTGGCGCGCCGTGGACCGTCACGCTCACGCCTTCTGGTTCTTTCGCGCGGAGGGCAGCGCCGAAGGAGGCGTCGAAGCACGAGATACCGCGCGTCGCCGGGACCGCCGCGAAGGCCCGGTCGGCCAACGCTGCGGAGGGCCAGACTAGGACGTCGGAAGCAACTTCCGGCGTGCCACCGACGCCGGGGCCGTTGAACGTCGGCGAGTGGGCATTCAGCAGCGCTTCGCTCAGCGGCACGCCGCCCTCGCACTTTTCGATCTCGGCCGTGTCGCGCAAGCCCTGCGCAGTCGGGTCGAAGAACTTGTGTCGGTAGCCCGGCAGGTCGCTCGGACGGAGGTCAACGGCGCTGGCAACAGCGGCCGCGTTGCCGCGCGTGATCGGCGTCGACGAAGCACGTGCGACGCCAGCACTAACGGTGACCGTCAGCAGAACCACTCCGCAATGCAGACGCCAGCTCACCAGCCAAAAATACTGCGCCGGGCCGCACGTAGCTCAACACAGCTACGACCCAAGCCGCGCTGTCGCGTAGCGCGAACAGCGGCAGCGTGCGGTGGTGAGCGTTTAGCGCGGGTCGGTGCGGTAGGCGATCGAGCGGTGGCGGATCGTCGCGACGCGAACGGTCTGGTCGTTATCGGCGAGCTGATAGATGATGCGGTAGGTGCCGACGCGTAGCGATCGCAGTCCGCGCAGGCGGCCGCACAGCGCGTAGCCGATGAGCGGCTCACGTTCGAGAAGACCGAGCGCATCTTCGACAGCGTCGATCAGTGGCCAGCCCAGTTCGATGAGCTCGCGTCGCGCTCTGCGCGCAAGAACTACTCGGGCCACCGCTCAGCGCGCGGCGCGTAGCGCGGCGAGCTCGCCGCGAAGATCGGCCAGCGTGACAGTCTCGCCGCGCGCCAGTTCGGCCAAGCCCGCCTCGATTGCCGTGAGCGTCGCGGAGTCGGAGAGGATCTCCGCGGTCTCCTCGAGTGCTTCGTACTCATCGATCGGGATGACCGCCGCAGCTGGCTTGCCGTTGCGCGTGACCAGCACATGATCGCGTCGGTCAGCGACATCGCTCAGCAGCGCGCTCAGCCGGCTTCTGAATTCACGCACCGGAACCGTTTTCGCCATTGTCAGAAGTGTACCGGATTGCGTACACGACACCGTAGCGGAATCCCACTACCACCCTGACAACACAGAGCAAGCGCAGCTCGCCAAAGACGCGGGCTGGCTCGCAGCGACTCGCCTCGCGCTGAGCGGCGAGAGCAGACCAGGCCGCTGCCCAATCAACGATGACGACGAGCTAGTCGCCGCCTGGGACCCGCCGCAAGACACCGGTGGGCCACGCAAGTGCCACGTGTTCTGCCCATCATGCCAAGCCGAGATGCTGGCTGATCGCGAAGTGCGCGGCCACTTCGATATGTACGGCCGCGTTGACTACCGTATCCACCTCGCTTAGACTCCCGCGCGGCCAGACACCGCGCGTAGACTTCCGCGCGGCCAGCTTCTGCACCTAAGGGGGACAGTATCCATGAGCCGCTCTGCCAGCCGGCTGTTGATTGTCACGCTCGTCGCGCTCACGCCGCTCGTGCTCGTGCCGGTCGCGCTTGCCAAGCACCACCACCACCACCACCACGCGCGGGCCAAATGGTCCTGGTCGCGATCGGCGATCCCGGGCACGCAGACGCAGATCCAGGGACTCTCGTGCCCGAGCGTCCTGCTGTGTGTCGCCAGTGGTCCGGTCGACCTCGATGCCGCCAGTGGCGGCACGAACAACGTCTTCTGGACCACGAACCCAGCCTCCGGCACGTGGCAGACGGCGCCGCTCGAGAACGCCGTCCAGCCGTCGCTGTCGGCCGGCCCCGAGCCGATCCCCAACGTGAGCTGCCCCACCACCACCTTCTGCGCGATCGCCGACGGCTTCGCCAACCTTTGGGAGACCAACACCCCGACTGGCGGCGGCGGTGCCTGGGTGCAAAGCATCCCGACTGGCGATGCGTTCGTCGGCCTGTCGTGCGCCAGCGCTGTCTGCGGCGGGATCGACGTGGAAGGCCACGCCGTCGCCCTCACCAACGACGTCGTGAACAACATCCATCCGGTGTTCAACGCCACGGAGGGTCTGAGCGGCGCCAGCATCAGCTGCGAGTCCGGCGGCTTCTGCGCCGCCGACGATGACGGTGGCGACTTTGCATGGACGACGAACCTGATCAGCGGCAGCTGGCAGACCGCTACGTTCCCCCACAACCAATCCCTCGGGTCCATCGCCTGCCCGTCGAGCGGCCTCTGCGTCCTCTCGGGCTCGAAGCTCTACGTATCGACTAACCCTGCAGCCGGCCCGAGCTCGTTCAAGGCGATCAAGGGAGTGACACCCGGGTCGATCTCCTGCGCCGGCACCAGCTTCTGCGCCATCGCCACAACATCCGGCATCGAGGTCTCGACAACCCCCGCGTCTGGCGGCTGGAAGAAGGTCAAGACTCCATTCATACCGTCCGAGATCTCCTGCCCACAGAGCGGGGTCTGCGTGATCACCGACGGCGGCGCCAAGGCCGCGATCGGCCGAGGCTAAAGGGCGAGATCTATGGCCTACGAGCCGTAGGCGGTCACCCCTCCTGCGCGGAGAGCCGCAGCGACGCCGTTGATCTGCGCGGGACCGGTCAGCCGGCCGGGCCCGCTGCGCCGGTTGCGCCTGTCGTGCCGGTTGCGCCGGTTGCGCCGGTTACGCCGATTGCGCCCGTCGCGCCCGTTGGTCCGCTAGCACCGGCTTGGCCAGCTTGACCGATGCCTGTCGGGCCTGTGGCGCCAGGGGACCCGGGGACTCCCTGCGGGCCGGTGACGCCATTCGTTCCGGGCGTCCCTTGCTTACCCCGCGCGCCGGTCCGGCCTCGCACGTTGAGCGTCAGCGGCGTGTCGCCCGGCTGGCATCTCTGGCCCGGCTTCACGACCCGAATGTAGTCATAGATCGACACGCAGGCATGAATGACGCCGTTCGCGCCGACGAACGGCGTCGTCGTGACGGAAGCGCTCGTCGCGGCGTAGGCGCCTCCGCCCAGAGCGAAGAACACCGCCAGCGTCGACATCACGTTTGAATACGTCAAACGATCCCGCAATCGGCGCGCCCGCACCCGCAACACACTAACACTGGGAAAGTACGAGCACCGCAGTCACACAGACGACCGCTCCAAGAACAACGGACGCGACCAACCCAACCGGATGCGTGGTCGCTTGCGCTAACAGCGAGCATGAACGGCGCTCTATTGGACGGCGCCCGCATAGTCGATCAAGATGCGCCTATGCGTTCGTGGCCGCTGTTCGCGTTGATCGTCCGGACGCCGCGGATATCTCTGCGGCTGGCATCCGACGACGAGCTAGACGTGCTCGCGACGGCGGCTGCGGGCAGGGTGCTGCCGGCGGCGCAGGCGGACTTCATGGCGACTGGATGGACGCAGCTGCCATCACCGGCGTTCGAGCGCAACTTCATGCAGTTCCACTGGAAGGCCCGTGGCGACTGGCGCCCGGAGTCGTGGTCGCTGCAGCTCGTGGCATTCGACGACGCCCAACCGATCGGCGGATTCGGGCTGACTGCAGACGATTTCACCCAAGCGCGCACCGTAGAGACCGGGTCGTGGCTACTGCCAGAGTGGCGGGGCCGCGGGCTGGGCACCGAGGCGCGTGCCGCACTGCTGCACCTGGCGTTCGCGGAACTCGGAGCTCACGAGGCGCTCTCGGCAGCGCACAAAGATAACGCCGCCTCGCTTGGCGTCAGCGCAGCGCTCGGATATGAGCAGACCGGGGTCAACGTCGAGATCGGCCCGAGCGGGAAATCCGCGCCGATGGTTCAGGTTCGCCTGGACAGCGAAGCGTGGCGCAGCCACAACGCGCTGCCTGTAGACGTAATCGGTCTCGACCAATGCCGCGACATGTTCGGCCCCGCTGTCGCATTCCCCCCGGCGGAGCGCCAACGCGGCCGCGCCATCGTTGTGCCGCGTGGTGGAGGTCGGCGCCGGTGAGCGAGCGGATGCGCTCAGCCGCAAAGGAGCCAAAGAAGAAGCAGCCGTCCACTACTCGGCGGCTAGCTGCCGAGGCGGACCTCGGCAGCTAGCTGGGCCCTAGCTACTCGAACCGCCGGACGGGCCCGAGTCGTTGACGGTGTCGGCGACGAGGCCGGCCTTCGTCGTGTGGAAGCAAATATCGACCCAGTCACCGACCGCTATGCCGGTGAACGCGTCGGTGTTCAGCTGCATCTCGGACGGGTCGTTGATGAAGACGTCCGGCTCGCCGGTTGTGCTGTCGGCGACCGTCAGGCTCTTGGCCGTCACTGCGGTCACGTAGCCGGTGTCGTCGCCCTCTACGTACTCGACATCGCTTGCGTCGAGCGTGCCGTCGCTGTCCTGCGAGTAGGTGACGTCGACGACGTCGCCGACACTGAATCCGTCGGTGATATCTGAGGAGTCGACGACGAACGACATCGGTCCCTGATCGGACTGGATCTCCAGGCCGGCGGCGGAGACATGCAGGATCGTCCCGTCGACGTCGTTGCTCGACGCGCAATCACCTGCCGACGAGCTTCCCGTGACGACGACTGTGTCGGCGATCAGGACGCCCGCATCCTGGTGATAGGTCACGGTGACCGCGTCACACGGCTGCAGGTCGAGGTTCGACAGTGCGTCTGCATCCATGATGAACTCGAGGTCGTTGCCGTCCCCCGGGTCGAGGTAGAAGTCGGTGTCGTCGACCTCGTCCACGACGCCGCTCACGCTCTGCTCAGTGGTCGTTGTCGGGGTCGAGGGCGGCAGCGTGATCGTTATCGTGATGTCGCCGTTGGCCGCGACGGTCTCCGTGATCAACACGGTGACGCCAGGCTGAAGGCCGACGACGCTGATCGTCACCGTTGGCTTCGACGATGTCGTGCCCGTGGCCGTGCTCGTGTCCGCGACGCGGGCGGCGCGCTTCGGCGTGCCCTTGTGGTGGTGCTTCGATCGTTTCGCCGCCTTGCCGGGGTGCGTATCCTCGCTCGCCGGGAACCACAGCTGCTTCCCGCTCGACGCGCGGACCATCAGCCCGCTTGGATTCGACTTGACGACCGTGGCGAGGAACGAGAACGTGTGCGGCGTCACATGGTGCGCCTCCGTCCTGGCCGAGCTTGCGGGAACCGCCACGACTCCGAGCAGAGCCGCAGCGACGACGAGTGTTGCCAGCGTGTAGCGCCTCATGAACCCCCCTGTGATGCTCCGAGCCCAGGCGGCCGGAACGTTGCTTTGACGTGCTCACTGGAGATCGGCTTGACGAGCGCCCGACCCGCGTTTTCCCACCCGAAGCTAGTCACATGTGCGAGTCCCGTCGCGGCAGGGGCTGGACGGAAGGCCGATCGCGCGAGATCTTGCGGGCGACTATGGCGTGGGAGCTGAATGAATCGGTAGTCGAGATTGCTGCCGTCTAGGGCGACCCGCCCGATCGCATCTTGGTCGGCCCAGTACAGGTAGCCGTCGGCGATCGTCATGCCGGCGACAGACGAACAAGACAGCTGCTCGGCCGCGGCAGCGCTCCCGCCGGCTGCGCACGTGCCGATCGTATGCGATCAGGGCGCCAGCGGGCCACAGGGGACGTCGTGCCTCGCGGCGCTCTCAGCTCGTGCGCAGCAGGTCTCCGATGGCGGCGATGCCGCGCTCGATCGCCGGGTTGCTGACGTTGCCGAAACCGAGTACGAGCTGGGGCGGGTGGGCGCTGCCATTCGCGCGAAAGTCGCTCATCGGGTAGAGGCCGACCGAGCGTTGTCGGGCCGCCTGGACGATCGTGGCTTCGTCAAGCCCTTCGGGCAGGTGCGCGACGGCGTGGAATCCGGCGGCGAGGCCGCGAAGCTGGACCTCGGGCGCGTGTCGTGCGAGTGCATCGATGAGAACCTCGCGCCGAGCGGCGTACAGGGCGCGCATTCGGCGCAGGTGGCGATCGAACCGGCCGGAATCGATCAACCGCGCGAGAGCGAGCTGGTCGAGTCCGGGAGAGCCACGATCGGTGAGGTCCTTTTCCTCGGCTACGGCGTCGATCAGCTGGGGCGGGCAGACGATCCAGCCCAACCGGAGCGTGGGAGCGAGCGACTTGCTTACCGTGCCGAGTGCCGCGACACGCTCGGGCGCCAGGCCCTGGAGCGCTCCCACCGGTTCACGGTCGTAGCGAAACTCGGCGTCGTAGTCGTCCTCGATGATCGTCGCGTCGCGCTTGTCGGCCCACTCGACAAGCGCCTGACGCCGGTCGGGGCCGAGCAGCGCACCGGTGGGCCACTGATGCGCGGGGGTCAGCACGACTGCGCCGACGTCCGTGGCAGCGAGGGCCTGCACGTCGATTCCCCGTCCATCGACGGCGACCGGCACGGCCTCCAGCGCCCATCTCCCAACCCGCGCGTGTTGGCCAGGATCCTCGAGCGCTATCCGCTTCACACCACTGCGCGCCAGCACGCCCAGCAGCAGGTTCAGGCCCTGCACGAAGCCCGTGCAGATCACGATCGATTCCGGATCCGTGACGACGCCGCGGACGCGACGCAAGTAGCCGCTGAGCGTCTCGCGCAGCTCCCTGGCGCCCCGCGGGTCGCCGTACCCGAAGGCCGCCGCAGGCGCTGTGCGGCCGACCTCGCGAACCGACCACGTCCAGTCTTGCCGCGGAAAGCTCCCCAGATCCGGCACCCAAGGGCGGAAGTCGACCGCGAGCGCCGGCGCGGGCGCCGTCACCGCCGGCGCGGCCGGTGGCTGGTGTGCCCCTGAGGCGACCCGAGTTCCGGAACCGGTGCGTGCGCTGAGGAAGCCCTCGGCCTGCAGCTGCGCATAGCACTCCTGAGCCAGACCGCGCGACACGCCGAGCGCGCGGGCCAGCTCGCGCGAGGATGGTAGCCGGTCGCCGGCGGCCAGCCGCCCGGCGCGGATCGCCTCCCGCAGCGCGTTCTCGAGCTGGCTGCGCAGCGGCTCGCGGTCCGTGCGGTCGAGCCGTATGAACAACTTCGGCTCCAAAGCGGCCCACTCGCCAGGCATTGAATTGGATCTTATCAGCAGGCCGCTTGACCGCTACCTTGCTTGTAGGCGATCACGACCGAACGGAGGCAACCATCAACTACCTGCCATACCAGGCGATCGAGGCGCGAATCGAAGAGCTGCGCCGCCAGGCCGCGCAACGACGACTCGTCGCTGCCGCGATCGACGGACGAGCGGCCTCGCGCTTCGAGCGCGTCCTGCGGCGCCTGGTCCCTTCACGACCCAGGCAGGCGGGTCCGGGACCGCGCCGTGCGACGAGCTCGGTTCCGCGCGTCACCCATCACCAGGCGGCCAACACGACGCCGATCGCCGAAGAGCGCTGAGATCGCGCGGCACCGGGCGGCCTACTGACCGGTGGCGCGGCGGTAGCGCGCGACCGCCAGCGGGGCGAACACGACGATGATCGCGATCGTCCACGCGAACGCGCCCCAGACGTCGTTGCCGGCGGGAGCGTCGAGCCACAGCGCGCGCATCGCGTCGACTGTGAGGGTGAAGGGATTGACCTGGGCGAAGGCGCGCAGCACGGCCGGCATCGACCTGACCGGGACGAAGGCCGAGGAGATGAACGACAGCGGGAACAGGACGATGAACCCGACAGAGTTGGCAGCCTCGGCTGACGACACGATCATGCCGAGGAACGCGAAGACCCACGAGAACGCGTAGCCGAACAGCAGCATCAGCGCGAACCCGCCGATGATCTGCACCACGCCGGCGTGGAAGCTGAAGCCGATCAGCAGGCCGGTGAGGACCAGGACCATGATCGCCAGCGCGTTGGTGACGAGGTCGGCGCAGGTGCGGCCCGCGAGCACGGCCGCGCGGGACATCGGCAGCGAGCGAAAGCGGTCGATCAGGCCCTTGTGCAGGTCCTCGTTCAGGCCGAGCGCGGTCACGAAGCCGCCGAACGCGATGGTCTGCACGATGATGCCCGGGACGAGGAAGTCGACGTAGCTGAAGCCGGGTGTCTTGATCGCGCCGCCGAAGACGTAGCGGAAGAGCAGCACGAACATGATTGGCTGGACGGTGAACGCGAGCAGCAGTTCCGGGGCGCGCGGTATCCGCACCAGGTTGCGCTCGGCGATCACCAGCGTGTCCTTGATCGTGCGTCTCATCTGTCCGGCTGCTCCTCGGCGGGCTCGGCTGCGTGGCCGGTGAGCGCCAGGAACACGTCGTCGAGCGTGGGCCTGCGTAGCGCGATGTCCGCTACGCCGACTCCCGCCTTCACGAGCCGCTCCACCGCGTCGACGATCGCGCCGCTGCGCTGGCGCACAGCGACCTGCACCACCTCGCCGTTGAACCGCGGCGGCCCCTCGTCGCTCATCGCCACCAGCGCTGCAACGGCGTCCTCGGCCTGGGCGGCGCGCTCGAGCTGGATCTCGAGACGCTCGCCGCCCACGCGATCCTTCAGCTCGTCCGGTGTGCCTTCGGCCAGCAGCCGGCCATGGTCGATCACCGCGATCCGGCCGGCGAGTCGATCGGCCTCGTCTAGATACTGGGTGGTTAGCAGCACCGTCGTGCCGTCGGCCACGAGTCCCTCGATCGTCTCCCACAGCGCCAGCCGGCTGCGCGGGTCGAGACCGTTGGTGGGCTCATCGAGGAACAGCACCGGCGGGTTGGCGACCAGAGCGGCCGCGAGGTCGAGGCGGCGGCGCATGCCGCCCGAGTAGGTCTTCGCCGGCCGGTTGGCCGCGTCGAGCAGCTCGAAGCGCTCCAGCAGCTCGTTGCCGCGGCCCTTGGCAACCCGGCGGGGCTCGCCGTAGAGCCGCCCGACCATCGTCAGGTTCTCGAGCCCGGTCAGGTTCTCGTCCACGGCCGCGTACTGACCGGCCAGTCCGATCCGCTCGCGCAGCGCTGCTTCGTCGCGCACGGCGTCCAGCCCGGCTACGCGTGCAGTCCCGCCATCGGGCTTGAGCAGCGTCGCGAGGATCCTGACCATCGTTGTCTTGCCGGCGCCGTTGGGGCCGAGGAGACCGAGAACCGTCCCGGCCTCGACGTCGAGGTCGACCCCGTCAAGCGCGCGCACCTTGCCAAAGGACTTGGCGAGGTCCCGCACACTGATCGCCGCCCCGTCAAGATCGGGGCCGGACGAGTCGCTGGGGGCTGCTGATCGCTTGCCACGGCGCATCGCGGCAACCTAACAGGGCGCCGGCCAGCTGCGCGGCAGGTGCGGCACGTGCCCTCGCACGGCCGCCGGCAACACGATCGCGCTGTTTCAGCCCGAATGGACACGATGAGTGCGGGTTACCCGCGTCTAGTGCGCGGTTTCCCTGATGACGCGAGCGCGGCGTGGCGCGAGGATCTCCGAGATTGGGAGCTTCCACACTGAAGGGAGTCTGGAGAGATGGCAGCTGGTGCGCCGGACAGTGAAGCAGGAGTGGCCACGGGGCGCTCGGCGCCGGCCTGGCCCAGGAGCGCGGTTCGCATCGGTTTCGGGGTGATCTGGGCGATCGATGCGCAGTTCAAATGGCGCGCCGGCTTCAGAGACGAGTTCAAGGGCATCATCCAGTCGGCGGGTCAGGGCCAGCCGAGCTGGCTGCACTGGTTCTTCACCTTCACCAACAACGTCTTCGCGTCGAGCCCGCATGCGTGGGCGTACGTGATCGCATCGCTCGAAACGCTGATCGCGCTGGCATTGATCCTCGGCTTCGCGCGGAAGATCACCTACATCGTGACGATATGCATGGGCCTGGGGATATGGGCGGTCGCCGAGGGGTTCGGCGGTCCCTACACCACGGGCGCGACCGACGTCGGTACGGCCTGCATCTACGCGCTCGTCGCGCTGGCGCTGCTCGTGCTGAGCCTGGAAGCCGGCACCAGCCGCTACAGCGTCGACCGCTACCTCGAACGGCGGATCTCGTGGTGGCACAAGGTCGCCGAGCTCGGCGCCCGCAACCACCCGGCCAACAGCAACTAGCGCGGCTACGCGGGTTGCGCCAGACCTGGTGACGCAGCCAGGGCAGGCGTCGTGAGCGTCTCACACCCCGGGTGTGAGCGCGCCGGCGTCGATCACCGCGGCTGGCGGCGTCGCGACCCCTCCGGATAGCGCCCGCCAGCCGATCGCGGCGATCACCAGCAGCGCGGCACCGGCGAGGCCGAAGCCTGCACGGGCGCCGAGCAGATCGGCGACAAAGCCGACGAGCGGGGCGGTCAGCAGCAGTGAGCCCGGCAGCGCCATCGTCCAGAGCCCCATCACCCGGCCCCGCATATGCGGCACCGTGGCGAGCTGGACGACCGTGTTGGCCCTGGCGATGAACCAGATCGACAGCCAGCCCGTCACGGCGAGCCCGGCGAGCTCCAGGTCGAAGCTCGATGGCATCGCGGCCGCGATAATCGCAACGCCCGTGAGCGCCGCGAGCACGCGCACGGAGCGCCAGCTTGGCTGCGTGCTCCCCGAGGCGGCGAGCAGCGCGCCCCCGATCGCCCCGATGCCGAACATCGACATCATCAGTCCGTAGCCACCGCCACCGACACGGAACACGCGTGTCGCCATCAGCGGTACGGCAACGGTCAGGTTGAACAGCATGCCGGAGGCGGCGGCCAGCAGCAGGGTGATGCGGATCGGTGGGTTGCTCCAGGCGTAGCGCAGGCCGGCTCGGAACTGGCCCGGCCGCCGCGCGTCCACGCCGGGCTCGCGCCGTGGTGCTCGAGCGGCGCGCGCCGACGCCAGCACCACGAGCGGCGCCACGTAGGAAGCGGCATTGAGGAAGCAGCACGCAGCGACCCCGGCAGTCGCCAGCATCGCGCCGCCGGCGGCCGGCCCGAGGACCCGCGAGGCGTTGAGGATCACCTCGTACAGGCTGACGGCGCTGGGCAGCCGCTCCCGCGCGACGATCTCCGTCACGTAGACCTGCCGGGCGGTGTTGTCCGGGGCGCCGACGAGACCGGTCGCGAAGGCCAGTGGGAAGAGCATCCAAGCCCGCACCACACCGGTCAAGGTGAGCGTTGCGAGCAGGACGGCGAGGACGATGAACAGGCTTTGAGTGACGATCAGCAGGCGGCGCCGATCCACCCGATCCACGAGCACGCCCGACCAGGGGCCGGCAAGAATCATCGGGAGGAACGTGCAGGAGCTCATCAACCCGAGGTCGATGGCGCTGCCGGTGAGCCGCAGAACGAGCCACGACAGCGCCACACCCTGCGTGATGGTTCCCGATGCAGAGAGGATCTGACTGAAGAACCAGCGGCGAAAGAGCGGCGCGTCGAGTGCGGCGAACGCTTGGCGCAAGCTTGGTCGGTCAACCGTGGCGCGCTCGCGGAGCCGCAGGTTACGCAAGGCAACCCCAACGGGGCGAGGAGCACTCATCGGCGTCGCAACGTCCTCGGCGAGCTGGCATTCCCTGCGCACTTTCCTCGTAAATCGAGCTGTAACGCGTTTCAATCGTAACGGCGCCTGCGCCCCGCCGGCCGGTTCCGACATTCGTCTGAGGGTTCCTCGCCAGGACGCGGGAGCCGGGAAAATACGCCGATCCTCCGGCGCGCACCGCGCGCCGGAGGATCGGTTGCTGACGGAGACGCCGGCGGGGGGCTCGCCAGCTATGCCTTCTTCTTGTCTCCGCGCAGGTTCAGCTGCCAGTTGAGCACCGGCAACAGGAACAGGATCGCGCCGATCACGATCAGCAGGATCCCCGCGAGGATCGCGATGCTGCCGATCTGCGCCCAGCCCCAGGCGTTCAGCAGCAAGCCCTTCAGCGTCTCTCCGGTGAACAGCTCCTGACGCTCTGCGGCGAGCGTGGCGTTCTTCATGCCGCCGGCGATCCACTCGCTGCTCACCTGCGCATAGGTCTTGCCGCCGGCGATGCTGTTGAGGTCGGGCCCGAGCTGATCGTTGGCATACAGCTCGGCCTGGCTGCCGTTGACCACTTGCTGTCCCGCGTACGGCGCGAGGTCCTTGTACCGAGAAGGCTTCTCGAAGAAGATCTTCTGCGGCGCGAGCTGCTGATGCACGACGTTGTGGTCGTAGTTGCCGCCCACGATCGACACGACCCCGAGGGCGATCATTCCGGCTGCGGCCCCCGCGACGATCGGCGTGAGCTGCGTGATCTTGCTCAAAAATGTGCGCAAAGCGCCTCCTGTTACCGGTTGACAAGACTTTGTGACAGCGCGCACAATCCTGCCGTCTCGCGGTGCCCCTGCCATCCGCCGCCAACCGCACACATTTCCCGCCGGCACCGTGCCCGCCCTGTGGGTTACTACGGATAGGCGGCCGCCGTGCCGTCGCGGCCACCGCGTAGACTCGGCCGCTGTGCGCCGCGTTCTTCCTGCCACTGCGCTGATCGCGGCGCTCCTGCTCGCCAGCTCCGCCGCGCCGGCGCCCGCCGACGCGGCCACCCCGGCCGTCGTGCTGGGAGCGACCCACGGCGCAGCGGTCACCGTCACGACGGACCCTGTCGGCCTCAGCATCGAATACCCGCTGCTGGCACGCGACCTCGGCGATGGCCCGTGCCCGCCGCCCGCGCTCATCGGCACGCTGCAGGCGCTCGGCTCGCCGACGATTCGGATCGGCGGCGACTCGCAGGACCAGACTGCGCCGGCCGGGACAGCGCCGTTTCCCGGCGTCAGCGACCTGCCCGCGACGTTCTGGACGCAGCTGGCCTGCCTCGAGGCCCAGACCGGTGAGCCGATCGTCGTCGGGCTGAACGTCGCATCGGGCATGCCGGTGTGGGCCGACGAGATGGCAACGGCGGCGCGGGCCGCGATCCCCGCCGGTCGCCTCAGCTTCGAGCTCGGCAACGAGCCGGACGTCTACGGGGTGGTCGTGCCGTGGTGGAACGGGACCGCCCTCGTCTACTCGCCGATGCCGTTCGCCACCTACATCGAGCGAGCCCAGGCACTCGAGACGCAGATCGGCCCGCTCACCGACATCGAGGGTCCCGACCTGACCGGTGCGCGCTGGGTCGCGAAGATCCCGCAGATCGCCCAGGCGCTGTCGCTGCAGACGATCGACACGCACCTCTATCCGCTCAACGTCTGCACCCAGCCCGCCCGCGTGACAGTCGCGGCGCTGCTGGCGCGCGGCGCCGCGGCGATCGATGGCCCACTCAGCGAGACGCTCGCGCTGGCGCGCAGCGCTCATCTGCCGATCGTCGTCTCGGAGGCCAACTCGGTCGGCTGCTCGGGCAAGCCGGGCGTGTCGGACTCACCCGCGTCGGCGGTCTGGGCGCTCCGCCTGATCGTCAACGCGGTGCATGCCGGAATCAGCTCGGTCCGCTTCCACTCCAGCGGCTCCAGCTACGACCCGTTCGTGGTGAACGGCACGACCGTCACCACGCGACCGCTCTACCAGGCGCTGCAAGCCGCCGTCGACCTGCTGCCGATCGGCGCCGTCGTTCGCCGGCTCGTCACCCCGCACGCGCTCGCCGGTGTCCGCGTCACGGCGCCCAACGGAGCCGTGACCTACATCGTGACGAACTACGCCGCCGGGCCGGCCGAGGTCGCGATCGCCGCGCGGCACGGCGGCGAGGTGCTCCGCGTCAGCGCGAGCGGGCCAACCGTCACCTACGAGCACGTGCACTCGACGGCCGGGATGGCCACGCTGACGCTCGCACCGGCGACTGTGGTGGCGATCACGCTCACGCCGGCCAACGGCTAGCAGCCCGGGCGCCGCGGCGCCGCGCCAGGCCCTATGGTGGCGGTCATGGCGTACACCACGGCAGATGCGCGCCAGCAGCTGCTCGACGTCCTCGCGGGTGCGACCGACGAGATCGCTCACGCGCTGGCAGCGCTCGGCGAGGCCTACGAGCTGCTCGACGACCACGCCGGCGAGATCCTCGAGGCAGAGCTGTTCGGCCCCGTTCAGCATGCCTACGGGCGCGCCAAGCGCACGCACCTCGAGTTCGCCGACCGCTACGAGCTGCCGCGCCACGCCTTCGCCAGCCAGTCCGCCGGCCTTCCGTCGCTCGGCACGAAGGGCTTCGTCGAAGTGGCGGTGGCGGCCTGCGCGCGGGCCGATGGCGTGCTCGCGACGCTGCAGGACTCGATGCTGCCGGTCGATGTCGGCGACGCCGACGTGCGTGCCGGCATCAGCGAGGTGCGCGAGCTGCTCGGCGGCGTCCGTGCCCGCGCCCGCGAGCTGCTGCGGACCTTCGGCCGCTAGCTCTGGTGCGGTCTGTGCGCTGCGTCACCGTCGCTCTTCACGACGTGAGCGCCCGGCTGCTTGCGCACGAAGCCTACGCTGCGGCCTCGTGCTCGATGCGGTCGATCGCCTCGGCGAGCGGCGCCATCTCGCGCCAGCGGTGGAACGCGTCGACGACGCGCGGATCGAACTGCGTCCCGCTGCCGGCGTCGATCTCACGGATCGCCTCGAAGTCGCTCAGCGCCGCCCGGTAGGGGCGTGTCGAGGTGAGCGCGTCGTAGACATCGGCGACGGCGACGATCCGGGCGACGAGCGGGATCTGCTCGCCGACCAGGCCGTCGGGGTAGCCGCTGCCATCCCAGTGCTCGTGGTGGTGGCGCGCGGTGGCTGCGGCCATCGTGATCGGCTCGCTCGTGCTCGCCGAGCCGATCATCTCCGCGCCGACGACCGTGTGCGTCCGCACGACTGCGATCTCGTCCGGCGTGAGCGGCCCGGGCTTGCGGATGATCTCGTCGGGAACGATGATCTTGCCTACGTCGTGAAGTGTCGCGGTCTCGCCTACCAGCGCCGCAAACCCAGACCCGAGCCCGAGCATCTCGGCGATCCGGCGAGCAAGCGCGCCGACGCGTGTCGCGTGTTCGAAGCTGTGGATGTCGCGGCTCTCGGCGATGCGCGCGAGCCGCTCGAGGTTCTCGAAGCCCGAGCGGTCGAGCTCGTAGCGAAGATGGCGCTGCAGCCAGCGGGACTCGAGCAGGTTGCGCGTGCGCAGCAGAACCTCGACGCTGTCGATCGGCTTGACGAGGAAGTCGCGGGCGCCCATCTGGAGCGCGCGGCGGCGGACTTCGATCTCGCTGTCGGCGGTGATCACGCAGATCGGCAGCAGGTCGGGGTCGGCGATCTGCGGGCCGAGCGCCCGCAGGATGTCGAAGCCGTCGCGCTCGGGCATGTGCAGGTCGAGGAACACCAGGTCCGGCGGGTATTTGGCGAGCGTCGCCTCCACCATGTGGGGATCGGTGACCAGCGCGACGTTCTCGTAGTCGGCCCCGCGCAGCGTTCGCTCCAGCACCGTGAGGTTCACGGTGTTGTCGTCCACGGCGATGATCTGCATCCTGTTGAGCTCAGCGTGCATGGTGCGTTCTCTCTCAACATCGGCACTCGCCGCCAGCGCTTGATTGCTGCAGGCTGGACTCCGTGACCGGCTGTTGCGCGATGGTCTAGATTGCACGCTGATACTCGTCCGGTCAGGCAATCCTTTACAGGCCCGAGGGGGGCTAATGAACAAACGAATGTACTCGCTGTTTGCCGTTGCTGCAGTCAGCGGTCTATTGATTGCAGGCTGCGGTGGGAGCTCCAAGTCGAGCACGACGAAGACCACCAGCTCCACGACCAGCAGCGCCACGATCAGCACCACCACAAGCAGTTCGACGTCCAGCTCGGCCGTCTCGTCACTGAACCTGACGCCGGCCGAGGCTGCTGCGGCAGGCACGGCCTGTCAGAAGGAGCTCTCCCTGGAGGGAACGATCCTGAACGGGTCAGCGAAGAGCCTTCTCCAGACGGTCTGCAACGACTACAAGAACGACAACGTCGCCGGCGCGGAGGCGGCAGTGAAGCAGTACTGCAAAGCCCTCGCCAGCAACAGCTCGATTCCGGCATCGGTGCGGGCGACGCTCGCGGCCGACTGCTCGAAGCTCCCGTAGGAGGCTGACTGACGGCAAGCGGGTCTGGCGCGCTGGTGCCGGACCCGCGGCCGTTCAGCCGAAGCGCCCGGTGACGTAGTCCTCGGTGCGCTTGTCGGTGGGTCGCGTGAAGATCGTCGTCGTGTCGTCGTACTCGACGAGGACGCCGGTCCGTTGGCCGTCGTAGACGTTGAGGCTGAAGAACGCGGTGCGCTCGGCGACGCGCGCCGCCTGCTGCATGTTGTGCGTGACGATCACCAGCGTGTAGTCGCGCTTCAAGCTGTGCATCAGGTCCTCGACCGAGGCTGTGGCGATCGGGTCGAGCGCCGAGCACGGCTCGTCGAGCAGCAGCACGTCGGGCTCGATCGCGATCGAGCGGGCGATGCACAGACGCTGCTGCTGGCCGCCCGACAGCCCGAGCGCGCTGCGGTCCAGACGGTCCTTTACCTCGTCCCACAGCGCGGCGCCGCGCAGCGCCTTCTCGACGCGCTCGTCGAGCCCGTCGCGCATGCCGAGGATCCGTGGCGCCCAGGCGACATTGTGGTAGATCGACTTGGGGAACGGGTTCGGCTTCTGGAACACCATCCCGATCCGCCGGCGAACCTCGACTGGGTCCACGCCCGTGGCGTACAGGTCGTTGCCGTGGTAGAGCGCCTGACCGGTGAGGCGGAACCCGGAGATCGAGTCGTTCATCCGGTTGAGGCTGCGGATGAAGGTGCTCTTGCCGCAGCCGGACGGGCCGATCATCGCCGTGATCACGTTCTTGTGGATCTTCATCGTGACGTCCTCGAGTGCCAGCGCGGCGCCGTAGTAGACGTTGATGTCGTGCAGGTCGAAGACGACCTCGCGCGTCTCGAGCGAGACTGGGTCCTGCTCGCCGATCACGAGTGGCGCCATCAGCGGCGTGTCCGAAACGTCCGTCTCGGGGCGACTGCTCTCCATTGGCTCAGCTCTCCTCGTCGTGTTCGTCGCGGTCATCGGGGGATCATCCTACGCTGGCGGGCGAGCGTCGCCCGCGCAGTGAGATTGCCGACAAGAATGAATGCCATCAGCACCAGCGCGGCGCCCCAGGCGCGTGCGTGGTCGATGGGATAGGGCGAGTCGTAGTCGGTGAAGATCAGCATCGGGATGTTCGGGACTGCGGCCCCGAAGACGTTGATCGTCGTGGCGTTGCTATTGAACAATGAGCAGGTCAGCAGCAGCGGCGCGGTCTCACCGGCGGCGCGCGCGATCGCCAGCACGGTGCCGGTCAGGATGCCGCCGAGCGCGGCCGGCAGGACGATGCCGATCGTGGTGCGCCAGCGGCTGACGCCGAGCGCATGCGAGGCATCGCGCAGCTCGCGCGGGACGAGCTGCAGCATCTCCCCGGTGGTACGCGAGATCAGCGGCACCATGATGATCGCCAACGCGAACGACCCTGCGAACCCCGTTTGTACGCCGCCCTCTTCCAGCAGGCCGAAGACGAACAGGCCGATCACGATCGTCGGCATGCCGTTCAGCAGGTCCAGGGCGAGCCGGATCGGGCGTGCCAGGCGCCCTGCGCCCGAGAACTCGGTCAGGAAGACCGCGATCATCACGCCGATCGGCAGCGCCATCGCCGTCGCGACAGCGATCAGCAGCGCGCTGCCGATGATCGCGTTTGCGATGCCGCCACCGACGGTGCCGTCGATTTTCTGCGGGTTCTCGGTCAGGAAGTCGAACGAGATCTGTGACGAGCCTTTGATCAGGACCGTGGCGATGACGACCAGGAGGACCGCCACGGCAAGGACCGCAGCCGCCATCGCGCCTCCGCGCGCCACCCTGTCGAGGACCCGGCGGCGGCGGAGGTTGCCGGTCGCGATCAGTGGTCGTGTCGGGTCGATCGTCGCCATCAGCGAATTCCGGCCGGCAGTTGGGAGCGGCGCACGATCAGCTGCGCCACGAGGTTGACGATCAGCTCCATCACCAGCAGGACGACGGCGCAGTAGAACAGCGACGAGTGCCAGAGGCCTGTGCCGCCGGCGGTGGGGAAGTTCTCGGCGATGCGGCTGGCCAGCGTGTCGCTGGGCGTGAACAGGCTGGTGACGATCGCATTCCCGGCGCCGATGCACTGCGTCACGGCGATCGCCTCACCGAGCGCTCGGCTGAGGCCGAGGATCGTGGCCGAGGCGAGACCGGCACGCGTCGAGTCCAGCACGACGGCGCGGATCATCTCCCAGCGCGTGGCTCCGAGCGCTAGCGCGCCGTCCTTCAACTCGGGCGGCACGGTCGCGAACAGGTCGCGGCTGATCGAGGCGATGATCGGCAGCACCATGATCGCCAGCACCACGCCGGCGGTGAACAGGCCCAACCCGGTCGCTGAGGCCGAGCCAAAAAGCGGTATGAAGCCGAGCACGTCGTGGAGCGCCGGCTCGACCGTTGAGCGCAGGAAGGGAGCCAGCACGATGATTCCCCAGAAGCCGAGGATCACGCTCGGGATCGCAGCCAGCAGCTCGACCAGCGGCCCGATCACCGCGGTGGCGCGTCGCGACGCGAGCAGGCTGAGGAAGACGCCGATCGCGACACCGAGCGGAACGGCGATCAGCAGCGCGATCAGCGAGCTGACGACGGTTCCGTAGATCAGCACGCCGGCCCCGAACGTGTCGGGGTGGGCGACACCCACGGACTGCGCCGGGTTCCAGATCGTGTTCCAGAGGAAGCCGAGCCCGAAGTGCGAGATCGACACGCTCGCGCCACTGAACAGCTTCACGATGATCAGCACGATCAGGGCGATCGTCACCAGCGACGCGCACGCCGTGACGCCTAGCAGCAGGCGGTCGCCGAGGCGGTCGGCGAAGTGGCGGCCCGAGGAGAGCGGTGCGCTGGCGGAGGTCGTGCTCACGCGCGACAGCCTATTCACGCGGTGGCTGGCACCCGGGCGCGTTAACAACTTGGTAACGCTCTAGTCACGAGCGCGAAACACGTCCGCCGTCGGCCCGCGCGAGGCTACAACGGTACCAGCATCCAACGAGGAGGCAAGTTGCACATGCATCGCACCACCATCAGGTTCGCCGTCGTCGCGGCGGCCGCCGCGGCGGCGCTCTGCGCCAGCGCAAGCGCGGCCACGGCAACCACGCTTACCGGCGCCGGCTCGACGCTCGTCCAGCCGATGGTCCAGGACGTCTGGGCTCCGGACTTCGCCGCCGCCAACTCTGGCGACTCGGTGACCTACAACGGCGTCGGCTCAGGCACGGGGATCACGGACATCGGAAACAAGTCGGTCGACTTTGGCGCATCCGACGCGCCGATGACCTCTACCCAGGACTCGGGCTGCAACGGCTGCGTCGAGATTCCCTGGGCGCTGGCGGCGACCGGCCTGGATTACAACCTCAGCGGCATCAGCAAGCTCAATCTGTCCGGCCCAGTGATCGCTCAGATCTTCCTTGGGCAGATCACCAACTGGGATGACCCGGCGATCGCGAAGCTCAACAAGGGCGTCACGCTCCCCAACGAGAAGATCACCCCGGTCGTCCGCAGCGACGGCTCGGGCGACACCTACGTATTCACGTCGTATCTGTCGCAGATCAGCTCGACGTGGGCGAGCCAGGTCGGCTCTGCGACCACCGTCCAGTGGCCGACGGGCGACGTCGGCGCGGCCAAGAACGCCGGTGTTGCCGCCGTCGTCAGCTCGACCGCGGGCGCGATCGGCAACAACTCGTGGTTCTACATCCAGCAGAACCACCTCTCGGCGGTGTCCGTCGAGAACAACGCCGGCAACTTTCTCCTTCCCTACGACCCGTACGTCGCAGCTGCGGCGGCTGTCGCGCTGACCGGAAAGACCCTGCCGGCGCTCAACACGCTGTCCTCGAGCACGGCAGGAAGCATCGCGAGCGCGTACTCGCTCGTCAATCCGTCCTGGACGGCGCCGAAGAAGTCGCAGTGCATCAAGTTCAAGGTTGTCAAGCACCACAAGACGAAGACCTGCAAGACCTACAAGCTGACGAAGCTTGAGAAGGAGCAGTTCATCGCCTACCCGATGGCGACGTTCACGTACGCGATCGTGCGTCCGGACGACGCCAACGTGGGCCTGCTGCAGAAGTTCCTCACCTTCGCCATCACTACGGCGGAGGAGAAGAAGGGCGCGGGGTTCCAGTTCGCGCCGCTGCCGACGGCCGTGTTCAACGTCGACACCACGGCGATCAACGGCCTGTAGTACCAGGGCAACACGTTCAGCGCTAGAAGCAAGGGACGCGATCGGCAGCCGCCGGTCGCGTCCTTTCGCTTTCTAGCTTCTAGGCCGCCGCTGAGACGACGAACACCACCGTCGAGTCGGGGGCGACCGCCGCGCTGATCGCGCCGGTCGTCGTGCTCGACGTGCCGGTCCAGACGTTCGCGAGCGTGTAGCTCGCCGCGGCCGGGAACTGCGAGCCGGGCGCCGTTGAGAGCGCCTGAGCGCTCGTCGAGATGGTCAGCGGCAGCTCGCCGCGGTTCAGCAGCGCGATCGCGACGTGGCCATCGAGCAGCGGCTTCATCCACACCTCGCCATCGCCTGAGGCTGAGACGAGCGATGCCTGGATCCCGGCTGGGTCCTGGTCGATCGCGATCATCTGGCGGTTGCTGATCGTCGCGAGGCTTGCCGGTGAGATCGACGCGATGTTGCCGCTGACCATCAGCGGGGCGGCGAGCATCGCCCACATGCTGAACTGGGTCTGGAACTGGGCGTCGGTGAGGCCGAGGTCGGGGCCGAGGTAGTCGGGGTCGTTCCAGTGGCCGGGGCCGGCGGCGCTCGGCTCGGTCGCGTCCGCGTCGAGGTTGCGCAGCACCGAGCTCCACGGGACGCCCGCCGGCGAGCCGACGTCGGTGTCGGTGCGCCAGCTGTTCCCGACCGACGGCCCGAAGTCATAGGAGGAGAACGCCGAGTCGGCGAAGCTCGGGAGGCCGTTCCCGGCCTGGCCGGGCTGCGGGAAGACGCAGATGTCCAGCAGCATCGGGCGGTGGCTCGAGTTGTGGAGGATCGCGTCGTGGAACTTGCCGTAGGCGGTCGTCGGGTTCAGGTGCAGCGCATCGCCGCCGCAGAAGTCGACCTTCACCGCGTCGAAGCTCCAGGCTGCGAACGTGTTGACGTCCTGCTGGTAGTGGCCGTAGCTGCCCTCGTGGATGCCGCCGCAGCCCTTCTTTCCGGCGTCCGTGTAGAGGCCGACCTGGAACCCCTCGGCGTGCAGCGTCCGCGTGAGCCACGCCATCCCGTGCGGCCACTGCTTTGAGCTGACCGTGATCCGTCCGTCGGAGCTGCGCGTGCCCGGCCACCAGCCGACATCGAGCCAGATCAGGCGGTAGCCGTCGCGCTCGAGCCCGCTTGTCTGCAGCGCGCTGGCTTGCGCGAGGATCGTCGCCTCGTCGTAGTGGGTGCCGAACGTGAAGTAGGTGTCCCACCCCATGTATGGGGTCGCCGCGAGCACCGTGCTGGACTGGGTGGCACCGCTCGAGCCTGGCGCGAGGCCGGCCACGGCCAGCAGTGCCGCCGCGCAGGCCAGCGCCGCCGCTCGCAGCGGGGCGCGTCCCAGTCGCTCAGCGGCGCCGGCGCGCCGCATGCGAGGACTTCGTCGTGAACGTGATCGTCTGCGTGCGGAGCGTTCCCTTGATCACGCCGATCACGGTGCCGCTGACGGTGACCGTCACTTTGAGCTTGCCGCTCCGGGCGAGCAGCGCGCGCCCGGCGGCGTTGAGGTTGACTGTGACCTTGGCGCTCGCTCCGGGGGCGATATGAATCGTGGTCGAGCCCAGCGACACGACACCGTGGTGCCCGCTGCCGTTGGCTTCCTTGGTGCTGAGGCTCAGCGTGATCGTGCATCGCTTGTCCGCTTGCGGCGAGCATTTGACCGTCGTGCTGACGCTGTGCTGCCCGCTCGACGCGTTGCCAACCGACGTCTCGTCCACCGTGCCGAGCGTCTCGGACGGGATCGCAACGTAGGCGCTGCTCGCGCTCGCGCTGCCACCGTCGCCCGAGATCGTCACCGTGCAGTAGAGGTGGTGTGTCTCGTCGGCGGCGGTAACGAGGTAAGTGCCGCCGGTTGCGCCACTGATCGCGGTCGTGTCTCTGATCCACGTGTAGCTGACGCTGTCGCTGGCCGGCACGGTGACGCCGGTGGCGCAGGTGAGCGTCTCGCCGGCCGCGGGCGTGCCGCCGATCGATGGCGAAGGCTTCAGCAGCGCAGGGGTCGTCAGCACCCCGTCGACGCCGCTGCTCGATCCGGTGCTGCTGGTCGCGACGATCTGGAAGTAGTAGAGGGTGCTGGCCGTCAGGCCGGTGATCTGCGCGCTCACCGCCTGCGCGCCGCCGGTCGGCGAGGGCGTGCTCGAGCACGGCACGGTCGAGCCGAAGGAGGTCGTGGTGCCGTAGTTGAAGTAGCAGCTCGTCAACGTGGCGTCGTTCGGGTTGACCGTGGCGGTCAGCGTCGCGACGGTCTGCGAGCTCGCCGTGCCGGTACCGGTCGTGACCGTCGGGGCGGCGAGGAGCCCGGTGAGCGCGTTGCCGGCGCTGTCCACCGCTGCGCAAAGGCCAGCGTCTGTGCACGAAAGCCCCGTGATCTCTGTGACGTCGGGTGTCTCCGAGGGCCAGGACGGCTCGGCCGCGGCAGGATCGTCGCTCCCGAGCGCGTCGCCGTGGGCGTCGCCGGCGACGCACAACGCCTCGGCGGTACAGGCCACCGCAGTTAGTGGGTAGGAGGAGATCTGCGTCTCGCTCCAGGTTGGCGCGCCGGCCGTCGGATCGCCGCTGGCGATCGCGTTTCCGTTCGCGTCAACCGCGACGCACGCGCCGCTGGGCGTGCATGAGACGCCGGTGAGCGTCGTGGTGTCCTTGAAGGCGTCGTGCCAGGGCGCGGATGTCGGGCTCGCGCTGGTCAGGATGTTGCCGCTGTCGTCGACCGCTGCGCAGAACGCGCTGGTCGGGCAGGACACGCCGGTGAGGTCGTTGGTCGAGTCGATCGCCGTGACCTTGACCCAGGTCGCGCTTGCGCCGGCGGTCGGGTTGGTGCTGTACTCGGCGTTGCCGCTGTCGTCCACGGCGAGGCAGAAGCTCGTCGATGGGCAGGACACGCTTGTGAGAGTGCTGCTGTCGGGCGGCGCCGGGCTGGGCGCCCTCCAGGTGCTCGCGACGCCCGCGTTCGCGTTGGTCGTCGCGCTGATTGCGCCGTTGTAGCCCACGACGACGCAGAACGTCGTCGCCGGGGCACACGAGATGGCCAGCAGGTCGCCCGCAGCCCCCGTCGAAACCGGCGCTGTCCAGCCCGAGTTCGAGCTCGGCGACGTGGTGATCGACGCATGCGGGCTTGTGCTATCCACGGCGACGCACAAGCCGAACGACGGGCAGGAGACACCCGACAAGATGTTTCCGGCCTGGACCGGCGTGGTCGCGCTCCAAGACAGCGAGGGCGCGGCGCTCGCCGAGCTCGCGAGCGTCAGGCCGGCCAACAGCAGCAACGTGAGCGTCACCGTAAATCGGCCACGTCGCTTGGTCGGTGTTGTCGTACTTTCAACCATCGTCGTGCTCCTCACGTCTCCGCTCGTAACCCGTCACGCGCGCGATCGGAGCGGCGCGCCGCACAGCCGCTGTGTCACCGAGCCTAGTGACATCGTCGCGCGGGCGTCGCAGTGGGCGGTTGCTTGCGTGGGGCGGGCCGGCACGCCACGCCGGGCCGTGCGGCGGCGGGCGTATCATCGCCGTGGGGCTGGCGGGCTGCGACCAGCCCGGCAGCGCCCCTGAACGAATCGCATGCTCGGGCTGATAACCACCAACCTCACGCGCCGCCTCGGTCGCACGATCCTGACGTCGTTCGGCGTCGGAGTCGGCGTCGCGACGATCGTCGCGCTGCTGGCGCTGAGTGCGGGGCTCACCCAGACCGCCGCCGGCTTCATCCATCTCGGCGGCTCGGACCTCGGCGTGTTCCAGGCCGGCGTCGCCGACCCGACCGCGTCGCGGTTGCCGATGGCGGTGGTTAAGCGCCTCGATAGCAATCCCGATGTCGCCTCCGCGACGCCGCTGCTGCTGCTTGTCAACGCCGTCAAGCGGTCGCAGTCGTCGATCGTGTTCGGCGCCGATCCACACGGCTTCTTCTCGCGCCGCCTGGTCTACGTCAGCGGGCACCCGAGCATCGGGCGAGAGGTGGAGATCGGCGACGGGCTCGCGTCGCAGTTGAAGCTCGGGCCCGGCGGTGAGCTGACCGTCGATGGTCGCCGTTTCGTGGTCGCAGGCGTCTATCACTCGGGCGTGGCGTTCGAGGATCTCGGCGCGGTGCTGCCGCTCACAGTCGCGCAGCAGATCTCAGGCCTCCAGGGCCAGACCACCTCGGTGGCGGTCGAGCTTGCGTCGGGCATCCTGCCGTCGGTGGCGCGCCGGTCGATTCAGCACCAGCTCCCGGGGGCGCTGGTGATCGCTGACGCCGGCGAGGCCGCGCGGGCCGGTGCCAACGAGGTGCTGATCCAGAACGCGACCCTGGTGATCATCATCATTGCGCTGATCGTCGGCGCGATCAGCGTCACCAACACGATGGCGATGTCGGTGCTCGAGCGCCAGGGCGAGCTCGCCCTGCTGGGCGCGATGGGTTGGAGCGCCCGGCGCGTTGCGACGCTGGTCGTCGGCGAGGGCGTCGGCGTGAGCCTGCTCGGCGCGGCGCTCGGCTTGCTGCTAGGCGTCATCGGCAGTCAGCTGCTCGTGAGCGTAATGGGCGTGGGGACCTACGTCACGCCGTCGATCACCGCCTGGATTCTCGGCCGCGGACTGCTCGTCGGCGTCTCGATCGGCGTGCTCGGGGGCATCTACCCGGCCTGGCGCGTCACCCAGATGCCGCCGCTGCGAGGGCTTGCGCGCGCCTAAGCGAGGGCTAGCTGCCGTTGCGCAGGCAACCGTCGGTCACGGCCAGCATGCGGTCGGCGCGTGCGCCCACCTGAGCGTCGTAGCTGACGATGATCAGGGTCATGCCGCGGCGCTCACGCACCTCGGCGAGCAGGTCGAGGATGCGCTGAGAGGTGGCTGAGTCCACGGCGCCGGTCGGCTCGTCGGCGAGCAGCAGGCGCGGCTCGTTGGCGAGTGCGCGGGCCAGCGCGACACGTTGACGCTCGCCGCCTGACAGCTCTCCCGGCAGATGCTCGGCACGGTCGGAAAGCCCGACCTCGTCCAGCAGTTCGAGCGCCCGGCGGCGCCGTTCCGCCCGACGTATGCCGGATCCGATCAGCGCGACCTCGATGTTCGCCCGGGCGACCAGGTTGACGAGCAGGAAGTGCTGCTGGAAGACGAAGCCGACCAGCTCGCGTCGCCTGCGCGGCTTGTTCGGTTCGAGCCAAACCTCGCGGCCGTCGATCAGCACCCGTCCGCTGCTCGGCTGCTCGAGGCCGCCGATCAGGTTCAGCAGCGTGCTCTTGCCGGAGCCGGACCGTCCGGTGATCGCGAGCATCTCGCCCGGGCTGGCGTGCAGCGACGCGTCGATGAGCGCGTCCACGGAGCCGTAGCGCCGGCTGGCGTGCTCGACGACGACCTCGGCTCCGGCCGGGACGTTGCGGGGCCGTGTCGGCGGGGCAGCCCCGCGGCGCCGTCTCAGCTGACCGGCGTGATCGCCCAGTTCAGGTTCACCGTGTGTCCATCGGAGTTGATGACGACGCGCAGCGTCAGCGGCTCACCGAGCGCCTGGGAGGGGAAGATCAGTGTGTCCGCGTAGTGACCGGTGAAGGTGAAGTGCTTGTTGTGGGACACGTATTGCGTGCTTACCACCGCGCCGCTGAACAGGAACTCGTACTTGGCGCTCGCGTGGGCCGGCTTGCCGTGAAGCGTCGCGGTGACGCTGATCGGCATCTTGACGTTGAGCTTCGGGTTGTGCGTGCTGGCGGTCAAGCTGGCGCTCAGCGGTCCCGAGGCCGCCTTGACCGTGGTCGTGTGTGCTGCGAGCGCGACGCCACCAAGCGCCAGCGACGCTGCCGCTGCCATGCCCAAAAGCCGTGCTGAGTGTCGCATCGCCACCTCCCGAGAGCAATTGCGCGATCAACTATCCATCATACGACTCGACCTCCGCAGCCGCCGCCTCAGCTTCGACGATCCGGCGCTCCAGCAGGTCAAGCCCGCGCTCCCAGAACCCGGGGTCCGCGAGGTCGATGCCGACGATCTCCGCCAGCGCCTCCGGGCTGCGCGACCCTCCCGCGGCGAGCAGCTCGAGGTAGCGCTCCTCGAAGCCCGGGCCCTCCAGGAGATAGCGCTCATAGACCGACAGTGCAAGCAGCTGACCGAACGCGTAGGCGTAGACGTACCCCGGCGTATTGACAAAGTGGGGGATGTAGGACCACCAGCTTCGGTAGCCGTCCGTCATCTCGACGGCATCGCCGAAGAAATCCTGCTGCGTCTGCGCCCACAGCTCGCCGAAACGATCGACTGACAGCTCGCCGGCGCTGCGCCGTTCGCCGTGGACGAGGTGCTCGAAGCGGTTGAGCGCGACCTGGCGGAACACCGTGGCGATCGCATCCTCGATGTTGGCGGCCAGCAACGCGAGCCGTGCCGCGGGCGTCGGCGACGCATCGAGGAGGTGCGCGAAGGTGAGCGCTTCGCCGAACACCGACGCGGTCTCCGCCAGCGTCAGTGGCGTGCTCTGTTGAAAGATCCCCTGCTTTGCGGCGAGCGCCGCGTGGACGCCGTGGCCGAGCTCGTGGGCGAGCGTGAGGACGTCGCGCCGGCGGCCGGTGTAGTTGAGCATCACGTAGGGGTGCACCGACGGCACGCCTGAGGCGCAGAACGCGCCGCCACGCTTGCCGGGGGTGGGCGGCGCGTCGATCCAGCGCTCGTCGAAGAAGCGCTCCACAAGGCCGCCGAGCGTCGGCGAGAAAGCGCCGTACGCGCCAAGCACGAGCTCCCGCGCCTCGCTGAAGGACACCTCGACATCGTCGCTCTCGAGAGCTGCCATGCGGTCGTAGTCCGCGAGACGGTCGATGCCGAGCAGCTTGGCCTTCAGGCGGTACCAGCGACGGGCCAGCTCGTAGCGGCCGTGAACGGCCGCGATCAGCGCCTCGACCGACTCGTCACTCGCCTCGTTGTCGAGATTGCGCGCCGCGAGCCAGTGGTCGTAGGAGCGCAGCCGGTCGTCGGTGCTCTTGTCCACCAGCAGCGCGTTGAAGATCGACGCGCGCGTACGCAGTCCCGGCGCAAGCGCAGCGCTGAGCGCCTCGGCGGTGGCTCGGCGGATCTCTCGCGACGGCGCCGCCAACCGGCTGAGGGCGACCTCGAGCCCCACCGGCTCGTCGAGCTCGACGGTGATCGCCGCTGTCTGCTCGGCGAACAGTCGCGTCCACGCGGAGCTTGCCGTGAGCGCCTTCTCGGCAAGGATGCGCTCCTCGGGCTCGCTCAGCAGGTGCGTGCGATAGCGGCGGGCGGTGCGCAGGTGGTGGCGGGCGAAGTCGAGGCCCGCGCCGGCGAGCAGCTCGTCGGCTCGCGCGTCGTCGAGCGCCGCCCACTCCAGCTCGAAGAACAGCAGCGACGTCTCCAGCACCGTCCCGCGCTCCTCGACATGCTGGAGCAGCGCGCCTCGCTGTGGGTCCGCCGTGTCGATCGAGAAGTCGAGCCCCGCGTAGGAGCCGGCACGGCCGGCCAACTCGGAGATCGCGGCAAGCTCCTCCATCGCTTCGCGCAGGCCTGCCGCCTCGATGCTCGCCAGCCGGCCGCGATAGTGCTCAGCGAAGCGCTCCGCGCGGGCGATTGCTTCGTCGAGCAGCTCGTCCACGCGCTCGACACCGGCTCCGTCGAGCAGGTCGTGGAGATCCCAGTGGACCGCGGTCAGCGTGTCGTCGGTGCTCATCCAGCGGTGAGCATAGCCGTGAGCCGCCGCGGGGCTGCGGCGGCGCGGCTGGGTTCCGTCCGGTCGCGTTGGTCTGATGTGAGCGGTTGATTCCCTAGCACGCGAGGTGACCAATGCAAGTCATTCCGACGACGGCGACGGCGAGCGAGCAGGCGCGGGCACACGCCTTCCTGCGGCTCGGTTTCGATTCAACCCAGGCGTTGATGCTGGCGGCGACGCGCGACGCCGGCGAGCACATCGAGTTCGACGATGTGCAGCGACTGCTCGACGCTGGCTGCCCGCACGAGCTGGCGCTGCGAATCCTCGTCTGAGTTGCCGCGGCCGTGAGCTAGCCCCGGCGCGCCTCCCACGAGAACCCGCGCACCGCAAGGACGACGCCGACGACGCCCCAGACGCCGAGCACCGCGAGCGCGGTGAGGTGGTGGTCGAGGCCGCCTCGATGAGCGACCAGACCGCCCGTCAGGCCGTTGATGAGCGGCTCGAGCGGCAGCGCCTGTGCTATGTCGCGCAGGAATCCGGGCACGTGCTTGACGTCGAAGAAGACGCCGGAGACGAGGATCATCGGCACGAAGACGCCGTTGACGACGGCTGGCGCCGAGTCGAAGTTGGGGATCGCGTGTGAGAGCGCGACGCCGAGCAGCGCGAAGCTCGCGACTCCGATGAGCACGAAGACAACGAGCGCGAGCGGCTGTGGTGGCCAGCCGAGATGGAAGAACGCGCGCCCCGCGCAGACCACGATCGCAATCTGGATCGCGGTGTTCGTCACAGCGTTGAGCGCGAGGCCGCCGAGGTAGACGCCGCTCGGCAGTGGCGTTCCGCGCATTCGCTTGAGCACGCCCTGCTCGCGCAGGAACGTCAGGTTGTAGGCGAGCGCGGTGAAGGTGGTTGCCATGACGCTCATCCCGGCGATTCCGGGGACGATGACGTCAAGCTCGTTCTGGTGGCCGTGGACGATCGCGCCGAACAGCGCGAGGAAGATCAGCGGCAGCAGGAAGTTGAAGAACGCGGCGCTCGGGTTGCGCCAGAACATCCGTCGCTCGAAGCGGTACTGGCGCCACAGCAGCAACGCTCCGCTACGCATCGGCGGTCAGCTCCAGGTAGACGTCCTCGAGGCTCGGCCGGGTCACCGACAGCGAACGCAGCTGCTCGCCGCGAGCGAGCGCCGCGCCGGTCAGCTCGTGCAGCAGCGTCGTCGGGTCGTCGGTCTCGACGACGGTCGGCTCGCCGTCACCCGTCAGGTAAGCGACGGCGTAGCGCGACCCGCCGCCGACGCCGAGCTCGGCCGGCGAGCCCTCGGCGAGGATCCGCCCGCCCTTGATGATTGCGACGCGGTCCGCGAGCTCTTGGGCCTCGTCGAGGTAGTGCGTGGTCAGCAGCACGGTCTTGCCGAGATCGCGCAGCGAGCGGATCGTCTTCCAGGCGCTGCGCCGCGCCGCCGGATCGAACCCCGTCGTCGGCTCGTCGAGGAAGATCAGCTCGGGGTCGCCGATCAGCGCCAGCGCGAGGTCGAGGCGGCGACGCTGTCCGCCCGACAGATGCCGGGCGCGCACGTCGCGCTTCTCGCCCAGCCCGACGAGATCGATGACCTCATCGACATCGCGCGGGCGGGGGTAGAACTGCGCAAAGTGCGCGACCGCCTCGGCGACCTTGACGTGGCTGTAGATCCCGCTGCTCTGCAGCACGACGCCGACACGTGCGCGCAGCTCGCGCGGACGGTGGTCCGGATCGAGGCCGAGGACGCTGACCGCTCCCGACGTCCGCTGGCGGTAGCCCTCGAGGATCTCCACGGTGCTCGTCTTGCCGGCGCCGTTCGGGCCAAGCAAGCCGTAGATCTCGCCGCGCGCCACGCGGAACTCGATGCCGCGCACCGCCTCGAGGTCGCCGTAGCGCTTGTGCAGGGCGCTGACCTCGATCGCCGGCTCGGTGCTCGCCATTGCGGCGAATCATCTCAAGTCGTGGCGCCGCGACGGCGGCTGCTCACTACCAGCGGATGCCGCGCAGGAACTGGGCCACAGCGTGCGCCTGGCCCCGGGCCGGGTCGCCCTGGCCCTCGCCGCCCTCGCCGAACGCCGACTCGGGGAACGTCTTGTAGGCGGCGTGCAGCAGTCGGTCGACGATCCCGGGAGCGAGCGTGTAGGAGAGCTCGGCGACGGTCCCCAGGCGTGTGCCCATCGTCTTCGGCTTGCGCCGGATCGACTCGCAGATCATGTCGGCTGCCTCTTCCGCGGTGATCGCCGGGAAGGACTCGTAGAGTTTCGTCGGCGCAATCATCGGCGTTCGCACGAGCGGCATGTGAATCGTCGTAAACGTGATCCCGTCGCCGCGAAGCTCGCCCGAGACGACGCGAGTGAAGGCGTCGAGCGCCGCCTTCGACGCGACGTAGGCGGAGTAGCGCGGCGTGCTTGCCTGTACGCCGAGCGAGGAGACATTCGTGACGTGGCCGCGGCCGCGCTCGCGCATGTGGCTCGCGAGCAGCAGAGTGAGCTTGATCGCGCCGAAGTAGTTGACGGCCATCATGCGCTCGTAGTCGTGGAAGCGCTCGCCGCTGAGGCTCGCCGATCGCCGGATCGAGCGGCCGGCGTTGTTGACGAGCACATCGACATCGTGCTCGGCGAGCACGCGCTTGACGAGCGCGCTCACCGAGTCCATGTCGGCGAGGTCCGCGACGTACACGTGAGCGACCCCTCCGGCGGCTGCGATCTCCGCGCGGGTCTGCTCCAGTCGCGCGAGGTCACGAGCGACGAGGATCGGGACTCCGCCGGCGGCCGCGATCTTGATTGCGGTCGCGCGCCCGATACCCGAGGACGCGCCTGTGATGAGCACGCTGCGGCCCTCGAGTGCCGCCGTGAGCGACTTCGCGCTGCCCCGGCCGTCCGCGAGATGGCTCTCCCAGTAGCTCCACAACCGCGCGGCGTAGCTGTCCAAGGGGGGAACCTCGATGCCGCTGCCCTCCAGCGCCGCCGCTGCCTCGCTGGCGTCGAAGCGGCAGCTGAAAGTGAGGCTCGCGAGGACCTGCGGTGGGATCTCCAGCTCGGCGAGCAGGCCGCGCGAAGCGGCGCGCACGGCGGGCAGCCGGGCCGCCAGCGCGAGCGCACCGGTCGGGAGCGCGTCGAGCATCCGGCGATCGACTCGCAGCGCGAGCGTTGGTCCGTGCGCGGCGCGCGCGAACGCGTTGAAGACCTCGCTCGTGAGCTGGGAGGCCGGGTTCACGAGGTGAAAGGCCTGGCCGTCCAGCCCGTCGCGGTGCGCGATGTGGTCCAGCGCTGCGGCGACGAAGTCAACCGGGACGATGTTCGTGTGTCCGAGCTCCGGGCCGGCGAGCGGCACCCACTCCGGGAGCAGGTGAGCGAGCTTGCGCAGCGCAGCGAAGAAGTGGTAGGGCCCATCAACCTTGTCGATCGCGCCCGTCTGTGAGTCACCGACGACGATCGACGGGCGATAGATCCGCCACGGCACGACGCACTCCTCGCGGACGATCCGCTCCGCATCGACGATCGCCTGGTGGTAGGGAGACGGGAGTGCCTGGCCGAGCTCGAAGTCGTGCTCGCCGAACACGCCGGTGTGGCGGCCGGCGACCGCGACCGAGGAGAGGTGATGGAAGTGGGCGACGCCGAGGGTGTTTGCGAGCGCGACCGCATTGCGCGTGCCGCGCACCGTGACGGCCTCGATCTCCTCCGGCGCAGCGGTCGCCTCGCAGCGCGCGGCGAGGTGAAAGAAGTGCTCGACGGCGCCGCGCAGCGGATCGATCTGCTCCGCGCCCAGACCGAGCAACGGCTCGCGGACATCGCCGGCCAGGATCGTGACGGCGTCCGGCGTTTCCCGCGCGTCGATCAGCCGCTCGCGGTCGTCGAGCGTGTTGCGCTGCGTCAGCACAACAACTCGCTCCCCGCGTGTCAGCAGGCGCCCTAGTAGCGCTCGACCGATCGGGCCCCTACCAGCGGTGACGAAGTCGGCCATCGCGCGAGCTGGCGCGCTGCGCCGCTCACCAGCCGCCGCGCCAGTCGGCGCTTTCCGCACGCGCCTTGCGTGCGTCGTCGTGGGCGTGCTTGCGCTTCTCGAGTTTGGCCTGGATCACGCTCGCGAGCGTGACGAAAGCTGCGAAGAAGATGATCAGGATGAATCCGGCCATCGTCACGTCGGTGTCATTGGTCTCACCGAGCAACCCCTCGCCGCCGACCCCGGCGAAGGCGACCGGTGCGGCAACCAGCAGGGCAGTGACGCTCGCTGTCGTGGCAAGAATGAGCCGCCGCATCGCGCAAATCGTATACGAGGCGGCGAGGGCCGCATACCATCACCTGATGGCCGTCTGCATCGCCTCCAATCTCGCCAAGGACATCGCCGGGAAGCCTCTCCTGCGCGCCGTGTCCTTCAAGCTCGAGCGGCGCGAGCGGATGACGCTCGCCGGACGCAACGGGAGCGGCAAGACGACGTTGCTGCGCATGCTCGCCGGCGAGGACTCGCTCGACGGGGGCGAGCTGATGCTCGCCAAGCACATCAGGGTCGCGCTGCACGACCAGCGGCCGCCGCGTGAGCGCGCCAGCTCGCTGTCGGATTACCTCCTCTCAGGCTGCGTGGCTGAGCTGGCGATCGAGGCCCGTCTGCGGCGGCTCGAGCAGGCCATGGCTACGCCCGGCAGCGACTCCGCGACGCTGGAGCGCTACGCGAGCGCGCAGGCCGATTTCGATCACCACGGCGGCTACCTCTGGCGAAACCGCGCGTGGGAGGTCGCGCGGGGCCTCGGCTTCGCCGATGCCGACCTCGGGCGAAGCCTCGCGACATTCTCCGGCGGTGAGCTGACGCGCGCTTCGCTTGCGCGGGCACTCGCCATGCGCCCCGACCTGCTGCTGCTCGACGAGCCGACCAACCACCTCGACGTCGAGTCGCTCGAGTGGCTTGAGCAGACGTTGGTCGCCTTCAAGGGGGCGATTGTCCTCGTCGCGCACGACCGCTGGTTCCTCGAGACCGTCGGCACGGCGGTGCTCGAGATCGACGGCGGACGCGGGCGCTTCTTCCCCGGCACATGGCATGCCTGGCGTGCGGAGCAGGCGGCGCGCGAGCTTGCGGTGGGTCGGGCGATCGAACGCCAGCAAGCCGAGATCGCGCGGCTCGAGCGTTTCGTGCAGCGTTGGAGTGCGGGCACCCGCGCCCGCCAAGCTCAGTCGCGCCGCAAGCAGCTCGAGCGGATCGAGCGACCCGTCCGTGCCCCGAGCGACGGCGCTGCGCTGTCGTTCAACTTCGGTGGCGTGGAGCGCAGTGGCCGTGTGGTCTTCGCGCTCGAGGATGGGCGCATCGAGGTCGGTCGTCCACCGATCACGCTCGTCGAGCACGGTGCGCTGTGGCTCGAGCGCGGCGAGCACGTCTCGCTCGTCGGACGCAACGGCTCCGGCAAGACGACGCTGATCGAGACGCTGGTGGGGGAGCGGGCGCTCGCGGCCGGCAAGCTGAGTCGCGGACACAACGTGCAGATCGGCTACCTCAGCCAGCACGGCGAGGAGCTTGGCGATGACGGGAGCGTTGTCGAAGCCGCAGTGCGGGCCACCGGACTGACTCCCGGCAAGGCGCGTGCGCTGCTCGGCCGCTTCCTGTTCAGCGGCGAGGAGGCGGAGAAGCCGCTCGCCGGGCTCTCGGGGGGTGAGCGCCGCCGGCTGTCGCTCGCGGTGCTGGTCAGCGGAGGGGCGAACGTCTTGGTCCTCGATGAGCCGACCAACCATCTCGACCTCGAGTCGCGCGAGGCGCTGGAGGACGCGCTGCGTGCGTTCGAGGGCGCACTGATCCTCGTCTCCCACGATCGCGCGCTACTGGACGCTGTGGGCACGCGCACCGTGGCGCTCGAGGACCGAGGCCTCCGTAGCTACCCTGGAGGCTGGCCGGAGTATCTGCGCATTCGCGAGGAGCGCAAGCTGGCCGGTCCGCCGGCCGGCGTGGGGCCCTCAACGCCGGCGCCGGCCGCGGCGCGTGCCAAGCCGACGCGTGCAGCGGCTACGGCGAAGGCGCCGGCGAAGGGGCGAGACACCGCTTCGAAGAACCTCCTGCGCCGGCAGGCGGCTGCGACCGACGCTGTCGAGGCGGCAGAGGCAGCGCTCGCGGCGGTGCAGGAGCAGCTGTCTGATCCCGCAGCTTGGGCCACGAAGTACGAGGCGGCGAAGAGCGAGGCCCGCCACACCGCTGCGAAGCGCGCCGTCGAGGCGGCTTATGCGCAGCTCGAGGCGCTGCTTTAGATTTTGTCTGGTGAAGCACCTGCGGAACGTCGCGATTCTCGCGCTGATCGCGCTCGCGATCGTGGCCGTGCCGGCGGCCGGGCTGGCGGCCGGGCTGCTGGACGCGGTGCTGTGGCTGGCGATGGCCGCGCTACTGGCGTACTTCGCCGGTCGCCTGTACCGCAACCGGCGGATCGACATCTACGGGCTTGGCGACCGCTATCGCGCGATCCTCTACCTCGCGATAGCCGGTATCGTCGTCGCGTTCGCCGGCTCACAAGAGTTCGCCACCACCGCGGGCAGCCTTGTCGAGTTTGCCGTGCTCGCGGTCTGCGTGGTGGCGCTGATCAGGGTCTACGAGGTCTGGCGCAACTACTGACAGTCGGCGCACCCCCGCTCCGCAGCGCATCCCGTGAGATCAGCGGTGGCGTGCAGTGACGAGCGATCTCGCCGCCCAGCGTCGCGAGCTGCCCGACCAGCCCGGGGTCTATCTGTTCCGCGACGGCGCGGGTCGCGTGATCTACGTCGGCAAGGCGATCTCGGTGCGCAAGCGCGTCGCCTCGCACTTCAGCGCTGCCGGCCGCGGCGCGGCCGGGCACGACGTGATGGTCGCTGAGGTTGCCGCTGTCGACTGCATCGTCTTTGGTGGCGAGGGCGAGGCGCTGCTTGCCGAGCAGAGCTTCATCAAGCAGTACCGCCCGCGTTTCAACATCCGCCTGCGTGACGACAAGTCCTACCCGTACATCGCGGTGTCCCTCGACGAGGACTTCCCGCGGGTGTACTTCACGCGCGAGCGGCACCGCCGGGATCGTGCCTACTTCGGTCCATATTCCAATGCCAAGCGCGTCCGCGACACGCTCGAGGTGCTCAGCCGGGTATTCCTCGTCCGCTCGTGCACTGGAGCAGAGCCTGGACGCCGGTCGGGCTCACCATGTCTCGACTACCACATCAAGCGCTGTGGCGCTCCCTGCGTCGGCTACGTCTCCCGTGACGAGTACCGTCGCGGCATCGACGGTGTCGCCGACTTCCTCGGCGGTCGTTACAAGGACATCGAACGCGAGCTCGCGAAGCGCATGCAGGCCGCGTCCGCCTCGCTCGCGTTCGAGCAGGCCGCGGTCGAGCGCAACCGGCTCGCGGCCGTACGCTCGCTGCTCGAACACCAGCGCGTGGCCAACGCCGCGGTCGGGACGCTCGATGCGATCGCCGTGGCGCTTTCGGGCACCGACGCCAACGCTCAGGTCTTCCAGGTTCGCGACGGCGTGCTGTCCGACCGTCAGTCCTTCTACCTCTCAAACGAAGCGCAGCGGCCGCACGCCGAGGTCATCGAGGAGTTCCTCCTGCAGTACTACGCGACCGCGGCGGCCGTGCCGGCACAGATCGTCGCCGAGCACGCCATCTCGAGTGTCGCCGTGGACGCGCTCGCGGCGCATCGCGGCGGGCCGGTCGAGGTTCGTGTGCCGGCGCGAGGAGAGAAGCGGCGCATCCTCGAGCTGGCTGCCCGCAACGCCGGACTGGCACTTGCGGAGGATCAGCTCAAGGCGGAGCGTCGCCGCGAACGGCGCGCTGAGGCCCTGGACGGACTCCGCGCGGCATTGTCACTGGACACGGTGCCGGTGCGCATCGAGTGCTTCGACATCTCGAACCTTCAAGGCACGCACACCGTGGCCTCGATGGTCGTGTTCGAAGCCGGTGCGCCGCGGCGCTCGGACTACCGGCGCTTTCGCATCCGTACCGTCGAGGGCTCCGACGACTTCGCCGCGATGGCCGAGGTTCTGGAGCGTCGCATGGCGGCCTGGGAGCGCCAGGCTGACACCTCTCCCCATGAGGCGGGCTACGACCGTAGCTTCGCGACGCTGCCCAACCTGATCGTGATCGATGGCGGCAAGGGGCAGCTTGCGGCTGGGTTGGCGGTGCTCGGCGGCGCGCGCGAGCGCGGCGTCGCGGTGATCGCGCTCGCCAAGCGGCTCGAGGAGGTGTTCGTGCCTGGCGTGCGCAGGCCGCTGGCGCTGGGACGCGACAGCGCTGAGCTGCAGCTCCTTCAACGTGTTCGCGACGAAGCCCACCGCTTCGCCATCACGCATCACCGGACACGTCGTGACCGGGCGATGACGGCGTCGCTGCTGGACGAGATCCCGGGCGTCGGTCCGGCCCGTAAGCGGGCGTTGATCAACCACTTCGGCTCGCCCGAACAGGTGATCGCAGCAAGCGCCGAGCAGCTGCAGGCTGTACCCGGCCTTCCGGCGAAGGTCGGACGCGAGCTGCACGCTCACCTCCACCGCCTCGGATCCTCGCCGTGAGTGCCGCCAAGTATCCGCCGTGTGCGCAACGATGCAGCCATGTCAGGTCCGTCCGTGAGTGCTCCTGAGGCTGGGCGCGCCGGCGGGTCCGATGGCGACTCGCCAATCCAGGACCTCGTGATCATCACCGGCTTCTCCGGTGCCGGGAAGTCGACGGCGATGAATGTGTTCGAAGACGCCGGGTACTTCTGCGTTGACAACCTCCCGCCGAGGCTGATCGGCAGCCTGATCGAGCTGTTCATGCATGAGGGTTCGAAGGTCGAGCGGGCCGCCGTCGTCTCCGACGTACGCGGCGGGGAGTATTTCGATGCGCTGCAGACGGTTCTCGACGACCTCAAGCGACTCAGCCTTAGCCACCGCGTGCTGTTCCTCGACGCCGACGACCAGACGCTGCTGAACCGCTACCAGGAGACGCGCCGCCGTCATCCGCTCGCTCCGACGGGCTCGGTCAGTGAAGGGGTTGCGGCCGAACGGGAGGAGCTCGAGGCGCTGAAGGGGCGGGCAGATCTCGTGATCGACACGACCGGGCTGTCAGCCGCGGGGCTGCGCACGAAGATCGTCGAGGCGTTGCTCGGTCAGCAGCCGACGACGCAGCTTGCGGTGACCTTTGCGAGCTTCGGCTTCAAGCACGGCCCGCTGCGTGACGCTGACCTCGTCTTTGACGTGCGGTTCCTCGCCAACCCCCACTACGCATCCGACTTGCGTCCGCTCACCGGGCGAGATCAGCGCGTCGTCGAGTTCATCGACCGCGACGGCAGGCTCAGCGAGCTCTACGCGCTGCTCGAGCCGCTGCTTGACTATCTGCTGCGCCAGTACGTCGTCGAGGGCAAGGCACACCTGCTCGTTGGCGTCGGCTGCACCGGCGGGCGGCACCGTTCTGTGGCTGTCGCCGAGCACCTTGCCGCTCGCTACGGCGCGAGCGAGGACCTGCTCGTCCAGGTCAGCCACCGCGACGCCACCAAGCCGAGCGCGTCGAGCTGAGCCACCCCGGCCGCGCTGATAGCCTTCGGCGCGCGCGGGGCCGCCATCGGCTCGCAGGCTTTTTCAACGCAGGAGGATGGTTGGATGCCCGTACGGGTGGGGATCAACGGCTTCGGCCGGATAGGTCGCAACGTGCTGCGCGCCGGCAAGGCCGCGGGTGCAGACATCGCGTGGGTGGCCGTCAACGACTTGACGGATGCCAAGACGCTGGCGCACCTGCTGCGCTACGACTCACTCCTCGGTCCCTATCCCGGCGACGTGCAGGCCCGTGAGCGCACGCTGCTCGTCGACGGCGATGAGGTGCTCGTGCTGGCCGAGCGCGACCCGGCTGCGCTCAATTGGGGCGAGCTCGGCGTGGACGTCGTGATCGAGTCCACGGGGTTCTTCACCAAGCGCGACGACGCGGCGAAGCATCTCGCCGGCGGCGCCCGCAAGGTGATCATCTCGGCGCCCGCCACGGGCGAGGACATCACGGTCGTCCTCGGCGTGAACTTCGATCGCTACGACGCGGAGACCCACCACGTCATCTCGAACGCCTCCTGCACGACCAACTGCCTCGCCCCGATGGCGAAGGTGTTGCATCAGACGGTGGGCATCCGTCACGGCCTGATGACGACGATCCATGCCTACACGGCAGATCAGAATCTCCAGGACATGCCGCATCGCGACCTTCGACGCGCACGCGCAGCGGCGATCAACCTCGTGCCGGCCTCGTCGGGTGCCGCGAAGGCCGTCGGCCTCGTGCTCCCCGAGCTCGCTGGCAGGCTCACCGGGTTCGCCGTACGAGCCCCCGTGCCGGTCGGATCGCTCGTCGATCTCACTTTCGAGGCTTCGCGCGAAACGAGCGTCGAGGAGATCAACGCGGCCTTGCGTGCGCGCGCCGATACGGGCGAGCTCGCCGGCATCCTCGCCTACACCGAGGATCCGATCGTCTCGAGCGACATTGTCAAGAACAGCTTTTCCTCGATCGTTGACGGTGGCCTCACCACCGTGATCGACGGCACGCTGGTCAAGGCCGTCAGCTGGTATGACAACGAGTGGGGGTACTCGAACCGCGTTGTTGATCTCGTAACGAAGTTGTAAGGAGGCCCCCCGATGAAATCTGTTGCCGACGTCCGCGTAGAAGGGCGTCGCGTTCTCGTGCGCGTTGACTTCAACGTGCCGATCAAGGACGGGACGATCACCGACGACACGCGCATCCGCGCTGCGCTGCCGACGATCGACCTGCTGCGCGAGCGCGGCGCGCGGATCATCCTGATGTCGCACCTGGGCCGGCCGAAGGGCGGCCCCGATCCGGCGTTCTCGCTGAAGCCCGTCGCAGCCCGCCTCGCGGAGCTGACCGGCGCCAATGTCCAGTGCGCGGAGGATGTCGTCGGCCCGAGCGCCCAGGCGTGCCTCGAGCGGCTCGCCCCCGGCGAGATCCTGCTGCTCGAGAACATTCGCTTCGAGCCCGGCGAGACGGCGAACGACCCGGAGTTCTCGAAGGCGCTGGCCGCGTTCGCCGATGTCTACGTCGACGACGCGTTCGGCTCGGTCCATCGAGCTCACGCCTCGACGGAGGGGGTCACGCACTACGTCGACGAGGTCGCGGCCGGACTGCTCTTGCAGCGTGAGGTAGCTCAGCTCGGCGCGATCATCGCCGACCCGAAGCGACCGCTAGTCGCGGTCCTCGGTGGATCTAAGGTGACCGACAAGATCAAGGTGATCGAGCGGTTCCTGCAGATCGCCGACACGGTGCTGATCGGTGGCGCGATGTGCTTCCCGTTCCTGCAGGTTGAGGACCACTCCGTTGGCACCTCGATGTGTGAAGCGGACGGCCTGGAGCCGGCTCGCGCCGCGCTAGAGGGCGCCGCGTCGCATCGTGCCGAGCTGGTCTTGCCGAGTGATCTCGGCCTCGCCGAGCGCTACGACGCGGACGCGCCGCGGCGCGATATCGACGGCGTCGACGTGCCCGATGGCTGGATGGGGCTCGACATCGGCCCGCGCACCGCTGAGCGCTACGCCGCCGCGATCGCCGTCGCGGGTACCGTCTTCTGGAACGGGCCGATGGGCGTGTTCGAGTTCGCCGCATTCGCTGCGGGCACTCGTGCCGTCGCCGAGGCCGTCGCGCACGCTCCTGGCACGACCGTCGTCGGTGGCGGCGATTCCGCCGCTGCGCTGCGGCAGTTCGGGCTCGAGGGGTCGGTGACGCACCTCTCGACCGGCGGAGGCGTAACGTTGCAACTGCTCGAGGGAAGCCCGCTTCCCGGGATCGAGGCGCTCAACAAGGACGAGGTGGCGTAATGAGCCGTATTCCGCTGGTCGCGGGGAACTGGAAGATGCACAAGACCGTCGCTGAGGCGGAGGAGCTGCTTGCGGCGCTGCTACCCCGCGTGGCAGGCCTCGAGGGCGTCGAGATCGCGGTGTGCCCGCCCTATACGGCGCTGGCGGCGATCGTTGACAGCGCGCGCGGCTCGCGCGTCGCGGTCTTCGCACAGAACATGCACGACGCCCCGCGCGGCGCGTTCACCGGTGAGGTGTCTGCGGAGATGCTGATCGACATCGACGTCACCGGCGTCATCATCGGCCACTCGGAGCGGCGCGAGCTGTTCGGCGAGACCGACACCTTCGTGGCGCGCAAGCTCGAGACCGCGCTCACCAGCGGCCTTCAACCGATCCTCTGCGTCGGCGAAACCGAAGCGCAGCGGCTGGCCGAGCAGACCGAGACGCACATTCGCAGGCAGCTCGAGGAGGCCCTCGTCGACATCGACGACTACCGGTTGCCTGAGATTGCGATCGCCTACGAGCCGATCTGGGCGATCGGCACCGGTCGTGTCGCCACCCCGGAGCAGGCGCAGGAGGTCGCGAGCTTCATTCGCGGCGTGCTCGCCGAGCGCTCGCCAGACGCCGCCGCCGCGATGCGCATCCTCTATGGCGGATCGGTGAACGCCGAGAACGCCGCCGAGCTGCTCGGGCTCGCGGATGTCGATGGCGCTCTCGTCGGCGGCGCGTCGCTGATCGCCGACACGTTTGCCGCGATCGCCGCTGCGGCGCGGCCCGCGTCATGACGCTCCACAGCGGCCAGGACGCGATCCCCGTCAACTCGGTGTGCCTCGTCGTCCTTGACGGCTGGGGGACTGCTCCGCCGGGGCCCGGGAACGCCGTGGAGCTCGCAAGCACGCCGGTGTTCGATGAGCTCTGGGAGACCTACCCGCACACCCATCTGACGACCTGCGGCCGAGCCGTCGGCCTGCCCGACGGCCAGATGGGCAACTCGGAGGTGGGACATCTCAACCTTGGGGCAGGATCGGTCATCCGCCAGGACCTCACACGTATCGACGACGCGTTGCGTGACGGGACGCTGGCCGCCAACCCGGTGCTGCGTGCGGCGCTCGGCGGCTCCGGCCGCGTGCATCTGATCGGACTCGTGTCCGAAGGCGGCGTGCACTCCTCGTTCGAGCAGTTGCAGGCGCTGATCGCGCTGGCCGGCGAGATCGGCGAGGCGGAGGTGATCGTGCACTGCTTCACCGACGGCCGTGACACCGATCCGCACGACGGCCTGGCTGCGGTGCAGACGCTCGAGGATGCCGGTGCCCGGATCGGCTCAGTTGTCGGGCGCTACTTCGCGATGGACCGTGACAAGCGCTGGGATCGCACGCAGCGCGCCTACGACCTGCTCGTCCATGCTCGCGGCGAGCATCACGCGGCGAGTGGCGTGGAGGCGGTGCGCGCCGCCTACGAGCGCGGCGAGACCGATGAGTTCATCGAGCCGACGTCGGTCGGCGATCCGGCTCCGATTCGCGGCGAGGACCGCGTGCTGTGCTTCAACTTCCGTCCCGACCGGATGCGCGAGATCGTGCGCGCGCTCGCCGAGCCAGGCTTCAGCGAGGTCGATCGCGGTGGCGCGGAGGTGGTGCGAGACCTGAGCACCCTGACGGAGTACGTCGAGGGATGGCCCTACCCGGTGGCGTTCCTGCCTGAGCGCCCGTCGATCACGATCGGCACGGTGATCGCCGCGGCCGGCGAGCGCCAGCTCCACGTCGCGGAGACCGAGAAGTACCCGCACGTGACGTACTTCTTCAACGGTGGTGAGGAGCAGCCGCTCGCCGGCGAGCGCCGCGAGCTCGTACCGTCGGCGCGCGATGTCCCGACCTACGATTTCAAGCCCGAGATGAGCGCCCGCGAGGCGGCGGCCGCGTTTGTCATGGCCTGGCGCGAGCACGATCCGCGCTTCGCGATCATCAACTTCGCCAATGCCGACATGGTCGGTCACACAGGCGTGATCCCGGCGGCCGTGCGCGGTGTCGAGACGGTCGATGAGTGCCTGGCGCGCGTGGTCAACGCGGTGCACGAGTCCGGCGGCGCGTGCATCATCACCGCGGACCACGGCAACGCCGAGCAGATGCTCCACGACGACGGCTCGCCGCACACCTCGCACACACTGAACGTGGTGCCGCTGATCGTGACGTGCAAGGGCGTGAGCCTCGCCCCGGCGGGGATTCTCGCCGATGTCGCGCCCACCGCGCTGGGACTGCTCGGGATCGCCCAGCCGGCTGAGATGACGGGCAGCTCGCTACTGCTCGCACGCTCCGAACGGTGATCTGAGGGGCTGCTAACGTAGCCCCATGAGCACTGCGGTCAGGCCGCGGCAGCCGTATCTGTCACAGGCGGAGGTGGGTGCCTGGCGAGGCTTGCTGCGGGCTCACTCCTTGCTCGTCAAGGCGCTCGACAGCGAGCTCGAGAAGTCCCACGGGCTGGCGCTGAGCTCGTTCGAGGTGCTCGTACGCCTCGGACAAGCTGACGGCGGGCGGATGCGCATGTGCGACCTCGCCGACTCCGTCCTGCTCAGCCGGAGCGGGCTGACGCGGATGGTTGATCGGCTCGCCCGCGACGGACTCGTCGTGCGCGGGATATGCGAGCACGACGCCCGTGGTGCGTTCGCCGTGATCACGCAGGCTGGTCAGGCTGTGTTGGGGGCCGCTCGCGAGGCCTACCTAGGCGGCGTGCGCCGGCATTTCCTCGGCTCGTTCACTGCGCCCGAGCTTGCCACGCTGGGCGGCTTCTGGGATCGGCTCTTAGAAAACTTGACACGATCCGACTGAGATTATATTCTTGCTGGTGCCAGATCCAGCGACACTCAGGAGGACGATATGGCACTCGTACGCTGGGAGCCTGTGCGAGAGCTCAGCTCGCTTCAGCAGGAGATGAACCGGCTCTTCAACGGCTTCTTTGACACGCCGCGCGCCGCAACGAATGGCGGCCGCTTCCTACCGGCCGTGGACCTCGTCGAGACCGACGATCACTTCGTGCTACGGGCCGACCTTCCCGGCCTTTCCGACGACGACGTGAAGATTGAGCTGGAGGAGAATGTCCTGACGATCTCCGGCGAGCGCCGCAGCGAGCAGGAGCAGCGCGAGGACGGCTACTACCGACTCGAGCGCTCTCACGGACAGTTCGCTCGCTCGCTCACGCTGCCGCAGGGCGTTGATGGCGACGGCATCGTCGCGACGTTCGATCGCGGCGTGCTGGAAGTGAAGATCCCCAAGCCCGAGCAGCGCAAGCCGCGTCGTGTCACCATTGGTGTCGGCGCCGCCGCCGAAGCGACGGTGGAGGGCTCTGAGTCAGCGTCATAGCTTTCCGCGGGGCGCGCCGCTACGCCGAGCGGCGCGCCACCCGCGGGGGCGACGGGCGCACCCCGCGACGCCTCACGTTGCAGCCCGCCGCGCGACCCGGCGCCGCCACAGCACGACAATGGCTGCGACGACGAGGACCCCGGCGGCGATCGCTCCGTAGACCCCGATCTGCGTCAGCACACGCTCGACGCCCTTGCCACCGAAGTAAGCGGCCAGCGAGACGCTCGTGGCCCAGCCGACTCCACCGAGAGCGCTCCACGTCAGGAACGAGCGCCAGCGCATCGAGCTCGCGCCGGCGAGCCACGACGCCCATACGCGCAGTCCCGTGATCCAGCGGCTGAAGAACACGGCCTTCGGCCCGTGGCGCTCGAAGAACGGGTCGCCGATCGCGAGCACCCGCTGGCGCTCCTCATAGAACCGCCCAGGGCGCTCGAGCAGCACGCGTCCGCCACGCCGCCCGATCTGGAAGCCGATCATGCTGCCGGCGATCGCGGCAGTTGCACCGACGACAATGACCAGCACGATCGAGAGGCGCCCGTCGCTCGCTGCGAGGCCGCCAAGGATCAGCGCCGTCTCGCCGGGCAGTGGCACGCCGAGCGACTCGACCACGACGACGACAAACAGCAGTGGATAGCCGAGGTGCTGGGTGACGCTGAGGAAGCTTGCGAGCACGATGGGCGGACGGCAGGCTGCGGTCTAGGATCCCGCGGTGCCCGCATTCTCGATCATCGCCCGGGATTCGGCGTCACGGGCGCGCGCCGGCCTGCTGGCGACGGCTCACGGAGTCGTGCGCACGCCGGCATTCGTGCCGCTCGCCAGCACCGCCAGCGTGCGCAGCCTCGGGCCGGGAGAGGTCGAAGCCCTTGGCTACGACATCGTGCTCGGCAACGCCTTCCATCTGCTGCTGCGGCCGGGCGGTGAGCTCATCGCAGCGCTCGGCGGTCTGCATCGCTTCATGGGCTGGGGCCGCGCGATCATCACCGACTCGGGCGGCTTCCAGGTGTTCTCGATGGGACACGGGACCGTCGCTGAGGAGATCAAAGGACGGCGCGGCGGCGCGCGCGAGGGCACGATCCTCGCGATCGAGGAAACGGGCGTGCGGTTCCGCTCCTACATCGACGGCTCCGAGCGCTTCCTCAGCCCCGAGACGTCGATGGAGGTACAGTCGCAGCTCGGTTCAGACATCGTGCTCGCGTTCGACGAATGCACGCCGTTCAACGTCGCGCGCGACTACACCGCGCGCTCGACAGAGCGCACCCATCGCTGGCTCGAGCGCTGCCAGCGTTGGCGGGCTTCTCACGACGGCGGGGCCTCACTGTTCTACGGGATCGTTCAGGGCGGCGTCTTCGAGGATCTGCGCATGCAAGCGGCGCAGGCTGTTGTCGCGAGCGGCTGCGAGGGCATTGCAATCGGCGGATCGCTCGGTGAGGACAAGCAGCAGATGTATGCCGTGGTCGACTGGAGCACGCGTGAGCTTGATCGCCTGGCGGCCGAGCGACCCCGCCATCTGCTCGGAATCGGCGAGGTTGACGACCTGATCCGCGGCGTCGAGCTCGGCATCGACAGCTTCGACTGTGCGATGCCCACCAGGCTCGCGCGCCACGGCGTGGCGCTCGTGCCGGACCCCGCCAACCGCTGGCGGGTCGAACTCGACCGACCCCACTGGCGCGACAGCGAAGCCCCGCTGCTCGATGGTTGTCGCTGCCCGGCGTGCGCTGCGGGGCTCTCGCGGGCGTATCTCCACTACCTGGCGCGCGGGCGCGAGTTGACCGGCGCACGCCTGCTCACGCTGCACAACCTCACGTTCATCGCGGCGCTGATGGCCGACCTGCGCGGCGCGATCGTCGACGGCCGGCTCGCCGAGGTTGCAGCGGAGCTGCGCCGCGGCGCCAGTCCCGGCGGCTGAGCCGGCTACTGCTGGTTGTCGCTGACGACGCTCTGCAGCTGGTTGATCGCCTGCGACGCGTTGGTCGAGAAGCCTCCCTGCTGCAGAGTCAGCGAGCTGCTGCTGTTGCCCTGGAGCGACACGATGATGATCGCCACGACGACGACGGTCACGACGATCGCGGCAAGGACTCCGATCAGGCGGGCGGTGTCGTTGGGCTGCTGCGCCGGTGGCCGAGGCGCCGGCTGGCGGTGCGCGGGGTTGCGCGCCCCCACCGGGCCGACGACGTCATGCCGCGGTGGCCCGACGCGCGGCTGGCGCTGCCGCACGGCTGGCACGACGTGCGTCTCCTGGCTTCGCGAGACGACTGTCGGCGGTGCCTCCGGGGCAGCTCCGGGCAGCGGCGGGACGATCGCCGATCCGGTGCCGGGACGGATCCCTCTCGCCCCCTCCTCGATCGCACGTCCCATCTCAACGGCGGTCGGGTAGCGCAGCTGCGGTTGGATGCGCAGGGCCACCGCAACGGCGCTCGCGAGCTCCGGCGACACTCCGGCGACGAGCTTGTCGAGCGGCTCAGGCTGCTCGTTCTGTTGCTTGATAGCAAGCTCTGTAAGCGACTTGCCTTCGAACGGGAGCCTTCCTGAGAGAAGCTGGTAGGCGACGACGCCGAGCGCGTAGATGTCGGCCGGCGGGCCGGCCTCCTCGCCGCGGCCCTGCTCCGGGGCGAGGTAGGCAGCCGTCCCGAGCACCGACCCGACCTGCGTGATGCTCGACTGCTCGGTCGCTTTCGCGATCCCGAAATCGGCGAGCTTGACGCGATGGTCGTTGGCGCGAAGGATGTTGCCCGGCTTGACGTCGCGGTGAACCACACCCTTGCGGTGGGCGTAGTCGAGGCCGGCGCACGCGGCGACGATGATCGGCACGGTCTCGTCAGCCGGCAGCCAGCCCCGTGAGCGGAGGATCTCGGCGCCGGACTGCCCTTCGATGTACTCCATCACGATGAAATGCTGGTCGGTGTCCTCGTCGAGGCCGGAGTCGAACACCTGAACGATGTTCTCGTGGATCAGCCTGGCTGCAGCGAGCGCCTCGCGCTGGAAGCGTGAGACGAAAGACGGGTCGTCGGCGAGATGCTCGGCGAGCAGCTTCACGGCGACCAGCCGCTCGAGCCGCTCGTCAAACGCCAGGTGCACCGTCGACATGCCGCCGGAGCCGAGCCTGCTCTCGAGCCGGTAGCGGTCGGCGATCAAAGCTGCGCTCACTGTCAGCCCCCGCTTGCGGCGCCGCCGCCGCCGCCGTTGTTGGTTCCGGTTCCGGTCCCGATCGCACCCGAGGGTCCGGTCGGTGCGGGCGCTCCGCCGCCAGGGGTGATGCTCGTCCCGGTCGGGCTCGTCGTTGACTGGCTGGTCCCGGTCGGGCTCGTCGTCGACTGGCTGGTCCCGGTCGGGCTCGTCGTTGACTGGGTGTGACCGGTGTGGCTCGTCGGGCCCGTCGGGCCAGTCGGCCCGACCTTCTTGCTGGCTGCGCACTGCTTCGGCGCATACTTGGCGATCGTGTTCTCGCCCGCGATCAGGTTGTCCCTCAACTTTGCTGCGACACTCGGCGGCAGCGCCTGGATGTCGGCGTAGAGCGTTTGCAAATCGGCGGTCGTGGCGACGCAGTTGTGATTTGTGAGGTCTGCTGACAGCTGCGAGAGGGTGGTGGTGATGGTGCTCGCGCTCTCGGTCGGGATCAGGCCGGAGGACGAGCTGCCGCTGCCGCAGGCAGCGAGCCCCACCAGGGAGGCGACGACCACGCTGGTGAGCGCCACGGCACGCCTCATCGACCGGACTCCAGGCGCTCGGCGAGCGAGTCGGGCAGGCGTGCGGCGCGGATCGCTCCGGCCGCGCCCTCGATGTCGTATTCGCAACGACGGAAGCACGCGGTTGCCTCATCCACGTCGAGCATCATCCAGGCTGCTCGCGGATCACCGTCGCGCGGCTGCCCGACGCTTCCCGGGTTGAGCAGCCACTCGCCTGCGGAGATGTCGGCCTCGGCGCCGGCGCGGCGGATCTCCCCGGTTGTGACGCCGCCCTCGGTGCGGTCAAAGGACAGCGCGACATGCGAGTGACCGACCACGCACACGCGGTGTGTCTGCACGTCCAAGCAAAGCTCGGCCGCGAGCACCGACAGCACGTACTCCCACACGGTGTCGCGCGGACTCGCGTGATACAGGCCGATGTCGCCCTGCGTCGCGGACGGCTGCAGGGCGCTCAAGAATTCGAGGTTCTCGGCGGTGATGACACCCTGAGTCCAGTTCACCGCGAAGCTGGCGGCACCTGAGAAGTCCTCGAGTCCGATCTCGCCGGTGACGGCGAGATCGTGGTTCCCGGCAAGGCAGACGGCGGTGTGCTTGCGCGCCAGCTCCACGCAAGCGTCCGGATCGGCGCCGTAGCCAACGAGATCGCCAAGGCACCAGACCTCCTCGGCCGGGCTTTCAGCGATATCGGTCAGCACAGCTTCGAACGCGTGCCGGTTGCCATGAATGTCAGAAATGATTGCGACCTTCATCGAGCATGTGACACCGGGCCTTCGCACCGGCGCACCAGAGATGCAGTCTTGCAGCCCTGGCGGTCGGGCGGCGCCACTGGGGCGCTCGTGCAGTCCTCGGACGTGCCTGCATCGGCCTGCTCCTCAGCCCGTGCGCGGCCAACGCCTCGGCTAGTCCTCGTCGCCGGACTCGCCCGTGAACTCGGGCAGATCCTTGATCCCTTCGGCGGTCCAGAGCGAGTATTGCTCGTTGAGCGCGGTGATCAGCTCGCTGGCGAAGCGCGGCGAGAGGTTGATGCGCGACACGGCGATACCGGGATTGTCGCCTGACGGAACCTCGTGGAAGACTCGCGCGAAGGTGATCGTGAACTCGTAGGGCGAATGGCTGATGTGCGCGAAGTTCGCGTAGTGACCCGCCATGACCTCGGGCGTGAACTGGATGTTGAAGTGCGGGTCACCGCTGGATGGCTCCGGGCTCATACCCCTCTAGTATCGCATTCGTGCGCGTCTTCGTCATCTCCGTCGGGCGTCTGCGCGCACCCTACGTCGACGATGTTGCCCATTACACAAAGCTTCTCGGTCGCTACGCGCGGGTGGAGCAGCTCGAGCTGCGAGATGCGGAGCAGGTCCCTGGACGGCTACCCCGGCGGGCCTTCGTTTCGCTGCTCGCGAGCGACGGCGAGCGCTACGACAGCGCCGGCTTCGCGCGTTTCATCGAGGAGCGGCGGGCGTCCGGGCTTGATCTTGCCTTCGTGATCGGTGGCGCCTTCGGGCTCGAGCTCGGGCGTGCAACGCACAGGCTGTCCTTTGGACCGCTGACCCTGCCCCACCAGCTGGCGCGCGTCGTGCTGCTGGAGCAGCTCTACCGCGCGCACAAGATCATCGCCGGTGAGCCCTACCACCACTGAAGCCGAGCGCACAGATAGGCTCGTTTCACCGATGGGTCCCCTGGAGCAGCTACACGACGTCGTGCGCGACGTCGCCGCGTCGCTTGTCGATGGCGATCGCAGCGTGGCGAGTGCGGTCAAGCTCGAACGTCCCCCGCGTCCCGAGCTCGGCGACTATGCGACGAACGCCGCGCTGCTGCTCGCCCCCCGGCTTGGGTGCTCGCCGCGCGCGGTGGCGGAGCAGCTTGCTGGGCAGCTGTCCGGGCGGCTCGGTGACGGTCTGGCGCGGACCGAGATCGCCGGACCTGGCTTCGTCAACCTCTTTCTGAGCGACGCTTGGCTGGCGAACGCGCTGTCTGGGGCACTCGCCGCAGGGGACCGCTTTGGCGCTCCTGACACGGCCGAGGCTTCGCGGATCAACATCGAGTTCGTCTCCGCGAATCCGACGGGGCCGCTGCACATCGGCCACGCGCGTGGCGCGGCCTACGGTGACGCACTCGCACGGCTGCTGACGTTCCGCGGCTTCGACGTGACGCGCGAGTTCTACATCAACGATCACGGCAGCCAGGTGCGCAAGCTCGGCGAGTCGGTGCGGGCGCTTGCGCTCGGCGAGCCGGTGGCGCCGGACGGCTACCACGGCGACTACGTCGCGACGCTGGTGCCGGCGGAGCGCGCGCGCGAGCTCGACATCGACGAGCTCGCGCAAGAGGCCCTGGCCGCCTGTCTCGCGCAGATCCGCGCTTCGCTCGAAGGTTTCGGCGTGAGCTTTGATGTGTGGTTCTCGGAGCGGTCGCTGCATGAGAGCGGCGCGATCGAACGTGTGCTGGCGAAGCTCGCCGAGGCCGGTGAGAGCTACGAGGCGGACGGCGCGCTATGGCTGCGCACAACCGACCACGGCGACGACAAGGACCGGGTGCTCGTGCGCGCCGGTGGCGAGCCGACCTACTTCGGCTCGGACATCGGCTACCTGGAGGAGAAGCTGGCCCGCGGCTTCGATCGGCTGATCTATGTCTGGGGGTCCGATCACCACGGCTACGCGGGTCGCATGAAGGCGGCGCTGGAGTCGCTTGGTGGCGATCCCGCCAACCTCGAGCTGATCGCGTTGCAGTTCGTGCACCTGCTGGGCGGCGGTGCGCGCATCGCGATGTCGAAGCGCGAAGGCGAGTACGTCACGCTCGATGACCTGGTCGAGCAGATCGGCGTCGATGCGGCGCGCTACTTCCTGCTCGCCCGCTCCCACGACACGACGGTCGAGCTCGACCGCGACCTGGCGGTGCGCAAGAGCGCCGACAACCCCGTGTACTACGTGCAGTACGCCCACGCCCGGATCGCGTCGGTGCTTTCCAGGCTCGACGCGGCGCGCGTAGCGCAGGCGCTTGCCGAGATCGCGCCGGTCGAGCCACTTCACGCCTCTGAGCGGGCTTTGATCAAGCGGCTGTTGGGCTTCCCCGACGACCTCGCCGAAGCAGCGGAGCGGCGCGCGCCGCATCGCATCGCGTCGTCGGTGCTCGAGATCGCGCAGGAGTTCACGGCCTTCTACCGCGACTGTCACGTCGTCGGCGTGCAGCCGAGGGCGACCGAGTCGTTGCGGATCGCCCTGGCGTTTGCTGCCCAGCGCACGATCGCGACGGGGCTCTGGCTGCTCGGCGTGAGCGCACCCGAGTCGATGTGAGCGCTCCGCGCTAGCGCGCGCCGCGTGGACGACGAGGCGGGTCGTAGCGCGCGAGGTCTGCATCGAGGCGAGCGGCGTCTGAGGTGCTCAGCGCCGTGACGGCGTCCGAGCCGCCGCCGACGGCGCGCCGCAGGTTTCCTCGCCAGCGTCCCAGCAAGATCGCCACGACCAGCAGCAGGAGCGCCGCTACGACGATCGGCACGATGTAGACCGCCAGATTGAAGCCACTCGCGGGCGGGAGGGCGAGGACGGCCGAGCCGTACTGCGCCACGAGCGCCCGCTTGACCTGCGCCGCGCTGTCACCCCTGTCAATCAGCCGCTGGATGTAGTCGCGCTCCGCATCGGCCTGAGGCGACACGGCGGCTTGCAGCGGGATGCCGCAGGTGACGCACATGACCTGGGGCAGGATCGCGCTCATCGAGGTGCGCTGCCTCGCGGCTGCGCTGGCCGGCGCCGGCGCAATGGCCACCACGGCCGCCGCCACGACCGCGCCGATGCAGCGCAGCGTGATGCGCCTCACGTGCGCTCCGCCCTGCCGATCGCTCGCATCAGCCACCTGACGCTTGTGATCTCGCCGCGGGAGATCGCGACGACATGGAGCTGGCCGTTGAGCACGAACGTCTCGGGCAGCTGAGCGGTGCCATAGCCCGAAGCGTAGGAGCCGTCGACATCGCGCAGGTTGGGGTAGGACAGCCCGGAAGCCTTGATCTTCGACAGCGCGTTGCTGCTGATGTCCTTGTAGGTGATGCCGACGACGGTGCCGGCGTGGTGCGCCACGAGCATCCGCTGGGATCGCTCGAGTAGTGGCGCCTCGGCATCGCAGGTGTTGCACCACGAAGCCCAGAAGTTGACGACCACGACCCCGCCGCGCCAGTGTGTGAGTGCGGCGGTTCGCGCATGGAGTCCGTCCAGCACCGGCAGCGGCTGTGTCGTGTTCGGTGCCAGCGGCTCGCGCCCAGCTGCCAGGGCCTCGTCGAGCGCGCGGCTGGTCCCCTGTGTGGAGAGCCCGAAGGCGAGCAGCCCGACAAGCGCCGCCCCGAAGATCGCCGTGAGGATTGGACCAAGCGAGCGCTTCATCACCGCAAGCCTAGACGGATAGGATTCCCCTCACTTCCAGCGGGATTAGTTCATCGGTAGAACGCGAGCTTCCCAAGCTCGAGAGACGGGTTCGATTCCCGTATCCCGCTCAGCAGCCGGGGTTCAGATCGAGACGTCCTCGCCGGCCCACACGCCGGCTTCGGATGGCTCGACCTGGTGCGAGTTGGCGTGGATCGCCAGCGCGGCCTCCAGGTGGTCCACGCGTCGCAGCAGCGACCGCAGGCTGGCGCCGAACAGGTCGGGCTCGATGCTGGCTTCGAGGTCTGGCGGCGCGCTTGCCGGATGCGGCTTGCTGCGGGAGATCACCTGCCCGGGGACGCCGACGACGATCGACTTGGCAGGCACGGGCCTGACCACGACAGCGTTGGCGCCGACGCGGCTGTCGCTGCCGATCGTGACGGGCCCGAGGATCTTGGCGCCGGCGCCGATGATCACCCGGTCGCCGACCGATGGGTGGCGCTTGCCCCGCTCGAGGCTCGTGCCGCCCAGCGTGACGCCCTGGTAGATCGTGACGTCGGTGCCCACCTCGCTGGTTTCGCCGATGACCACGCCGGTGGCGTGATCGATGAACAGGCCGGGGCCGATGCTGGCCGCGGGGTGGATGTCAACGCCGGTCAGCCAGCGAGTTGTCTCGCCGATCGCCCGCGCGATCAGCTTGAGATGGTGGGTCCACAACCAGTGGCTGAGCCGGTAGCCCCAGATGGCATGTAGGCCGGGGTAGCAGAGGATGATCTCGAGCGCGGTCCGGGCGGCGGGGTCGCGCTCCCGTACCGCCCGGACGTCCTGGCGCAGCGAGTCGAGCACGCTAGGTGAGAGCGGCCGCCGGCGCCGGCGCCGACGCAGTGGCCTGCTCGCCGAGGTTCGCGTACAACGCCGTGGTCAGGTAGCGCTCACCGAACGACGGGACGACGACCACGATCAGCTTGCCGGCGTTCTCTGGCCGACTGGCCTCCTGCAGTGCCGCCCAGACCGCGGCACCCGAGGAGATGCCAACCAGCAGGCCCTCCTCTCGTGCGAGGCGCCGGGCAATATCGAACGCGTCGTCGTTCGCGACGGTGATGATCTCGTCGATCACGTCGCGATCGAGGATCGCCGGCACGAACCCGGCACCGATGCCCTGGATCGGGTGCGGCCCCTTGGCCCCGCCGGACAGCACCGGCGACGCCGCCGGCTCCACCGCCACGATGCGGATTGACGGCTTGCGCTCGCGGAGCACCTGGCCGACGCCGGTGATCGTGCCGCCGGTGCCCACGCCGGCGACGAAGATGTCGATCTTCCCATCCGTGTCGCGCCAGATCTCCTCTGCCGTGGTTTCGCGATGGACCTGGGGATTGGCCGGGTTCTCGAACTGCTGAGGGATGAAATACCGCGGATCGTTCGCGGCGAGCTCCTCTGCCTTGGCGATCGCACCGGGCATACCGTCCGGTCCGGGGGTGAGCACGAGCTCGCCGCCGTACGCCCGCAGCAGCCTGCGCCGTTCCTCGCTCATCGTCTCGGGCATCGTGAAGGTGCAGCGATAGCCGCGGGCCGCGCAGACCATGGCCAGGGCGATCCCGGTGTTGCCGCTCGTCGGCTCGAGGATGATCGTGTCCGGTCCGATCAACCCAGCCTGCTCGGCGGCTTCGATCATCGACAGCCCGATGCGGTCCTTCACGCTGTGCGCAGGGTTGAAGAACTCGAGCTTCGCTACGACGTCCGCGGCGGCCCCCTTGGTCACTCGGTTCAGGCGAACCAGCGGGGTGTTGCCGACCAGCTGTGTGATGTCATCGGCGATCTTCATCGCTGTCACGCTCCCATTTGCAAGGCCTTATCCGATCCACAGCCCCTCCACCCGAACCTGCAATCCGGTCGCGGTACGGCTCATGTAGTTCACGAGACCGCTGTGGCGCCATTGCAGCATGCACCTTTGGGGCTGGAAGAAGTAGCGCAGCCCGATCTTGATCTCTTTGCGCGTCCGGTTGATCAGGCCCTCGTAGCCCTCGGCAATGTAGTAGCCGAGATCCTTGTAGCCCTCCTGGCGCGGGCGAAGCGGGCCTGTCACGCACCACACGATGACGCCGGTGCGATGGTCTACTTGCATCGTGACGCCGCAGTGCGTGATCGGACAGCCGCACGACATTCCGAGCGGCCGGCCGATCAGGACGTCGCCGACCTGGATGTCGAGCTCACGCGTCAGCAGCGGGTTGTGCGGCAGGATGATCTCGCGGGGGCCCGGATCCTCCGGGAAGTGCTCGAGCACGAAGTCGTACTCGCGCCCCAGCGTGTCGGACCAGTTGTCCTGGCCGCTGCTGAGGACCGCGTCCGTTGCGCCGATGGTTGTGCGGGTGCTGGGCGCTACGGCGCAGCCCGTACACGATGGCGCCGCCACCGGCGCGGCGACAGCGACGGCCGGTGCAACGACGGCGCCGGCCGGCGCTTGCGCTGCCGCGAGCGCTGCAGGCTCCAGGTAGATGCAGCGCTTGGCGACGTCGGGGTTCTCGGCGAGTCGCTCGATCATCTCCGCGCAGCTCGCCGAGCCGCACAGACCGCAGTTGAGTCCTGGCAGGTCGTCCAGTGTCAAGCTCGTGGTGGTGGTGGTGGTCACCTACAGCTCCTTTCAATCCGTCAATGCCGGTGTCTGATGGGACGTGATCGGTCGCAGGGACTCGACCGCTTCTGGCAGGACATCGAGCAGACGGTCGACGTCGGCGTCCGTGTTGAAGCGTCCGAGCGTGAGCCGCAACGAGCCGCGGGCGCGGATCGGGTCGAAACCCATCGCGACGAGAACCGAGGAGGGCTCGCCCGCGTGGCTGGCGCTGCAGGCGCTGCCGGCGGAAGCGGCGATACCCTGCTGGTCCAATGCCAGCAGCAGGCGGATCGCCTCGCCTTCCTGCCCGCGAAAGCCGAGACAGAGGTGGCTCGGCAGGCGGCGGTAGCGATCGCCGAACAGGTACGTGTTGGGCACGCGGGACTCGAGCCCTGTGAGGATTCGCTCGCCGAGCGCTGACAGCCTGGCGTTCTCCTCCGCGAGCGTGGCGCGAGCAAGCTCTGCGGCCCGCCCGAACCCGACGAGGCCCGCCACGTTCTCGGTGCCCGAGCGCAGCCCGCTCTCCTGCCCACCACCGTGGATGAGCGGCTCGATCGCGATGCCGTTGCGGATGTACAGAGCGCCGACCCCCTGCGGGCCGTTGAGCTTGTGCGACGAGAGCGACAGCAGGTCAATCGACTGTGCGTGAACGTTGAGCGGCAGCTTGCCCACGGCCTGGACGGCATCGGTGTGAAACAGCGCACCGTGATCGTGGGCGATGCGAGCCAGGTCCGCGATCGGTTGCACGGTGCCGACGACGTTGTTGACGGCCATCACCGACACCAGCCGCGTGCTCGGCCGGAGGCTCGAGCGCAGGGTGTCCGCCTCCACGATGCCTTCGCCGCTGGCTGGCAGGTAGCTGACCTCGATGCCCCTTCGCGTGAGGTAGTCGCAGGTCGCGAGCACCGCGGGATGCTCGATTGCGCTCGTCACGAGGTGGAAGTCGCCTGGCGCGAAGGTTTCGGCGACGCCGACGAGGGCGACGTTGTCGGCTTCGGTGCCGCTGCCGGTGAAGACGATCTCGCCGGGGTCGCCGCCAAGCAGGTCGGCCACTTGCTGGCGCGCCACGTCGACTGCCTGACGCGCCACCCGTCCGGTCGCGTGCAGGCTGGAGGGATTCCCGAAGGTCCATCCGACCCACGGGCGCATCGCTTCGCCGACCGTGGGGTCGAGCGGAGTCGTCGCGGCGTTGTCGAGGTACACCGGCTTGGCCACTGCTCATTCGCCCCGGTAGAACGTCGCGCTGTCGAGGGCGCGGACCACTCCGAAGTGCGACTGCCAGCCGATCTCCTTCTTACCGACGCAGATCGTGCAGGTGCCCACCGGGGGGTTGCCCCGCAACAGCAGGTTGTCCGGGGTGTCGGGCGTCGCCTCGACGTGTCCCGCGAGCGCGGCAATGCCGATGCCGTGTAGCGCATCCATCTCGCGGATGCGGACATTCGGGGCGGCATCCTGGATCCGGGAGCGGAAGACCTCCCGTTCGGCTTGCGACACGCGATCGATCTTCGTCACCACGGCCACGTCGGCCAGGGTGAGCATCGGGCCGACCTTGCGCGGCAGGTTCATGCCGCTCGTCGCCTCGAGCACGATGATGCCGAGCCCGCCGTCGACGTAGGGCGAGCATCGCAGGCACAGGCCCGCTGTCTCCACCAGCAGGACCTCGCAGTCAGCCTTGCGAGCCCACTCGAGCGCATCGCCGAGGACCATCACGTTGCAGTGGTCGGGACACAGCTCGCCCGAGTAGACCTTGCGCGTCGGGATGCCGAACTCGGCTGCTAGGAGCTCGTCCTCCTCCGCGTACTGAACGTCGATCTTGAGGAACGCCGGGCGCGTTCCCTTGTCGATGAGGTCGGCGATCACGTGGCGCAGGACGGACGTCTTGCCCGTCGTCGACGGGCCGGCGCAGATTGCGAGCCTCATAGCCAGCCCTCCACTGCGTGGGCTGTTAGCCGCTGGCCCGACCGCAGCGCGTCGCGCAGTCGCGCGAGCTGGTCGTCGAGCTGGTTGACCCGCAGCGAGACCTCGCGCTCCTGCTCGTCGGTCTCCAGCAGGTGCGTCATGCTGCCGTTCGCCATCACGATCCGGTACTTGGACAGCAACGCGATGCGCGGATCGTGAGTGACGAAGATGAAGATCTTGCGGTGCGCGCGGAGCAGCTCGAGCGCGCGCGTGCGATGGATGCCGGCGTTCTCCACCTCGTCGAGCAGCACGATCGGGGTCTCGCAGACGATCGTGGCGTCGGCGATCATCAGCGCCCGCGCCTGGCCTCCCGAGAGCTCGGTCATGCGGCTGTCGGGCGGGATCGGCTCGCCCGTCAGCTCGTTTGCGAACGCCAGGGTCTCAGCGAGTGTCTTCTGGACCCTCGACGCCTCGTTCTGGCGGATCCGTGCATGGGTCTCCAGGAAGTCCCTCACGCGCAGGTCCGACAGGAACGTCGTGTGCTGCGTGATCAACGCAATCGGGTGGCGGGATGGGTCGTCTCGATACTCGGCGGGGGGGACCGCTCCGTCGATCAGCACACTCCGGCCGGTCGGCGTGGTGCCGTTGGCGAATAGCTCGAGATCGTTGATCAGCGTGGTCTTGCCGGATCCGGTCGGACCGACGACGCTGATCACGTCACCCATCCGCAACTCGATCCGGCGAATCGGCTCCGGCTCGCCTGACTTCCCGCGCCCGCCGAGGATCGTGATCGACGTGATCGCGTCAGTCGGACCGGACTCTGCCTGCGACTTCAGCCCCCGTGGTTGCACTTCTACGGCTCCCTGCACGGACGTGCTCCCTCCGGTTCGCTGCGGAGACGTCCCTAGGATGGGGCGTCCAGAAGCATTGTCTACTGAAGTGATAGATTAGATGCAAATAGTGCGGAATCGATCGCGGCCCACTACGTATGTGTCCTCCGTAGCCACTACCGGTTGCGGCGACCGCGGCGCCGCTAACCGGAGGGGCTGGCTTCGGCGGGCGGTCGCGGTCTCCATGCGCTCGTGAGCCGTGCCGCTTCGGCGGGCGGCGCGAGTGGGAGGCCGCCGGCGCACGACTGGCGGCCTGGGGTGACGGGCCGGCGCCGATCGTGGCACCGACCCGCCATAGGGATGCCTACTTTGGCTGGGGGACTATGCGGATGTACGGGCGCGGTGCCTTCCAGCCGTTGGGGTAGGTCTCCTTTGCGGCTTCGTCGGAGACCGAGCCGGCGATGATCACGTCCTCGCCGGGCTTCCAGTTGACCGGCGTCGCGACCTTGTGCTTCGCCGTCAGCTGGAGCGAGTCGATCACGCGCAGCACCTCGTCGAAGTTGCGGCCCGTCGTCATCGGGTAGATGAGGATCAGCTTGATCTTCTTGTCCGGACCGATCACGAAGACGTTGCGGACCGTCTGGTTGTCGGCGGCGGTTCGTGCCGCCGGGTCGCCGTCGACTGACGCCGGCAGCATCCCGTAGAGCTTCGAGACGTTGAAGTCGGCATCGCCGATCAGCGGGTAGTTGGGCGCCGTGCCCTGCGTCTCCTTGATGTCCTCAAACCACTGCTCGTGCTTGCCGACCGGGTCAACCGAGAGGCCGATGATCTTCACGCCACGCCGGTCGAACTCGGGCTTGATCGACGCCATGTAGCCGAGCTCGGTCGTGCATACCGGCGTGAAGTCCTTCGGGTGGGAGAACAGAACGGCCCAGTCCTCGCCGATCCATTCATGGAAGTGGATCTTCCCTTCAGTTGTCTCGGCCTCGAAGTCCGGGGCCGTATCGCCAAGCTGGATAGCCATGTATTGCTCCTGGTTCGATGGTCTTGCGTTGTCGTCGGGTGGGGTTGGCCAAGGCGGCGTGTGCGCACGACCCGGGAGTGCGATGCGCGCGCGCCAGCCACCACTTGTCCGCCCCACGATCTGGCTCTGGCGCTCGAAGCCGGGGTCGGCGTCGACGACCGCGGCCAGTGAGCATGTATTGACGCCCAAGATACCACTCAAACACAATTGGCTTTACGGGATATAGCCGGCGCGGCCGGTTCGACCCTTGCAACACCGCTGAGGTTCGCGTCCAAGTCCGGAGCCGGCGAGCGCACCGGCGGCGTGGTCACGGCGTCCATGGACACGCGTGAATACCGCGGATAGAGTGGCCGCATGCCGCCGGGGGACCCCAACGACCCGAGCAAGTCCGACTACTGGGGCGGGGAGTCCGCAACCCCCCCGCCTGCTGGAGACGTCGGGACGGGCGCGCCGTCCGGCATCGACAACCTGCGGATTCGTCCCGGGCGCCGCTCGCCTGCGGCACCGATCCTCATGGCGCTGGTTGCGCTGGCGGCAGTGACCGCGGTCGTGATCGTGTTCGCATCCAGCCCCTCCCGCCCGAGCGTCAGCCAGTTCGACGCGCAGGTAGCAGCCATCTGCAACCAGGGCGCCACGGCCATGGCGTCGGTGAGCCCCGCAAGCGCGACCGGTGAGGTTCCGTACGGTGAGCGAATCGCGGTAGCCGCAAGCATGGTGCGGCGGCTCGCCGCTCTGACGCCCCCATCCAGCGAAGCCACGGCGTACAGCCAGTACATAGGGAGTTACGAGCAAGCTCTTGCGGTGACGCGCCAGATAGTGAACGACGAGGCGGCCGGTCACGATGCGGCCGCCATTGATCTCGAGCCAGAGGTGCAGGCGCTGGAGCGGAGTCTCGCCGAGGGGCAAGCGGCGGGTGTCGGGTGCGGTGCCGCCTCCGCCCGCACTGTGCCAAGCCCCGACGCCTCGGCGAAGGAGCTCGCCCGCACGGCGGAGACGACGATCGAGACCTACGCGACGGACCACAGCGGCTCATATGCGGGGATCACGCCGGCGATCCTGCAGCAGTACGAGCCGTCGATCCCGATCGCCCCGGGCAATGGCCAGGCCTACGTCGCCGCCGGCGGTGTCACCGCGCTGGACGGTGGCACGGGTTACATGGTCACGACGACCGCCACCACCGGCGACACCTTCACGATCGAGCGTGCGCCGAACGGACCGATCAGCCGCACCTGCACGACCGCCCCCGGTAACTCGAGGACCGGCTGTCCTGCCAGCGGACAGTGGTGAGCTGCTGCGCCGCTGCGCCGCGCCGGCCTCACGCTAGGATGGTTCGTGCGTGATCGACATCGATCAAGCCTTGCGCGCCCTCGTCGCGTGTGACGGCTCCGACTTGCATCTGAAGGGCGGATCGCCGCCGGTTGCTCGCATCCATGGTGAGCTCGTGCCGTTGGACAACGGCTCGCGCTCCGTGCTGAGCGCCGCTGAAGTGGAGACGGCGCTGCACAAGATGCTCGGTGACGGCCCGCGTCGCGCTGAGTTCGAGCAGCGGCACGAGATCGAGCTGTCGCGCGAGATTCCCGGCGTGGCACGGTTTCGCATCAGCGTGCGCCGCCAGCGCGGGGGTATCTCGATGGTCGCCCGGGCCATTCCACACCGCGTTCCGACGATCGAGGAGCTGCTGCTGCCGCCCGTCGTGGCACGCATGGCGGAGGAGCGCCGCGGCATCATCCTCGTGACTGGCACCACCGGGTGCGGCAAGTCGACCACGCTCGCCGCGATGATCGACCACATCAACGTCACCCGTGCCGCGAACATCGTCACGATCGAGGACCCGATCGAGTTCGTCCACGAAGACAAGCTTTCGATGATCGGCCAGCGCGAGGTCGGCGTCGACACGCTCTCGTTCAGGGATGCGCTGCGTCGCGTGCTGCGCCAGGATCCTGACGTGATCCTGGTCGGCGAGATGCGCGACCAGGAGACTGTCCAGGCTGCGATGTCGGCGGCGGAGACCGGCCATCTCGTGCTTTCCTCGCTTCACACGATCGACGCGGGTGAGTCGATCAACCGCCTGCTCGAGTTCTTCCCGCCGCATCACCACCAGCAGATGCGCTCGATGCTTGCGGGCACGCTCAGCGGGGTGATCTCCCAGCGCCTTGTCAGGGCCATCGACGGCGGGCGCGTTCCGGTTTGCGAGGTGTTGCGCATGACGGGCCGCGTTCGCAACAAGATCCTCAACCCGAAGCAGGCGATGGAGCTGCTGTCAGTGATCAGGGAGGGCGGCTACGACGGTATGCAGACCTTTGACCAGGCGCTCTACGAGCATGTCGCGGCCGCCCGTGTGTCGCTCGAGGACGCCATGATCGCGGCGACTAGCGCTCAAGACTTCAAGCTGCTGGTTGACGCGCATGGCCACCGTGAAACGGCCGCCGGAATAGCGGCCATGTCGGCCGGGTCGCAGTAGCGGCCCCCGAGAGCCGGCTGCGGCGGCGCCGGCGCCGAGCCCAGCGCTGCCATCGACGGTCTTGCGACCGTCCGATCGTGGCTCAGACCGGGTAGCGCAGCAGCCGCGGAAGCAGGCCCGCGTCGGCGAAGCCGAGCCGGTTGTAGAAGTCGCGCGGCCAGTCGGTCGCGTCGGCAACGAGGAACACCAGGTCTGCGCCCTTGCGGCGGACGTCGCGTGCCGCACTGGTCACGAGCGCTCGCGCACAACCGCGGCCGCGGAAGGCCGCGTGCGTGTACACGTGCTCGATCTGCGCGATCCCCCCGCTGGTGTAGGTCTGGCAGCGTGCGACGATCTCGCCGGTGTCGACCGCGGCGTAGCAGCCGAGCGTCGCCGCCGTGGCGATGACGGCGTCGCGCGAGATCAGCTCGCGGCCGACCAGCTCGTCGTGATGGGTGTCCTCGATGAGTGACGCGACGCGACTTGCTTGCAGCTCCTCGCTCGTCACCGTCATGATCGTGATCCCGGGGTCGCCCGGCGGCGGCGTGTTGCGGAGGATCATCAGCAGCTGGTTGGCGGCCTGGTAGCCGTGGCGTGCGAGCGGGTCGCGCAGCGGTGGCACCGCCGACTCGCACAGGAACGTGAGCATGCGGAAGTTCTTGCCGCCGAGATGCTGCTCGGCGGCCGTGGCGAGCGCCTCCGCGTCCGGCGCCTGCGGGCTTTCCACGCGAAGGTGGTTGGCGTCCCACAGGTGTGGGTGGTGGGAGTCGAGGATCGCGTGACCGCCGGGGCAGGGGAGGCGGTGCTCGGCGCACACATCCTCAACCATGCAGATGAACTCGATCGCGCGGGCGCGCTCCGCGGCGTGCACGGGCCGAGGATAGTGCGACTCCACAGGCAATGTGGTCACGGTCGGGATAGCGTGTCGGCATGCCCTCGCTGGAAGCACTGCGAAAGCGCCTTCGGGCAGCCGTCCACCGGCCGGGCCGCCCGGCGTCGCCCGATCCGCCGGTGCCGGCTGACACGGCCGAGCTGCCGCGCGTGCGTGAGCCGCTGGCGCACCGTGTCCGCGCCGGGCTCGCACCTGCCGCGCTCGGCCGGCATCTGCGCAGATCGTCACGCCGCCTAGCCTTCTACGTCGCGCGCCAGGTCCCGGCGGTGGCCGCCGGTCTCGCCGCCTCGATCCCGGTGCTCGTCTCGACCGTCAACGCAGTCCGCGCCGGCTGGGAGCCGGCCGGCGATGACGGGATCATCCTCGTTCGCGCGCTCGACGTGCTGAGCGCTCATACGCCGCTCGTCGGCCAGTACTCGGAGGCCGGCGACGTGACGAGCCAGGTCGTGCACAGCCCCGGGCCGATGCTCTACTGGCTGCTCGCGATCCCGGTGCGGCTCGGTGGCCCGTCGAGCGCGGCGCTGGCAATGGGGATCGTCAACACGCTCGCGATCATCGTCTGCGTCGTACTCGCGCGGCGCCGCGGCGGTCTCGTGCTGATGATCGCCACGGCGCTCGGGATCGCCTTGATGTGCCAGTCGCTGACGGCAGAGGTGTTCCACGACGTCTGGAACCCGTCCGCGGCGATGTTCCCGTTTCTGGCGCTGGTCTTCCTCTCGTGGTCGCTGGCCTGCGGCGATTACCGACTGCTGCCGGCGGTCGTCGTTGTCGCGAGCTTCGTGACGCAGACACATCTGACCTATCTCACGCCCACCGTGGGGCTCAGCGCGATCGGCGTCGCGGGTTTGATCGTCCACCGCGTGCGCGACTCGCGAGCGGCGCGACGAACGCCTGGGCGGCGTGCGCCCCGTGTGCTGTGGCGCTGGGTGCTGATCGGCGTCGTCGCGGCCGGGGTCTGTTGGAGCTTCCCGATCATCGACGAGGTGGAGCACAGCCCCGGCAATCTCACGCTGATCGCAAGGACGGTCCACGATCGCGGCACGACGCTCGGTCCGCGGATCGGCTGGAACGCGGTCGTTCGCGCGATCGGCCTTCAGCCGTGGTGGCTGACGGACCCGAAGTCGGAGTGGAGTCGCAAGGTCAGTGTGCGCACGACACCCAGCTCCGGCTCGGTCGACTCGGCGCTCCTGATGCTCGTGGCGCTGGCTGCGATCGCTCTCCTCGCGCCACTGCGCCGCCGCCTCGACCTCTGCGCCGCAGCCCTTATCGGTCTCGCCATGTGCCTGGGTCTCGGCGCAAATGCCGCCAACACACCCGTCGCGCCACTGCTCGCCGGCACGCTCGGCTACACGATGTGGTGGGGCTCCCAGCTCGGCCTGTGGGTCTGGCTGATCCTCGCCTGGTCGCTGTACTGCCTGCTCGCGGGTCTCGTCCGAAACGCCGCCTGGCCGCGTCTGGCCCCCCGGCTCAGTGCATCTACGCTGCGTCTTCCACGCTTCGCTCCGCTCCTCGCCGCGACGCTCGCGACGCTCGCGGGCCTCGGCGCCACGGTTGCCGTCGGGCAGGCGGTTGCCGCGAAGGAGCGTCCCGACTCGCACGCCAAGGAGTACGCCCCGATCGCCGAGGTTGGCCGCGCGCTCGACGCCGCGATAGCGCCACACCAGACGATCGACTATCGCTTGGGTGCGCTCGACACGGCGACGCAGCCGATGGAGCCGGCGCTGCGCTTCGTGCTCGAGCTGCACGGGGACCGCGTGCTCGCCGTCGGCTCGTTCCCGCGGCTCGGCCCCTACTACGAGCTCTACGACCGCCGCTACGACTGGATCGTCTACATCACCGCCAACCCCGCCAGCCACCCCAGGCACATGCGCCTCGTTGTCCGCGTGCACTTCCGCGACCGCTGGGGTCCGGAGACGTTCAGCGCCTGGGCTCGCCACGTGCCGGGCGCACGCGGGTGAACGCACTTTCGCTCCCCAGCCCGCCATGCGATAATCCGCGGCCGCGATGAATCCCGGTCGCAAGCGCCAGGTCCGCCTCGTCGTCTCGCTCACGCTCGCCGTGGCGCTCGCGGGTGGCCTCGTCTACGAGAGCTTCGCGGCATCCGACGCGGCGCTGACGCCGTCGCAGCTGATCGCCCGTGCCCGTCCGGGGGTGACCTACGAGCTCACGGGCACGGTCGTCAGGGGGTCGGTCCGTCATCTGCCAAACGGTGTGCTCGACTTCAGCCTCGCCGACCGCGCCGGCGGCGGGCCCACAGTCCCGGTCTCCTACACCGGCGCTGTCCCCGACCCGTTCCACGTCGGTCGCGAGCTGATCGTCACGGTCAGCAAGCACGGCGCGGGCTACGTCGCCCAGCCTGGCTCGATGATCACGAAGTGCCCGTCGAAGTACAGCGCGGCGCCGAGCGGCAAGTCCGCGTGAGCGCGACGAGACGCTGATGGCGATCGTCGGTCGGGCTGCGCTGATCGTCGCGTTGGCGACCACGCTGTTCGGCATCGGCGCGTCGCTGTACGGTGCGCGCCGCGGCCGCCGCGACTGGATCGACGCCGGTCGCCGCTGCGTCTACGCGCTCGCGCTGATCCTCACCGTCGCGTTCGTGATCCTCGAGGTCGCCTTCATCAGCAACGACTTCGCCTACAACACGGTCGCCGACAACTCGAGCCTGACGACGCCGCTGTTCTACCGCGCCGCCGCGATGTGGGGGTCGCAGGAGGGCTCGCTGCTGCTGTGGGTTTGGCTGCTGTCGATCTGGTCGAGTCTCGCCGTGTTTCTGACCCGCAACCGGGTGCGTGAAGTTGTCCCTTATGCGGTGGCGGTGCTGCTCGGCTTTGGCACGTTCTTCACGTCCTTGCTCGTGTTCTTTGTCACCCCGTTTGCGCTCAGCTCTCCGGCACCGGGCAACGGTGTCGGCCTCGACCCGCTGCTGCGCAACCCGGCGATGATGATCCACCCCCCGATGCTCTATTCGGGCTATACGTTCTTCACGATCCCCTTCGCGTTCGCGGTCGGGGCGCTGATCACGCGCCGCGTCGATGCGGAGTGGATCCTCCTGACGCGGCGCTTCGCGCTCGCCTCCTGGCTGTTTCTGGGGATCGGCGTGTTGCTCGGCGCACGCTGGGCCTACTACGAGATCGGCTGGGGCGGCTACTGGGGCTGGGACGCGGTCGAGAACGCGGCGCTGATGCCGTGGCTGATCAGCACCGCGTTCCTGCACTCGATCATGATCCAGGAGAAGCGGGGGATGCTGAAGATCTGGAACGCCTCGCTGGTCCTCGCGGCGAGCACGCTGGCGATCCTCGGAACGTTCCTCGTCCGCTCGGGCATCCTCAGCTCGATCCACGCGTTTGGCGCCTCGACGCTGGGTGTCCCGTTCGTGATCCTGATCGGCGTGATGGTCGGTGGCTCGATCTATCTCGTCGTGAGTCGCCGTGACGTGCTGCGCAGCGAGCACCAGCTCGACTCGCTGATCTCGCGCGAGGCGGCGTTCCTGCTCAACAACATCGTCCTCGTCGCGCTCACCTTCGTGATCTTCTGGGGCACCTTCTTCCCGCTGATCTCGCAGGCGCTGACGGGCACGCAACGGCTTGTCGGTCCGCCCTGGTTCGATCGCTACACGGTGCCGCTGGCGCTGATCCTCGTGCTGCTCAGCGGGATCGGTCCGGTGATCCCGTGGCGTCGGGCGACGCTGGCGAACGCGCGGCGCAACTTCGCGGCGCCGCTGACCGCCGCCGCGGCGATGCTGATCGCCTGCTTCACGATCATTCCGGTCAGCTCCTCACCCGCTACGGTGGCGCTCTTCTGCGCTGCCGCATTCGTCTTCGCCAGCGTCGGCCAGGAGTTCTGGCGCGGCTTGGACGCGCGGCGCGCGATGTCCGGCGATCCGCCGCCGCTCGCGCTGCTCTCGATGATTCGCCGCAACCGGCGCCGCTACGGTGGCTACATCGTCCACGTCGGCATCGCCGTGCTGTTCATCGGTGTTGCCGCCTCATCAACCTTCCAGCACACGCAGTATGTGCAGCTGGGGAGGGGACAGAGCTACGTCGTCGGCGGCTTCAAGATGACGAACGTGCGGCCTACGGCGGCGATCATCGACGACCCCACGAGCACCGGTGCGCTGCTGACGCTGGGGGTGATCGTGCGCGTCTCGCGTGACGGGCACTACGTTGCGACGCTGCACCCGACCGCGCAGTACTACCCCGACGCGACCGGCGCCGAGGGCCCTGTCGGCAGCCTGATCGGCGGTGACGCGGTGAGCACGCTGAGCCTGTACTCGACGCTTCGCCGCGACCTCTCGGCGGCGATCAACGCCGTCCCGCTGCAGCAGGCGCTGCAGGGCGAGATCAACCGCGCCAACACGCTGGTCGACGACGACGCCAAGGCAGGGCCGGTCAAGCAGGAGGACCTCGCTTACCTGTTGCTCTACGCGATCGCGCGCGGCTATGTCCGCCACCCGCCGGCGGCGCCGTTGAAGCTTGCCGACTCGCCGTTGGTGATGTGGCTGTGGGTCGGTGCGCTGATCGTCTTCCTCGGCGGGATCACCGCCATCTGGCCGCCACCCGGTGCGGCTGGCAGCCGCGTGCGGGCGCGCTACCTTGCGCGCGTCGCGCACGAGCTCGGCCGCGCGTAGTGCGCCGGCAGGCGAGCGCATGACGGCGGTCCTTGCAGTCCTCGCGATCGCGGTGCTGCTCACGTTCGTCGTGTGGTTCGTCGGTGCGCCGCTGCGTCGCCCGGCGCCCGCCGACGACACCGTCAGCGACGAGCAGCGCGCGCTCGAAGCGGCGAAGCAGGCGAAGTACGCGGAGATTCGCGACACCGAGCTCGACTACCGCACCGGCAAGCTCTCCGACGAGGACTTCCACGCGATCGATCGGCAGCTCCGCGCCGAAGCGGTCGAGATCCTGCGCCAACTCGACGCGCTGCGCTAGCCTACGAGGGCGATGCAGGGACTCTTCTCCACCACGCAGGTCTTCATCTGCATGATCCTGATCTTCCTGATCCTGATGCACTCCGGGAAGGACTCGGGGCTGTCGGGCGCATTTGGCGTCGGAACGGGCGCCGGCCCGCTCGGCGGCGGCTCGCTCGTCGAGCGCAACCTCAACCGCTGGACGGTCTTCTTCGCCCTGCTGTTCGTCGCCAACACGATCCTGCTGCTGAAGCACCCCTGGGGCGGCACCGGTTAGCCGGCGGCCGCTGTCGCGGCTTGGCCGCGCCTAGGAGACTGGCGCGACCTTGAGCAGGTCGACGATGAAGATCAGCGTGGAGTTGGCGGGGATACCGGTTCTGGCCTGAGCGCCGTAGGCGAGCGACGGCGGGATGATCAGCTCGCGACGGCCGCCGACGCGCATGCCGACGAGACCCTGGTTCCAGCCGGCGATCACCTGGGCGGGGTTGGTGCCGAGCTCGAACGAGAAAGGCTGCCCCTTCGGTCCGCCGTTGCTCCACGATGCGGAGAACACCTTGCCGTTGGCGTACAGCGCGCCGACGTAGTCGACCGTCAGCTCATCTCCGTTGGCTGCCACCGCGCCGGTGCCGGTGATGATGTCCTTCGTCACGAGTGTTGTCGGCGCGGGTGTGGACGGCACCGTGATCGCCGGCTCGGTCGAGAGCGGGCCGGTGCTGGGCACCGCTGTCGCTGTCGCTGTCGCGCTCGCGCTCGTGCTCGTCGTCGCGGAGGTCGTGCCCTGCGCCGGGAGCGTCGCCGTCTGTGCCGCCGACGGCGCGTTGACGATCGTGCCGGGGTCTGGGCTGCCGCAGGCGGGCAGTGTGGCGGCGGCGAGCAGCGGGACGACAAGGAGCAGTCTCGAGCGCATCGGTCGGGAGGCTAGCGAAGTTCGCTGCGCGGCGTACCATCCGCCCGTCGTGAACTGGTCAGAGGGAGCGGGCGGACAGAGTGACGGTCGTCGCTGGACTGCCGTCGCTGCCTACGCGCTGCTGGCCGCCGCGACGCAGATGCTGTGGCTCACCTACGCGCCGCTGACGACTGCGTCGGCGCATCACTACCACGTCTCCGAGCAGGCGATTGGCTGGCTCGCCGAGATCTTCCCTCTGCTCTACGTCGTCCTCGCGCTGCCGGCGGGCCGGCTGCTCGACCGCTCGTTCCATCGCTGGCTCGCCATCGGCGCGGTCCTCACGGCGGTTGGCGGCGTCCTGCGACTCGTTGCCGCGGACTACGCCTGGGCACTGGCTGGGCAGGTGCTGGTGGCCGTCGCGCAGCCGCTCGTGCTGAACGCCGTGACAAAGGTCGCGGTCGCCTACCTTCCGGTGAGGCTGCGCCCGCACGGGATTGCCGTTGGCTCGGCCGGGATCTTCGGCGGCATGGTGCTCGCCCTCGTGCTCGGCACCATGCTCGGCGGCTCGCAGATCGCGGCCTTGTTGGAGATCCAGGCGGCGTTTGCGCTGATCGCCGCGGCTACGCTGTGCGTCCAGCTTCGCCACCGCGGGTCCGTCGAGGAGGCACACCGGGAGATCGTGGGGTTCGGGGTCGCCGACGTCCTCGCTGTCTGGGCCGACGGCGGCGTGCGGCTGCTGAGCGGCCTGCTGTTCCTCGGCTTCGGCGTGTTCGTCGCAGTGACGACCTGGCTGCAGCCGCTGCTGCACCATTACGGAGTCTCGGCGAACACCGCAGGCAGCCTGCTCGTCGCGATGGTGCTCGCCGGCGCGGTTGCCTCGGCGCTATTGCCACCGATGGTGGTGCGACGTCGCGTTGAGGGGTCGATGATCGCCACCTCGGTGGCATTCATCATCTTCGGCTGCCTCGTGCTCGCGTTCGTCCACAACATCGTGATCGACGCGTTCTGTCTCATTCCGATGGGCCTGCTGCTGATCACTGACCTGCCGGTGCTGCTCGAGCTGAGCGAGCGCCGCGCTGGTGCGTCAGCCGGTACGGTCGCGGCGCTGCTGTGGCTATCGGGTCAGCTGGGCGGGCTCGTCGTCGCGCTTGGCGTGCAGCTGCTGATTCATGATCCGGCGGGCGCGTTCATCCTGCTGGCACTGGTTGGCTGCTGCGCGGTGCCGCTGCTCAGTCGGCTTGCCCCTGTGCTCGCCGCGGCGCGCGCCGAGATCGGGGCGGCGGCGACGGTCGCTCTGAGCGAGCCAGCTGCGCCTTGACGCGCACTCGTCGGCGCTTGCGCGCCATCGCGCCCATCGCGGCGGGCAGCGCGCTGCTGCTGCTGGCGCTGGCGGTTGGTGCTCGCGCGGCCACGCTCGGCGAGGTCAACCCGCTGATCGGCACCGCGGGCGAGGGCGACACGGTACCCGGGGCAAGCGTGCCGTTTGGGTTTGCCAACCCCAGCCCCGACATGGTCGGCGCGCCGACGTCGGGCTATCTCCCGGGTGCTCCCGTGCTCGGATTCAGCGCCACGCACGTGTCGGGCACGGGCGGCGCGGGCAAGTACGGCAACTTTCGCGTGAGCGCGACAGTCGGGGGAGCGCCGTCGGCGCAGAGCACCTCACCGATCAGCGACGAGCAGGCCGCTCCCGGCAGCTACAGCGGGCTGCTCACGCGCCAGGGGATCGGCGTGGAGCTCACGGCCACCCAGCTGGTGGCCTTTGAGCGCTACACCTTTCCCTCGACCCGCAATGCTCGGCTGCTGGTCAACATGACCTCGGTGATCGGCGCCGCCGTCGACGGACAGCGCCCTACGCATGGCACGGTCCGCCTGACCGGGCCGCGCAGCTTCGCCGGCTCGGTCACCGTCAGCGGCGGTTGGGGTTATGGGACATACAGGCTCTACTGCGCCGTCGACTTCAACCGCGACGTACGCTTGCGCATCGAAGACCACTACGGGGCCCGGGGGGCAAGTGGGGTGCCACTCGCTGTCGTCGTTGCCTACGACGCCAGTCATCAGCGCACGATCACCGTAGGATCGCTCTGTCGTTTGCCGGCGAGCGCGCTGCGGCGCAGGAGCTGGCAAGCGAAGGCGCCTTGAGCTTCGACCAGGCGCGTGCACGGGCCGCGCACGCCTGGTCGATGGCGCTTGGCAAGATCAGCACCGTCGGCGCCACTGCAGCGCAGCAGGAGGCGTTTGCAACCGCGCTGTTCCACGCCGAGACGATGCCGCACGATCTGACGGGCGATGGCAGCTGGCCGGCCGGCCAGAGCCACTACGAGGATCTCTACACCCTCTGGGACACCTACCGCACGGTCAACCCGCTGCTGACGATCCTCGAGCCGGCACGCGAGGCGGGGATCGTGCGCACCCTGCTGTGGATCGACCGCCACGACGGCGGCTTTCTGCCCGACGCGCGCGTGGCGACCAACAACGGGATCACACAGGTTGGATCCAACGCTGAGATCGTCATCGGCGACGCAATCCTCGAAGGCCTCGGTGGCTTCGATCGCACGGCGGCCTACAGGGCGATTCTCAGGGACGCCGAGGTGAGCTCACCGCATCCAGGCAGCGAGGGTCGCGACTTGCATGACTATGCGCGGCTTGGCTATGTGGCCACCGATGAAGGGCGCTCCGCGTCGCGCACGCTTGAGTACGCGTACGAGGACTACGTTGTGAGCGAAGTCGCGGCTCTGCTCGGTCACACCGCGACCGCGGCCACGCTGAGCCGGCGCGCCGAGGACTGGGAGAACCTCTGGGACCCCGCCCAGCAGTCGATCGTGCCGCGCAACGCCGGCGGCAGCTTCCTCGAGCCGTTCGACCCGACGCAGGTGTTCTACGGCTTCGACGCCCCCTTCTACGAAGGCTCGGCGCTCGAATGGTCCACGTTCGTCCCCCAGGATGTCCAGGGTCTCGTCAACCGCCTCGGCGGCGAGACCGCCGCCGCCGGCTGGCTCGGAAACGTCATGAACTGCTGCTATGACCCCACCAACGAGCCCGACCTGCTCGCCGCCTACGAGTTCATCCAGATGGGCCATCCCGAGCTGACCGACTACTGGGTGTCGCGCCTGCTAGCCGACTACGGCGATCAGCCGGACGGGCTACCGGGAAACGACGATGCCGGCACGCTTTCGGCGTGGTACGTGTGGTCGGCGATCGGTCTGTACCCGAACGCTGGTCAGCCCTACTACTTCATCGGCTCGCCGGTCTTCACCAGCACCCGGATCGCGCTCGGCAACGGCCGCACGTTCACGATCAACGCTCCTGACAGCTCGGCGCAGAACATCTACGTCGAGGCCGCGACGCTTGACGGCGTTGCGCTGGACCGGGCGTTCATCACCAGCGGCGAGCTGGAGCGGGGCGGAACGTTGACGCTGCAGATGGGGGCCTCGCCGGACGGATGGGGCAGCTCGATTGCACCGCCCTCGCTGTCGGCCGCGCTGCCGCCGAGTCAGTAGGCCGCCCCAGCCGGTGCATCCGATCGATCTGCTGGCATACAGTGCACCGCGATCGAGGAGAGGGAACGATGTCCGATTCGGCACAGCAAGATGACAACGCCGCGCCGCGTGCCGGCGAGCCGCGCCCCGGCCAGCCGTCGGGGGCCTCGCAGCCCGATGAGCGCGCGCAGGCGCAGCGCGCGCGCGTACGCGAGTCGCTCGTGCGCTGTCCGGGCGGCGGCGTGCAGGCCGAGTAGCTGACGCTCGCTCAGCTGCCCAGCACGCGGATTGGCGCTCCGTCGAGGAACGCCTCGATGTCCTCGACGATCTCGCGGTAGAAGCCCCGGTAGCTGTCCTCGGCGACATAGCCGATGTGCGGTGTGAGCAGCGCGTTCGGCGCGCTGCGCAGGGGATGCCCGGCGGGGAGCGGTTCGACATCGAAGACGTCGAGCGCGGCGCCGGCGATCTGCCGGCCTTGGAGCGCTGCGAGCAGCGCCTGCTCATCAACGATCGGTCCGCGTGAGGTGTTGACGAGGTAGCTGCTCGCCCGCATCAGCGCCAGCTCGCGCGCGCCGATCAGGCCCCTGGTCCGCTCGCTCAAGCGTGTGTGTATCGAGATCACGTCGGCGCGCGCCAGCAGCTCATCCTTCGCGACCGCCTCGACGCCGAGGCCGGCGGCGTGTCGGGGGTCGAGGTTCTCGCTCCAGGCGATCACGTTCATCGCAAAGGCGAGGCCATAGGCGGCGACGCGGCGCCCGACGCGTCCGAGCCCGACCAGCCCGAGCGTCCGGCCGGCAAGCTCGGGGCCGATCCCCTGCTGCCAGCCGCCGGCGCGCACGGCGGCATCCTCCTCGCAGATCCGCCGTGTGAGTGCGAGGATCAGCGCCCAGGTGAGCTCTGGCGTGGCGTCGCCGGTGACCGTGGTCCCACTGACGACGATGCCATGCTCGGCGGCTGCCGCGACGTCGATCGCCGCGTTCGAAAGCCCGGTCGTGACGAGCAGCGCCAGGCGCGGCAGGCGTGCGAGGCGTTCACGTGAGAGGGCGGTACGCTCGCGCATCGCCACGATCACCTCGAAGCGCGCCAGCCGCTCGGCCAGCTGCTCGTCGTCGTCGACGTGGTCGGTGAACGTGTGCACGCGGACGCGGCCGGTGAGCCGCTCCCACGGCCCGTAATCCCGCGCGAGATCCTGATAGTCATCGAGCACTGCGACGTCCAGCGGCGCCATTGCGAGCCCCAGCCTAGTGGCTTCGCCGTGCGCGCCGCGAGCAGGCGGCCAGGCGGCGACGCCCAGGCGCTATAACACGGGATGCAGCCACTCATTCTGCAGGCGACACTTGCATGACGCGACGATGAAAAGCGCCCTTGGGGACACTCCTGCCGCTGGCACGCGCACCGAGTTGTTGCGCGCGTCGCCACCGATGTTTCGCTGGCCGTGGCTTGATCGGCTGTCGCGGGTGCACCCCGCGGTCCCGCCGCTGATCTTCCTGCCGGCGATCACGGTCCTCGCGATCAGCGGCGCGTCACGCCTCGGTGCAGCGTCGTTCGCTATCGCGCTGCTATCGGGCTACGTGTTCTGGACGTTCTGCGAGTACTGGATCCATCGCGCCGTCTTCCATTTCGAGCCGCAGGGCGGTATCGGGGCGCGTTTCCACTGGATGGTCCACGGCGTGCACCACGACCATCCGAACGATCCGCTGCGGCTCGTGATGCCACCGGCCGTGTCGGTGCCGCTCGCGGCGTTGTTCATCGGCCTGTTCGTCCTCGTCGTGGGGGCGCCGCTCGCATGGGCCGCGGGGGCCGGGTTCCTCGCCGGATACCTCTTCTACGACATGCTGCATTACGCGCTCCATCACCACGTTCACGCCCGCAGCGGGATCGAGCGCCGCCTGCGCGAGCTCCACATGCGCCACCACTTCGAGAACGACGCCCACGGCTATGGCATCAGCGCGCCATGGTGGGATCTCGTCTTCGGCACGTTCGAGCGGCGCGGACGGCCTACCGGACGGCGCTAGCGATGCGTCGAGGTCGTGGAGGTGACCTCGGTCGCTGCGTAGGTGATCAGCGCGGTCTGGTAGAGGCAGTCGTAGTCGGTGCGTGAGCCGACGACGACCTGCATCGTGGCGGCGGTGACGTTCTGGCACTGCGACGCGCTCCGGCTCGCCCGCCACGACGTGCCGGCCGCGTAGTGCAGCGCCAGCACCGGCGCCCAACTGGGAACGGTGAGCGCGACGATGTCACCACGCCTAACCGCGATCGGCTGGCTCAGCGTGAAGCTGGCGGTGCTTCCGAACAACGGTGCCAGCTGCTGCACGGGTGCCTGCGCGATCAGCCTGAAGCTGAGCCCGCGGACGTTGCGCACGACCGCCAGCGCGGCGCTCGAGGCGCCGTTCTCGTTGCCGTCGAAGTAGCTGATCTGGGCGCTCGTGGGCGCTGCCAGCGTCACCGACCAGCTGACGATTCGCCCAGACCGCTTGATCTCCAGCGGCGCTCGTACAGCTCCGTCCTTGACCTGGAACGCGGTGGTGCGCGACAGCACGTCACACGGGTACGCTGGGCAGCTCGGCGGAGCGACCGTGCCGGCATTCCCGACCTGGATCACGAGGGCCGACGCGGCGGCGGGCAACGCGAGTGCGAGCGCGACGCCGAGCACCACCGTGGGGGAGCTTCGTCGCATTGTCGCAAGCATGACGCTGGCGCTGGACGGGACGGCGGCCCTCGGCGCTATCGTGGCGCTCCGTATGCGTGTCGCAAATGTCGATGGTCGCCTCGCGTTCGCCAACGGCGGTGGATTCGTTGACGCCTGCGAAGCCTCCGCGGGGCGCTTCGGTCCCGACCCGCAGTCGGTCTACGACCGCTGGGACGAGTTCAGCGAGTGGGCATCGTCTGCCACCACGGGACTGGGGGAGGAGGTCGCGCCGGAGCGGCTCGGCCCGCCGGCGCCGGCGCCACGACAGGTCTTCGCAGTCGCTCTGAACTATCCCGAGCATGCCGCCGAAGGCAGCATGGCCACGCCCGAGGTCCCGCTCATCTTCACCAAGTTCCCAACCTGTCTCGTTGGTGCTAGGGCCTCCGTGGCCCTGGCGACTCCGTTCGTTGACTGGGAGATCGAGCTCGTCGCTGTCATCGCCAGGCGCGCGGTCGCGGTCGCGGAGGAGGCGGCCTGGGACCACGTCGCAGGCGTCACCGTCGGTCAGGATCTCTCGGCTCGCGATGTGCAGTTCACGGGTCCGGCGCCTCAGTTCAGCCTCGCGAAGTCGTTTCCCGGCTTCGGGCCCACCGGTCCGTGGCTGCTGAGCAGCGACGAGCCGGCGGCTCGCGCCGAGCTGGAGCTCGAATGCCTGCGCAACGGCGAGCGCGTCCAGCGTGAGACGACGGGCGCGATGACGTTCTCGGTCGCGCAGCTGATCGCCTACGTCTCAGGCATCTGCCCGCTACTGCCTGGTGATCTCCTGTTCACCGGCACCCCCTCAGGGGTCGGCTCGCGGCGCGAGGCTCCGGTCTACCTCAAAGCCGGCGACGAGCTTGTCAGCGCCATCTCCGGCATTGGCGAGATCCGCCAGACTTTCTATGACGCCTGATCGGCGCCCCGCAGCGGCACCGCGTTGGCGCGGATGACCTCGCTGTAGAACGCGGCGCTCCGCTTGGGGATGCGCCGCTGCGTCCCGTAGTCGACGAAGATCAGCCCGAACCGCTTCTCGTACCCCGAGGACCACTCGAAGTTGTCGAGCAGCGACCACACGAAATAGCCCGCGAGCGGTATCCCGTCGGCGATCGCTCGCGATGCGGCAGCGAAGTGCTGGCGGAGGAACTCGACGCGGTCGCAGTCGTTGACCTCGCCCTCCGCGTTGACGTAGTCCTCCGCGGCGCAGCCATTCTCTGTGATGTAGAGCGCGAGGCCGGGAGGGCTTTCCGCGGCCACGTCGCGGAGCGCCTCATGGAGGCCGTGCGGATCGATCAGCCAGCCCATCGAGGTGCGCGGCAGATCGGGCGGCTTGTAGTCGACGATCCCTGGCCGCCCGGCGAGCGGCTCCTCGCCGAGTCGCAGGTCGTCCCAGTCGCTGCGCTTGACGTAGCGGGGCGTGTAGTAGTTGATGCCGAGAAAGTCGATCGGCGCGGACATCAGCTCCATGTCGCCGGGCTCGATCAGCTCGTCCGGCGGGAGCATGTGTGCGCGCGCCGCCGCCGGGTAGCGACCGTGTAGGAGCGGATCGAGGAAAGTGCGGTTCTGCTCGGCGTCGGAGATCGCGCGCTCGCCTTCGATGTCCTCACCGACCCCGCGCACCGGGTGGATGTCGAGCGTGATCCCGATTCGCGCGCTGGAAGGCAGTGTGGCGCGGAGCGCCGCCAGCGCGAGGCCGTGTGCGACCAGCAGATGGTGTGTGGCGGCGGACGCGAGGGCGTCGTCGCGGTGCCCCGGCGCCTTTGTCCCGATGCGGTAGCCGTCCTTGGTGACGACCTGTGGCTCGTTGAAGGTCGCCCACATGTCGCAGTCCTGGCCGAGCGCCGCGGCGACGATCTGGGCGTACTCGGCGAAGCGCTGTGCCGTGTCGCGCTCCGGCCAGCCGCCGGCGTCCTCGAGCGCCTGCGGAAGATCCCAGTGGTAGAGCGTCAGCACTGGCTTGATGTCGCGGCGCAACAGCGCCTCGATCAGCGAGCGGTAGAAGTCGAGCCCCGCCTGATTGGCGCTGCCGCGGCCGCTCGGCTGAATTCGCGGCCAGGCGACGGAGAAGCGGAACGCCTGGAGTCCAAGCCGCGCCATCAGCTCGATGTCGTCCTTGTAGCGGTGGTAGAAGTCACAGGCGACGTCACCCGTGTCGCCGCCGCGCACGTTGCCGGGCGTATGGCTGTAGGTGTCCCACACCGACGGGCCGCGGCCGCCTTCGCTTGCCGCGCCCTCGACTTGGTAGGCGGCGGTCGCCGAGCCCCACAGGAAGCCGTTCGGAAAGGTCGCAGCGGGGCTTGCGGCGATGCTCATCGGTCGATGTCCTTTCGCAGCTGGAGGTCCTAGAAAGGCCGAAGCCCTGCCCCCCGGAAGACTTCCGGGGGGCAGGGCCGTTGGCCGTGAATCAGACCGTCAGTCCGTCGTGTTACTTGACGGGCTTCAGGTGCAGGACGATCACCTCGTTGGTCGGGGTGTTCGGGCTGCCTGACTCGTATGCGTTCTGGGCATCCGGCCAGCCGGTGAACGCACCGGTGTTGTACTCGTCGAACGAGGCGCCGTACACGGTCGGGATGACCGGCAGGTTGGTCGCCACGTACTCCTCGAGCGGAGCAGCATCGGTCTTGATCGCGGCGTTGTTGGCCGCACCGGCGAGGGTCGCCAGGTCGGTATCGACGGTCGAATCATTCAGACCCTCGAAGTCGCCAGCGCCCTGACCGTTGTTCAGCGTGCTGTCGAGCCAACCGTCATACAGGCCCCACAGCGTGATCGCGGAGTTCGACCAGTGGCTTGTTGCATCGCCGAACTGACCGTCGGCGAGGTCGTTGTACCACGCGGTATCCGCGAGGCCGTTGAACACGCCATTCATGTGTGCTGCCTGCAGGTTAGCGGCCATGATCGTGTCATCCGACGCATAGTCCGTGTAATCGGACGGGTCGGTGATCACAATCTTGACCTCCTTGCCACCTTGTGAGTAGTAGCCAGCGCCATCCAGCGTGAAGGGACCGCCGTTGGCGGCGCTGCAGCCGGTGAGGGCTGCGTCGGCGCCTGACACGTTGGCACTACCGGACAGCGTGTCGCCTGAAACCGCCGAAGCCTCTTGGCTTTGGAAGTTCGGCAGCACGATACCGCTGGCGTTGGTCGCCGGCGGCTCGAGTCCGCTCTCACCGGTGCTGCTGATGTCGTTACGGTCGATCGCAAGGCTGACTGCCTGGCGAACGCACAGGTTGTTCATCGGGAACGTACGCAGGTTCGGGATGAGTGAGTTGGTGTTCACTCCTGCGAACCACACCGCGTGGCCCGAAGCAGGATAGAACGACGGGCTCAGGCCGGAAATGAAGTTGCCTGCCCAGTCGAGCTGGTTGGCATCCAGCGCTGCAAGCACCGCTGCTGTAGACGCGTACGTCGGGAAATCGACATTGGACACTGCCGGCGGAACCGGCTTGCCCTTCTTCTCCTTCTTGAGCTGCCACGGGCCGCCCCAGTACTTCTTGTTGGCCTTCATGGTGATGCCCGAGGTGTTGCTTTCCGACGTCAGCACGTACGGACCGGTGCCGATCGGATTGGTGTCGGTGAACAGGCCAGGATCGCCTACGCTCTTCCAGACGCTAGCCGGCACGATCGGCACGGTGCCGATGTACTGCAGGGACACATACGACGGCGCGGTGAAGTGCACGGTGACTACGTCGCCCTTGACCGTGGCTGCCGGGCTCGCGAGAAGGAGCCCGCTGCCGTTGATGTCCTTGTTGGCGCCGACGAGGTTGTAGGTGAATGCGACGTCTTTCGGCGTCATCGTCTTGCCGTTGCTCCACTTCACGTTCTTGCGGATCGTGAAGGCGATCGCCGTACCGGTGCTATTCCACTTGTACTTGGTCGCGAGGAAGTCATACGGCTTCTGCGTCGGCTTGGCGATGTCGAACTGCAGCAGCGACTCATAGATCAGAGTCGGTGCGCCGATCGAGGTCACCACTGTCGAAATGAACGGGTTGAAGTTGTCAACCAGTGTGGTGATCTGGCTCGACTCCATATACAGCGTCGAGCTCTTAGCGCTGTGTGCGGAGCCCGCGACGGCGGGCGCTGCAAACACGCCCGCTGAGGCCGCGGCGGCCACAGCGACTGCGGCCGTAGCGGACGCAGCTGAGAGCCAGCGCTTCCTGCTAGATAGGGGTTTCATTACGTCATGTACCTTTCGTTCAGCACAAGGATGTGCACATTTCATTTGCGCATGGAACTCCTGCGCGTGGATCAAGCGTCCGGCGCGGTGGCTTTCGCGCGCCGTGCTGGACGGATCGCACCCTCCGTGTTCAGATCTTGATGGCCTCCCTCTCCGTTTGCGTTTGGTTCAGCAAGTCTGGTGCGGCGACATCGAGCCGCCAGCAGGCCGCCGCGCGCTGCGGGTTGACCGGCAGCAGGGGCGGCGATTGCGCCCGGCAGCGGTCCTCGGCGAGGGGGCAGCGCGGTGCAAAGCGACATCCGATCGTGCTCGAAAGCGCGCTCCCCGCGCGACGCACCTCGCCCGAGACAGGCTTGAGCTCGCCGGCGAGGTTGTCGGGATCGGGCGCGGACGCGACGAGCAGCTGGGTGTAGGGGTGTGCGGGCTGCTGCGTGACGTCCTCTGACGGTCCGCGCTCGACGAGCTCGCCCGCGTACATCACGAGCGTGTCGTCGGCGAAGTAACGCGCTGAGGCGATGTCGTGCGTGACGTAGAGCACGGCGAGCTGGAACTGTGAACGCAGCTCGTCGAGCAGGTCGAGCACTTCGAGTCGGATCGATACGTCCAGCATCGACACCGGCTCGTCGGCAAGCAGGACGCGCGGGCGAGCGGCGAGCGCTCGCGCGATAGCGACGCGCTGGCGCTGTCCGCCGGACAGCTCGTGCGGGTACTTGGCGAGGAACTGCTCCGGCGGCGTCAGCCGCACTCGCTCGCACAGGCGGGTCAGCTCGGCGGCGATCGCCTCCTTGCCCTTCGCGCGTTGGTGCAGGCGCACCGGCCGCTTCAAGGCGTAGCGCACGGTGTGCACGGCGTTCAGCGACGCAAACGGGTCCTGGAAGACCATCTGCACGCTGCCCTTGTAGGCGCGGAACTGACTGTGCTGCGCGGGCTGTACCTCGTTGCCGTCGAGCAGGATCTGGCCGGCCGTCGGCCGCTCCTGCCCCGCGAGCATGCGCGCGACGGTCGACTTGCCTGAGCCGCTCTCGCCGACGAGCGCGACGACGGCGCTTTGATACAGGCCGAGCGAGACGCCGCGGACCGCCGACAGCGTCTCTCGATGGAGTCCCTGCGAGAGCCGGAAGTCCTTCGCGAGCGCGCGCGCCTCGAGCACGAGCGGGCCGCGCGCGGCGGCTGCCGGGATGACCTCGGCGTCAGCCTGCTTCGGCGCGGCGCTCAGACCGGTCGCGTCGACGGCTTCAGGCGGTGTCGGTCGAGTGCTCACGTTCGCCGCCTCGATGTCGCCGCTACCGCCGCAGGTGCCTCGCCGGTCGTGCTCTTCGAGGACTCGAACGTGACGAACGGGCAGGCCGTGAAGTGGTTCGCCTCAGAGCCGGCGACTGGGCGGATGTTCATGTCGACGCCACGACAGTCGTCGGTGGCGAAGCGGCAGCGCGGAACGAACGGGCAGCCGGGCGGCAGCGCACTGAGGTCCGGCGGCGTGCCGGGGATCCCTGCGAGCTCCTTGCGCGCACCGTGCACGCTGGGGAACGAGGCGAGCAGACCCTGCGTATAGGGATGCGCCGGCTGGTTGTGGATCTGCTCGGCGTTGCCCACTTCGACGAGCTTGCCCGCGTACATGACCGCGATACGGTCGGCGATCTCCAGCAGCAGCGAGAGGTCGTGCGTGATGAACAGGATTCCGAAGTGAAGCTCGTTCTGCAGCTCGACGATCTGCGCGAGGATCTCGCGCTGGACGACGACGTCGAGCGCCGTCGTCGGCTCGTCCATGACCACCACCTCGGGGTCCACGGCGAGCGCCATGGCGATCATCACCCGCTGGCGCATGCCGCCCGACAGCTCGTGTGGATAGCTGCGTAGACGATCGCGCGGGATGCCGACGATATCGACCAGGTACTCGAGTCGCTGGTGTCGCTCCTCGCTGCTGAGGTTGAGGTGTGCGTCGAGCACGTCTCCGAGCTGATCGCGGATGCGCAGCACGGGGTTCAGCGCGTTCATCGCGCTCTGGAAGACGATCGAGATCTCGCGCCAGCGCAGCTTGCGCAGCTCCTTCGAGCTTTGCGTGAGCAGCTCGACGCCTCCCGCTGCGACGCGGCTGCCGCGATAGATGACGCTTCCGCTCGTAATGACCGCGGGTGGGCGCAACAGCCGGCACATGCCGAGCGCCAGCGTTGACTTGCCCGAGCCGCTCTCGCCGGCGAGGCCGACCGTCTCGCCCGGAGCCAAGCTGAGATCGACGTGATCGACGGCCTTGACGTCCCCGCTGTAGACGATCGACAGGTCGCGGATCTCGAGCACCGGCTCACGCTCAGTGGCGCCAGCGGTTGCCTTCGCGTTGCGGTCAGTGGCGGTGACGGCGCTCATGCCGACGGCTCCAAGATCTCGACTGGCGTCGCGTCGGTCGGGCGCCAGGCGCCGCCACGCGCACGGCCGCCGCCTAGCATCTTGCGCCCGACCGAGCCGCGCAGGCGCGGGTTGCCGAGCTCGTCGAGACCGAAGTTGATCAGCACGAGGCTGGTTCCCAGCAGCGCGACGGCGATTCCGGGCGGGACGTACATCCACCAGTAGCCGACGATGTAGGCGTTGGCGTTCTGGGCCCAGTAGAGCATCGTGCCGAGAGTCCAGGTCGAGATCGGGGTGACGCCGAGGAACGCCAGCGCGACCGAGGTGAGAACGGCGTACAGGAACGTCCCGACGAAGTTCGCGGCGATCAGGCTGACCTCGTTCGGCAGGACCTCGAACACCACCAGTCGCCAGGTTCGCTCGCCGTTCTCGCGTGCCGCCGCCACGAAGTCGCGACCGCGCAGCGTCAGCGTCTGGGCGCGGATCACCCGCGCTCCCCACGACCATCCGAGCAGTGCCAGCACCAGGGCTATCGTCACCACGCCGCTGTTGGGGAGGAAGGTGAGCACGATGATCAGCAGCGGCAGCGCCGGCAAGACGATGAAGATGTTCATCACCAACCCGAGTCCTTCGTCGGCGATCCCGCCGAGGAAGCCGGCCGTGACGCCTACGCCCACCGTGAGGATCGATGCGATCGTTGCCGTGAGCAGCCCGAGCACGACCGTCCCGCGCAGCGAGAAGAGCCATTCCGAGAGGACGTCTCGGCCGAAGGTGTCGGTCCCAAACAGGTGGTGCAGCGTGGGCGCCAGCGCGATGTTGCGGGAATTCTCGACGATCGAGGTTGCCGCGCTCGGGTTTTGCGTGGCGAGCAGCGGTCCGAAGATCGCGAGCAGCACGAACAGCAGGAGCACCCCGACGCCGACCTTCGCCTTCGTCGGCATGTTGCGCACGAAGCCACGCCGACCCGCCCTGACAAGGACTAGATCTGCCGCCTCAGCCATGGCCGGGGTCATGCCCCTGATTCCACCTGCTTCTTCGGGCGTCAGAGCCTGAGGCTCGTTCGTCGGCTCTTGGGGCGCCATCAGTACGCCGCCCTGGTGCGCGTTCGCGGATCGGCGATCACGTACACCACGTCGGCGAGCAGGCATGCGAGGAGCACAGCGAACGAGATCGCGAGGAAGATCCCCTGCATCGTCGGAATGTCATCGCTGGTGACTGCGGCAAGCACCTGGTAGCCGACACCCGGGTAGGAGAAGACGATCTCCATCACGATTGCGCCGGCGACGACGAAGCCGATCGCGAGCGCGAAGCCGGCGATGTTCGGCAGGATCGCGTTGCGCGCCGCGTAGGTGAACATGATGCGGCGCGTCGAGAGTCCCTTCGCCTGCGCGGCGAGCACGTAGTCCTCGCCGATCGTCGTGATCATCACGTTGCGCATCTGCAGCATCCAGCCGGCCATCGACGTGATGATGATCGTGAACGCGGGCAGGACGCTGTGGTCGAGCACGCTGTTGATGAACGGCCAGTTGAAGCCGGCTGTGGTGCCGAGCGTTGAGCCCCCTGACGCCGGGAACAGATGCCAGGTGTTCGCGAGCAGCAGGAGCAGCAGCTCCGCGAGGAAGAAGTAGGGCATCGCCTGCAGGAACGAGAACCCCGGCATCGCCTGGTCGAAGCGCCCTCCCCGCCGCCAGCCGGCGAGGATCCCAAGGCCCGTCCCGATGATGAAGCTGAGGATCGTCGCCGTGCCGACCAGCCCGAGCGTCCAGGGCAACGTGGTGTGGAGCGTGCTGGCCACCGTTGTCGGATAGAAGTCGACCGAAAGGCCGAAGTTGAGGTGGAGCATGTGGCCGAGGTAGACGAAGTACTGCTGCAACAGGCTGCCCTGGCCGCCATTGCTGCAGGAGAGCTGCCTCAAGCCGTCCACCAAGTGAGCGTGGCAAGTCACTCCGAAGTCCTTGTCGAGCACTGCGATCGCCGACGGCGGGAGATTCGGGTATTTCGCCATCATCGACTCGACGGCGTTGCCTGGGAGTGCGCGCGGGATCAAGAAATTGAGCGTGAGCGCGAACCACCCCGCGATCACGTAGAACCCCAGCCGGCGAGCAATGAACCGCATCTCTGTCCTTGATCCCTCTCCTTGGGCGCAGCGCGAAGCGGCGCAAGACCGCGAGCACTGACTGTGGAAACGCTAACAGAGGGGTATCAGCGGGTCAACCGGGAACCGTCGATGGTGCACGGCGCTATGCGTCGTCCGCCGCTGACGTTGCCGGCGCGAGGCCGGCTGCGCCCGTCGGCGCTAACGTTTGTCAGTCCCCAAAGTCGGGATCGCGTGAACGACACCGTAGCGCATAGGAAGCGAACGACGATCCGCGAGGTGGCGGAGCTGGCCGGCGTATCGATGGCGACCGTGTCGCGGGTCGTCAACAGCAACGGCTACGTCTCGGCCGGGACCCGCGAGGTCGTGGAGCGCGTCGTGCGCGACCACCGCTACAGCGCAAATCGCAGCGCCCGCGGGCTGTCTGCGGGACGCTCGGGACTGATCGGCGTCACGCTGCCGATGATCCACCCGGCGTTCTTCTCGGTGATCGTCGGCGGCCTGGCGGACGCCGTCTACGAGCAGGACATGCGGATCGTGCTCTGCCCTACGCTCCTTGAGCACGACCGCAAGGTTTCGCTGCTGGAGCGCCTGACGCACGGCACGATCGACTGTGCGCTGCTGGTACTGCCGGATGAGTCAAGCAGCGAGCTGCTCGCAGTCATGGAGCACGGACTTCGCTTTGTGGTCATCGACCCGCGCAAGCGGCTCGACCGTCGCGTACCGACCGTCGCGTCCGCTCACTACGCGGGCGCCGAGCAGATGATGCGCCACCTGACCGGGCTGGGGCACCGGCGCATCGCTGCGATAACCGGCCCGGCCGGCTGGATCGCTACCGACGAGCGTCTCCGTGCTTATCGTGAGGCGCTCGACGCGCTGGGCGTGCGTGCCGACGCCGACCTGGTCGTCGAGTCGAACTTCGACCTGGACGGCGGCCGCGAGGCCGGCGGGCGACTGCTCGATCTCGCCGAGCGGCCAACCGCGATCTTCGCCTTCAACGATCCGATGGCGATCGGCGTGATTCAGGCGTGCTTGGCGCGCGGGCTGCGTGTCCCGCACGACGTGTCCGTGGTCGGCTTCGACGATACCGACGAGGCCCTGCTCGTGACGCCTCGGCTAACCACGGTGCGCCAGCCGCTCGCCGCGATGGGCCGCGCCGCGTTCGATCTCGTGACGCGGCTGCTCGACGACGCGGCATTGCGCACCACTCGTGTCGAGCTCGACACGCAGCTCGTGGTCCGCGACTCCGCAGCGCCGCCGCCGGCTTAGAACAGCGCGCTGGTCACGCGGGGCAGGGCCTGCCACGGCATCTGGTGGTAGTAGTCGTAGGACGTGTGCACGAACGTCGTGGCGGTACACACGATGAGCACGACGATCGCCGTCCACGCGACGGTCCGCTCGCTGATGCGGAGGCGCCGCCCACCGAGACCGGCGAGCACCGGGATCAGCAGCGCGATGACGGGCGTGAAGTAGCGCCCGTGAATGCCGTTGATGACCCCTGCTCCGACTCCTGTCCAGCTGAGGTAGATCACCAGTGCCGTGGCGAGCAGGAAGGCGACGAGCGTGCCGGCGAGCCAGGCGCGCAGGCGCCTCGCCGGCTTGGCGCCCTCGTCGCTCCCGAGAACGAGCACGAAGAACACGGCCAGCCAGCCGAGCGCAAACCATTTGCTGAGCGAGGTCTCGCCGATCGCTCCGACCAGCTCGCTGATCGGCAGCAGCTGTCCGTGGATCAGCGTCTGCCACAGCAGCGCCGGGACGTCGTAGAAGTGCGTGAGCAGGTAGTGAGCCTGCTGGGATGGGCTGATGTAGACCTGCGAGATGGGCCGGAAGACGGTGTTCCGGTAGGGCACGAAGAACGCGCTCGACGCGATGGTCCACCACACCGCCGCGAAGCTCGCGGGAAGCGCGATCGCTGCGACGCGCCAGGCACGAGCCCTGCCCGTGCCGAGCACGGGCCAAACGATCACGATCGCCGCGAACACGACGAGTGGCAGCGGCGTCTTCAACAACCCGACGAGCAGGCCGAGCGCGCTCATGCAGGCGAGCTCGCGCTTGTGCGGTGGTCCGCCGCGATCGGCGAGCCATAGCGCGAAAGCGATCATGAACCCCGTCACCGCGAAGGCCATCGAGTCTGCCGAGACCGATGAGCCCTGCGCCATCGCGGTCGGCACGAGTAGAGCAAGCGCGAACAGCCACTTCCAGCGAGGCACGATCGCCACCGAAGCAGTGACCAGCGTGGCCCATACGAGGCCGGCGGCGAGGCGCGCGGCGAACAGCGTGGCGATCACCGGCTCGGCGAACACTCGGCCGACCCAGAAGACGAGCATCTCGGGGAGGTAGTTGGCCGGCGAGTAGAGCGCCGTGTTCTCGAAATGGGCGAACGAGGTGCGCGAGGTTGCGAACGTCACGCCGAGCACGCGCGCGTAGACGTGCGGGTTGAAATGGTCGGCGGCCTTGCCGCGCTCCGCGCCCTGGTAGATGGTCTGCAGGACGAGCTGCAGCGCAACCGATACCGGCCCGCCGGCACGCCGATGCGGAACGAGATGCCCGCCGTAGTGAACTCGGCAGGGCACCGGCTGGTGGTGGCCGAGGCAATGAACGATCTCCGGCAGCACCGTGCCGAGCGACAGCTGGTAGGCCCGGAAGATGTGCTGGGTCTCGTCGGATCCGAAGCTGATCGGGACGACGAGCACCATGTAGATCACCGAGATGAGCGCGATCCCCGCGGTCCAGAGTGCCGCGTCTGGCACGCGCTGGGCGCGGCTCACGTGACTTGGCGGCGCTCACCGCCGGCTTCGGCGATGACCGCATGCTTCCCGCTGATCACGCTTCTCCTTTCGCGGGGCACGAAGCACCCGTCGTGCGCGCCGATGATATGCGTTACGTCGCCGTCGGTGCGTCTCGGACGCTTGGCCGGCGGAAGTCCAGCGCGCAGCTTGCTCGAATCGCCGCGCTGCGATGGACTCGAACCATCACGGGGAAATCTCCCTACAAGGCCCCGACACGCGCGCACATTACGAGCGCGAGCGGGGCGAGGTCGAGCGGATCGACGCGCTGATCGGCTCGCGCCGTCGGCCTGCGCCCGCTCGGGCATCCGCCGGCTGTTCGCGGCGCAGACGCCGCGGTCTGAACTCTAGCTGATCGTCCCGATGGCGGACGAGGTGGCGTACGCGTCGAGGATTGCGCGTCGCCGTCTCAAGTGGGGCTTGTTCCGCCCGATTCGTAGCGTAATAATGTCAGCAAGTAACCAACCGAGGATCGAGATCATGGCTGAGCGCACCACCAAGAGCATCCGTATCACCGAGGACGCCCAGCGTCTTCTCCGGCTGGTCGCTGCGTTTGAGGATCGGACCGAGGGTGCGATCGTCGAGGATGCGCTTGCGGCCTATCTCCAGATCCGCTCGCTCGGCTACGAGAGCGTGCTGCCCGAGGTCCGCGAGCTCGGTCACACGACACCCGAGCGCGTCGGCGAGACGGTGGCGCGCCTCACAAGCGCGATCGAGCAGGCGCTCGATGCGGGTGGTCTCGCACCCAAGCCCGGCGACGCGAAGCAGCGGCTGCGCGAGCGCGCGCGTAGCAGGCCGTAGCGCACCTCGAGCGCGCCGTATCTTGCCTGGATGCTCGAACGCTGGCTGACCAGTCGCTGTTGGCGCCAGGACGCGCCGACGCTGACGACGGCGCGCGACGCGAATGTCAGCTTCAGTGGGACCGCCTGGGGTTTCCCGACAGTCGCCGCGCCACGCGACAGCGGAGCCCGGGTGGTCTGGCGCGATCGCTCTCAGCGCCTCAGCAGCCGTGCGCCAGATCCAACACTCTGCAGACCTCATTCAAACGTTCAGGAGCCAGTGTGGTGATCAGATCGCCAAGCCACTCCTTCGCGATCGTCGCGGTATGGTCGGCGTTCAGGACGCACGCTCGTGGCATCCCGTCAGCGCGCCCGAGTTCGACCTCGGTCGGCAGGCCGCGAATGTTAGTTGTCGCCAGAACGACGAAGATATCGTTGAGGTGATCGATCGCCTCGTCCCGGGTAAGCACAAGGGCCGGCCGTCGCGGCCAATCAGGATGCTCGGCCCAGCGAACCTCGCCGCGCCTCACCAGGGCTCGTTCCCTGCGGCGCGTTCCTCGTCAGCGAGTCGGCGCATCACGTTGGTGGTGCTGGCCTCGTGCAGCTGCGAGATGTCGCCCCAGTCATCGCTCGTATCCACGCCCTCGGCCGCGCGCAGAGCGCGCTCTGCCTGCTCCTCGCTCCAGTGCGGGGCGAGCTCCAACAGCTTCTCCTTCGCATTCACAAGCCAAGGGTACCTCGCCGCACAGCGGCAATCCACGACTGCTGCTTCGCCGGGTTGATCGCGCGGAGCGGCCGGTAAGCCAGCCGACGCCTCGTCCACCAACGCCAAACCGAGGTCTGCGGCGGCGCCGCCAGGCCGCAGCGATCGCGAGCTCCACATCTGATATGGAGGGCGTTTTGTCAAGTGAGTGTCGGCGAGCTGTCGTGGTCGGCGTGTTTGGGTGTGTGGTCGGCTGGGCTGGTGGCGGTCCGGCGGGCTGTGCGCGACGCGCGGTCAGACTGA
>Ga0187860_1000043_pt1 | contig 111283 bp, 98 predicted proteins | sample June2016WEW_10_4_FD_132981 | JGI IMG/M metagenome (GOLD analysis project Ga0187860, IMG submission 132981) | Peatland microbial communities from SPRUCE experiment site at the Marcell Experimental Forest, Minnesota, USA - June2016WEW_10_40 | ecosystem: Environmental > Terrestrial > Soil >...
CAAGTCTCCATGCGTGCGACAGCCAGTCGCTGAAATTTCCGGGAATACCGTTTCCTCTTCACCTGTGGTTCCTCTCCCGGAAACTGTGCCCATTTTTGTGTGTCAGTTCAAGGGTTCACTCCAGGATGGGGTCGTACGAGGGTAGGCTTTGCGAGGAACTTGCGATCGAGTAGCCCTCGGCGCCGTACTTTGCGCGCCAGTTTCCCTGGGTGCTGCCATCGGTGCCGACGAAGCTCGCGCTGTTCCCGGACGCTTGGGCGAATGCACCCGTAGCAAAGCACAAAACGAGGCATGCAAGCCTCACGATACGAAGGGCCGGGCAGCTCATTAAGCCTCCTCACTCGAGTCGTGTTGAGTTTTGGGCCCTTCGGCCACCCACTAGCTTTACAGCTCCAATCGAATTGCCATCGCCGTGAAGATCGGACACACCCTCACACTGCCACGCAAGTGTTGCACTTTCGTTACCAGCGGAGAAATGGTGATGCTCAAGTACTTAAAAGCAATCTGCGGTTTGATTGCGCAAGATCTTGCATACTTACGCAAGGTCAGTGCACACAGTTCGAGGACGCCTAAGGAAACATGGATGTTAGACTCGCGTGAGTGACGCCTAGTGGGCAGAGCCGCTCTCCTCCGCCAGCGGGTCGCTGCCACGGCCGGCTACTTGCGATCGGGCGACGTCCCACCCGCTGGCACCAGGCCAGATTATCAGTCGGTTAAAAGCGGAAAACAGGACGGCTTCGACTTCCTCGGCTAATGTCCGTGCGGTTCCTGCCGATCAACCGAAAGGGCTGTCTGCACTTTAACCGGCTGCCCGCCTCACCCCTACCGGCATACGAGCGCTCAAGGGAAATGATAATAGTGCTTCGGCATTAACTATGCCATCACACCTCTGCTTCTACCCGGTAGCGGGCTAGTTTTTCGGAGTGGTAATGTGGAGGTAACCAGGGCCTGAGGGAACCTACCCAGGGAGAACATACATATGCGTCTTCTTGACTCCATCGTAGGTCCGTGTTTTAGGGATGAAAAAGCTGGCCCCGCAGTCGTTTTTACCGGAGTAGGCCTTAAACTCATCGACTTGCCGCCCTGGGTTCTTACTCGACCTTTGCCCAAACTGGCTGGCGTGATTTTCTTGCTGTGCCTGTACATCGCCTACCAGCGACTACGTCATCTTCGCCAGAACGAACTGTTCCGCATTGTCAGTGAAAACGCCGTCGACATGATCGCACTCGTGGAAGTCACCGGTAAGCGCCTCTACAACAGTCCCGCCTACGAGAAGGTTCTCGGCTATTCGTCCGAGGAGTTGGCCGCGACCGCATCTCTTGAGCAGGTCCATCCCGAAGACCGCGAGCGCGTCATCGAAGCTGCGAAGCAAGCGCGCCTTACCGGCGCCGGCAAGCCCCTCGAGTACCGCATGCGCCACAAGGATGGTAGCTGGCGTGTTCTTGAGTCTACTGCCAGTGCCGTCCGAAACCGAGGAGGCCAAGTCACACACCTCGTCATCGTCAACCGCGACATCACCGACCGCAAGCGCATGGAGGAGCAACTGGAACACGAAGCCTTCCACGACGCGCTCACCGGCTTGCCCAATCGCAGTCTCTTCTTGGACCGTCTTCAGCGCGCCATAGACCACGCTAAGCGCTACCCGGAGTTCAAGTTCGCCGTCTTATTCCTCGATATCCAGGGATTGAAAATCTTCAACGAAACCATGGGCCACGCCGTCGTAGACCAGCTGATTATCGACATCAGCAACCGGCTCAGGGTTTGTCTCCGACACGACGACACCATCTCCCGTTCTACCCCGACCGGCCGCCCCGGCCGGCCTATCGGTGACGAGATTCTCGCGCGCCTGGATGGCGATCGATTCACCGTTCTTCTCGAGGGCATCAAAACACCCAGTGATCCCATGCGTGTTGCCATGCGAGTCCAGGAAAGTTTGGCCGGGCCCTTTACCACCCACGGCGTAGATGCCTTCACCTCCGCCAGCATTGGCATCGCGCTGAGTTCCGCGTCGTACCAAAAGCCAGATGAGATGCTTCGCGATGCGGACATCGCCATGTGCCGCGCCAAGGCCCAAGGTATGTCCGGCTGCGAGGTGTTCGACACCCACATGCACGCCCTCGTTGTCCAGCGCCTGAAGTTGGAAACCGAGTTGCGCAAAGCCATCGAACGCGAAGAGCTCCGCGTTTTCTATCAGCCGATTATTCGGCTCGCCACGGGACAAATCGCTGGTGTAGAGGCTCTCGTCCGCTGGTGGCACAACGAATCAGAATTCGTCGGTCCCGCGGGGTTCATAGAAGTTGCCGAAGAAACCGGCCTGATCGTTCCTATCGGCCGGTGGATTCTCAGGGAAGTCTGTCGGCAGGTTCACGCATGGCATCTCCTCTTTAACACTGATCCGCCGCTGACCGCCACCATCAATGTTTCACCGCGCCAGTTCGCGCAAAGTAATCTTGTCGCCGACGTCAAATCTGCCCTCGACGAAACCAAGCTGGTCCCCTCGAGCTTGCAGCTCGAAATCACCGAAACCATGGCCATGAACGATCCCAAAATCACTGTTCCCACTTTCTCCCAGCTTAAGGACATTGGTGTTAGCCTCAGCATAGACGACTTTGGCACCGGTCATTCCTCCCTCAGCCGTCTGCGCAGTTTTCCGGTCGACGTTTTGAAGATCGATCGCTCCTTCGTTCGCAGTATCGAGGAGGATGTCGAAAGCCGTGAGATCGCTCGCCTCATCGTCACGCTCGCTCATCATCTCGACCTCGAAGTGATTGCCGAAGGCATCGAAACACCCGGCCAGCGTGCCTACCTCGAACAGTTCGGCTGCGAATTTGGCCAAGGTTATCTCTACTCCCCGCCCGTAGATCACGCCGCGTTCCAGAAACTTCTCGCGAGCGCGTCCCGCTATTCTGAGGAACCCGCCGTGAACGCCGGTCCCCGACGGATCCTGTGAGCTGAGCGCAAACACTGCGCTCGCCCCCCGGGAGATCCACGGGAAAATCCGCCTGTAATTCTGGCGGCATTCCCGGGACCTGTCCGATAGGATCGAGAGCCGGATATCTTTGGCTTGATCTTGATTACGATCCCGCGGCTTCCGCCCTCTTTCCCACCGGGAGTGTCGCTGCCGGCTTCTTCGCCCGCGTCGTGGTGATTACGACCACGCTGATCAGGACAAGCAGAGTTCCCAGAATCGTTCGCAGGCCAAGCGCTTCGCCGCCCAGGAAGTGTCCGAGCAGCACGGCCACGACTGGATTCACGTATGCGTAGGTCCCGACTTTTGTCGGCGATTCATGATGAATCAGCCACACGTAGGCGGTAAACGCAATAATCGAGCCGGCGACAATCAGGTAGAGCAACGAGAGCCACGCCCCGCGTGAGACGGTCGACGGGTGGAAGTTGCGGAATTCGCCCAGCGCGCCCGCGATGACAGCCAGAAACACTCCGCCGACGAGCATCTGCACTCCCGAGCTCATCACTTTGGAAGGTGGCAGCGGCAGCTTGCGCGTCAGCGCCGACGACACCGACCAGCTCATCGATGCAACGATCAGCGCCACAGCGCCCGCCCGGTTGATCGGCGCCCCGCCGAGGTTCAACGAATGGCTCACCAGCACTCCCACTCCGCCGATCCCGATCGAGAGCGCCAGTGCGAGGCGGGCGGTAAGCCTCTGCGTGCGCAGGAAAATGATTTCCGACAGCGCCATAAAGACCGCGTTCATGGCCATCATGACTGCGGCAATGCCCGAAGGCACGCGCTGCTCGGCCCAAAACAGCAGTCCGTAGTCGAGGACGAAGATCAGGATCGCGAGCAGCGATGCTGACATCCATTGGCGCGCGCTCGGTGAGCGTTCGCCCCGCGCGATCGTCCAGCCGTAAAGAACCAGTCCTGCAACCAGGAACCGCATCGCCGCCAGAAGAAACGGCGGAACTTCGCGGACTCCAATACGAATTACGAGAAACGTGGATCCCCACACAAAATAGATAATCGCGAAAGCCAAAAGGGCCTTCCACGTTGAGCGATGGGTGTCGGTTTCCACGGCGGATTCTCACCGACAATCTATCAATTTCCCCGCCGGATCGCTCATACCTCCGGGACCACGGCGCATTCGCAAACAGTCCATTTTGTCTGTGTGACATTGCTAACCGGAAGGTGCCGGATTTCGGGGCGGCGATCAGTGGCGGGAGGCTGCGACTGCTTTCTGCCGGTGGTAGGTGATCTCGATGACTTGCATATCGCCCTTGTCCGGAACGATCTCGGACCGCGAGACGTAGGTGTCCGCGTCAATGCGCCGGATGACGGCGCGCTTCGGCTCGCCGTTCACCGGATTCTCGAACACAATCGCCTTGGAGTCCGCGCTCGCAAGATTCAGCACGGTCGGGTCGGATTTTTCCCACGGCGCAAGCTGCGGCGTGAAGTGCCGAAAGTAGAAGTCGATCCCGCTCGGCTTCTCGACCAGCGTAAACAGCTCGATCACGAGCGTTTCGCCGTTCTCGGCAAGTTGGAATATGCCGACCATCGTCCCTGCCTTCGGCGGCATCCACACCTGCTGAGCGATTCTGGGTCCCCAGACTCCCTGCCACCGCCCCGCGAGCCAGGCAAAATCGGATAGCGTCGCCTTCGGGCTGGACGGTGTAGCCGGGGCGGCCGACGCAGCAGCGGAGGGAGATGCAGACGCTTCCTGGGGCACCGCTGCCGATGATGACGATGCCGAAGACGTACCAGCACCAGTCGGTTGTTGCGCGAGCAGCCACCCGGGAAGCGCGGCGAACACCAGAACGGCGACCAGCGCGGCCGTCGCGGCGAGACGTAAGGTCACAGATCTGTCGAGGGTCACGCTTGCTCCGTGGTCGTTCGATGTTCCCCTGAAAGCACGCCGGAAGACAATCCTAAAATCTCTTGCATCCCGTTCTGGCTTTTGAGCGTCCGAGTACTTAGGAAGGCGCCTGGAAACTTCCTGCCGGGGAATTCTTTGACGGCCCCGAACGCCTATACGATAATGAACCTACGTGACTCGCCCATGAACAGGATTCTAGCCACGGCGGCTCTGGCCGTTCTGCTGGTTGCCATGTCTGCCCCGGCGGAAGCCGCGCCGCAGGCCCAGTCGCCGGCGCAGGCGCCCGCCAGCTCAAAACAGGCTGCCGATTCCAGCCGCGCGGATTCGTACTACTACTTCACTCTCGGCTATCTTCTGGAACAGCAATACGAGGTCGCGAACAGCGCCGACCTGGCGGAGCAGTCCGTCGAGGCTTACAAGAAGGCTCTCGAACTCGATCCCGGATCGGCGGTCATACAGGAGCGGCTGGCTGAAATCTATGCGAAGTCGCGCCACATCCGCGACGCCGTCGCGCAGGCGCAGCAAGTGCTGAAGGCCGACCCCGACAACGTGGATGCGCACCGGCTCCTGGCCCGCATCTACGTGCGCACGCTGGGCGACATCGGTGCGGGAGAAGTGCAACAGGAGAATCTCCAGAAGGCAGTCGAGCAGTTCGAAGCCATCCTGAAAATCGATCCGAGCGATGAGTACTCCGCCCTTTGGCTGGCGCGGCTCTATCGCTTCGAAAACCGGCATGAGGAAGCGGAGAAGGTGCTTCGAGGCATCGTGCAGAAGGAGCCGGATAACGAACCTGCACTCGAGCAACTGAGCCAACTGCTGATCGACGAGGGACGGTCGCAGGAAGCTATCGACCTGCTGACGCAGACGGCCGGCGATTCCTCTTCGCCCGACATCTACGACCTGCTCGGCGACGCCTACACGCAGTCGAAGGATTTCGCGAAGGCAGAGGTGGCGTACCGCAAGGCGATCGACTCGGACCCCGACGATCCCGGCCACCGTCACGGGCTCGCACAGGCGTTGCTGTCCCAGGACAAGTACGCCGCAGCGCTCGAGCAGTACAAGAAGCTTTCGGAACTCGAGCCGGGCACCGCCGAGAACTACCTGCGCATGGCGCAGCTCGACCGTCGGCTCGGAAAACTCGACGACGCCGAGTCGAGCCTGCTGCACGCGAAACAGCTTGCTCCCGGGAGCCTTGAGATTCTCTACAACGAAGCCCTGCTGTATGAGGATGAAGGCCGCTACGATGATGCGGTGAAAGTGCTCTCCGACTCGATCGCCGGAATGAAGGCTGCCGGAGGGCAAGGGAATTCGAGCGCGCTCGCCATCCTCTACGAGCAGCTCGGCCGAGCGTACAGCGAGCAGCAGAAGTATTCCGCCGCCATCGACACGTTCGAAGACATGGGAAAGCTCGGCTCCGACTCGCAGAAGCGCGCGCGGCTGCTCTTGATCGAGGCGTACCGCGATAGCCACGATATCGACCGCGCCATCGCCGAAGCGAAGAAGGCCCTCGATGAATCGCCGAAGGACCCTGATCTCACCGTGACGCTGGCGATGCTCTACAGCGAAAAGCTCGAAACGGCCACGGCCACGCAGCTTCTCGATGGGCTTCTGCAGGGGAAGGACAGCGATCAGCCGATCTACATGAACATCGCGCAAGCCGAAGAGCGCGGCCGGAAGTATCCGGAAGCCGAGCAATCGGCCCAGAAAGCCGAACAGTTGGCGCGAGACCCGTCGGAGAAACAGGCCGCCTGGTTCCTGCTGGGCGCGATCTACGAGCGGCAGAAGAAATACGATCTGGCCGAGCAGCAGTTCCGCAAGGTGTTGGACGCGAATCCGAACAACGCGGCGGTGCTGAATTACCTGGGTTACATGCTCGCCGATCGCGGCATCCGGCTCGACGAAGCCACCTCGATGATCCAGAGCGCCGTCAAGCAGGAGCCGAACAACGGCGCGTACCTCGACAGCCTGGGCTGGGCTTACTACAAGCAAAACAAGCTCGCCGAGGCCGAAGAGTATCTGCGCAAGGCGGTCGACCGGGAAGCCCACGACCCCACGATTTTGAGCCACCTTGGGAACGTGTACATCAAGCTGGGCCAGACGGAGCGCGCCGCGGAGATTCTCGAGCGCTCGCTCGCCGCGTGGCAACAGGCCTTTCCCGCGGATTACGAAGCGGACAAGGTCAGCGATGTGGAGACACAACTGAGAAACCTCAAGCGTCGCCTCGCGCAGAAAACCCCTCCGACGGAGACCAAACCGCAGTAAGCTCCCCGGCATGACCCCTCCGAAAGGTTTCAGGACAAAAAGATCGGTGCGCCTTCCGGCGTTTGCGAAGATCAATCTGTGCCTGCACGTCCTGGGACGCCGCCCGGACGGCTACCACGAACTCCGCACGATCTTTCAGGCCATCTCGCTGCACGACACGCTGGAGCTTTCATTGGTTTCCCGCCCGGGGATCACTCTGGAGACGAATGACGCGGAACTGCCCGCTGGTCCAGAAAACCTGGTGTATCGCGCGATCGAAGCCGTGGGTTGCGAAATCGAATTTCGCGGGGGCATTCAGGCGCGCCTTGAAAAACGGATACCGGTGGCGCGCGGACTGGGCGGCGGATCGAGCGACGCCGCGGCGGCGCTCATCGGAATGCTGCGCCTCACGAAAAAGAAACTGCCTCTCGACCGATTGATGGAAATTGCCGCCGGCCTGGGAGCCGATGTCCCGTTTTTTCTTTTTGGTGGCAGGGCCCTGGCGGTGAATCGCGGCGATGAAATTTATCCGCTGGCTGACGCGCCGCCGCGAACGATTGTGGTTGTTTCGCCGCGCGGAATCGGCGTCAGCACGAAAGATGCCTACCAATGGGTTTCCGCGGAATTGACAAATCGCGCCAAACCTCTTAACATTTGGGGGTTCTGCGCTCTGTGCTGGAGCCGGCAGGGAAGGGTCTCGAACGATTTCGAGGGACCTGTTTTCAGCCGTCATCCGCGACTCGGAGAAATTCGGGACGGATTGCTCGAGCGAGGAGCCGCAGATGCCGCGCTGGCGGGTAGCGGGTCGGCGGTGTTCGGAGTATTCCGAAACCCAGCGCAGGCGCGCCGAGCCGCTCGGGCGTTCCCGGAAGATTCGGTCTTCGTCGTCGAAACTCTATCCAGGGAAAAGTATGGCCGTGCACTGGGCTGGCGTGCGACCGTTTGAGGCGAAACTTTGGCTTACGATAAGTGTAAGGTCTTTTGTGGCACCGCGAACACTGCTCTCGCCGACTCGATCTGTAGCTATCTCGGAGTAACCCGGGGCCGGGCCGAGCATGGCCAGTTCTCGGATGGCGAGACGCGCTATCAGATTCTGGAAAACGTGCGCGGCGCGGACGTTTTCGTCGTGCAGCCGTGCTCGAATCCGGTCGATCATAACTTGATGCAGTTGCTGCTGATGATCGACGCGTTCAAGCGGGCTTCGGCGTGGCGCGTTACGCCGGTGATTCCGTATTACCCATACGCGCGGCAGGATCGCAAGGACCGGCCGCGGGTGGCGATTTCGGCGAAGCTCGTTGCCGACCTGCTCGAGACGGCGGGATCGAGCCGCGTGCTGTCGCTCGATCTGCACGCACCCCAGATTCAGGGATATTTCAATATTCCCGTGGATCACTTGTACGCCGCGCCCGTGCTGGTCGAGTACTTTCAGAAAAAGAAGGTCGGGCCGATCACGGTCGTTTCGCCCGATGCGGGCGGCGTCGAACGGGCCAGGCTTTTCGCGAAGAGGATCGACGCGCCGCTCGCCATCGTCGATAAGCGCCGAATCGACATCAACGTGAGCGAGGTGATGCACCTGATCGGCGACGTTGCGGGCCGCCCGGCGCTGGTGATCGACGACATCATCGACACGGCGGGCACGCTGGTCAAGACGGCCGAGGCGCTGCGCGCAAACGGCGCGACGAAAGTTTTCGCGGCCTGCACGCACCCGGTGCTGTCCGGACCGGCGGTCGACCGGATCGTGAAATCGGAAATCGAGGAAGTCGTCGTCACGGATTCGGTTCCGCTCAGCGAAGCGGCCCGGAATGTCCCGAAGATCAAGGTGCTCAGCGTGGCCCCGCTCCTGGCCCGGGGTATCCAGTCGATTCATGAAGAGACTTCGATCAGCGAGCTGTTTATTTAGGATTTAGGAAGGACATATGGAGACGTTCACTATAGAAGGCACACTTCGCGACGAGCGCGGCAAGAACGCCGCCCGCCGCACACGCCGGGGCGGCATGGTTCCGGCGGTTCTCTATGGCGGCCGCAAGGACTCCGTGGCGCTCGCCGTGAATGCGAAGCAGGTGGCGCGCATTCTCCGTTCCGAGAGCGGCCACAACACGATCTTCAGCGTGCGCGTCTCCGGCGGCGCCGAAGAGAAGGCCATGATGAAGGACTGGCAGGTGGATCCCCTCAGCGGATCGCTCCTGCACGTCGATCTCCTGCGCATCGCCATGGACGTGCGGATGCGTGTCCGCGTGCCGGTGCACACGTTCGGCGAGCCGCAGGGCGTGAAGATGCAAGGCGGCGTTTTTGAAACGGTCACGCGCGAGGTCGAGGTCGAGTGCCTGCCGGGCGACATCCCGGAGGAATTTAGAGTCGACGTAAGCGAGATGGTTATCGGCAAGCAGCTTCGCGCCGCCGAGCTGCCGTTCGACCGGGAGAAGATCAAGCTGCTCACGGATCCGCAGCGCGTGCTCGCGCACGTCGTGATTCTCAAGAAGGAAGAAGAGCCGGTGGCCGAGGCAGCCGTGGCCGCGGAAGCCGCTCCGGCCGAGCCCGAGGTCATCAAGAAGGGCAAGAAGGAAGCCGAAGAGGGCGAAGGCGAGGGCGCCGCGGAAGCCGCTCCCAAGGCCGAAAAGAAGGGCAAGGAAAAGTAGCCGAAGCGCATCCGGGCGGCGGGGAGAAATCAGGCGCGCCCAGGCGCAACTCGGAGCGCGACATGCGCCCTGTGTGAGCCGTGTATGAAAATGATCGCCGGCCTCGGCAACCCTGGCCCCGAATACGAATGGACGCCCCACAACATGGGCTTCCTCGCGGTGGATGCGCTGGCGGAACGGGCGGGCATTCGGATCACGCGGCCCGAGTCGAAAGCGCTCGTCGGACGCGGTCAGATTGCGGGTCAGGAAGTAATCCTGGCCAAGCCGCAGACGATGATGAATCTGAGCGGCGTGGCCGTGCGGATGCTGCTCGAGCGCTACGAGTGCGAACCGGCCGATCTGATCGTGCTGCTCGACGAGGTGGATCTGCCCTGGGGCATGCTTCGGATTCGCGACCGGGGCCGCAACAGCACGCACAACGGCTTGAAGTCCGTCATCGGCGCGATCGGGACCGACGAGTTCATTCGCATCCGGCTGGGCGTCCAGCCGAAGCAGCAGTGGGGAGATCGAAGGGATTACGTGCTCTGCACGATGGACCGCGACGAGCGGCAGATCGCGCAGCAGATGACCGCGGAAGCAGTCGAAGCCGTCGAACTGATTTTGACCGAGGGCCTCAGCAAGGCGATGACGCGGTTTAATCGCAAGGTTTCGCCCGAAGAAGCAGAGCCGGAGTAGCGGAGTTGGAAGATTAGGAATCGAGAGGACACATGGAAGAGCGTTTGTACGAACTGATTTTCATCTGCCGGCCGGATACGCCCGAGCCGGAAATCGACAAGGTGATCTCCACAATCGAGCACGCGGCCACGGAGAAGGGCGCCAAGATCGAGAAGACGGAGAAGTGGGGCCGCAAGCGCATGGCCTACCGCGTGCAGCGTCTCCGCGAAGGATTCTACGTGTACATGGTCATCCGCTCGAGCCAGGGCGAGGTTGTCAAAGAGCTCGAACGGCGGCTTAAGGTTGCCGACGCCGTCATGAAGTATCTGACCGTGCGGATCGATGAAGAACTGAAGCGGCAGGACAAACTGAAGAAGCACCGCGAGCGCCGCGCCGCCCGCCGCCCGCGCAAGACGGCGCCAGCGCCGCCCGCGGCACCAGCCGGTAGCGGCGAACAGATCGCCGCGACATCTTAGTCAGGAGAATTCGAATGGCAGAAGAAAACGCACCGAATCAACCCGCGCCATCCGCATCATCCGGCCCCTCGGGGCCGCCATCGGGACCATCATCGGGGGGACCATCCGGGCCGCGCTTCGGGCCGGGTGGTCCGCGTCCGCAGGGAGGCAGACCTAGCGGGCCCGGAGGACCCGGCGGCCCGAGACGAGGCAAGCGAAGCTTCGTCCGCAAAAAGAAGGTTTGCAGGTTCTGCGTCGATAAGGCGGACTTCATCGACTACAAGAGAGCCGAGATTCTTTCGGCGTTCATTCAGGAGCGGGGCAAGATTCTTCCGCGCCGCATGACCGGCACGTGCGCGCGGCACCAGCGCTGGCTGACGGTGGCGATCAAGCGGGCGCAGAACATTGCTCTGCTTCCGTTCGCCGCCGAACTATAGGAACTTAACGTTTTCGTTGTCATTCCGAGCGAAGCGAGGAATCTCTCTTCGCGCCGCACTGGATGACGCTGGCGTATGAAATTCTCGAAAATTCGAGGTTGAATAACATGCAGATTATTTTGCAGGAAGACGTCGAAAAGGTCGGCACTCGCGGCCAGGTGGTCGAGGTAGCCGAGGGCTACGCCCGGAATTTTCTCCTCCCGCGCAAACTCGCTCTCGAGGCCAGCCCGGGCAACATGAAGCGCCTCGAAAAGATGCGCGCCGTGTTTGCCAAGAAGGAAGCGACGGAGAAGGAGTCCGCGCAGAAACTCGCCGAGTTGCTCGCGGCCGTTTCGCTCGAAATCGCACGGAAGGCTGGCGAAAACGATCAGCTTTTCGGTTCCGTCACGAACGCCGATATCTCCGAGGCGCTCGGCGCCAAGGGTTTTAACGTCGACAAGCGCAAGATTGCGCTCACCGAGCCGATCAAGCACACCGGCGACTTCGACATTCCCGTGAAGCTCCACCGCGAAGTCACCGCCACCGTGAAGCTCACCGTCAAGAAAGAAGAGTAGCGTCGCATCGTAGCGACAGTTGTGGATTCCCATCGAAGGCGTGCGCATACATCTACACCTGGCGTTCGTTACGAAGGTTTTAGTGTAGCGCCGCGGCCTTTAGCGCGGCACGCTTCACTTCCTAGCTCGCGACGACACGTCGGATCGTCGGTTTTCCACTTTTCCGAAAAAGTCCACAGGCCTCTGTGATTGACGTCCGCGCTTTCAGTGGCACAATACTGAAAGCCGGGGAACACGAATCAACCTTGCGTTCACGAACACCATTAAGACAGCCAGAAGAGATTTCAGCCTCGATGCAGGCCGGGGAAACGGCGGCCTTGCGCCGCGAAGCAATCTAGGCGAAAATAAAGCGAATCATTGATGGCCAGCGACACCACACTCGAACGGCCCCTTCCGCAGAATCTCGAAGCCGAGCGCAGCATTCTCGGCGCGGTTCTCCTCGATAATCACGCGCTCAACGCCGCCGTCCAGGTCCTGCGCTCCGAGGATTTCTTCCTTCCGCAGCACCGGCACATCTTCGAGCGCATGGTGCAGCTCAGCGAGAAGCAGCAGGCGATCGACACGATCACGCTGATGGAGGATCTCAGCCGCCGCGGCGATCTCGAAGCGGCGGGCGGCGTGGCGTATCTTTCGCAACTCGCCGACGGCCTGCCGCGCGTGACCAACGTCGACCACTACGCGCGCATCGTCAAGGAGAAGGCGATCCTGCGCAGCCTGGTTCACTCCGCGGCCGTGATTCAGGAGCAGGCCCTGGCCGCAGGCGACGACGCCGACGTGATCCTCGACCGAGCCGAATCGCAGATATTCCAGCTCGCGGAAGACCGGGTCAAGGCCGGCCTCATCGGCGTCAAGGATCTGGTCAAAGACGGTTACGAGCGGCTCGAAAAGATTTTCAGCGAGGGCCGCCGCATCACCGGTCTCGCCACCGGCTACCCCGGTCTGGACAACGAGACCGCCGGCTTGCAGCCCTCCGAGCTTATTATTCTCGCGGCGCGGCCTTCGATGGGGAAGACGGCGTTCGCGCTGAACATCGCCGAAAACGTGGCGCTGCGCAACCGCGAGCCGGTGGCGATCTTCAGCCTTGAAATGTCGAAGGAGTCGCTGCTGCTGCGCCTGCTGGCGTCCGAATCGCGCGTGGATGCGCACAAGTTTCGCACCGGGCATCTGAGCCGCGACGATTGGGGCAAGGTGACGTCCGCGCTCGCGAATCTCGGCGACGCCCCGATCTGGATCGACGACTCGGCTTCGTCCACCGTGCTCGAAATGGGCGCCAAGGCGCGCCGGCTGAAGCGCGATCGCGGGCTCTCGCTGATGATCGTGGACTATCTCCAGCTCGTCGTGCCCACGGGAACCGGCCGCAACAGCAACCGGCAGGAGGAAGTCGCCGGCATGTCCCGAGCGCTGAAGGGTCTGGCAAAGGAGTTGAAAGTTCCGATCGTCGTGCTCAGCCAATTGACGCGCGCGCCCGAGCGCGAAGAGCGCAAGCCGCAGCTCGCCGATCTGCGCGAGTCCGGCGCCATCGAGCAGGATGCGGACGTCGTCCTGTTCATCAATCGGCCGAACTTCTACAAGACCGACATGCCGGAAGAGGATCGCGCCAAAGCCGAAATCATCATCGCCAAGCAGCGCAACGGCCCCACCGGGACCCGGAACTTCGTCTTTCTCGCGCGCCACACGCGCTTCGAGGAAGCCGCGCCGGACGCCTGGAACACCGGTGGCGAAGAGTAGCCCCAGCGAGATTCCGTCCGTGTTGTCCCGCAGCCACAGGCGTGTCGTGTGGGCCGCAATCGTCTGGTCCTCCGAAAACCTTCGTCCCGCTGCCAGTCTCTAACTAATGTGTCTTCAACGGAAGCGAGCCACACGGTTGTTGTTTTTTTGCCGCCAGGTCGGCAAACGGAATGCAGGAGTTCGAGCGGGTGTTTACCCAAACGCCGCGCGAAGGATTTCCGTGGACGATTTTAATCGCGCCGCCGAGGTAGAGTCTGGCATTCTAAAAGGACATGGCCAAAACAACTTCTTGCGCCAGTCGATGTGAGGGCAGGCCGCTCTGGGCCGAGGTCTCGCTGAAGGCGATCGCGAATAATCTGAAGGTCATTCGTCGGCACATCGGGCCGAAGCCGAAGATTCTCGCGGTTGTGAAGTCCAACGCTTACGGGCTGGGCGCGGTTCCGATCTCAAAGGCGCTCGAGAAGGCCGGCGCGGATCGCTTCGGCGTGACCTGCTCGAGCGAAGGCATCGAGCTTCGCGAGGCCGGCATCCGGAAGCCTGTCCTCGTCCTCACGGGTTTCTGGCCGGGCGAAGAAAAGCTCTTCATCAAGCATGACCTCATCCCTACGGTGACCCGTCTCGAAGACGTTCGCCATCTCGAACGCGCGGCGAAATCGGCGCGTGGCAAATCGTCGCGCCTGCGCTTTCACCTGAAAATCAACTCCGGGATGAACCGCCTGGGGCTTTCCCCGTCGGAAATCGACGCCTTCGCGAGCGCGCTCGCCGATTGCCGCCACATCGCGCTCGAGGGCACGTTCACGCATTTCGCTTCCGCCGAGGATTTCAGCGCGCACCAGACCGACGAGCAGGAGCAGACGTTCCGCCGCTGCCTCGACCGCTTGCGCGCGCTGGGAATCTCGCCTGGAATCGTGCACATGGCCAATAGCGGCGCGATCTGCGCGCGGCCGAACACCTGGGCGGACATGGTTCGTCCCGGCGCGATTATCTACGGCTACTACCAGTCGTTCGACCCTCCGGAGAAGGGCCAGGAAGTGCGCCGCCGCCTGCCGGTCGAGCCCAGCCTCTCTCTCCGCGCGCGCATCATTACGCTGCGCGATCTTCCGTCCGGAGAGCCGGTGGGGTACGGCGCCCGGTTCGTCACGGCACGGCCGTCGCGCATCGCCGTGATCAATGCGGGCTATGCCGATGGCATCCTGCGCCAGCGGACGAATCACGGATGCGTCCTCGTGCGCGGCCGTCGCGCGCCGCTTGTGGGTACCATCTCGATGGATTTGACGACGCTCGACGTCACGGACGTTCCCGATGTCGCGCTCGGCGACGTCGTGACGATCTACGGCCGCGACGGCGACGCCGAAATCCGCGTCTCGGACGCGGCCCGCGAGATCGGCACCGTCACCTCCGATCTGCTCTGCGCCCTCGGCCGCCGCGTGCCGCGCTATTACCTCTGACGATTCCGGCCCATGCTCCGCGCTGCTTGCGCGCTTTGTTCCCAGTGCTATACTACGCGCATACTTTTTCCTGGGCGGTTTCATTCATACCGGTGCGCAACCTTTTCTCAGCGCCGGAACGAAAAATCGAACTATTGGGTCCACGCTGACTCATACGTTCATACACTTTTTATTAGGGTGCAACCATGGCAAGGCCTTCTAACGTGCCCGGCCGGAGCCCGGCGGGTGCCGCTCCCGATAATGTGGTTTTGAAGCCGGTCGCGTTCTCCCGGTCGTCTGGGGTCCAAGTCGGCACGTTCTGGGACATGCTGGCGTTCCGCCTTATTTTCACGGTTGTCTGCGTGGCGGCTGGTTTCCACTTCCGGCCATTCAGCATGTCGGAGGGATACGGCGCCCTCGCGGGCCTGGTATTTGCGCTCGCCGTGATCCTTTTTGAGGTGCGGCTGCGAAGGGCGAGTCTTCGCCGCCTGATCGGCGCGGCGACGGGATCGATTCTCGGGATCCTCGGCGCCTACCTCACGTCTCTCATTCTCACGCACACCACGATGCCGGAGAGCACGCGTTCGTTCTTCAGCCTCGCGGTTTTCCTCGTGATGACGTACATCGGCCTGGTTCTCGGCGCGAACAAGGGCGACATGCTGAACCTGCAGGCGCTCGGCGGCCTCTTCGGCAGCGAGCGCAGCACGAAGCACTCCGTCAAGGTCCTCGATACGAGCGTCATCATCGACGGCCGCGTGGCCGATATTGCCGACGCACTCTTCCTGGACGGCACTATCGTCATTCCGCAGTTCGTTCTCCGCGAGTTGCAGCTCGTCGCCGATTCGTCCGACCCGCTGAAGCGGCAGCGAGGCCGCCGCGGCCTCGAGGTGTTGCAGCGAATTCAGAAGATGCCACACCTCGACGTGCAGATTGCGGATGACGATTTCGCGCAGATCGCCGACGTGGACCTGAAGCTGATCGAGCTCGCCAAGCGCTACGACGCGAAGGTCGTGACCAACGACTTCAACCTGAACAAGGTCGCCACGCTCCAGGGTATCGAGATTATGAACGTGAACCTGCTCGCGAACGCGCTCAAGCCGGTCGTCCTGCCGGGCGAAATCATGCGCGTTTTTATCCTGCGCGAGGGCAAGGAATACAATCAGGGCGTCGCGTACCTGGATGACGGCACGATGGTCGTCGTCGACGGCGCCCGCAAAATGATCAACAAGACGATCGACATCGTCGTGACTTCGGTCCACCAGACCACTGCGGGCAAGATGATCTTCGGCCGCTACGACGAGCGCGGCGAACAAACCCCGCGCCCCGTTCCTTCGGCGGAGACGCATCCGGGAACCGGCGGCCCGGGCGGCGAACGCCCGCCCCGCCCGCTCTATCCCGATTCCGGGCGGTCCTGAGAAGGTGTGCGAGACACCTTGTCCTCGCTCCGAACGCCCCGGTTGCGCTAGACTGCTAGCCTTCCAATGAGCCGAATCGCTGCAATTATTCCGGCCGCCGGGCTCGGCACGCGCATGGGCGCCGATTTGCCGAAGCAGTTCCTCGAACTCGACGGCGTGCCTCTGATTATTTTCACGTTACGCCGCCTCGCCGCTTGCCCCGCTATTACCGACTTTTTCATCGCCACGCGCGCCGACGACGTGGTGTCTCTGCAGGACATGGTCGCCCGAGCAGCGCTCGGCCGGCCCGCGCGTGTGGTCCACGGCGGCGACACGCGCCAGCAATCGGTGGCCAACGCCCTGGCGCAGGTTGACCCGGCCACGGAGATCGTCGTGGTGCACGATGCCGTCCGGCCGTTCGTCACGCGCGAGCAGATCGAGCGCGTGATTGCGGAGGCGCGTGCCCGCGGCGCCGCCATTCTCGGCATTCCCGCCATCGACACGGTAAAGGAAGTGAAGCGCGCGAGCCTGCCCGAAGACGTCGCGCTGATCTCGGCCACGATCCCCCGGGAGCGCATCGTGCTCGCACAGACACCGCAGGTGTTTTCCTACGCGCTCTTGCGCGATGCCTTCCGCAAGGCCCAGCAGGACGACGTGACCGCATCAGACGAGGCCGCGCTCGTCGAGCGCTTCGGCCACGACGTCTTCGTCGTTCTCGGCTCCGAGCGAAACCTGAAAATCACGCGCCCCTCGGACATGGACCTCGCCCGCTTCTATCTCGACCAGGAGCGCCGCGCGAAATGACCTGCTCCGGAATCGGCTACGATCTTCACCGCCTCGTCGAAGGCCGCAAGCTCATGATCGGCGGGATCGAGGTTCCGTTCGACAAAGGCTCGCTAGGGCATTCCGACGGTGACGTTCTGAGTCATGCGCTTTGTGACGCGCTGCTCGGCTCGGCCGGCCTCGGCGACATCGGCACGCACTTCCCGGATACGGATCCGAAGTGGAAGGGCGCGTCGAGCCTGCTCTTCCTCGAACACGTGCGCAAGCTGCTCGCCGATCGCCGCCTCCGCATCGTGCATCTCGACGCGGTCGTTATCTGCGAGCGGCCGAAGCTCGGCCCGCATTTTCCCGCGATGCGCGCGGCGCTCGCGAAGTCGCTCGGCATCACCACCGACCAGATCAACCTCAAAGCGAAGACCAACGAAGGTGTTGACGCCGTCGGTCGCGGCGAAGCCATCGCTTGCCACGCCGTCGCCACCGTGCGGCAGCACTAGAATCTCCCTCCATGTCTCCCAACACGCCAGTGGAAACAGCACTCTCGGCCACGAATCTCTTCACGGGCCGCGATGTCGCGGCGATCCTCCGCGAGAGCGGTTGGCCCTATGCCGAACAGGACATGGGCGCGGACGCCCCGCTGCAAGCGTGGCTCACGCGCGCGGCGGATCTCCTTGGCCCGCACGCGGCCGATCGCGCCGCGCTTGCCGAATTGCTCGGTTTGATTTTCCGTTACGATGCGTTGGCCTTGTTGCAGAACGCAACGCATCAGGCCGTGCTCGCCCGTGAAGGCGCGCGCGAAGTAATCCGCGAGCTCGCGAACCGCATTCTCGACGGCGGAGATGTCAATTCGGACCGCTTCAAGGAGATAATCGACGGCATGAAGGCGGCGTTGCCGTACCGGGGCCGGTCGCTCTTTTTTCCGATTCGCCTGGCGCTCGCGGGCCGCATTGGAGAAGGTGAACTGGACCGAGTCATCCTGCTGCTCGACTCGGCCGCGAGCCTCGGTTTTGCCGTGCCGGTGAAGGGCACGCGGCAGCGCATCCTCGAATTCTGCGCCGCCTTCGATTGACAACTGCTCCCGTTGTCATTCCGAGGGTCGCGCATTTTGCGGCCCGAGGAATCTCTCTTGCGGGTTTGGGTTTCTTGAAGGAAATGTTATGAACTGGATGACCGGATTCCACGCGGTTGAGGAGGCCCTCACGGCAGGGCGGCCGCTCGACCGCATCGTGATCGCGCGCGGTCGGCATGGTGAACGCATCGAAGCAGTCGTGCGTCTGGCGAAATCTCGCGGCGTGCCGGTGCGGTTCGAAGACCGCCAGCAAGTCGATCGGCTCGCCGGGACGCGCGAACATCAGGGCATCGCCGCGCTCGCCGCGGCGAAACCCGCCGTGGGGCTTGAGGACTTGCTTCGCGCGAAAACTGGGCAGGGCCTTCTCGTTCTGCTCGACGGCATCGAGGACCCGCACAATCTCGGTGCCATCGTCCGCACCTCGCTCGCCGCAGGCGCGCAGGGCGTCGTTATCCCCGAACGCCGCGCCGCCGGCCTGACCGACACGGTCGAGCGGGCCTCCGCGGGTGCGCTCGCTCATCTGCCCGTCGCGCGCGTAAAAAATCTCGTTCGCGCGATGGAAGAAATGAAGGAAGCCGGCTACTGGCTGGTGGGACTCGACGAACGCGCGGAAAAAAGTTATACAGAGGTCGATCTAAAGGGGCCGGTCGGAATCGTCCTCGGCAGCGAAGGCGAAGGCCTGCACGAATTGACCCGCAAGCGCTGCGATTTTCTCGTTTCGCTTCCCACGGCGGGCCCGGTCCGCTCCCTCAACGTCTCCGTCGCTGCCGGCGTGATGCTCTTCGAGGTCGTCCGCCAGCGCCGCAACCACGGCTAGCCGTCACGCAATCGACCAAAGTCTCTTGTAGGGGCACAGCATGCCGTGCCCGGCGCAGATGCTCGGCGTGACGCGCCTATTCGGTACTGCTTATGTGGAGTGCGAGGTCGTAGGTCACTTGTCATACTTGATCAGCGAAAACACGTCCACACCCGGCAGTTTCGATCGCCCATTCAGAAAATTCAGCTCCACGGCGAATGCCGCACCGATAACTTTGCCCCCCAGCTTGCGAACCAGGTCGATGCTGGCCTCTGCTGTCCCGCCCGTCGCAAGCAGATCGTCGCAGAGAAGCACGTGCTGGCCCGGGCGCACCGCGTCTTCGTGGATTTCGAGTTGGTCCGAGCCGTATTCGAGCTGATACGTCACCGAAGCCGTTTTCCACGGCAGTTTCTTCGGCTTGCGCACCGGAACGAAACCCGCTCCCAGCCGGTAAGCCAGCGCCGGCGCGAAAATGAATCCGCGCGCCTCAATTCCCGCGACGATGTCGACGTTCCTCCCGCTGTAATGGTCGCAGAGGCTGTCGACGAGATTATGAAATCCGTTCCGATCCTTGAGCAGCGTCGTCAGGTCGTAGAAAAGGATGCCCGGCTTCGGGTAATCCGGGATCTCGCGGATCAGTTTCTTCAGTTCGTCCATGTCTCCTCTTTCGCTAATCCTCGTACTCGATGGAAAAACCCCGCGCGAATCGCAGTTCCACTTCCGCGTCCTCTTCGGCTACGCGCGACACGGAGGCTCCCCGCGGTCCGCGTTCGAGTTCCACTCGCAAGGCGGCGTGTGAAGTTTCCAAACCGATCGCGTAGACTTCCACCCGGCCGTCGTTCAGATTCCTCGTATATCCGGCCATTTGCAGCCGCTTCGCGGCCCCCTGCGCGAAGTAGCGGTATCCCACCCCTTGCACAATCCCACTGACGTAGTAGCGCCTCGCGCTCTCTTCTTTACCCACGGCAGTCTCGCTCGCGGCCGGTCAATTATGAATCAGCTATGAATCAGCGATTTTAGCCGCAATCTCTTGCATCACCAAGCGCCGTGCCATGATAATTTCCGCTGCGGAACGCGCGGCGGATCTCAACGCAACGCCCGCGCGCCGCATCTAACTTCAAAATGCATCGACGCACACTCGTTGCCGCCTCGCTCGCAGTCATTCTCGTCGCCGCAGCGCTGCCGGCCCGCGCGCAGGACGCCCAGGGCCCGATGGCGCCGCCCCCGAAATTTGAAGTGAAGCGCATTCCGTCGGTGCCGCATCCCGGCCCGCCGCCGATCCCCGAGCAGGAAATCATCCGGAGATTCGCCGCGAATGAGGATGCCGCGAAAGCCGTCTACGACACCTACGATTTCACCCAGACCATTCGTATCGAGGAGCTGGAGGATTCCGGCGGCAAACTTACCGTCACCGGCCTCGAATACACGCGGCCTGACGGCAAGCGGTACTGGCGTGTCACGAAGCCTCCCGAATCCACCCTGAAGGTCGAGAAATACTCGCTCGAGGACGTCAACACGATGGCCAGCATCCCACTCTTTTTCCTCACCACCGGCGAGATCGCCAACTACGATTTCCTTTATGCCGGCCAGCAGAAGCTCGACCAACTCAACACCTACGCATTCCAGGTGAAGCCCAAGGTCCTCAGCCGTTCGCGCCTGCTCTTTCAGGGCATCATTTTTGTCGATGACCACGACCTCGCCATCGTCGAGACGTACGGCAAATTTGTTAGCGAGCTTTCCGGCAGCGGTTCGAAGCTGCCTTTTTCGCTCTTTGAAGTCTACCGGGAAAACTTTCAGGACAAGTACTGGCTCCCCACCTACATCAGCTCCGACGATTACCTCAAAGACGAGGCGGGCGGCGATGCGCTCCACCTGCGCTTGGTCATCCGCTCGACCGACTTCAAGCTAAACTCGCCTGCCGTCGCGCCGTCTTCTCCGTCCGCTCCGTTCCCCCCACAATCGCCTCCGCGGTAGTCCGGAATGGTGCCGCATCTTGTAGCGCTGGGCTTCAGCCCAGCAGGGGTTTGAGCGTACCGGCCGACGTGTGAATCAATCGCGCCGAACCAAGCATTGCGGCAACTCCTGAATCGACTTCAGCAACAATTCCGGCTCCGCCGCTCGCAGGCGCCGGGCGGTGGGGAAGGGGCCGAGGACGCCAATCGCGCGCACGCCGGCCCGCCGCGCCATCTCGATATCTTCCGGGGCGTCGCCCACGTACACGCACTCCTCGCGGGCGGCGCGCAAGTGCTTGAGCGCGAGACGCAGCGGCGCCGGATGGGGCTTCTTCCGCGGCGCGTCTTCGCTGCAAACGCACGCCGCGAAATATTCCATCAGGCCGAATCCGCGCAACTGCGGCCGCACCCGCCCGCCGCTTCCGCTCGTCACCAACCCCAGCACAAACTCTTTCTTTAGCGCGCGCAGCACGTCGCGCGCTCCAGGCAGTAGAGTAGGGCGCTCGGCGAGATATGCCTTTCGCCAGAGCCGGTCGGCTTCCTCCCACTTCGCGCGTGGCACTTTCGCCGCCCGGTAGACTTGATACCAATCCGGGGAGTAGTGTTTTTCGAGTTCTGGGATTCCCCACTCGATGCGCAGCGCGCGGAACATCACGAGATACGCTCGCGCGTCGGCCACGTAGGAATTGAGCAGCGTGCCGTCCCAATCCAACAACACGATGCGCGCATGGAATTGCTTCCGGCCCACAGAAGGGAATCGTACCAGAAGAATGCCCGAAGCCGCGGTGATCGACGGCGAGCAGGTAAACCGCCCTAGCGGTTGACGTAGCGCAGAGGAATGACGTCGTCGCGCTTCAGCGCAAAATCATCGAAGCTTGCGGCGTACCCGCGCCAGCCCGCCGTCTCCGTCTCTTCAGCGCGGACGATATGCGCCGCCGTGCACATCTGCACGCTGCCCAGGCCAAGAGGCCGCTCGACGAGCGCGACCTCCAGTTCGATCGCCGTGCCCGGCTCGATCTCCCGCGGCGCCAGAAAATAGACGCCGCTCGAGCTGATATCTCGCGTGACCAGCGTTACGGGGACCGTCTGCACCGCGTCGCCGATGCGCGTCAGCCGCAGCGGCAGCGACAGCGCAGCCCGCGGATATCGCCGGCGCTCGGCCGCCACACCGATGGCGTGCGTCGGGACGCGCAGGAAGCGCCTCGGTCCTGGCTTGCCCGAAATTGCGGAGATGCCTTCTGTGTGGCTTTCGAATTCGCGAAGCGGTGAAACTGCGGCCTGTCCATTCCGTTCCGGAACAGCTCCCATGACCCCACTCTCCAAGAACTACCGACAGATAGCCCTGCCCAAGTCGTCCGAATATGCGGGAGGCTCGCAAGCCGGTCAACCGGGGGGGGCTCCCCTCGGTGTCGTATGATGCACCCCCGGTCAGGACCCGCCCTAGGCCCCCCGGCGGTCCAATTCGCCGCAAGAATCGGATAGCTCCCTCCGGTCGGATGCGATAGTTTGGGCCATGTAGCTCAGGTCTTTAGACCTGAGGGGTTTGAGATGACGTTCATACGCAAGATCGGGGCAGAGAAGAGCCACAACCGGCGCATCGGCGGAGCGGCACGCTGGAGGGCCGTCCAGGCGCGCGACCGCCGCGCCGATGGCGCGTTCGTTTACGCCGTGCGATCGACCGGAATCTATTGCCGGCCGTCCTGCCCCTCCCGCAAGCCGCGCCGCGAGCAGGTGTTGTTCTTCCCGCTGGCGGAGGCCGCCGAGCAACAGGGTTTCCGGGCGTGCCGGCGCTGCCGCCCGCGAAGCGCCGAACTCTCCGACCCGCGGATTCGGACGGTCGCGCGAATCTGCCGCGAGATCGACGCGCGCATCCTCGCCGATCCGGGCGCTGATGCGGGGAGCGAGGCGCGCCTGACGCTCGCCGCGCTCAGCGCCTCCGCCGGGATCAGTCCGCACCAGTTGGAACGCGCCTTTCGCGCCACGATCGGCATTACGCCCCGGCAGTATGCCGACGCCCGGCGGATGCGCCGCCTGAAATCCCGTCTGCGAAAAGGAGATGACGTGACGACAGCTCTCTACGAAGCAGGGTATGGCTCCGCCAGCCGCCTCTACGAGCGCGCACCCTCGCACCTTGGCATGACGCCCGCCGCTTATCGCCGCGGCGGCGCCGGGATGCAGATTCATTACGCCATCGTCAATTCGCCGCTGGGTCGTCTGCTCGTCGGCGCGACCAGCCGCGGCATCAGCGCCCTCTACTTGGGCGACTCCGACGCCGCTCTGCGGTCCGCGCTACAGAAGGAATACCCGCGCGCCGACCTTCAGCGCGACGACGAAGGCCCCGGCGGCCTCCGCGAATGGGTCGAGAAGATTCTCGCGCACCTGCGCGGGCAGGAGCCTCGCCTCGATCTCCCCACCGACGTTCAGGCGACCGCTTTCCAGCGGTGCGTCTGGGAAGAGTTGAGCCGGATTCCCTACGGCGCCACGCGGACCTACACCCAGGTCGCACGCGCCATCGGCAAGCCTTCCGCCATTCGCGCGGTCGCCCGCGCCTGTGCGACGAACCCCGTTTCGGTGGTCGTTCCCTGTCACCGCGTCGTTCGGGAAGATGGCAACCTCGCCGGCTATCGCTGGGGAATCAACCGCAAGAAGGCTCTGCTCGAACGCGAATCCGTCGGCCTCAGTACGAACGGAAGTTCCTCGCGGCGGGCACGCGTCTAGATCTGGAAGGCAATCGAGCAAGTCTTGTTTCTGTAGGGGCATGGCATGCCATGCCCGGCGCAAATGCTTGGCGTGACGCTGCCTATTCGGCACCGCTTATGCGGTGGGACGGAGCGCCGCTTGGCTAACCCTGCGGCTTAACCTTCTCCGTGCCTTTAGGCCAGTGAGGCTTGAATCGCGAGTCTGGAATGGGGGGATTGCGAATCACTTTGGAGTACCGGACGATCGAGTAGTCGCCCGACCCCGTCTCGTAGAATTGTTGTTGCACGGGAAGCCACGTCGCTTCGTCCAGCCAAATCTGGATCTTCGAGATCTGGTTGCGGACAGCGTCCGACTTCGGCGTCAGTTCGAGTTCGACGGTCTTCTTATCGTCGAGCGTGCCCTCGGTCAACAGGGTGATCAAATAGCCGTTCCGGAGTTCCGTGCCGCCTGTGCCGAACCCTAGCAGGAGAAACTGGTCGATCATTCCGCGGTTCTTGCCGAGGTCGTATTCCTCCACGCGTTTTAGCCCCGGCGTGTAGACGTAGAGGCTGTCGCCCGTCCGCAGGATCGTGCGCGGATCGGGGGCCTTCATGTCGAGCAACATTTTGTCGCCGTGCACCCAAATGGCCCCGGTTTCGGTCGAGCGGTCGTTGACGACAACCGTAACCTTCGTGCGTTCCACGTCGGCCGAAAGGCTGTGGAAATCCTTCGCCCCCGCGTCCAGTTCTCCCAGAACCCCGTTCAACGTCCACGGAGCGTGAGCTTGACTGCGCCCCGCCGGAAAGCAAACGGGCGCGAGCCACAGTACAGCCCACACGACAAGCACCGCGCCGGTGCGTTTTGACGTCAAAAATCCCCCCGGTGAACCATCCACAACAGCAACTAAGTCAGAATAGCACATTGAATCCGGCGAGAAACGCCTTGGCGCCCAGCGTTGCGCCAGGAGCAATCGCAATCAGTGCTTTCACTCCTTGCCACACAGCGCCTTTTGCCTTCGCCTGCCTTTCGTCTGCCCTTAATTTGTAACTTGCTGCCCGGTCGGGCTAAAATTTCTTCTAGGGACAGACAAAAAAGGGCTTGACAAGAATTGGCACCGTGTCCACAATCACTCGCGCGCCAAGTTTCTGCCTTCCCCAGATTGTTCAACTGTTCCTCCCCTTCGCTTCACCGGAAAAGTCTGCGAGGAGAACCGGTGGCGGAAAAAGAAGCAATAGCAGCCAGTATGGAACTAGATCGTGAAGTGATCCGCTGTCAGGTCTGCGGATTAGTTCAATACCGTACACGCACAGGCAATTGCCGACGCTGCTTGCGTCTGCTGCCCCCGAAGGTGACGTTCGTCATTCCGACGCCGTCTCCTCAGGATTTGCCGGGGGATGACCGCCAACTGTTCGAGAACTGGCCGAACCGCGAAACCGTCGAGAACATCGGCCAGCGTATCCGCCAGTTGCGGGAATCACGCGGCATGACGCAGAGCCAGCTACAGGCTCGTTCTCGCGTTTCTCGTTCGTATTTGTCCCGGATCGAAAGCGGACAGATGACTCCCAGCCTCGGAACGCTCGAGAAGATCGCCGAAGCCCTGGGTGTTGGCCTGAACCGCTTCTTCATTCCGGAGACGAACGGAGAGACCGTCCTCGAGGATCCTTTCATTCAGGGTCTTCGGCCGTTCCTGCGCCAGCTCGATTGGACGCAGTGGCAGGGCATTCTCAAGCGGCTCCAGGCGATCAGCGATCACGTCAACACGAACCAGCAGATACGCCCGCTCGTTCCGCAACCTGCCGAACGCGTGCCTCACGGCATGCCCCGGCGTCAACAACCCGTCGGCGGCGGTCATTCGGCCACGTTGAACCGCTAGCGGCGTCTCGCTGTGCGGCGCGCGGCAACGACCACGTCCTCATCGGCCCCGGCACGCCCGTAAGGGGTGCGCCGGGACCGCGATTCATGGGCGGTCTCGCCTTTGCAGCGCCGGGCTTCAGCCCGGCAAAGGTGGCTGTTGCTAATGGCAGCCCTAGTAGAAGCGCACCCTCACGTCCGCGCCCTTCTCAAGGTGTACGGAATCGATGAAGCGAACCTCCCGGTCGTCCAGCGTCATGATGAGTGACTGTGTCCGCGTGCCCCCGCCGAAGAACCGCACCCCGCGCAGCAGGCCGCCGGGCGTCACGCCCGTGCACGCGAAGATGATCTTCTTGCCCGGCGCCAGCTCGTCCGTATCGTAAATCCGCTTCGGATCCTTGATTCCCATTTTCGCGGCGCGTTCCTTGTGCTCCGGCTTTGCGATCACCAGCCGGCCCAGGATCTGGCCGTTCAGGCAGCGCAGCGCCGCTGCGGTCAGCACTCCTTCCGGCGCGCCGCCGGTTCCCATCACGGCGTGGATGCCCATATCCGAAACTGCGGCGCTGATTCCCGCCGAGAGGTCGCCATCCGGGATCAGTCGGATGCGCGCGCCGGCTTTGCGGATATCCTGAATCAGCTTTTCGTGGCGCGGGCGGTCGAGCACGGTCACTACCAGATCCTTCACTTTGCGTTCGAGCCGCTTGGCGATGGCCCGCAGGTTCTGTTCCGGCGGCGCGTCCAGTTCCACCGCCCCCTTGCACAGTGGCCCTACGATGAGCTTCTCCATGTACAGATCGGGCGCGTGCAACAGTCCTCCGCGGTCGCTTGCCGCCAGCACGGTAATGGCGTTCGGCTCCCCTGTGGCGCACAGGTTCGTGCCCTCCAAAGGATCGACGGCGATATCTACGGCCGGATACTGGTGGTTTTTGTCGCGGGCTGCCAGGCCCACCTTTTCGCCGATGTACAGCATCGGAGCTTTGTCGCGCTCCCCTTCGCCGATCACGATCGTGCCGTCCATGTTGACCGTATCCATCTCCTTGCGCATGGCTTCCACGGCGGCTCGATCGGATTTGTGGCCGTCGCCGAGTCCCATCGTCCGCGCGGATGCGATCGCGGCTTGCTCGACGACCCGCAAAAATTCAAGGCTCAGTTCTTGTTCCATGAAGACTCCCGGAATGAGGTTGATTTGGCGCCGAAAATATCCGAACAAACCATTCTAATTCACCGGGATATACCACGCATCGGGAGAAACACACAACGGTTCTCTAAGCGGCACCCGGAATCTCCGTGATGCGCTCGCCGATAATCGGTTTGTGGTTGTCGTGCGTGCCCTCGGCCAAGATGACCTGCGGAGCCACAACGGTTCCTGATCTGACCTTGGCCCTGTTGATTCAAGTTTGGCGCGTATTAACTCATCGTGGCAGTAGCTTTCATAAAGATACGGTCTCCATATGTGCATTCACTAAAATGAAATGAGTTGTCCGATCCTTCAAGGTTCACCCAGGGGCCTTCGGCACCGCAATAGTGCCGTGTCTGGTCGCGTCGGCGTTCCACCAGAGGTTTCGATGTTCGGTTCGATTGATAGCAAGGCGGCAGGTCCAGACAAACTCGCGCACGGCCCCGGGCGCAAATCCTGGCTCTTGGTGCTGCTGCTCCTCCTCTTTGTCCTCCCACTCTTGGGTGGAACCTACTGGATGTATCTCCAGTCGGAGCAGGAGATCGAACGCGGGGAATTGCAGAACGACCTCATCCAGGCTCGCACCTTGTCGGCGATGGTCGAGAAGGACTTCACGTCGGCCGAAAATATCCTGACTTCAATTGCCGATAGACCCGCGGTTCAGAGCGGTTGGACGCGCGGAGATCTCCTTTCCGTGTCACACCAGCTCGAAGAAGCCCACAACCTGGACCCCGCATTTTTGTTCGTTAGCGTCTACGATACGGACGGCACTTTGGAAGCCATCTCGCCGCCGGACAAGATTGTCGGCTGGAATTTTGCCTACCGCGACTGGTATCGCGGAGTGACCGCGCACTGGCAGCCATACGTCTCGGAAGTTTACCGCACCGCGGCGGACTCGAATCTTTTCGTCGTTGCCGTGGCCGTCCCGATTCGTGACGAGCATGGCAATCCCGCCGGGATCTTGATGGCCACGTATAGTCTCTCGCGACTGACGGGAAAGTTCAGGGCGATTGAACGGGGTGGCTCCGCTGATTTTTACGTCCTGGACCAACACGGCGTAGTGGCCGCATCGCCGCAGATCAACTCCCAGAACCAACCGCAGCACATTGCCGCGTCGGCTCTGGCGAATCGCGCCTTGGCGGGTCAGGAAGGCAGCGATCGAAGCTGGATCGATGGCAAGAACGCGTTCGTCGGGTTTGCGCCGGTTCCCCGGTTGGGTTGGGCTGTCCTCTACGGGCGGCCTGAGAGCCAGGCTTTGGCGCCCGTTGTGCGTTTGCACGATCAGTTCCGCTCGATAACGATCTACCTACTGCTCATCTATCTTGCAACCGCCGCTTTCGCCGCTCTCCTGATGCGACGCCAAAGTCGCCTCCTGGCTGCGAATCAGGCCCTCAACCGCGATCTGGAAGAGAAGATCGCCGAGACGAAACGGACCCGCGAAGAGCTGGACAGCTATTTCAATCTGTCGATTGATCTCCTATCCATCGCCGGCGCCGATGGATACTTCAAGCGAGTTAATCCTGCCTGGGAGAAAACGCTGGGATGGACCGCCAAAGAGATGCTGGCAAGGCCCTATCTGGATTTCATACATCCCGATGATCGGAAAGCGACGATTCAGGAAGTCGAAAAGCAGGGCCAGGGCATCGAAGCGATAGGCTTTGAGAACCGTTTTCGCTGCAAGGACGGTTCCTATCGATGGCTCATGTGGAATGCAACGCCGCTCGTCAACGGCCAGATTCATGCGATGGCTCGCGACGTTACCGAAAAGAAAGCGACGAGAGAAGCACTCGTTCGCGCAAAAGAAGATGCGGAGCGCTCCAACAAGTTCAAGGACCAGTTCCTGTCCACCATGAGTCATGAACTGAGGACGCCGCTCAACGCCGTGCTGGGTTTTTCCGATCTGTTAACCGAGGAGCGCTACGGCCCCCTGAACGAGCGTCAGCAGCGCTACGTCAAACACATTCATAACGGAGGCAAACACCTTCTCAGGCTGATCAACGACATCCTGGACCTCTCCAGGATCGAGGCCGGGCGTTTGCAGATTTCGGTCGAGAGCGTACAGCTCGACAGTTGTTTTGCGGAAGTAATCGACGCTCTGCGACCCCTCGCGGATCAAAAATCGCACGCGCTTGTGCAGGGCGCGGCGGCCGATCTGAGCGTTCGGGCCGATAGAACGCGCTTGAGGCAAATCCTGACGAATCTCATCGGCAATGCCATCAAGTTCACACCCGAAGGCGGAAAGATCGAGCTCACTGCGAAGATCGTGAATGGCGTGGCGCGCGTGGAAGTTCGCGACTCCGGTCCCGGCATTCCCCTCGAACAACAGCAGCGCATCTTCGAGGCCTTTTACAGGTTGAGCCACTCGGAAAAGGTGCCCGAGGGCACCGGCTTGGGACTCGCGATCACGCAACGCTTGGTGGAACTCCATGGCGGCACGCTGGGAGTGGACAGCACGCCCGGGTCGGGGAGCTGCTTCTACTTCACGCTGCCCGTCGTTCCAACCTTCACGAGCTCGCAACAGGAAACATCCGTATCCGCGCGCCATGCCCTCGCGGGCGCGCGCATCCTTGTGATCGAAGACGACTTGGCGGCCGCGCAGTTGCTCGAGACGCAACTCACGTCTGCGGGTTACGCCGTGACGATATGCAGCCAGCCCGAGTGCGCCCTGGAGGTTGCCGCCACTCTGCAGCCCGACGTTGTCACCGTCGATATCCTCATGAAACCGATCAATGGCTGGGAGGTTTTGCCAACCTTGAAGTCGGATCCCCGCACCGCGCACATCCCGGTGATTGTGGTGACGATCGTCGATCAGCGGTCGACCGCGGCGCTTTTAGGCGCGGACGATTACATCGTGAAGCCCGTTGACAGGTTGACGTTGCTGGCGGCTGTCGAGCGGTGCCTGAATCGTCCCGGGCGCGGCGCGGGGGGCCGCTCGATTCTCGTCGTCGACGACGACCAGCCGACCCGTGAGTTCATTGCCGCACTATTATCGAAACAGGGGTATGCCGTGAACACGGCTACCGACGGCGCCCAGGCGCGAGCGCAAGTCGCAATATCCCTGCCGGAGCTTGTGATTCTCGACTTGATTCTGCCCGGCGTGAGCGGATTCCAACTGCTTGCCGATTGGCGTTCGGATTCCCGCACGGCCGATCTGCCCGTCTTCGTTCTCACGAGCAAGGATTTGACTCCTAAGGAGAAGGAATACCTTACAGCGAATGGGGGAGCCTTTTTCCGGAAACAGGAACCGTGGCAGGACGCGCTCCTCAAACAGTTGGAGCGAGCCGTACCTGTCGCGTTGCAGAGTCAATCTTCGACGCTTTCTACCGTTTGAGCCAGTCGGCCAAAGCGCCCGAAGGTACGGATTTGGGGCTGGCGATCGCGCAGCGCTTAGTGGAGCTCCATGGCGGCAGGCCGGGAGTGGACGGCACACCCGGTGCTGGGAGCTGTTTCTATCTCACGTTATCCATGGTTCCGACAATCGATGATACCCTGCACAGGATACATCCTCGCTGAGGAGAATCCGCTCCTCGCAGGGCCCGCTGCTCAAACAGTTGGAGCGAGCCGTACCTGTCGCGTTGCAGGGTAAATCATGAAACCGCGCATCCTGATCGTTGAAGACAATCGGCCGAATCGCGAACTCTTTTCCGATTGGCTCGAGGCGGAAGGTTCGAAGTGCTCTCCGCCGAAAATCTGGAACAAGCTTTGGCCGCTTTCAGGGATGGCGAACCGCACGCCGTTTTGCTCGACGTGCAACTGGGAGCCGAAGATGGCCTCGAGTTGGCCACGTGGGTTCGAAAGGACCCGACGTTGCGCAATACTCCCGTCATCGCCGTCACAGCGCGCACCATGGTGACGGATCAGGAGCGTGTGCTTCGCGCTGGCTGCAATGCCTGTGTTTCGAAGCCCCTCAACTTTGAGTTATTGGGGGAGCAGCTCGATCGGTGGCTCGATCAGGCTGTATACTCGCCGCCGGGTCTCTAACGCATGCGAGAAACCTCCCGCCGCCAACCGGAAACCTTTGTCGAGAAGAAGGTGGCCCGCGTTCTGGTCGTGGACGACGACGCAATCATGTGCGAGCTGATTCAAGAGATCTTGACTTCGGCCGGAATGGAATGCGTCACCATGACGGACAGCCCGAAAGCCGCCTCGCATCTCACGCAAGTGAAGTTCGATGCGATTTTCCTGGACGAGCGCATGCCGTCTCTTGACGGTATCGGGCTGACCCGCCACGTGCGCGCCTCGGGCCTCAACCAATCCACTCCCATCGTCATGATCACCGGCGAAGACGACCGCACTTTGTTGGGACGCGCCTTCGAGGCTGGTGTCAATTTCTTCCTCTTCAAGCCCGTTGACCGGCATCGCATTCTGCACCTGATTCGTGTCACCGCTGATTCGATCGAGCGCGAAGCGCGGCGGTTCCAGCGCGTCAAAGTGCGCCGTAAGGTCTCGATCGAATGCGGAACCGAACGCCTGAGCGGCTCGACTTTCGATCTCAGCTTCGGGGGCATGTTCGTGCAGACGTCCTACGTCCTGCCCGTTGGCTTGAGCGTTGTCGTCAGGCTCGAACTCAAGCCCGGGCAGCCGCCCATCCGCCTCGCCGCGCGCGTCGCCCGAGTTTCCGGAGACGATTGCATGGGCCTGCAGATTGAAAATGTGGGTTCTCCGGAACACAAGGCCTTCCAGGAGTTCCTGCTCCCTCTCGTTCTGGCCGAAGGCCAGTAGGTGATACCCCCTTGAATCCAGACGCAGCTCCCCGCGTTATGCCATCGCGCGTCGACGCGTGGCCGCGATCCCGGACCAGACCTGTACCCGCGATGATGTGGTGTGGTATCCTTGATCGGTTTTACACAGTACTCTCGCTCGGAAGACGCACACACCGGACGCTGAACGTGCTCATCGTTATCGAAGGCTCCTCGCGTTACGTGTCTGTGGTGGAATCGAGCATCACAGCGTGCCTCTTCGGGGCGCCAGGACGGTCATAAAATAAAATGTCGACATCCGCCGCGACACCAAAAACCGCCATTCTGAATCTCGCGCATTCGCCCGATAGCGACGACGCCTTCATGTTTTACGCCTTGGCGACGGGCAAAGTCCGCCTGCCCGGCGTCAAATTCAATCACACCTTGTGCGATATCGAGACGCTCAACCGGGCCGCGCACCAGGAAACCTACGACATCACCGCGGTCAGCTTCTACGGGTACGCTTTTGTCGCGGACAAATACGTCCTGCTCGATTGCGGCGCCAGTTTCGGCGAAGGCTACGGCCCCATCGTGGTCGCTTCGCACCCGCTCAAGAAAAACGACCTGGCCGGCCGCAAAATCGCCATTCCCGGCACGCTCACCACGTCCTATCTCGCGCTGAAGCTCTTTGAGCCGAACGTCGAAATCGTCACCATGCCTTTCGACAAGATCCTGGACGCCGTCCAGGCCAAGGAAGTCGAAGCAGGCCTGCTCATCCACGAAGGGCAGTTGCTCTTCTCGGAGATCGGCCTCAACCGCGTCGTCGATCTCGGCCAATGGTGGCAGGAGGAAACCGGTCTTCCGCTTCCGCTTGGCGCCAATGCGATTCGCCGCAGCCTCGGTCCCCAGATGGGCCTCCAGGTCGCCCGCATCATCCGCGAAAGTGTCAGCTACGCGCTCGAACACCGCGAAGCCGCGCTCGAATACGCCATGCAGTTCGCCCGCGATATGGACCCCGCTCTGGCCGACAAGTTCGTCGGCATGTACGTGAACCGCTGGACGCTCGATTACGGCGAGGAAGGTCGCCGTGCCGTCCGCGAGCTTCTTGCGCGCGGCGCCGCCGCCGGGCTCGTCCCGGCCTCCTTCCAGGTCGAGTTCCTTTCCGAAGCTGCCTGATCGGGAGCTTCCGAGACTGTGTGAGAATTCGAGAATCTTTGTGGGTCGTGGCTTTAGCCACGACATAAGCTCTACAAAATCAGACCGGCTTTAGCCGCTGAAGTTCCGATTTTGCGGTTCTCACACAGACTCTCCCGCTCCGCCCCTTCCGGTGATAAGTTTCGGCTAATGCCGCATGAGTTCACCGAGTATCGGTCCAAACCGGAGCCGCAACCGGCCTCCAGCCGTGGCGTGCGCCCGCCAAACAAAAGCATCGGAGTGGATCTGCTCGATCGGCCTGAAGCCCCGCTGCCGGATTTGGCTCATCGCCCCTGGCATTGGCAGATCTCCTTCTGGTGGGGCATCGCACTGCTGATTGGCTCCCTCCTTCTTCTGCTCTTCGCGGGCCTTCTCTCCTCCCGCTGAATCCCTCAGCCATAGGGGCACAGTCCGCCGTGGCGGATGCCTGCCGCACGTCCTTGGCGCGCATGTCATTCCGCGAGCGGTTTGCGTAGCGCTGGCATCTTGCCGGCTCTTTTGCGGCTGCGCCCGGCCCGAGGTTTCGCACCTCATCTTGCGCGCGTGCCCATCCTTAGCTTTCGTAGGGGCGCGGCATCTGTCCCGGCTTGGTCGGGATGCCGTGTCTGTCAGGAAGGGCTTCCAGGTCGACGGTCAGTCGAGCCGGGGAGATCAGTCGAGGGATTTCTCTTTGCGTCCATTTCTTCTTTGCGCGGCTCCACGCCTATTGACGCCGCCCCAGTTTCCATCGACCATAGAACTTCGTCGACGAACGTGGCAATTCGGGGGTTGGATGCGACGCATTCTCTCTACCTACAGGTACGTGCAGCAGCCGCTGACGCCTGTGCTGCTGCAAGGAATCGCGAAGGCGGGCATTCCCGCGGTCGAGATTTTTTGCGGGTCGTCCCATTTCACCTACCGTTCCTCCGAATCCATTAAGGAGCTTGCTGGTGCCCTCGCGGATTACGGTCTCGAGCTGCACTCCCTCCACGCCCCTACGCAGCGCAACTCGTTGCCCGGTCGCGATAGCGGGATTCCAATTTCGATTTCCGAAACCGAGCGCATCCGCCGCATCGACGCGATGGACGAAGTAAAGCGCGCCCTCGAAGTCGCCGAAACGATTCCGTTCCGCTACCTCATCCAGCATATGGGCAGCAGCCGCCAGCCGGCCGACCCGCGCAACCTCGACGCGGCCTTCAGCTCGCTCGAGCATCTCTCGCTTTTCGCTAGGCAGCGCGGCGTCACCATCGCCATCGAGAATACTCCCAGCGAGATCGGCTCCCCGGCCTCGCTCGTGCAGTTCATCAAAGAAACGCGCCTCAACGATCTGCGGTTCTGCTTCGACATCGGCCACGCGCACATCGGCGAAGGCGTCGCGGCCGGCTTCGAGCTGATGCGCGACCGCGTCGCGACCGCCCATATCCACGACAATCACGGCGAAAAGGACGAGCATCTGCTCCCCTTTGAAGGCGTCATCGACTGGGACGCTGCCCTCGCCGCCTTTGCCACCGCGCCCGAGCCCATCGCGCTCGTCTTCGAACTCAAGGACCGCACCGCCGGCGCGCCTTCTCTCGATCAGATCCGCGCCGCATTCGACAAGTTCGAAAACCATTTCGGTGAAAACAGTGCCCGCGCGGCCGGGACCTGACGAATCAGCATCCATGACCGACGAACCCAAACCAATCGCCCCCATCATCGCCATCGAACACGCCGCCGACTACGCCGGCCGCTCCGTCACCCTTCGCGGATGGCTCTACAACCTCCGCGAATCCGGAAAACTACTCTTCCCGATCTTCCGCGACGGCACCGGCATCATTCAGGGCGTCGTTTCGCTCAAGGACAATGCGGACGCATTCAACGCGCTCAAGGGCCTAACGCAGGAATCGAGCGTCATCGTCACGGGCGCGATCAAATCCGAGCCTCGCGCCCCCGGCGGCTGCGAAATCCACATCAACGCAATCGAAATCGTGCAGCGCGTCTCGGATTCCGATCCCTATCCGATTCAACTCAAGGAGCACGGCGTCGATTTTCTCCTCGACCGCCGCCATCTCTGGATTCGCACGCCGCGCCAGGCTGCGATTCTTCGCATTCGCGCCGAGGCCATTCGCGCCGCGCGCAATTTCATGGACGATCAAGGCTACATTCTCACCGACGCCCCGATCTTCACTCCCGCCGCTTGCGAAGGCACTACCACGCTCTTTGAGGTCAACTACATCGACGACCAGAAGGCCTACCTCACGCAGTCCGGCCAGCTCTACGTCGAAGCCACCGCCGCCGCGCTCGGCAAGGTCTATACGTTCGGCCCCACGTTCCGCGCCGAAAAGTCGAAGACGCGCCGCCACCTCACCGAATTCTGGATGCTCGAGCCCGAAGCCTCCTTCGCCCATCTCGAGGACATGATCCTGCTCGGCGAGGGGCTCGTCAGTGCCGTCGTGCAGTCCGTCGTCAAGAACCGGGGAAGGGAACTCGCCGCGCTCGGCCGCGACGTCTCGAAACTCGAGAAGATCGTCCCGCCGTTCCCGCGCATCAGCTACGACGAAGCGGTTCAGCTCTTGCAGAAGGCCGGCAACCCCGCGAAATGGGGCGATGATTTCGGCGGCGACGAGGAGACGCTTCTTTCGAAGGAGTTCGAAAAGCCGGTCGTGATCCACCGCTATCCCGCCGCCATGAAGGCGTTCTACATGGCGACGGACCCCGCCCGCCCCGAGCTCTCTCTCGGCTTCGACATGATCGCGCCCGAAGGCTACGGCGAAATCATCGGCGGCGGCGAGCGCGAGTCGAGCTACGACGCCCTCCTGCGCCGCATTCGCGAACAAAACCTGCCCGAGGACTCGCTCCAGTGGTATCTCGACCTTCGCCGCTACGGCAGCGTTCCCCACGCTGGCTTCGGCCTAGGCCTCGAACGTACCGTTGCCTGGATTTGCGGGACGGAGCACATCCGCGAGGTCATCCCCTTCCCTCGCATGCTCTATCGCGTCTATCCTTAGTGCTGCGCGGAAGACCACCGTCTGTCGTCATTCTGAGCAAAGCGAAGAACCTCTCTTGGCCGAAAAAATCCGCATCATCGGCGTGCCGATGGACCTGGGCGCAAGCCGCCGCGGGGTGGACATGGGCCCTTCGGCCCTCCGCGTCGCCGGTCTCCAATCCAGACTCAAGCAGCTCGGCCGCCAGGTGGAAGACATCGGCAACCTTCCTGTCCGCCAGCCCGAAGAGCAGCACTACGGCGACAAGAGCGCCAAGTATCTCGAAGAAATAGCGGAAACTTGCAAGGGCGTGGCCGAAATCGTTCGGAAAACGCTCGACGAAAACCTGATGCCGCTCGTCCTCGGCGGCGACCATTCGATCGCCGTCGGCACCGCCGCCGGCGTCGCGGCGTATTTCCAGAAGCAATCGAAGCGCGCGGGAATGATCTGGCTCGACGCGCACGGCGACATGAACACGCCCGAGACTTCGCCCTCCGGCAACGTCCACGGCATGCCGCTCGCTTCCATCATGGGTTACGGCCCGCCGGAACTCACCAGCATCGCGGGCGTGAAGCCGATGATTGAACCGCGCAACGTCGCGCTCGTCGGCATCCGCGAACTGGATTCGAAGGAGCGCCGCCTCGTCAAGGAATCGGGCGTCCACGTCTTCACCATGCGCGATATCGACGAGCGCGGCATGAGGGAAGTGATGGCCGAGGCCCTGCGCTTCGCGGGTGACGACACCGCCGGCATCGTGGTCAGCCTCGATATGGATTTCGTCGATCCGTCGGACGCGCCCGGCGTCGGCACGCCGGTCCGCGGCGGCGTCACGTATCGCGAGGCGCACCTCGCTCTCGAAATGATCGCGGACGCTCGCTCGATGGTTTCGCTCGAGCTCGTCGAAATTAATCCGGTCATCGACGAGCACAATACGACGGCGCTTCTCGGCGTCGAACTCGTGCTCTCCGGCGTGGGCAAGAAAATCCTATGACCGGCCAACGGTGCCAATCCCAAGACGGTTTTCGTAGGGGCGCAGCATGCTGCGCCCCGCCAGGAAGGGCTCCCAGGTCGACGGTTAGTCGAGCCTGGCAGATCAGATGCCTGGCTGGATGCGGCCCATTTACGGCGGTGTCATTCCGAGCGGCGTCCCGCGCGGCTCTGCCTTTCCCGCGCATTTCGCGGGCGCGGGGCGCAGCCGAGGAATCTCTCTTCGAGCACATGCGGTGCTACGACCATGCTATCTCCTCAAACCGTAGCGGCATGGCGGGCCATACCCGGCGAACATGCTTGATGCTGCTCTGCCCATCCAGCAACTTCTTCTATGCGAGTCGGTTTACTAGGGGGACTTTTTCGAAATGACTTCCTCAAAGCGGCTGCGGGTCGGCGTACTTTTCGGCGGGCGTTCGGGCGAGCACGAAGTCTCGCTCGCCTCGGCCGCCTCGGTGATCCGCGCGCTCGATCCGGAAAAATATGAAGTCGTGCCAATCGGCATTTCGAAAGACGGCCGCTGGCTTGTGGGTACGGGCGCGCAAAAAATGCTCCCGGACGTTTTGAAATCGGGCGAGCGCGTTTTTCTCCCCCCGGATCCGACCGCCGCGGCGCTGGTTCCGATGTCGCCTGCTGCGGGACATCCGAGCGTCACGCTCGACGTCGTGTTTCCGGTCCTGCACGGTACGTTCGGAGAGGACGGCACCGTGCAGGGGTTCCTCGAATTGGCCGGGCTTCCGTATGTCGGCGCGGGCGTCCTTGCCTCCGCGGTCGGCATGGACAAGGACGTGCAGAAGCGCCTGTTCGAGCAGGAGGGCCTGCCGGTTGTGCCGTACGTCTCGGTCCTGCGTTCGAAGTGGGAGCACGAGCCCGTCGCCGTCCTGAAGCTCATCAAGAAAAAGTTCCGCTTCCCGGTGTTTGTGAAGCCTGCGACTCTCGGCTCGTCCGTCGGCATGACGCGCGTGAAGTCTGCGCCCGAGCTTCCAGCCGCGCTGAATTTCGCCGCGGAGTTCGGCCTGAAAATCATGGTCGAGCGCGCGGTGAACGGCCGCGAGATCGAAGTCTCGGTGCTGGGGAACGACGACATCCGCGCCTCGATTCCCGGCGAGATCGTGCCGCACCGCGAGTTCTACGACTACACGGCCAAGTATCTCGAGGAAGGCACGCGCCTGATTGTTCCCGCGAAGCTCACAAAGAAACAGGTCGCCGTGTTTCAGGATTACGCGATCCGCGCTTTCCGCGCGATCGACGGCGCTGGCATGGCGCGCTGCGATTTTTTTCTTGAGCGCCGCACCGGCAAGATTTTCGTCAACGAACTGAACACCATCCCCGGTTTCACGTCGATTAGCATGTACCCGAAACTTTGGGGGGCTTCCGGGTTGCCGTATTCGAAGTTGATCGACCGCCTGATCGAACTGGCGCTCGAACGCCACCGCGAAAGGGCCCGCACGAAATACTCCATCGAGCTTCCTGCCGGTACGGGCGGGGCTCTCGAATCGTAGGTCTCGGTCCCGCAAAAGCCTCGAAAAATGCTTCCAGTTCGAAGCATTTGATTGTTTACAAGTGGTGGCAATTTGGGCCGCTTTTGGGCGCCTCAACCGGCCTTATCTGCCCCTTAAGGGCGCGAAACGGCTCCGTTCGCGGATGGGCCGCCGTCCTCGCCCTCGGGTATGCCCCCGGGCGCTCTTGACACGCTTCCGCCGCCTGATTAAACTAACCGTTTAGTTGAACAATACAAATTCCTGAGGAGGCTTCGATGCAATACCGCCGTCTGGGAAAAAGTTCACTCGTGGTTTCCGCCATCGGCCTGGGCTGCATGGGCATGTCCCAATCCTACGGCACGCCGGACGACCAGGAGTCCACCGCGACCATCCACCACGCCATCGACCGCGGCATCACTCTTCTCGACACGGCCGACATGTACGGCGGCGGCACGAACGAAGAACTGGTCGGCCGGGCGATCGCCAAGCGCCGCAATGAAGTGATCCTCGCCACAAAGTTCGGCAACATGCGCCAGCCGGACGGCCGTTTTCTCGGCGTGAACGGGCGCCCCGAGTACGTGCAGAGCGCGTGCGAGGCCTGCCTGCAACGCCTGAAGATCTCGACGATCGATCTTTTCTACCTGCATCGCGTGGATACGAGCGTGCCGATCGAGGAAACCGTCGGTGCGATGGCGCGCCTGATCGAGCAGGGAAAGGTTCGCTACCTCGGCCTCTCCGAAGCCGGCGCGCAGACGATCCGGCGCGCCCATGCGACGTATCCGATCGCCGCGCTGCAGAGCGAATACTCGATTTGGACGCGCGACCCCGAAGGCGAAATTCTTGCCACGTGCCGCGAACTGGGCATCGGTCTGGTGCCATACAGCCCGCTGGGCCGCGGCATTCTGACGGGCCAGGTGAAGAGTGCGGACTTCGGTCCGAAGGATTTCCGGCGCATTTCGCCGCGTTTCCAGGGAGAGAATTTTCAGAAGAATTTGGAGCTGGTGAAGCGCATCGAGCAGATCGCCGCCGAAAAGTGCTGCACCCCCGCACAACTCGCGCTGGCCTGGGTGCTGGCGCAGGGTCAGGACATCGTTCCGATTCCCGGAACGAAGCGCCGCACCTACCTCGACCAGAATCTCGGCGCGCTGGATATTTCGCTCACTCCGGCCGAGCTGCGGCGGATAGACGAGGTCGCGCCGCGCGGCGCCGCAGCCGGCGCGCGGTATCCCGAGGAATACATGAGCCGTCTGGGAGTCTGAAAGAATCATGGCGCGCGGGCGTAGAAGAGTCGAGGATCCGGCGACGGCGCGGCGCATTCTGGCCGCGGCCGAGAGCCATTTTGCCGCGCAAGGTCTGGCGGGCGCGCGCACGGAGGAGATCGCCCTGGACGCTCATGCCAACAAAGCCATGCTCTACTACTATTTCGGCGACAAGCGCCGCCTGCACCGCGCGGTCCTCGAGAATTTGCAGCGGCAGTTCCGCAGCCGCGTGCTCGCGCCTCCTGCGAAAGGCCTCTCGCCGCGCGAGAGATTTTTCGGCTACGTGAACGCCTACTTCGACTTCCTCGCCACGCATCCGAACTATCCGCGGCTCGTCCAGCGCGAGGCGATGGAGTCGAACCGCAAGTTCGGCAGCATGGTCTTCGAGTATTTCCGCCCGCTGCACAAGCAATTGGCCCGCACCATCGAGGAGGCGATCGCCGCCGGCGAGTTCCGGGACGTCGATCCGAATCAAATGTCTCTGATCACGTTTGGAATGACAACGTCCTACTTCGCCGCCGCTCCGATCCTGAGCCAGGTGACGGGACACAATTTGCTCGCGCCACAGGCGGTGGCGGCGAGGAAGCGCGCACTCGTCGACTTCCTTTATCACGGTCTGATCGCCAAGGGAGCGAAACCCCGATGAGCGGCAGCCGGAAGTCCCTGATCGTGATCGGGCTGGTTTTTCTGACCGCGCTTGCCTTCTACGTATTCACGACGCCTCACGGCAGCGAAATCCCGCTGACGGGCATCGTGGACGGCAACGAAGTGATCGTCAGCCCGCAGATCACCGGGCGCATGATCACGCTGACCGTGGACGAAGGCTCCGAAGTGAAAAAGGGCGACCTGATCGCCGAGCTCGATCCGAAGGAGCTCGAGGCCAGCCTCGCCGCGGCGAAGGCGAACGTTGCCAGTCTGGAAGCCCAGGTTCACGAGGCCAACCACAACTACTCGTGGACGGAGGACCAGACCGGCGCGTCGGTGAAACAGGCGCAGGCCACGCTGACCTCGGCGCGCGCCCAGCTCGATCAAGCCCGCGCCAATCTCTGGCGCGACGAGGCCGACTACAAGCGGGCGCAGAGCCTCTACGACAGCGGCGTGATGTCCGCCCAGGACCGCGATCACGCGGAGGCGACGCTGGAGTCCTCGCAGGCCAACGTGAAGTCCCTCGAAGACTCCGTGCGGGCGCAGGACGCGGCCCTGTCTGTGGCGCAAGCCAACCGCAAGCAGGTGGACGTGCGTGGCAGTGAGCTCGCGACGACGATCGCGCAGCTCGAGCAGGCGCGCGCGGCCGCGGCCGAGACGGAGACGCAGCTTGGTTACACGAAGATCTACGCTCCGATCGATGGCATCGTCTCCGTCCGCGTCGCCAAGCAGGGCGAGGTTGTTTCGCAGGGCTCGCCGATCGTGGTGGTGGTGGACGTCGACCATCTCTGGGTCCGCGCGGACGTCGAGGAGAGTTACATCGACTCGGTTCAATTTGGGCAGATGCTGCGCGTCCGGCTGCCTTCGGGGAACCTTCTCGAAGGGCACGTGTTTTTCAAGGGCGTGGAAAACGATTTTGCAACTCAGCGGGACGTGAGCCGGACGAAGCGCGACATCAGGACGTTCGCGATCAAAGTATCCGTGCCGAATGAAGGACGGCGTTTGTTCACTGGCATGACGGCGATCGTGCTGCTGCCGCCGCTGGAAAAGAGAAATTGGTTCGCGCGGTTGTAGACCATGGGAACCCCAGGCATGGACGCAATTGAAGTAGACCATTTGACAAAGAAGTTCGGCGACTTCGTGGCCGTGAACGACGTGAGCTTCAGCGTTGCACACCAGGAAATCTTCGGCCTGCTCGGGCCCAACGGGGCGGGGAAGACGACCCTGATCCGCATGATGACGACACTGACGCCCCCGACTTCCGGCACTGCCCGGATCGGCGGCTGCGACATCCGCAGCGACCCGAACGGCGTGCGCAACACGCTCGGCGTGATTCCGCAGGCGTTCACATCCGATCCCGAATTGACAGCCAAGGAAAACATAGCCATCCACGCCAAGCTCTACGGCGTGCCGGCCGCAAAGCGCGACGCGCTGATCGACCAGTTGCTCGAATCGGTGGAACTGCTGAAATTCCGCGACGCGCTGGTGGGAACCTTCTCGGGAGGCATGCGCCGGCGGCTCGAGATCGCGCGCGGGCTGGTACATTCGCCGAAAATCATGTTTCTGGACGAGCCGACCACGGGGCTCGATCCCGTGTCGCGCACCCACGTATGGGAGATGATCCGTTCGCTGCGCGACCGGTCGGAATTGACCATCCTGCTGACGACGCACTACATGGACGAGGCGGACAAGCTTTGCGACCGGATCGCCATCGTGGACCACGGCAAGCTCGCGGCGCTGGACACGCCGACGCGGCTGAAGGATAGCGTGCCGGGAACGGAGATCGTCGAAGCGGAGTTCGAAAACGCGCCGGCGGACTGGATCGAGCAGCTCCGCGGGCTGGCACGCGCGACGGGCGTGACGGAACAGGACGGCGCGGTGCATATCACCTCGCACGACGGACCGGCGACGGTGGCGGCCCTGATGGATCTGGCGCGCGCGCGCAAGGTGGCCGTAAAAAAAGTGTCCGTGCAGAGCACGACCCTCGACGACGTTTTCCTGCACTACACCGGGAGCGCGTTGCGTGACGCAACGCAAAAGCCTGCCTATGTCAATCCCTTCGGCCGCTGATTCCGCGTTCGCGCCGTCGCGGCGGTGCGACAAGGAGTTTCAGCCATGAAGCTTTACCGCGTCTCGGCGCTGATCGAGCGGGACATGCGAAAGTTCTTTCGCAGCCCGGCGTTGATGCTCAGCTCGCTGATCTTCCCGCTCGTGCAGCTCGTGGTGCTCGGCTACGCGTTCGGGGGAAAGATCAAGGGCGCGACGCTCGGGGTGGTGGACGAGGACCATTCCGTCCAGTCCCGCCAGATCAAGGAGATGTTCAACGGAATCGCGGCGGGCCCGCAGACGTTTCGCATCATCGAGTACGACTCGCTCCCGCGCGCGGTGGACGACCTGCGCGCCGGCTTCGTGCGCGGCGTAGTGGACATTCCCCACGATTTTTCGCGGCGGTATTATCAGCACGACCGGCCGCGCGTGGTCTTCACCGAGGACAACAGCGATCAATTCGTTTCGAGTTCGATCCTGGAGCGCGTCCAGGACATGACGACGCAGCTCAACACGCCGGATGTATCCTCGCGCCTGGATGGCCAGGTTGAGCTGAACATCGTGGAAATCTATCCGTACGTCGAGTACATCAAGTACCTGCTTGCGGGCTCGGTGGCCATGGGCATTTTCATCACGGCGATGATCGGCGGCGGCATCACCTACATCGACGACAAAATGCGCGGCCTGCACGAGGGATATCTGCTCACACCGATCAGCAAGACGGAACTGATCGGAGGCTTGATCGGCGCGGGCACGCTCAAGGCGTTCATGGCCGGGATGAGCCTGACGATCATCGGCGGTTTGATCGCGGGGATCCCGCGGATTTGGGATCCCGTGCGCCTGCTGTACCTTATGCTGGTAGTTTTCGTGGCGTCGGTCGCGATGATCAGCTTGATGTTTCTCGTGATGGTGCGCATCGACGACCCGCTGGTGCCGCGCGCGATTTTCGGCGTGCTGAACATGCTGCTTTTCTTTCCGTCGGGAGCGGTCTATCCCACCGAGGCGTTCCCCGCGTGGCTGCGCTGGATTTCCGTGATCGACCCGTTCACCTACACCGTACACGCGCTGCGAAATCTTACGGTCAAGAACACGGGCTTTGAAGGAATCTACATGGACGTGTTAATCTTGGCTGGATTTTCGGCCTTGATGGTTTCGGGCAGCGTGGCGCTGTTCAAGCGGCAACTGTAGCCTTTGGGAGTCCTGGTGGCCCTTTTCGAATCACCCCTGGAACATCCTCCGTCAAAGTTCCGGCGCTACACGATCCGAATCGCGGCGGTGATCGTCACGATCGCGGTATTCGTGGCCGTGTTCCCAGCCTACCTCTGGTATCCGTTCGTCTATTATTCCGAGACGAAGACGGTCGACCACTTAATGGTCGCCATAGCAACCGGAAACATGCAGCGGGCTTACGAGATCTGGCAGCCCTCGCCCTCGTACTCTTTCAAGGATTTTCTGGACGATTGGGGGCCCGACGGGTATTACGGGCCCGTCAGGAGCTTTCGCATCGGTCGGCCCGAACACGTCAAGAACGGCTCAGCGACGGACATTGCGGTGGACGTGAGCCCGTACCAGCCGTATCCGGACGTCGACGACGTGAAGTCGAGCAAGACAAAGACGGTGCATCTCTGGGTGAATTTCAAGGATAAGTCGATCACGTTCCCGCCCTATTGACGCCGAGAATTTCGGTAGTGGGTCAGTTTCCGATAATCCGTGCCAGCTCAGACGGTCGACGCAACACGTGCCTGAAGTCTACTCGCAGGAGTTTGGAAACCTAGGGTTTTTCTCGGGCGTTGGTTCAAGCGCAGCGAGACCTGGTCGAGCTGCGCTTGAGAATAAGCAGACAGATCGGTGCCTCGGGGGAAGTATTGTCGCAGCAGCAGATTGGTGTTTTCGTTGGGGCCGCGCTGCCAGGGACTTTGCGGATCGCAGAAGTAGACCTTGACGTCGGTGGCTACCGTGAAGGCCTTGTGCTTGGCCATCTCCAGTCCGCGATCCCACGTCAGCGAGCGTCGCAGGGTAGCGGGAAGCTTACGAACGTGCCGGCTCAATGTAGCAACGACAACTTCGGTGTCTTTGCTCGGCACCTTGATCAGCATGGCAAAGCGCGAATGACGTTCCACCAGGGTCGCGATGTAGCTGTTCTTTGCACCGCTCAGCAGATCGCCTTCCCAATGGCCAGGGATCGCTCGGTCTTCCACTTCCGGGGGCCTTTCGCGGATCGAGATGGCATCGACGATCTGACCTCGTGACTGTCCGCTGACGCTGGCATGTCGCGAGCGGCGCATGCGCCGCTTCGACCGCAGGTGGTCCATCAGCTCTTTTTTCAATACTCCTCGCGCTTGAATGAACAGGCTGCGGTAGATGGTCTCGTGGGACACTCGCATGCTCTGGTCATCGGGATACTGGGTCTTCAGCCATCCGGAAATCTGTTCGGGCGACCAGTCCAGGATCAGTTTACTCGTAACGATGTTCCGCAACTTGCGGTTCACGGCCAGAAGGCATCTCTTCGGTCGCAAAGCCGATGCCCAGGCTTGGTGATCCGATTCGTGGGCGCGATAGGCAGGACGGCCACCATGGCGGGTGACCTCCCGGCTTACCGTTGAGGCGGCCCGATCAAGGCGTCTGGCTATCTCACGAATCGACCAGCCGGAAGCGATCCCTCGAGAAATATCCTCTCGCTCAGCCAGGGTGAGGGCTAGACGAGACCGCCGGCGAACTGCTGGAGGAATCCCTCCGCGAGGCAACAACAAACAGCGAATGGATGAATGCGGCTTGCCATAGGCGCGCCCGATCTCATGCAATGACTGCCCCGCCTTCCAACGGCGCCAGATCTCGCTTCTCTGCGTGGAAGAAAACCTCGCTCGTTTCCCTTCGCTCATAAACACCATCCTTGAACAAAAGATCTACTAGATGGTGTTGCATCCACCTATCGAATCCACCCGACTAATCGGGAGTTAGTTGCTCAGTTGTTGGTTTGTATCTAATCGCGCAGGGAGTCTCGGAGGATCGGGCAAATACTCTGGCGGAATAGGCAAGCGCCCGAAGTGGAAGCGGACTGCACTCCTTATCGTTGATCCTAGCATTTTGTAATTATCGCTGAGAACCGGCACAAGCGATTCGACCTTCACCGTTCAACACCTCTCGAGGAGAAACAATGCAGAAGCGCAAACTTGGAAAAGGCAACTTGGAAATTTCAGCTCTCGGGCTTGGTTGCATGGGAATGAGCTTTTCGTACGGCCCTCCCAAAGACAAGCAGGAAATGACCTCTCTTCTCCGGGCCGCCGTGGAACGCGGCATCACACTCTTTGACACCGCCGAAGTGTACGGCCCGTTCCTGAACGAAGAGCTTGTGGGCGACGCCCTTGCCCCGTTCCGCGGGCAAGTGGTGATCGCCACCAAATTTGGGTTCGACCTCAGTCCTAGTTTGGATCCCCGGGGAATGAAGGGAGCGCCGGGACTGAATAGCCGGCCGGAGCGCATCAAGGAGGCTGTCGAAGGCTCGCTCAAGCGGCTCAAGGTCGAGACAATCGACCTCCTCTATCAGCACCGGGTCGACCCGAACGTGCCGATTGAAGACGTCGCCGGAGCGGTGAAAGACCTGATTCAGCAAGGCAAGGTCAAGCACTTCGGACTTTCCGAGGCAGGCGCAAAAACGATTCGTCGCGCACACGCAGTCCAACCGGTCACTGCTCTCCAGAGCGAATACTCGCTGTGGACAAGAACCCCCGAGAAGGAAGTGATACCGACCCTGGAGGAACTCGGGATTGGTTTAGTGCCGTACAGCCCGCTCGGCAAGGGTTTCCTGACGGGAAAGATGAACGAGAATACGACATTCGACAGCTCCGACTTCCGCAGCACTCTCCCTCGCTTTACGCCGGAGGCTCTCAAGGCGAATCAGGCCCTTATTGAACTGCTCGGCAGCATCGCGCGGCGGAAGAAAGCGACTCCTGCTCAGATCGCACTCGCTTGGCTGCTGGCTCAAAAGCCGTGGATCGTTCCGATCCCAGGCACGACGAAGCTAAACCGCCTCGAAGAGAACATCGGAGCAGCGACAGTCGAACTGTCGCCCGACGACCTCCGCGACATCGCTACCGCCGCCTCAAAGATCGCGGTGCAAGGGGCTCGGTACCCGGAAAGGCTTGAGCGAATGACAGGTCTGTGAGCGGTCTGCATGGGAACCATGACAGCTCTTTCTTTTCGACGGAGTGACGATTCACGCGGAGAGGTGCGGGCCTATTCTTTGTCGATGGTGGCTTCCTCGACCAACATGATGGGGATGTCGCCGCGGATGGGGTAGACGCGGCGGCACGTGGCGCACTTGAGGCCCTGCTGATCGCCCGTGAGCTTGACGGGCGTCTTGCAGAGCGGGCAGACCAGAATGTCGAGCAGTTCCTGCGAAACGGCCATGCGATTTCCTCCGAATTTCCGCGCGCTTTGCCGCTACCGGACTCTAGCAGACCATCGAGGGGCGGCACAATCGCACCGGGCCCGCCGCCGCGTCATGCGAGGCGGGAAACCTTGAGCCTCAACTGACCCTTCCACTCCGCGCCCTGCGCCAGTTCCACGGGCCAGACGGCAATCATCTGCGAGCCCTGATAGATGCGCTCGAAGCCGTCTTCCGATTCTGAGACGGTTTCGATCGGCGCGATCCAGAAATGGCGCGCATCCGATGCCGCGAGAGTGACGCCGACGCGCTGCCATTCGTCCACCATGTGCAAGTCCGAGCCGGGCACAGCAGCGGACCACCGCAGCGGAAAGCGGCGCCCATCGGATTCGAAGTAGCGGTCGGGCGACGAAGGCGCGAGAAGATTCACGACCACCTCGATTCCGACGTTGACGGAGGCCGCGCCCCGCGCGCTGCGCGACAATTTGACGTCGCACTGGATCTCGAATCCGTCTTCGGCTGGCGCAAAGGAAAAAGTTTTTTCCGCGGGCCAATCGGCGCTTTCCTCGGAGGCGAGCACGACGCGCGATTCCGATAACTCCGTTACGCGGTAGCGGCCGCCGGCCAGCGCCGCATCTTCCTCGAGCCGGACCGACGCGCAGTCCTGGTGGGTTTTTCCGCGGCCGAACACGAGCAGGCGGAGCGCGTTCCGCGGCCAGCGGTCGTAGTTCAGCCAGCGCTCAAGGCCTTCTTCCTTCGTGCGGGTCTGCTCGTGAATGGATTGCACGCCCTCCGCCTGCTTCGCGGGCAGGTTGCGGAGCTTCGCATGGTAGGACTCGGGGCGGCGCGCGAGCGAATTGATCAGGGCGACGTGCGGCAGGCGAAAGTCAAGCGCGGGGATCGTGCCGCCGTCATCGGGGGCGACCAGCGCGGCGTAGCGGTCCGAGGTGAAATAGACTTCCTCGGAGCCGTCGGCGTCGAAATCGAGTCTGGCCACGTCGGCATACTGGCGCTTGCGGTGAGTGAGGCCGTCGGCAATCGCCTCGGCCTCCGCGAGCGAACGCCAGAGAGCGGTGCGGAGATGCGGCGAATAGAGGCCGCCGAAAATGCCGTGCCAGTAGGGATCGTTGCACTGCCCGCGCAAAAGCAGGGTTGTCGCGTGTTCGCGCGCTTCGAGAAAGGCCTTTTCGCGGCGATTGCTGCGGGCAAGATCGCGGACTTTTTTCGAAACGTGCAGCATTTTCTTGTGCAGCAGGTTGGACTCGCGGTACTTGGTGAAAAAGTTGCGCCAGATGCCGCCGCGAAGAAAGGGCAGCGCGTCGGGGCGCAAGGAAAATTCCTCGACGAGGCTGTGGTAGCGGTCGCGCGCTTGGGTGGGCAGCGACCATTCCATCATCTCGGTGTAGGAGGCCGTGGGAAGGTCGGCGCGTCCGAGGGGCAGGTGCGATGCGACGGCGTCACCCGGAGTGGAGAGCGCGAGCCAGTCCGCACTCTGTTCGAGCACAGTGAAAAAGTGATCGAGCCATCCGTTGGTGTAGCAGTGCTCGTACGTGCCGGGCCAGACGCCGAATTTTTCGAGGTCGTCGCCCATGGCCGCGAAGCCGCCGGGATGCTTGTCTGCGGCGCCGCGCAGGAATTCGGCGGTCTCGCCCACGTCGCGAAAGGGAATCAGGTAGCGCAGGGATTTCAGGCCCGGCAGGACTTTGACGGTGTGGCCGAGGTCTTCCGAGAGGCAATAGCCGTAGAGCTGTTCGAGATCGAATCCGGCGCCGAGGAAATGGTTGTCGTCCACAAGCGTGTATTCGACGCCGGCTGGCGCAAGCGAGGACGGAAGCTCGGGTTCCCAGACGCGTTCGGCTAGCCAGGCGCCGCGAGGGCGCGTGCCAAAATGCTTTTGGATGTAGTCCGCGAGGCGCGTGATCTGGTCGTGGCGATCCTCGCGGGGGATCGTTGAGAGAATCGGCTCGTAGAATCCGCCGCCGACGATTTCCACCTGGCCGGTTTGCGCGAGGCCGCGAAGGCGATCGAAATATTCCGGATGCGCGCGCTCGATCCATTCGAGAAGCGGCCCGGAATAGTGGAGGCCCATGCGAATCCGGGGATGCCGCGCGAGAACTTCGACGAACGGCAGGTAGGAAGTCGCGTAGGCGCGTTCGAGCACGTCTTCAAAATTCCCGACTGGCTGATGCGCGTGGATTAGAAGGACGAGCTCGAATTTCTGCACCGCGGACCTCACCGCACCAACACAGGATAACCCGATTCCGGGAAACCGCACAAACCCAGAATTCAGCTCTCCGCAGCGCATGGACGGGAGGATCCGGAGTTTGCCGTTGCGCAGTTTGCGGCGGTTCAGCCAGAATTGCCTGGCATTTAAACGGGAGACAATAAATGCGACGCATGGCCATGCTGGGTATCGTGCCGGTACTCCTCTTCCTCCTTTCGGCTCGCGCGGATGAAGATGTCTTGCAGGGCTTCACTCCGGGAAGTTCCGCCGCCGAGCGCCAATGGGAAACACAATTTCGGGCTCTTCCGAGTCCCGAAAACCAGCGCGAATACATGCAGCGCTTAAGCGCCCGCCCCCACCATGTCGGGTCGGCGCACGACAAAGAGAATGCCGCATGGATTCTCTCGAAATTCAAGGAGTGGGGTTGGGACGCGCACATCGAAACCTTCGACGTGCTGTTCCCCACGCCAAAGGAGCGCCTGCTCGAGATGCTTGAACCCACGCACTTCACGGCCAAGCTGCAGGAGCCACCGGTCGCAGGAGATCCTACATCCAGCCAGCAGGCCGAACAGTTGCCGTCGTACAACGCTTACTCGACCGACGGCGACGTCACCGCCCCTCTGATTTTCGTCAACTACGGATTGCCCGAGGACTACAAACAACTGGATCGCCTGGGAGTGTCGGTGAAGGGAGCGATCGTCATCGCAAAGTACGGCAACTCGTGGCGCGGAATCAAACCGAAGGTCGCCGCCGAACACGGAGCCGTGGGTTGCCTGATCTATTCCGATCCGGCGGACGACGGCTACTCCGTCGATAACGTCTTCCCGCAAGGCCCCATGCGGCCCGCCGACGGCGTTCAACGCGGCAGCGTGATGGATTTTCCATCTTCCAGTCCCGGCGATCCGCTCACTCCCGGCGTCGGCGCGACGCCCGACGCGAAACGCCTTGCGATCAAAGATGCAACTAGCATCACCAAGATTCCCGTCCTGCCCATTTCCTACGGGGACGCCCAGCCCCTGCTGGCTGCGCTCACGGGACCGATGGCGCCCAAGGAGTGGCGCGGCGCGCTCGCCATTTCGTACCACGTCGGACCGGGCCCCGCGAAGGTCCATCTGAAAGTGAGCTTCCACTGGGACATCAAGCCCGTCTACGACGTGATCGCGAAGATTCCCGGCTCCGAACAACCCGACGCCTGGGTCATTCGGGGAAACCATCACGACGCATGGGTGAACGGAGCCCAAGATCCAACCTCTGCCCAGGTCGCTTTGCTTGAAGAGGCGCGGTCATTGGGCGTGCTGGTCAAGCAGGGTTGGCGTCCCAAGCGCACGATCATTTACTGCGCCTGGGACGGCGAGGAGCCGATGCTGCTTGGCTCGACGGAGTGGGCCGAGGCTCACGACGAGGAGCTCAAACAGCATGCGGTCGCTTATATCAACAGCGACGGGAATGGCCGCGGATACCTCAGCATGAACGGCTCCCAAACCCTCGAACATTTCATGAACGGTGTCGCCCGTGATATCCATGACCCTGAGACAAATCTTACCGCTTGGCAACGCCTCCATCTTGGTGAAATCGCGGAGGCGAAAAGCGCGGAAGACCGGCAAGAACTGCGCCAGCGCGCCGACCTGCGAATGGACGCGCTCGGCTCAGGCTCCGACTACACCGCCTTTATCGATCACCTTGGCGTCGCCTCGCTAAATCTGAGCTACGACGGTGAAGATGACGGCGGCATCTATCATTCCATCTACGACGATTTCTACTGGTACACGCACTTCTCCGATACGGACTTCGTCTACGGGCGCGCGCTATCGCAGACAATCGGCACGGCAGCCATGCGTTTGGCCGATGCCGATCTGCTTCCATTTGAGTTCACCGACTTTGCAGACACGATTCGCCTGTATCTGAAGCAGTTGAAGAAACTCGCTGACGACGGGCGCGAAGAAATTATCGAGCGCAATAAGGAAATCGACGACGGAACCTTTGCTGCCATCAACGACCCACGCCGCCCCAAGGTGACGCCGCCAAGAGAAGACGTGCCGCCACATCTCAATTTTGCCCCTATGGACAATGCCGCCGACGCGCTCGCTCTTAGCGCGCAGCGCTATCAGACAGCGCTCGACCAAGCCTGGGGCGCCGGCCTTCCTGATGCCACGGTACAGGATCTGAACCGGGGGCTTATGGAAAGCGAACGCCGCCTGACCACTGCGGAAGGATTGCCGCGGCGGCCCTGGTACAAGCACATGATTTACGCTCCCGGTGTGTATTCAGGTTACGGCGCCAAGACCGTTCCGGGCGTGCGCGAAGCCATCGAGCAGAAGCATTGGGAGGAAGCCAACGCCGAAATCGAGCGCGTGGCGAAAGTGCTGGACGGCGAGCGGGCGTTAATTGATTCAATGGCCGACGAATTGGAGAAAGCCAAACGCTGAAGTTCAGGCTGGGCCTGCCGCTTTGGTGATGGCGGTGCGCGTGGCGGCGGCCGCGGCGAACAGGGAGAAACGCTCGCTCAGGCGCGCCATGGCCGATTCCAGGGATGCGTCGGGCACGCCGGATGGTGCATAGATGACGACGAGCACGTCGCGCGCCGATTCCGTGATCATGCTGCGCGTCGAGTCGCTGATCGGGCTGCCGAAAGGCCCGCGGGAGTCGGCGAGAACCGGCCGTCCCTCGAGATGCCACGTACGCTTGCCGATGCCTTCATAGAGTTCGCCTGCCGTGCCATGCCGGAATACGATCGGCGGCTCGACGCGCGCGCGGTCGTAGCAGCCGTAAGGCCAGCCGGTCTCAATCGAGCCTAGGTTCCCGATATCGACCAGGTTTGAAACGCGATACAGCCCCTTGCCCTGAACCACGCGCCGCAGGAGCGCCTCCGAGGACGGCCGGTGCTTCGACGGGTCCATGCCCCAGGCCCGGAACATCGCGCGGACAGCCCGCGTGGGTTCGGCCTCGGCCACGCTTTCGATGGTGAACTGGCGGCGCGTGCGCTCGCAGACCTCGTCCATCAGCTTCGCCAGCGCCGGGTCGACGAGCGCGAAACGGACGGCGTCTGCTTCGACGACGCCCAGCTTCACGTCCGGCAGTTCGATGCGAATGTCCATCGCTGCTCGCTTTCGGCTGCTATGATGCCGCGTGCACGCGCGGGAAAGCGCGAGCCTCCGCTGAGATTTTATCGAAATCAGATGAGGGCAACGAACGAAAACCAGCCGTTTCAGCGCGGCATCGCGCACTTCAACGCGGGCGAGTTCTTCGAGGCGCACGAGGCCTGGGAGGAGTTGTGGCTGGCCGTGCCAGGGCCTGAGAAGGCTTTCCTACAGGGATTGATCCAGCTTGCCGCCGCTTTTCACCACCACGGACGCGGGAACCCGCGCGGAGCGAAATCTCTGCTCGTAGCCGGTCTCGCAAAGCTGGCCGGCTTTCCCGACAACCATGGCGGGCTGGAGCTGGCAAAGTTGCGCACGCAAGCGGGGCAGTGGGCGCGAGCGCTGGAGGGGGGAGAAGAGCCCGCAGCGCGGCGCCTGCCACAAATCCATCTCCATGCGGCCGGCCACGTAGCCCCAAAAAAGAAACGCGGCGGATGAAGAGTCCGCCGCGTGGATCCATTCGAAAGGCCCCTGGTCTGAAGACCCGGGTTGCGTACAGCTCGTCAAACCTTCTTGTAGTAGTCCGCGTTGATTTGAGTGTAGCTCGACCACTTTTCGGGCAGGTCTTCCAGGGCGAAAATCGCGGTCACCGGGCAGACCGGAACGCAGGCCCCACAGTCGATGCACTCGTCCGGATTGATGAAGAGCTGCCTCGACGCTTCAAATTCGGGTTCATCCTTTCGCGGATGGATGCAGTCCACAGGGCAGACGTCCACGCAGGCGGTGTCCTTCGTTCCGATACACGGCTCGGCAATCACGTAAGCCATTTCACTTCTCCTAGACGGGGTTATGTTTCAAGATGCTCGAACTGGAATCGAGACACTCGACTTAAACGTTTTTTATACCATCAAACTTGAGCGGGTACAAGGCCGTCTCCGCGAGCCGTGTAGGCGATTCGGTTGATCCTGGTGTCGCCAAACGCCGGGAATCAGCCCAAGCCAACCTCGCCCACCGGCAACTAAGTCTGTCCGACCGTCCGGCCGCTTTGATATCCTAACGGGCCGGAGGATCGCCGATGCTTCAGACGCGAGGCAACACGTTTACCTGGCTGGGCCACGCCGCTTTTCGCATAACAACTCCTTCCGGCAAGGTCGTGGTTGTCGATCCCTGGGTTCAATCCAATCCCGCGTGTCCCGAGCCGCTGAAGAAGTTCCATCGCCTGGACACGATATTGATCACGCACGGCCATTTCGACCACATTGCCGACGCGGTCGCGCTCGCGAAGGAGTTCGAGCCTCAGGTGGTGGCCATTTACGAAATCTGTGCGTGGCTGGAATCGAAGGGCGTCACGCAGACGAGCGCAATGAACAAAGGCGGGACGCAAAAGGTGGGCGAGATCGAAGTGACGATGGTCAACGCGCTGCACTCCTGCGGCATCCAGGATGGCGACAAAATCATCTACGGCGGCGAGGCCTGCGGCTACATCATCCGCCTGCCCGGCGGGCTGACGGTCTATCACGCCGGGGACACCGCCGTCTTCGGCGACATGAAGCTGATCGCAGAACTCTACGCGCCGGAAGTGGCCATGCTGCCGATCGGCGACCATTTCACGATGGGGCCTCGCGAAGCGGCCCATGCAATCCGGCTGCTCGGCGTCCGCCACGTGATCCCCATGCACTTCGGCACTTTTCCGGTGCTCACGGGGAATCCCGAGGCGCTACGAAAACTCACGCAGGATATCCCCGGCCTCGAAATCCACGCACTGAAGCCCGGCGAATCGGTCGGCTGAGCCTTCTCAGAAAAGGAGCCTGAATGCGCGGCGCCAGCAGATGTGGGCCTCGTGTCTAGTCTTGCGTCGCCGTCCGAAGGGCAGGGGCTTCCTCGTATAGTTCCGCATCCTTCTTGCTCACCAAAAGTCTCGGCAGCAAAAATATGAGTGGGATGGTGATCAGCGTGGTCGCGCTATTGGAAAGGACCAGGGAATTAAAGGAAAAGTGATATTGATCGAGAAGCTTCGAGCCGATCCAGTCCGTTCCGAAGAGCGCCAGGTTGCGCACGCTCATCATAAGAGAAAAGCCCAGTCCTTCGCTGCCGGCCGGAGTGGCTCGCACCGCCAAGTCCATGAGCGCAAGTTCGGCGAGCGTGTAACCGAAGCCGTTGAACCCTTCGACGAACTGGGCGTGGCCCACCGATGTGTAGAGCAGGTAACCGAGATTGGCAACCGTGCCAAAGGCCAGGCACGTGAACAACAACGAGCGGAGGTTCAGTCGCCGGCAAGCAAACCCGTATACCACGGCGGCCAGAACCCCGCACACCCCGGAGATGAACTGTAGAAATCCCTGGCCTTGCGTGTTGAGGTGTAGGTCGTTCTGCTGTTTATAGAAGATTGCGGTGGCCAGGCCCGGAGCTATGTAGAACAGCGCCATGAGTCCCGCAGCGGCCCACATCGTTGTTGCATTGGCGATTTTGACCAGTTGCTTGCCCGCGTTGTCGAAGAGCTGGCGCGCGTCGAGTTTCTTGCGCTGCTCGTGAAGGAAGAAGATGGTCGCGGGCACCAGGAGGAACATGACGCTTGCGCAGGTTGCCGCCGTCCATCCGAAGGCGATCGTCCCCAGGTATCCCGCAGTCGGCCCGACGATCACCCAGCAAAACTGCTGAACGAACTGCCGAATTGCCGTCAGCCTGCCCGATCCCGAGATCGCCTGCGCCACCTCGACCATGTAGCCGCCGATCACTGTGCTGGCCACCACCATGAAAACGTTGATGGCGATCGAAACCCACAGCAACTTGCCGTACTGGTGCGGGGTGAAGTAAAGGGCGGCCCACGACAGCACGGCCAGGGTCGTGCTCACCAGAATGTAGCTCTTGCGCCGGCTGCCGAACATAGGGAACGCGTCGGTGAAAATGCCCGCGAACGGTTTGAAATACCAAGCCAAGCCGACCCAGAAAAAGAACGCGGCATTCGCGGTGCGGTCGACATGCAACTCGTTTTTCAGCAGATTTTGAATCGGAATGCGCCCGAGCACCTGGGTTTGGGCCAGCGTGGTGGCGAAAATGCCGACGACGATCACGACGGCGGCATTGAAGAGACTTTTGTTGTTCGCTTGAGGATTTTGGTCGACGGCCGACGAGGCCATTAGACGGTCACCTGAGCCGCAACAGCGGTTCTGCCACTTCGGACTTCCGCTTTCCCGCGCGCCTGAGTGTAACTTGCTCTTCCTCTGTTATAGATCGAAAGTTCCGATCGACCCGTTGAATGGTTCTGATGGGTGGCTCTAAGGAGATCAGTCAGCCGGGCGGAGCTTGGAGAAATTCTTTGGGCACGCCGCGGGTTACGCGGCGTGGGCCACTTCGCTCATAAGCGCGAGAAGGTTGCCTTCCGTGTCGCGGAACAAGGTCATCCACAGATCGTGCTGGGACATGCGGGCGAGGACATGCGGCTCGTCTCCGAATTTCGCGCCAGCGGACTTGAGGCGCTGGAAAGCGGCTTGAATGTCTCCCACCTGGAAATACAAAATGGAGCTCGGATGATCGAATTCCGGTTTCTCGGGCTTGTCGAGCATCAGCCGGACGCCGCCGCATTCGAAAAAGCTCAACTGGCCGGCGCGGAAGAGGTGCTGCTGCAATCCGAGGACGTCTCGATAGAACGCCGTGGCGCGATCGACGTCGTGAGCGTCAATGGCGATTTGTCCGATGCGCGAGAGGGCCGAGCCATCCGGGATGCTCATGGCGGAGTGACCTCCTCGAGAGGATTTGCCAGCATTCCGGCCAAGCGCGGTGAATCAGCCCTTTTGCGCTTCCAGGAAACGCTCCGCTTCGATCGCGGCCATGCAGCCGGAGCCCGCGGCGGTGATCGCCTGGCGGTAGCGGTGATCCTGAACATCGCCCGCCGCGAAAACACCCGGGACGTTTGTTTTCGGGCCGTCGTGGGTCAGCAGGTAGCCGTTCTCATCCATTGCGAGGTGGCCCTTGAAGACCTTCGTATTCGGGTCGTGCCCGATCGCGACGAAAACGCCCTCGGTGGGAATCGTCTTGAGTTCCGAGGTCTCCGTGTTGCGGACGATGACGCTGTCCACCACCTTGTTCCCCACGTTGTGGACCTCTTCGATGGCGTAGGGCGTCATGAAGACGATCCTCTCGTTGGCGCGCGCGCGGTCGAGCATGATCTTTGAAGCGCGGAACTCGCTGCGCCGGTGCAGCAGCGTCACTTTCTTGGCGAACTTCGTCAGGAACGTGGCTTCTTCCATCGCCGTATCGCCCCCGCCCACCACGACGATTTCGCGGTTGCGGAAAAAGGCGCCGTCGCACGTCGCGCAGGTGGAGACGCCGAAACCCAGCAGCAGCCGCTCCGACTCGATCCCCAGCATCCGCGCCGAGGCCCCGGCCGCGACGATCAGCGTCTCGGCCTCGTGGGTTTCCTTGCCGACGGTGATCTTGAACGGCCGCTTGCTCAGGTCGACGGACGAGACGGATCCCGAGCGGAACTGCGCGCCAAACCGCTCCGCCTGCTTCCGCGTTCTTTCGATCAGCTCCGGCCCGAGAATACCTTCGGGAAACCCGGGGAAATTCTCGACTTCCGTGGTCAGGGCGAGCTGCCCTCCGGGCTCGTAGCCGTCCAGAACGAGCGGTTGCAGGTCCGCCCGTGCAGTGTAGATGGCGGAGGTAAGGCCCGCGCACCCGCTCCCAATGATGATTACTTTGTGCACTGATTCCCCCCGAAAGGATTGGATACAACTGCATGGCGCCGCGATTCAGCGGCCCAAAAGCCACCTATTATAACATTCCCGGCCCGCGCCGCTATCCGCCGCGCTGCCCTGTTTTTTCTTGCGGCCCTCGCGCGTTCCCGCTAACCTCATCGACCCAATAGACGCACATCCGGGGCAAAGCGTTCCAGCCGCCTCCATTGGCCCCGGGTTGCCGGCCCAGCTGGATTCACCCAGGAGGGTAACCATGTTCAAAGAGTTTAAGGAATTTGCGATGCGCGGCAACGTTCTCGACATGGCCGTCGGCATCATCATCGGCGCGGCGTTCGGTCGGATCATCACGTCGCTCGTAAGCGACATCCTGATGCCGCCGATCGGCCTCATACTTGGCAAGGTGGATTTCTCGACGCTCTTCCTGAATATCTCCGGAAAATCCTACGCAACGCTGGCGGACGCCAAGGCAGCTGGCGCGGCAACGATCAATTACGGCGTGTTTCTGAATACCGTGATCGACTTCGTGATCGTCGCGCTCGTGATTTTCCTGCTGGTCCGGCAGATCAACCGCTGGAACAAGCCCGCGCCCGCCGCCGCGCCGGTGACCAAAGATTGTCCGTATTGCGTATCGGTGATTCCCATCCAGGCCACGCGCTGCCCGAACTGCACGTCCGAGCTGCGCGCCAGCTAGGAGTTGAGTTCCTGGCGGCGGTTCTGGATGTCGTGCAGGTGGTCGCGCAGTCTTCGCAGGACCTCGTCGGCGTGCCCCTGCGCGATCTCCCGCTCGACTTCGGTGAGCGCGAAGTGGACGATATCGTGGTGGTGGATCTCCTCGCCCGGCAGATGGTCGGCGAAATCGAGCCACACCTTGTGCAGCAGATCGACCTCTTTGGGCGTTAGCCGCGGGGCGTGGGGTCCTAGGTAGAACACCTGCTCGTGGCCAGAGGGCGTAAAAAGCTCGAGCGTGACGCGCGGGCGCGGCTCGGGCATGCGTTCCCAGGCGATCCCGATCTCTCGCGCCTGCTCCGTGACGCTGGCCTTCGAAGAGCTTCCCGCGACGACGGTGCTCGATTGCAGGTTCGCCGCCGAACGCAGAATGCCTTCCCACAGATCGTTCGCGGCGGCGACGGCGAGCCGCACCGGCTTGCCTTCCTTCTCCGCCATCGACAGCACCTTCGTGAAGAGCAACTGCTCGATCGTGGTGAAAAGCTGATCCGGAGCGAGATCGTACTCGCCCGAAGCGGCGCGCCGCAGCATCCGCACGTGCAGGACCACGATTTCCGCTTCGCGCCTCTTGGCGCGTTGCAGGGCCGCTTCCAGCGGATAGAGCGCGTAGTACGTGCTCACGGGCACGAGAATGTTGCCCGGCTTTACTCCGACGTTGGCCGGGCTAAGGTCAGCTTCCTGCGCCAGGTTGAACTGATCGAGTTCGACGTGTCTTGTGCCGCGCATCCGCTGGATTCTCTTTTCGGACAGCTCGAATCCTGCAAAGAGCAAGCCCGAAAAGACGAGGCCGGATACCGTTGCCGCCGGCTTCGTGAAAAGATTCACGACCGCGATTCCTAGAAGCACGAGCGTGATCAACCCCAGTCCGACGGGTATCTCTTTTCCGGCGATGTGGAAATTCAGCGGCACCTTGAATTCGCGATCCTGCGGGTGCGTGTATCGCAGCACCAGGACGGCGATCCCCTTGAGCGCGAAACTCCAGATCACGCCGAACGCATAGAGGTTCGCCAGAAACGTCACATCGCCGCGGCTGATCAGGATGGTGACCACTTGCAGGACGACGACCATGTTGATGATCCGGTACGAAGTGCCGAACTTCGGGTGCGGCTGCCGGAACCAATCCGAGAGGACGCCGTCTTCGGACACGCGGTTCAGCACGCCGTTCGAGCCCACGATGGCCGTGTTTACCGCGCCGGAGAGAATCAGAGTCCCCACGACGACCACGAACACGTGAAACGCCAAGCGCGCGATGAACGGCCCCGTCAGATTCATCGCCAGTCCACCGATCAGGTTCTCGAAGTACTGCGGCCGGTCCTTGTCGGAAATGATCATCACGGCGAAGAACGAAACCAGCGACGTGAAGACCATGCTGTAGATGAAAATCACGAACGCCGCTTTTTTCAGGTTGGCGAGTTTGGGGTGCTCGATTTCCCGGTAGACCTGCGCCAGCGATTCTTCTCCGCTCATCGCCAGCACGGAGTGGCCCAGCCCCACGAACACCGCGACCAGCGTGATCTTTTCTGCGAGGCCCTTGTGGAGCCATCCGAGCGAGTGACGGTCCAGGATGATGTTGTGGCGCGAAGGGAATGAAGGAAGGTGCGCTTTGTGCGCCCAGATCGTGTAGCCGCACCAGGCGATCAGCATCACCACCATCACCGTTGTGAGCTGCATGATCCACAGCGCCTTTTCGCTCGATTCGGGAATGCCCTTGATGTTTTCCCACCAGAAATAGAGCGTCACCAGGATGGCGAACGCTGCTGCGGTCGCGTCCGCGTTCAGCACGATCCTCACGTGCGCGTACGCGAACATCTCGTTCAGCAGGCCCGCCAGATACTGCCCGGCGGACACGCCACTGATCGGCCCGGTCAGCACGTAGTCGAACATCAGCGCCGAGACGGAGAATTTCGCGAGCGCCCCACCCATCGCCTCCTTCACCACGCGATAGACGCCGCCGCGCACGAACATGGCGCAGCTTTCAACGTAGACCTGGGAAACCGCGTAGGAAAGCAGCATCGTCGCGAGGATGAACCACGGGGCGGTCTTGCCGATGAACTGCTCGGCCTCGCCGCCCGCGTAATACGCCGACGAAGCGAGGTCGTTCAGGACGATCGCCGCCGCGCGCCAGTACGAGATAAACGCCAGCATCGCCGTCGTCGCCACCAGAACTTTGGCGACCGGACGGGCGGATTTTGCGAACGAAGATCCCGTGGGATTGGAGGACATAAGGGTTATATAAAGATGCGGGGAGCAACTATACGTTGAAACGCGCGCAAAAGGGAAGTCCGCTGACCCATCTATTTTCTGAATCCGTCGTATCGATTTCTTGAATGACGCGCGAAGGGACGCGCAATTGGCTCTTTTTGCAATGCGTTACGCGGTTGTCTCCTTGCCCGCGGCACGAAACTCCCGCGCGCACTCCTCGCAGGAACAGATCGTCCGCAGGTGGTCGAAGCTGAATATCCCAGTCGTGTGCCCGTCGGAAAAGTCGATCTGGATCGCGTAGTTGCCCACGGCCTTCGCCGCCTTCGCCGTCACCTTCGGCTTGTACATCGGCAGGACAGCGCTGTTCCCGAACTTGGCTTGCTGCTGGTCCTTCTTGAGGCGCTCATCATTGCACGTCGCACAGGGGCACTGGTCGCGCAGGTAGGCGAAATCGTACCTGCTCGCGTGCCCGTCCGACCACGCGATCTCGACCCCTTCGCCCGTCGTGACGTGCACTTTCACGCCCGCCGGCTTCTTCCGCATGTCAATCGGCAGCGGCATCGCCCCCATTCTAGCAGAATGGGCCATGTACTCCCTGAGCGTGGCGCTTTACATCCAGGGATTGTGAGAAGTACCTTGTTGTCCCGTTTCGCCGGCGTTTCGATGGCCACCGCCTCCTACAACCGCATCGCCGGGCAGAGCGTTGAGCGCCTCGCCGCCCTGAGCGACGGCATCTTCGCCGTCGCGATGACGCTCCTCGTCCTCGACCTGCGACTTCCCGCGGCGCAAGCCGTTCACTCCGAGCGCGACCTCTGGCGCGGCATCGTGACGGCCGCTCCGCAGCTCCTGATGTACCTGATGAGCTTCATCACGCTGGGCATCTTCTGGGTCGGGCAGCAGACCCAGCTCAACCATCTTTCGCGCGCGCACCGCAGCCTCGCCTGGATTCACCTGCTGTTCCTCTTCTTCGTCACGCTCATGCCGTTCTCGACGAAGCTCCTCGCGGAATTCATCACCTACCGCCTCGCGCTCCTCGTCTACTGGCTCAATATCCTGCTTCTCGGCGTCGCGCTCTATCTCAGTTGGAATTGCGCCATCCGGTTTAAGCTCGTGAAGGCCGACATCGCGCCGGAAATTTCCGTCGCGATTAAACGCCGCATGGTGATCGCGCAGGCGCTCTACGCATTCGGCGCGCTGCTCTGCATTTTCAGCACGTACTGGAGCATCGCCTTCATCGTGCTCGTACAGCTCTACTACGCAATCGCGCCGCGCTTTTGGCGTCGCGATGTGCGCGAATAATCCACGGGCCTGAAGGCCACCAGGTAAGGCGGTAGTGACGGCGCTGACTGCTTGCGCTTGCGTGGTACGGGCGGTCGTCGGATACTGGTTGCGCAAACAGGAGGTTCCAATGCGATTTGAAATGGAAGGTCTCGCCGAAATATTCTGGTCCCTGCTGGCTTTTCTCGGCGTTCTGGCCGCCACGGGTGTGCTGGCTCTGGGGTTCCGCCTGGGCATCGGTAAGTGGTAGGCGGACCCGCTAGGCGAACGCGAGGAGCCTCATGGCAGCCGACTATCTGCTCAAGACCGAGCCTTCCGAATACTCGTTCGAAGATCTCCGGCGCGACGGCGTCACGCTCTGGGACGGCGTCTCGAATCCGGTCGCGCTGAAGAATCTTCGCGAGATGACGCCGGGCGCGCGCCTCGTCATCTACGAAACTGGCGACCGCAAAAGCGCCGTCGGCACGGCCTCCGTCGTTTCCGTAGACGCCTCGAATCCCAAAAATCCGGCGGTCAAGATCAAAGCCGGAAAGGCTCTCGCGAAGCCAATCACTCTCGCCGAAATCAAAGCCCACAAGCTCTTTGCCGATTCGCCCCTTGTCCGCCAGGGACGCCTCTCCGTGGTCCCTCTCACCGCCACCCAGCACAAGTTTCTCACCGGCTCCTGATCGTTGGGGCCGCCCTCCAATCCTGTCCTCATTAGTCTCTTATCATGCTTTATACTTGCCGCGATGACGCCTTACGAGATGCCCGTCCGAAGTCCTTATCAGAGGCCCTTCCGCATCCTCGCCGGCGTTGTGATAATTCTGCTACTCGGAACTCTCGGTATCGCCATCTACACACCCCGTGGGACTGAGCGATGAAACAAGAAAGATACTCGCGTGCGTGGCGGGGACAATTGTGGTTGCCGGGATTGTGGTTGGCACCCGGCTAGGCGTCAAGGAGGGTCTTTGGAAGCTCAAACAAGGGTATCGAACGGAAGTCTCCGACGGGAAGATAATTCAGAGACGCCCCGGATCGCCACTTGTTGAAATACCCGTGGATCAAATTGCTTCACTTCACGAGAGCACGGGCGGCTGGCTTGTCGTCAGAGGTGGTGAACCCGCAAGGCAGATCGCTGTTCCCTTGGAGACTATCGGCTTTGAAAGTCTGAAGCGGGAGCTTTCCGCAAATCGCACCATCTCACGGTTGAAGGTTAGGTTTTCTCCCTCGCTTTTTCTGCCCTCCGCGTTATTTATTCTGGCCTACTTTTTTCTATTTGCTTCCCACAGCCGCGCGGTTGTGATGGTTGCCGGTGGCACGGCGCTTCTCCTGCAAGGATTCGGAGTCTACTCGTTGCGACGACGGATGCGGTCGAATGCGAAGGCTAACTTTGTGACGCTGGCATACGTGCTGAGCCTCCTGATTCTTGTGTGGATTGTCTATGAGCGTGCGACAGGCCGCTTCTGAATTTCCCAGCGCAACCTGCACGCTGCATCCCCGCCTCCATAACCGTCAACGCCCAATAAACGCTGGCAGCCTGCCGTTGCTTCTTTCAACCTGCTTCAAGAAAAGCGCGTGTGAGAGATATCTGCTTCACTGTACTATTTCAGGCAACCATGAAAGATGAGAACCGGAAGGACGAACGCTTTCGAGTCGATGCGTGGCTTCCGCCGGAAATGGCGGAACGCGCGGAAAGCGTCGGCGTAAAGAAGGCAAGTCTTGACTTCTGGACCATGTTGGCACTGGGGATCCTCGCGGGGGCTTTCATTGCGTTGGGAGCCCTCTTTGCCACGACGGTAACGGCGTCGCCCCTTCCCTATGGTGTGAACCGGCTACTGGGAGGACTGGCATTCTGTTTGGGCCTGATCCTCGTCATAGTGGCCGGCGCCGAGCTTTTCACCGGGAACAACCTCATCGTGATGGCTTGGGCCAACAAAAAGGTGACCACGGCACAGGTGTTGCGATGCTGGGTGATCGTTTATGTTGGCAACTTGATCGGGGCTATGGCTACCGCCGGGCTCGTCTTCCTGGCGAAGCAATATTCTTTTGGCGCCGGAGCGGTAGGCAAAAACGCTCTCACCATCGCGCAAAACAAGTGCAATCTTGGCGTTGTCGAGGCTGTGGCGCTGGGGATTCTGTGCAACGCGCTGGTCTGCCTGGCGGTGTGGTTGTGTTACAGCGCTCGGACGACGACGGACAAGGTCGTCTCGATCATTTTTCCGATCACCGCGTTTGTCGCCGCCGGATTTGAACACTGCGTGGCAAACATGTATTTCATTCCCGCCGGCCTTCTGATCAAGACGTATGCGCCGCCCGAATACTGGAACCTAATCCATGACTCGGCCTCCTCGTACGCCGCGCTGACTTGGATGGGCATGTTGCGAAACCTAGTTTCAGTCACGCTGGGGAATATGTTCGGCGGGGCTGTGATGGTGGGCCTGGTCTATTGGTTCATTTACCTGCGGAAAGCCAAGCGGCCGGACTCTCCTGACGGGACGTGATGGCGCTTGGTCGGTGCGTCCTCGCGCTAAAACGCACTCGTCCGGTCATCCGGCTTACCGGGTAATCCAGAGCAGGCACCGGGGGCCGTGGCCCCGGATTTAATGACTGGTTTTTGGAACACTTTCCGCTTCATGAAGCCCAAACCAGCAAGCCCGCTCGAAAGCAACAGCAGACTGGAAGGCTCCGGCGTCGCTGTCGTCGTCTCAGTCCAAGTGCCCGAGTCGTAGTTATAAGAATCGGAACCCCACGCCGTTTGTAAAGATAATCTGCTCATCGCTGCTCCAGCCGATGCCGGGAGCGTTGTACGTGTCAAGAAGACCCTCGGGATTGCCCCCAATACCGATGTTCCAATTGCTGAAGTTGCCGTACCGGTTGGGGAGCATCAAAGGATTGGCTGTCCTGGTACAGCGGCCTATGGGGCCGCTCGCGAACCTCCATCCCCTCTGCCGCACATCTTCTACCCGTCACTGACTGCCGGGTAAAAGGCGCTGTAACTTCTTCAAAACAAAGGATCGGGGTGCCTCTTACCCGTCACTGAAAAGGGGGTCGATTGACGCGTTCGAATTGACGCCCCCGCGAGGATCGTTATCCTGAGCGGCCAATGAAGGATCTCGCTTCAGCTATCGAAGCTGCGGTCAGCGGGAAGGGCAGCAGTGTCCGGGCGGAATCGGGTTGCCGTGAGGGCACGTCTTCGGGTGGCCGAGGAACGTGCAGATGCGCTGGTCGAGTTCCGGGCTGATGATGTGTTCGAACTTGCACGCGTGCGAATCGGCTTCGGAATCGGCGACGGAGAACGTGTCGGTCAGCAGCCGTTCGGCGAGCCGCCGCCGCCGGACGATATCGCGCGCGCGATTCTGCCCCCGCGACGTGAGCGCCACTTCGTTGTTCCGCATTTCGAGCAGGCCGAGGTCCTTTAGCCGCGCGATCAGTCCCGCCGTGTCTTTCACGCCGCTCTCGCGGATACGCGTCAGCTCCGGCGTTACGCCCTCTTCGCCGAAGATCCACACTTGCTCGAGCAGGTGATCGAACGCGACTTCATCTTCCGCGGACTCGGTGATCTGCGCGAGGCGCCCATGCGCGAGGTCGATCCGGCGGTCGGCGAGCTGCCCGATCGAGGGCGCGTGCGTGACCATCAGGATCGTGTGCCCTTCGGAGTGCAGCTCGCGCAGCAGCCGCAGGACGATCTCCTCGTTTACCTCGTCGAGGTTTCCGGTCGGCTCGTCCGCGAGAATCAGTTTCGGATGATTGATCAACGCTCGGGCCACGGCCACGCGCTGCTGTTCGCCGCCCGAAAGCTGCGACGGCAGATGCGTGACGCGGTCGGCGAGGCCCACGCGCCCGAGCGCCGCGCGCGCCTCGGTTTCGTCCGTCGTGCTGTGAAAATACTGCGCCAGCATCACGTTTTCGAGCGCCGTGAGATACGGGACGAGATGAAACTGCTGAAAGACGAAGCCGATCTTCTCGGCGCGGAAGCGCGTCAGCCCCGATTCATCCAGGCGCGCAACGTCCGTGCCGTCCACGATCGCTTGGCCCGAAGTCGGCGTGTCGAGCCCGCCCAGAATGTTGATCAGCGTCGTCTTGCCCGAGCCGGAGGGGCCCATGATGGCGATCCACTCCCCGGCTTCGACGCTGAACGTGACGCCGTCGAGCGCGCGCACGTTGCCAAACTCTTTTCGCAGGTTCTCGATTTGTACGACCGGCGCCAATTTATTCGCCTCGCAAAATTACGGCCGGCTTCACCCTTCCGAGCAGCCACAGCGGCAGCGCGCCCGCCAGCGCCACGCCCACCATCATCGCAATCGTCAGCGGGAAAATATCCCAGCGCGGCGTGATGGACGTGCCGAAAACGCGCCAGCCCATCCACTGCGCGAGCAAAATGCCCGCCACGCAGCCGATCAATCCGCCCGCCGCGCCAAGCACGCCGACTTCGGCGAGCAGCAGACTCACGATGCGGGCGATCGATCCGCCGAGCGCCTTCATCAGCCCGACTTCCTTGCGCCGTTCCATCGCGAGCGCCGCCATGGTCGCGAGGACGCACAGCACCGTCAGAACCAGAATCAGCACGACCATCAGCGCGATCAGCAGGCGGGTGCGATCGAGCAAATTGCCTTCCGCCTCCGTGACCTGCCGGATCGGCCGCACATCATACCCCGGCAGCGCCTCTGCAAGGCGCCCGGCGTACGCGCGAATGCCCGTTGCCGTGCCGCTCACGCTTATTTGCCAGAGACCGATGCCGCCACGCAGACCCGCGAGTCGCCACGCCACCGGCAGGCTGACAAAGATCTGATTGTCTTCCGCTGCCCCGGAATCGATCACGCCCGCGACGCGGAGCTGGGCGCTGCGGCCGAGATAGTTCAGTGTGATCGCGCCGCCCGGCCCGATCTGAAATTGCCGCGCGACGTTGCGTCCCATAAGGCATCGCGCATCGTCGTCGCGCGACGCGATCCAGACCCCTTGGAGCTTCGAGGTGGGATTGAGCCGGGGCGCTTGATCGAGCCACGTCCCGGCAGCAACCACGGGAACGTCGTTCGCGCGCGCGACGAAGAAGAGGAAGGGCGCCGAAGCGACTACATCGGGCGTTCGATTCGCCTGGAGCGTGGCCTCGACGCCGCTCTCGTCCATTAGAGCCGGGGCCGTCGTTCCCGAGTCGATCGTTGTTTGCGCGCCGGATTTCGGCGCGATCACGATGTTTGCGCCGAGGGTGCGGAACTCCTGCGTCAGCTTGCGCTCGATATCGAATTGGAGGTTAAGGAGAGCGGAAATTACCGCGGCGCCGCTGGCGACGGCGATCAGCGCAATAGCCAAGCGCCCGCGATTGCCGCGGAGCATTTGCAACAGCAGGCGGCCGAACATCACTCACCCCTCAGGATCGGCGCGGGATCAATGTGCGCTGCCCGCCGCAGGGGAATCAGACTGCCAACCAGGGCCACGATCGCGGCGAGTCCCAGCACCACGGGCAGCAACACGATTCGCGGGGGCGCGGGCGTGCCGAACACGCTCGCTCCGAGGACTCGCGCGAGTGCCGCGCCAAGAGCAAAGCCGACCGCGCCGCCAACCATCGCCAGCATCAATTGCTCGGCCAGAAAAATTCCGCCGACGATCGCATTGCTCGCGCCAAGCGCCTTCATGATGCCGATCTCCTTGCGCCGGTCGAGGACCGTCGCCGCGGACGTTGCCCCAACCGCGAGGCTTGCCGTGACGAGCGCCGCAATCGTCACGATCCAAAGCAGCGTGCTCACGCGCGACAGGATGCGGCCCTCCGAATCCGCGACTTTGCGGATGGCGCGGACGTCCGTGCCCGGTAGCACCTGCTTGATCTGGAAGCCGATCGAGGAGATGTACGGCGAGCAGAACCAGCGATCGTATTCCGTGGGAGTCAGCGTGACCGGATCGCGCTGGGCGAGCGAATCCTCGGGCTTCGTCAGCGCGCTCACAAAGACCTGGCGGAATTTACCCGGGTGTCCGGAAAGGCTCTGCGCGACCAAGAGCGGCACGAGTACGGCTTTGTCTTCCGCGTCACCGGTGGAAACGATTCCAGTCACGAGCAGAAAAACCGAGGAGTTTTTGAGATCGCTCGCGTCCACGTGTATCGTCTTGCCGACCGCGATTCCGGGATGCGAGGCAGCGAATGCAGATCCCACCACGCACTCATCGGCGCCGTCATGAAACCAGCGGCCTTGAATCTTCCACCACGGATGCGTGACGCTGACGCCGGTCTCGAACGCAGTCCCGTCCGGCACGGGCACTTGGTGTTCGTACCACGTCCCGATCAGGGTGGTTGAAGTGCCGTCGATGGAAACCGGCACGTCAAGGAAGGGAGTGAAGCCCAGAATGTTATGGCGCCAGAAAATGGTCTTGAGCTTGCCGAGGTCGGCTTCGTTTAGGTACGCGCCTTCGTCAACGGGACGGTAATCGACGCCTCCGATTTCGAGGGGCAGCGTATCCGATTGCGGCGTGACGAGCAGGTTCGCGCCGAGGCTGCGGAATTCGCGCGCCATGCGGTCGCCCACCTCGAGTGCAACGGTGAGAGTCGCCGTCGCGACCGCCATGCCGACGGCCAGCGCGGCGGCCGTGAGCAACTTCCGCCGCGGATTCCGAACGAACGATTCGCCTACGAGTCTCGCGAACATTTCAGGATTTATGAACCATCGCGGCCGAGCCGGCCAGCGCGGAAAGATCGACGACCACTTCTCCGCCTTCCACGTGCGATTTCACCGGAATTGGGTTGCAGCCGCCGCGCTCGCCGATCGAGGGAATATAAATCGTCGCGCCGCAGTTGCGGCAGACGACGTTTTGCCCCTCCTGGCGGTATCCGCTCCAGCCGCAGATCTGGCAGGCATCGAGCGCCACGGCGTAGTTTCCGTTGGTCTGATGGACCACGAGGAAGCGAATCACGGTTCCGTTCACGTCGGCGGTGTAGTAGTGGAGGCTTGAATCGGTCAGCAGGGACAGCGAAATGCTAACCTGGCCATCGTGCGCGGTCAGGGGCGTGGCGGGCGACGGCGCGCTCATCACGCGCGCGTAGGCGAAATCCGCCGCGAGCGATACGACGACTGCCACGCACAGCATGGCGGCCGCGAAGCTCCATCGGCGTTGCCGGCGGAACTCCCATTCGCGCATGCGCCGCTCGGCGGCGTTCACGTTCGCGTCCTCCGCCGGCTTCCGCGCGCCGAACCATTCACGCAGCACGACCAGCGCCGCCACTCCCAGGATCACGGCAAAAAAGAAGACTTCGTTGCGCACGATCGGCCCGATGGTGGCCATCTCGATCTTGCTCGACCAGATCCACATGGCCTCGCTCAGCTCGTGGATGCCCGTCAGCATGAGTTGGAAGGCAACGACCATCAGGATCAAGCTCGTGGCGACGAAAAAGCGGTGCAGGGGAATGCGCAGCGTCCCCTGAAAGAAGAAGAAGCCGACCGCGACGGCGATGGCGACGCCGAGAGCCGTTCCGATCCAGACCTGCACGCCGGCGCTCGAAAGCTCAACGGCGCGCAGGATAAGCACGAGTTCCGCGCCCTCGCGCACGACCATGAAAAACACGAACGCGCCGATGCCCCATCCGGCCGCGGCGGTGGATTTCCGCGCGTATGCTTCGACGCGCTGTTCGATCTCCTTGCGCAGCGACCGCGCCACGCGGTTCATCCACACGATCACGGTGACGACGAGCACGGCGGCGAGCAGCATTAGCAGGCCCTCGAAACCGTCCTCGCTGATGGCCCAGCGCTGGAGGAGCAGGGCAGCGGCAATGCTGGCGGCGGCGGCGAGCAAGACGCCGGCCCAGACGTAGCGCCGCAAGGCGCGCCGGCCGGTGCGATTCAAGTAGACGAGTACGATGCCGACGACGAGCGCGGCTTCGACGCCTTCGCGAAGAGCGACTAAAAGAGCGGAGAGCATATGAGCGAGATTACCAGTTGCAAATCAGTTTCAACTGGCACTTCGGAGTGTAGCGCCCAAGCCGACTAATGGCAAGAAAATTCAACGACTCCGGGATGATTTGTCGCGCAGACGGTTGGTTTCACTTTGCAGCTAGAAGGAACGGCGAATCATACCGCCTTAGGGCATTCCCTGTACAATGTGCATCTGAAGTGTTTGGGGTGCCGGGGCTTATGGCTGAGGGGCAACGAAGATCGGCGCGCGCCTGGGCGGCAGTCCTTGCCGCGCCGGTCCTGATTCTTCCCTTTGTAACGCCTGTCCTGACCTCCGGCCTGCGCGCGCAGACCCCTCAAGCGGGTGCCGCAACGAAGGCGCAAGAAGCCGCTCCCCTCATCAAGCCCGATTCGAAGAAGGCCAAGGAGGCCTACCAGCAGGGAATTCGCGCGGAGAGAGTCGAGGACTTGGAAGCAGCCTACACGGCCTATTCTGACGCGGTGAACTGGGCGCCGGACAACCGCGAGTATTTTCTGCGCCGCGAAATCGCGAAGAGCCGGCTCGTGCAGACAAAGGTTGATGCAGCGGAGCGGGACGCGGTTTCCGGGCGGTTGGACAGCGCGCGCAAGGAACTGATGGCCGCACTGTATCTCGATCCGACGAATGGCGTGCTGCGCGAGCGGCTCGCCGAGATGATCGCCGCGCAGCCCGGTGAAATTCGAGAGACCACCGAGATGGAACCCGGCGGGGAGATTCACCTCCAATATCAATCCGGGACGCGCAGCTTCGACTATCGCGGCGACACGCAAGGGGCCTACCAGGAGCTTGGCCGGCAGTTCGGCGTGGAAGCGGCCTTCGACGTCGATTTGCGCGGGCGGACGATCCGGTTTCAGGCGGACAACGTGGATTTTCCGACGGCCGCGCGGCTGTTGGGCGACATGACCGGAACATTCTGGCGGCCACTCGCGCGGCATCTGTTTTTCGTGGCCGAGGACACGCCGCAGAAACGGAAGGACTACGACGTGTCCGCCGTGCGGACGATTCTGCTGCCCGCCTCGCAGACGAACGATCAGATGACGGAACTCTCGCGCGTGGTCCGGGAAGTGACGGGAATCACGCGAACGGAACTGGACACACGCAGCCGCACGCTAACGTTGCGCGCCTCGCCACGCGCGCTCGCGGTGGCCAGCGACCTGATCGAGAACCTGGAGAAGCCGGTGGGCGAGATGGTGCTCGAGGTGGAAGTTCTGGAGGTGGACCGGAATTACGCGCGGCAGCTCGGCATCACTCCGCCGCAGACGGCCAAAATCTACACGTTCAGCTCGCAGCAGATTCAGGAGGCGCAGCAGTCCGAAGAGGGGCTGATCAACGTGATCAACCAGGTTTTTGGGGTGTCGTCCCTGAGCGCGATCCCGCCCCTGGTGGCCTTTGGGGGCGGCCAGAGCACGTTTCTCGCGACGCTGCCGGGGGCGACCGCGAATCTCTCCGAGATGCTCTCACTGGTGCGGCACGGCCGGAGAATTCTTCTGCGCGCGCAGGACGGGCAGCCCGCCACGTTTTTTGCGGGCCAGCGGATTCCGGTGTCGCTTTCCAGCTACTCGTCCAGTTTGCTGTCAGGTTCCGGAATCAGCGGCAGCAGCTCGACCACGAATCCGATCACCAACTATCCGGCGGGGAATTCGCCGTCGTTCGTGGCCACGACGAGCCTGCGCAACAACGGGATCAAGGACCTGATCGTCGCAAATGCGGCCGACAATACGGTTTCCGTTTTACTGGGTAACGGCGACGGCACATTTACAACGCAGGTCACCTACCCAACCGGAACCGATCCTGTGTCGATTGCGACCGGGCAGTTCAACAGCGGCACGACCGCGACGAACAGCGACGATTTTCCCGATCTCGCGGTTGCAAACAAGAGCGCGAACACGGTTTCGATCCTGCTCGGAAACGGGGACGGCACGTTCCAGGCGAAGACGGACATCAACACCGGCCACGCTCCGGCTTCCGTGGTCACGGCGAACTTTCACGATATGACCGCGAGCACGGAGGTGGATCTTGCGGTCGCAAACCAGGGAGACAGCAGCATCTCGATTTTTCAAGGCAACGGCGACGGCACGTTCAAGGCGCCGACCGTGGTTCAACTTCCCGCCGGCTTCGAGCCCGCGTCGCTGGCGGCCGCCGATTTGAACGCCGACGGCCACACGGACCTGGTTGTGGCGGACGAAGGCAACAACTCGATTTCCGTGCTGCTCGGGAACGGCGACGGGACATTTCAGCCGCGCACCGATTACGCGACCGGAAACAACCCGGTCTTCGTGACGTTCGGGGACTTCAACGGAGACGGCGCCCTGGACATCGCCGTGGCGGACAACGGCGCGCCCACCAGCAGCAACACAGGGAATGCGGTGACGATCTACTTCAACCAGAAAAACAGCCAGGGCACGGCAACGGGCACATTCCTGGCAGGGTCGACGAGAGATTATGCCGCAGGCAATGGTCCCACTTCGATTGCCGTGGCCGACTACAATTTGGACGGGCTCGCCGATCTTGCGGTCGCGGACGAGACGGACAACGCCGTGTCGGTCCTGCTGAATCTCGGCGGCGGGCTCTTCGCGACGAATGTCGAGCTGCCGGTGGGCACGGGGCCGGTTTCGATCGCGACGGCCGATTTCAACGCAGACGGCAGGCTGGACGTGGCCACGGCCAACAGCGGCTCAGCGAATGCCACCGTGATTCTGAACTCCGCCAGCATCTTCGGCAGCGCACTCACCTCGGGCATCACGCCTTATCCGGGCGTGGAGTATCTCGACATCGGCCTGAAGGTGAAGGCGACGCCGCGCATCCATTCGAACGGCGACGTGAGCCTTCAGCTCGCTTTCGACATCAGCGGCGTGACGTCGCAGAGCTATAACGCGATCCCGGTGATCAGCAATGAAACGGTCGAGCAAACCGTGAGGCTAAAACAAAATGAGACCGCCGTGATCGCGGGCTTCCTCCAGGCGCAGGTGACGAACGCGATCAACGGCACGCCGGGTCTCGGCGAAATTCCGGCGGCGGGCTTGATCGCCGGAAACCAGAACGCGCAGGTGCAGGACACCGAACTGCTGATTCTGGTCACGCCGCGGATGGTGCGGCTGGCGCCGCGGAGCGATCATGTGATCTACGCCGGGCAGGGATCGATCGAGGGTGCGACCGGAGCGGGCGCCGGCGCGCCCGGCGGGATCTCGCGGGAGCCGTTGCCGCCGTCTCGACAGCAGCGGGCCGAACCAACGCCCCAGCCGCCGCCAGTCGAACCTACGCCCCAGCCGACGCCAGCTCCGGAACAGCAGACGCCGGTGCAACCAACACCGGGGCCGCCCGCGGAACCGCCAAACTGACAAGCAGGTGTCAGGCAGGCCGCCTAGGGCGTGGCTTCGAGGACGACGACCGGCTGGTAGGTGCGGGGAACGACCGGTTCGGCAATCGCGATCAATTGTCCCTGCTGGTTGAAGACGCGCAGGCGTGACGGCTTCCAGTCGCCGGAGTCGAGTTGCGCGGGCGCTCCCTGAGCAGCCGTGACCTGACCGGGCTGAATCTGGGCGAGCGGGAGATTGAACTTCGCGCCGTGGCGGACGCGCTTTTCGACAATCGGGAGCACGGTGGCGCGGGGCAATTCCGGCAGCAGGCTTTCCAGGCGGATCACACGCGACGCGATTTTTCCGGCCTTCGCGTCTTGAGCAAGCTCGTCGAGCGGGACGGCGTGGTCGAGCGTGAATTCTCCCACAGCCGTGCGGACGATTTCGGCGAGGTGCGCGCCCGCGCCGTGGAGATTGCCCATGTCGTGGGCGAGCGAGCGGATGTAGGTGCCGGCGCCACACTCGACCACGAAGCGCGCGAGCGATCCCTCGATTCCCGTAAGCCGGAATTCGAAGACTTCGACTTCGACGGGTTGGAGATTGACGGGCTTATGCTTGCGCGCAAGTTCGTGCGCCGGGCGGCCGTGGATTTTCTTCGCCGAGAATGCCGGCGGCATCTGCTGAATTTTGCCGACGAATTGCGCGGCGAGCGCCTGAAGATTTTCCGCATCGAGGGCGGGGGCCGAATCCGGGCCGAGCGGTTCGCCGTCGGCGTCGTACGTGTCCGTGGCGAAGCCGAATCGCACGGCGCAGGTGTAGCGCTTGCGGCGCCCAGCGTAGAAGCGGGCGAGGCGCGTGGCGCGCCCGAGCGCGAGGACCAGGACGCCGGTCGCAAGCGGATCGAGCGTGCCAAGATGGCCGATCTGGCGAAAGCCGATCAGGCGGCGGATGGCTTCAACCACGTCGTGCGAGGTCTTTCCACGCGGCTTATCGACGACGAGAATTCCGTCGATCGGAGGGGGCTGTGGAGTCCGAGGCATGCGGCGCCGCTAGGATTTCTCCGGGAGATGTGACTTCCGCAGGAGTTCGTCGATGTGATGGCCATACTGTTCGGACTGATCGTCGATGAAGAGCACGTCGGGCGCGCGGCGGAGCTGGAGGCGTTCGACGAGCTCGTGGCGGACGTAGCGAGAAGCGGTTTTCAGGCCCACGAGGGCGGCCGCGCGTTCGTCATCCTCGCCTTCAATTTGAACGAAGATGCGCACGGTGCGCAGGTCGGGCGTCACCCGGACTTCAGTGACGCTCAACGGGATGGCAAGTCGAGGGTCCTTCAGCTCTCCGGCGAGCATCAGACTGACCTCGTTGCGGATTTCCTCGGCGATGCGCTCCGAGCGATGGCCTCCGACCGTCATTCGCCGCCCTCGAAGTATTCGATTTCCTGCGAGACGAGATCGCGGCCGAGGAGGCGCTCCGATTCGGCGGCGATAGCCGCGAGCGATTCCTCGAGATGCTTGCCGTCGCCGGAGATGCTGACCACGCCGACGCGCGAGCGCTGCCAGAGCTCCTGATGCTCGAGCTCGGCGACGGCGACATTGTAATGGGCGCGGAGCCTGTCCTTCAGACTGCGGAGGACCTGGCGCTTGTCCTTGAGCGACCGCGCGTCCGCGATGTGAATTTCGAGAGTGAGGAGTCCGATCGGCATGAGCACACCGTCAAAATCCATGGGCAAACAAGGGAATCCGGGCGATCAGGCGCGGCGCGCTTCGGCCGTGTCGCGCGGGCCGCGATCGCCCGATCCGACCGGTTCGATCGGCTGGGATTTCTCCATCTTGAAACATTCGAGGATGTCGCCCACCTTCACGTCGTTGAAATTCGAGATTCCGATGCCGCATTCGAACCCGGAGCGGACTTCGTTGACGTCCTCCTTGAAGCGGCGCAACGAAATGATCCGGCCGGTGTAGATCACGACGTTGTCGCGCAACACGCGGACGTCGGCGTCGCGCTTCATGATGCCATCCTGCACCGAGCAGCCGGCGATCGTGCCTGCGCCCTTGACGCGGAAGGTGTCGCGAACTTCGGCGCGGCCGACATAGGTTTCCCTGATGACCGGCGTGAGGAGCCCGGCGACGGCCAGCTTGAGCTCGTCGAGCAGCTCGTAAATGATCGTGTGGAGGCGGATATCGACGCCTTCGCGCTGCGCGAGATCGGAAGCCTTGCGGTCGGGGCGGACGTTGAAGGCGACGATGATGGCGTTGGAAGCCGAGGCGAGGATGACATCGCTTTCGTTGACGGCACCGACGCCGGACTGGATGACCTTTAGCGTGACCTGGTCGTTCGATAGTTTGGGGAGCATCTCGGCGAGGACTTCGGCAGAGCCCTGTACGTCCGCTTTGATGACGACGGGCAATTCCTTCATTTCGCCGGCGCGGAGCTGTTCGTGCAGCTGATCGAGAGTAAGCCGACCGGAAGCGCTCTTGGCGAGCGTGGCCTCGCGCTGCTTGGCCTGGCGGTATTCGACGATGTGACGGGCCTTGGCTTCGTCCGCCACCTGGAACTGATCGCCCGCTTCGGGCACGCCCTGAAGGCCGAGCACTTCGACGGGCGTGGCAGGCTCGGCTTGTTTGATGGGTTGACTGCGATCGTCGAACATAGCGCGAACCTTTCCGTAAACGGCGCCGACGACGAAGAAGTCGCCGACATGGAGCGTGCCATTTTGCACCAGGACGGTGGCGACGGGTCCGCGTCCGCGATCGACGCGCGATTCGAGAACCGTGCCGCTCGCGGGCGCATCCGGGTCAGCCTTCAGTTCGCGGAGGTCGCCGACGAGCAAAATCATTTCGAGCAGGCGCGGGAGATTCTGCTTCGTTTTGGCCGAAACTTCGACCATAACGGTCTCACCGCCCCACTCTTCGGGCATCAGGCCGCGGTCGGCGAGCTGGCGCTTGACGCGTTCGGGCTGCGCGTCCGGCTTGTCGATTTTGTTCACGGCGACGATGATCGGGACGTTGGCCGCTTTGGCGTGGGCGATCGCTTCTTCCGTCTGCGGCATCACGCCGTCATCGGCGGCCACGACGAGGACAACGATGTCGGTGACCTTGGCGCCCCGGGCGCGCATGCGCGTGAAGGCTTCGTGGCCGGGCGTATCGATGAAGACGATCTTGCGGTGATCGACGTGCACTTCGTACGCGCCGATGTGCTGCGTGATTCCTCCGGCTTCGCCCGCAGCCACTTCGGTTTCGCGGATGGCGTCAAGGAGGCTCGTCTTGCCGTGGTCGACGTGACCCATGACGGTCACGACGGGAGCGCGAGGCCGGAGATTGCCGGTGCGCTCTTCCTTGACCTTTTCCTCCTGGACGATCTGTTCCTCGAAGGTGACAACCTGCACGATGCCGTTAAACGCTTCGGCAAGGTTGGTCGCCGTCGGAACGTCGAGCGCCTGATTGATGCTGGCGAAGACGCCGCGGTCAAGCAGGGTCTTCAGCAAATCCTTGGCGCGAATGTCGAGCTTCTCGGCGAGCTCGCGGACCGTGATGCCCTCGGTGACCGTGACCGCGCGCGGTTCACGCGGCACGGGCGCGACAGGCTCGACTTGCGTCGCGCGGCCGCCGGGGCCCGCGCCGGCACGCGTCCGAACCGGATGCAGGCGGCGCTCGCCTTCCGCAAAGCGCTTTTCCATGAGCGGCCGCCCACGCGTGGCAGGAGGCTTGCGAGCATAGAGAGGCTTTCCGGGCTCAGCTTTCGGCACGCCCGTCGCGCCGGGCCGCTGTCCGCCAAGCGGAGGCGAGGGACGGCCCCCTGAGCCGGGCCTCTGCGGAAATCTCGATGGAGGGCCACCGGGGCGCGGCGGGCCGCCGGGGCGAGGCGCGCCTCCAGGGGCAGCACCGGGTCTCATGCCCTGAGGAGCACCCGGACGAAATTGGCCGGAACCGGGCTGCATCGGCGGGCGCGATGGGAATCTTTGGCCTGGCGGAGGAGCGCTTGGCGGTCTTGTGGCCGCGGGCGCGCCCGACGCTGGCGCCGATGGGGCCGCTGCCGCAGGCCGTTGCGCGGCGGGAGCGCCGGGCTGTGCGGGCGGCGCACCGGGAGTTGCAGGCCGCAGCGGTGGCGCAGTCGTTCTCGGAGCCGTTGGTGCAGGGGCAACGCCGGGCTTGGCGATCGTAGGAGCTGCGGCGGCCGGAGCCACCGGGGCACCTGCCGGGCGAGGCGGAACAACGCCTGGGCGAGCAACACCGGGAGCTACAGCAGGCGGCGCAGCCGCTGGACCTGGCGCAACAGGTCGCGATGGCGCTGCCGGAGCAGCAGCCATGGGAGCAGGCGAAGGGGCAGGTGCAGCGGGCTTCGCGGCCGGCGCGGCGGGGCGTGCGGTCTTCGCCCGGGCTGCCGCCGACTTCGCGGCCTCCGCGGCCGCTTCCTTCTCCGCGAGCTCGTGGAAATGCTTGCGGGCGAGTTCCGCATGCTCGATGTCGAGCGAGCTGGAGTGCGTCTTCTTTTCGGCAACGCCGATCTGCGGCAGGAAGTCGATCAGCACCTTGGCCTTGATCTCAAGTTCGCGCGCCAATTCGTTGATTCGTATTTGATTCGTGTCTGCCATGCGCCTCTGGTTTACGGCTGCTCGCCAGTTGGTTCTTTCTCGGGAGCGTCTTCAGCCTTCAATCTTTCCGCCTGGTCCTCATCGGTTGCAACCGGTGTTTCCGAGCCTTCCGAAACAGTTTCGTCTCGTTCGTAGGATTCTTTCAACTCGGCGGCGGACTCATCGCCCGCATCCGAGTCGGCGGTCGGAGCCACAGTCTCGGCCTCGGCCGCGGCCTCGGCTTGCAGTTCGACCGGTACTGCTTCCGAAGCTGGGGCTTCCTCCACGACCTCGGCGACTGCTTCCGTCGCTTGCGATTCCAGAGCTTCGAAATATGCCGCGACCGACTGATGAATCTTCTCGACCATTTTCTCGCCGATGCCAGGAATCTCGACAAGCTGCTCGGGCGTCATGTCCGCGAGTTTTTCGATTGACGTGATGCCGGCGGCTTCGAGTTTCTCGATGGTCTTCGGTCCGACGCCGGCCAGCTCCGAAAGCGGCGTGCCCGGGGCCGTGAGCGCGGCCATCTGCGCCTCGATCTCGCGGCGCTTTTCCTCTTCGCTCTTGATGTCGACATTCCAGCCGATCAGCTTGCTGGCGAGGCGAACGTTTTGCCCCTTCTTGCCGATGGCGAGCGAGAGCTGGGTGTCCTCGACAATGACTTCGAGACGCTTTTCCTCGGGGTCGACGATCTGCACGCGCGTCACTTTCGCCGGGCTGAGCGCCTTCTGCGCGAAGGCGACCGTCTCCTCGTTGTACGGAATAATATCGATTTTCTCACCGCGCAGTTCGCGGATGATCGATTGCACGCGCATGCCCTTCATGCCGACGCAGGCGCCGACCGGGTCGACGTCCTTGTCGCGGCTTTCGACAGCGATTTTCGTGCGCTCGCCTGCTTCCCGGGCCACGGCGCGAATCTGCACGGTGCCGTCGTAGATTTCCGGCACTTCCATTTCAAAAAGGCGCTGCACCAAGGCCGGATCAGCGCGGGACACGATCACCTGCGGACCCTTCGCGGCGCGCTCGACCGCGCGAATGGTGAGGCGGAGGCGGTCGCCCACGTTGTAAGTCTCGAGGCGCGATTGCTCCCGCTTCGGCAGGCGCGCTTCGGTGCGGCCGAGGTCCACGATAATGTCCGGGCCTTCCATGCGCTTGACGACGCTATTGACGAGCTCGCCGACGCGCGTGTGAAACTCGTTGTAGATGGTGTCGCGCTCGGCCTCCCGCACTTTCTGCAGAATGACCTGCTTGGCGGTTTGGGCTGCAATTCTCCCCAGCACGTCGGTCGGTTTCGTATGGGTGATTTCGCCGCCCACTTCGATTTCCGGGTTCTGTTTCCGCGCATCCGCAAGGGAGATTTCGCGCAGCGGGTCGGCGACTTCCTCGACCACAATGTGAACCGAATACACGTCCACGTGGCCGGTTTCGGGATTGAACTTCGAACGGAGGTCCTCCTCGGTGCGGTAATACTTCCGCGCCGCGACCACCATAGCGTCTTCAATCGCCGCAACGATGATCTCCGGTTCGATGTGCTTCTCCCGGCTGATCTGCTCGATTGTCTGGTAAAGCAGACTCGCCATCCCCAGTTCTCCTGACTCCCCCCATTGCCATCACAACTCGACCACCAGGTTCGCCTTGCGGATCCCGGCGTAGGGCACTGCGATCTCGTGGTCTCTGACCATCAACTTCACCACGCCATCCGAATAGCTCGCAAGACGGCCTTCAAGATACTTCTGCTTCTCGACCGGCTCGTTCAGCCAGATTCGAGCCAGGCGGCCGACAAAACGTTCGTAGTCCGCCGGCTTGATCAACTTGCGATCCAGGCCGGGCGAACTGACCTCGAGGACGTAGCCAGCAGGTCCCGGCACCAGATCCTCGACGTCCAGGATCACGCTCAGCTGCTCGCTGACGCGCTCGCAATCCTTGTGGCTCACGCCCAAGTTCTCCGGGTTGGCCGGGCCCGGCGGCCGGTCGATATAGACCCGAAGCAGCCGCTGCTTGCCAACCTTCCATTCTACGTCAAATGTCTCGAGGCCTTCCGAGCGAGCCACCCGCTCCGCGGCCTCCCGAATCTTCTCCAGGTTCATACGATTCCGGGAGAGACACAAATACCTGGCAGGGCTCGAACGTCCCAACCGGGTGCAGCGTCCAACAAAAAAGTGGGCTCGCGCCCACTGGTTCGTTCGACCCAATCTCCCGACAAAAACAGTATAGAGTCTTTCGCTGCAGCGCGCAAGGCCGCGCCTCGGGCAACTTCTTGGCGAATTTTTAGCTGTGGTGCTTCGGACGCTGGCGCCTCGGCACGGCCGGCGGGCGAAGCGCTGCTCTTCTGCGGCAGCCAGTCCTTGTTCGACCGTGCGAGCAGTGCTAGGCTGCGCCGTTAGCGCTGTGAACTGTCTCGATCCGGGCGCAAGCGAGCCGAGAAATGACGCTGCGTGAGCTAGTGGAAAAGTACCTGGCAATTGCAGGCGGCTACGGAAAGCCGGTGGCGCTCGCGTCGCTCGGGCTGTCACGCGAGGACACGGAGCGCGTGTTCAGCCTTTACGACGAAGACTACAACATCAGCCGGTTCTTCCACTTTCAGTGTGCGGCGGGCGCAAACTACCAGATCAGCGGATTTCCGCAGACACACATTTCCATCGACGCCGCGATCCAAACCATCCTCTGACGGTACAAGTTCGCGAGGCTCAGAAGCCAAGAGAAAGGCGCATGGCGGGAGAAGGCCGCGCCTATCGTACTGGCGGAGAGAACGAGAACTCCGGGTCAACGTCCACGGGAATGTTCGATGCCTTCGCGAGCGCAGCGGAGAGCTCCGGCGGCATTACGGCATACTTCCTGAACCACGCCTCGGCGCGTGCGCGGTCGCCCGTAGCTTCCTGCTCGAGCAATTCCTTCGCTAACGAGGCAACTCCCGACGGCATGCGGTCGAAATCGACTTCGTAGCGTCCGGTTGAGGGATTCCTTCGCACGGCGCCCTGCTCGATGAGATAGCTAAGCTCCATCATTGCTCCCTGGCCGTGCGCTTCGGCGATGCCGAAACGGATCGTGCGAAATGTCTCGGCGAGATACGAGGCGTAGATTCCGTTGAGCTTCTCCTTCGGGATTGCGCCGTGGTTGACGAGCCACTTGATGCACAACATTCCCGTGATGTCGGCCTTGGATTCTTCGAGGGCTGAATACTGCGGCCCGATGGCTTCGCGGACGTCGGTCTTGCCCGTGGTGGCGCGCGCGAAGGCCGGGCCGAGGCCGTGCGAGATTTCGTGGAGGATCACGAAGTCGAGGAGGCCTTCGGAGCTAGCCATCGACGCCTGATCGGAATGCATCACCTGCCCGGCCAGCGGCAAGATGATGTAGTTCACGCGCGCGTCCATGAAATTCTTCCAGAAGATTTTCTTTGAGCCCTTCTCCTCGTGGATGCGCGGATCGTTGGGCAGATTGTCGGCGACGGCCTGATAGCCGTGGAGGAGATCGCCCGCGCGGTAGATCGCGTCGACGACTTCCATGGGGGACTGCTTGCCGCGTTTTGAAGGCAGGTCTTCGTGCGGAAGCGGAAGCGATTCCTGCAAGTCGGGAACGTAGTTCTGGAAGACTTCGAGTTTTTTGCTCTCGGCGTCGTTTCTGATCATCACGGACGCCCCGTAAGAAGTTTTCACGCCGAGCAGGCCGTCGAGATAGGTTTCGTAGGGTGCGAAAATGACATCGAATTTCGGATTCTTTAGATCGAGCCAGGCGATGTCGCTTTTGTAGTAGTCGTCGGTGAGGAGCGCGTCGGCACGGAGCCGGAGAAACTTTGCGAAGTCCGGATCGTCGCTGAGCGCGGCCGCTTCGCGCAGATCCTGCGCCATCGGGACGACAAAGGTTCGGTAGGCGACGTGGTAGGGAATGGCTTCGAGCAAGTCACCCTTTCGGCGAACGATCGTCTGGGGAGCGTAAAGCGCAGCTTTTTGATCAGGGTGAGCGGCGACGTACGCGTCGAATTGCGCCTTGGTCAAATCCTCGGGGAAGAAGCCAACTCCGGGCGGTATGGGCGCCGTACCGACGAACGGCTTATTGTCGTCGATCAGATCGAAGCGGCCGCCATTGATTTTCAGATATTCCCGCAACATCCGGTCCTGCGGGTCTTTGCTATTGGCGAGCGAGAGATACAGCTTCAGTCCTTCAGGGTCGCTCTGGCGCCAGTAGATGCAATCGAGCAATCCCGCAGCGTCCACAAGCTTGTCGACCATTTTCTTCTCTCTCGCGCTCAGCCCCTGGGAATTGAAAGGCATCTTCACGGGCTTGAATTTCGCGATGCGCTGCGCGAGGTCGGGAGCGACGACCTTAGATGGGGACTGAGAAAGCGCGGCCGGTCCGGAGAGGACGATCAAAGCTGCCGCCATCGGGAGCAGGTCTTTCGTGCGGATTTTATGACTCATGCTGCCATCTTAGTGCAGAGGGGCGGAAGTGCAAGCGTGCACTTTTGTGGACGCCTTGGCTGCCTTAGGCGCCTGCCGCGGGAAATCAGTTGCAATATTTCGACAAGAATCTGCATCTTGTGGGGTTCTAGTCCGCCCAGCAAAACTCCTAGAACCAGTGCCAGGCCATAGATAACGCGAGCCCTACAGCAGACTGTTGATTGGCACGGATGGTCAGCCGATTGCGCACACGTCGGAAGGGGTCGCTGGGAGAAAACGATGAGTCGAGCTTTGCGGAACAAGAATGGCAGAACGGAAGGCTCCCAAATCCAGGAGCGCCGAGGCAGCGCGCGCTACGCCTTCGCCGGTGCGGCGTCTGTGGTGGATGCCGAGTCGAATGCGCGAGTGATCGCGCGAGCGTCGGACATCAGCGTGGGGGGTTGTTATATCGACGCCATCGCGTGCTTCCCGGCGGGAAGCGCCGTCTGGCTGCGCCTGACGCGAGGGAAGCAGTCCTTCACGACGAAAGGCACGGTCATCTGGACACGCGGCGGGCTAGGGATGAGCCTGGCATTTACGTCGACGGAGCCGGAGCAATTGTGGATCGTCACGAAATGGATCGACGAACTGCGGCAGGAGATGTCCGACCAAGAGCAGCCGAACGATCCGCCGAAGGAAGCCACAATCGACGACGCCTTCGATCAGGAACCGGCCGAGGTTCTGAAGTACCTGATCCTCATGCTCGTCCAGAAGTCCGTGATAGATGAAAGGGAAGGCGCCGCGCTGCTGCAAAAGCTTCTCAGTTAACAGGTGTCCGAACGCAGAGCTAGCGTGAACTGAGAGCAACGATGCGGTCGGCGAGGCCCTTTTGTTCCTGGCGGAGGGCGTTCGGAACGCGATCGCCGAACTTCTGGAAAAACTGTCCGACCGCCTGCTCCTCTTCGATCCAATCCGCGGGCTTGACGCTCAACAATTCATCCAACGTCTCGCGCGAAATTGAAAGACCATCGAGCGTGAGCGAGTTCGCCGTGGGAACGCAGCCGATGGGTGTTTCCGTTGCTCCGGCGCGGCCGTGAATGCGTTCGAGCATCCATTTCAATACGCGGACGTTCTCTCCATAGCCAGGCCAGAGGAACTTTCCGTCGGCGCCTCGCCGGAACCAGTTGACGTGGAAAATTTTCGGCGGGTTTTTCAGTTTAGGCTCCATCGCCAGCCAGTGTCCAAAATAGTCGGCCATGTTGTAGCCGCAAAAGGGGAGCATGGCCATGGGGTCGCGGCGAGTAACGCCGACGGCTCCCGTCGCCGCGGCAGTGGTTTCCGACGCCATCGTCGCGCCCACGAAAACGCCGTGCTGCCAGTCGTGCGATTCGTAGACGAGCGGCGCGAGGCGCGCGCGCCTGCCGCCGAAAATGAGTGCTGAGATGGGCAGGCCCTCGGGATCCTCCCAGTGGGAGGAGAGCGAGGGTGACTGAGATGCTGGCACGGTGTAGCGCGAATTCGGGTGCGCGGCCGTTGCGCTGTTTCCCGCCGACCATGGCTGGCCCTTCCAGTCGGTGATTCCGTTCGGGATCTCGCCGTCCATTCCCTCCCACCAGGGTTCGCCTGATGAAGTCATGGCGACGTTGGTGTATATCGTGTTGCGGTGGGTCGCGGACATCACGTTCGGATTGGTCTTGGCGTTGGTTCCGGGCGCGACGCCGAAAAATCCGGCCTCTGGGTTGATCGCGCGCAGAGTTCCATCCGAGCCGACGTGCATCCAGGCGATGTCGTCGCCGACGGTCCAGACACGATAGCCCTGTTTTTCGAGGGCGGAAACCATCATGGCCAGGTTCGTCTTGCCGCAGGCGCTCGGGAAAGCGGCGGCCATGTAAATCACTTTGCCGGATGGATCCTCGAGGCCCAAAATGAGCATGTGTTCGGCCATCCAGCCCTGTTCGCGCGCCATCCAACTCGCGATCCGCAGGGCGAAACACTTCTTTCCGAGCAGGGCATTGCCTCCGTAGCCCGAGCCGACACTCCAGATCAGCTTCTCTTCGGGGAAGTGCAGGATAAAGCGGCGCTCAGGATTCAGGTCGGCGAGGGAGTGGAGGCCGGGGACAAAATCGTCCGAGCCGCCGAGCCGGTCCAGAGCGACCTTGCCCATGCGCGACATGATGCGCATGCTCGCCGCTACGTAGGCACTGTCCGTGATTTCTACGCCAATTTTGCTGTAGGGGGACTTCGCCGGGCCCATGATGTAAGGGACGACGTACATCGTGCGGCCCTTCATTACGCCGTCGAAAAGCGGCCGAATCCTTTCCTTGGCCTCGGTGGGAGCCATCCAGTTATTGGTCGGGCCGGCGTCTTCCTTCTTGCGAGTGCAGATGAAAGTCAGGCCTTCGGTGCGGGCGACGTCGTTGGGGTTACTGCGGTGGAGGTAACAGCGAGGGTAGGTCTTTTGGTTCAGCTCGGCGAAGGTGCCGTCGCTGAGCATTTCGGCGGTCAACCGGTCGTTTTCTCCTTCGGAACCATCACACCAAACGATCTTTGACGGCTTCGTCAGGCGTGCAGACTCTTCTACCCATTGTTCCAGCGGTGTGGACACCTAGCCTCCGATGATTGCGCGCGGGCGCGCCGACTTGCTTCCTGCGGTCCGCAGTGATTTAGAGAAAATAAACCCATTCTAAGAAGAAAAATTCTAGGACACACGAGCGGGAAATGCAAGGAGCTGGCCCTCCGAAAACCGGCCGCAGTGCGCGATGTTATACTCTGCGGAATGTATGCGCGGAAATTGCAGGCAAACATGACGATCGGCGCAGAGCGGCAGCCGGTTCCGCTCGACTGGCTCGACAGCTTTTGCATGAGGAACTTCACGGGCTCGGCCGAGTTCGACGACACGCTGCCGACGGGGGAGGGGCGCCTCGAAGCCGGACTGAGCGTCGATCCGGCCCGGCTCGCTGCAGCCATGAGCGAATGGTTCACGAAACGCGGCAAGGGGAACGGCCAAGCTGTGGTCGTCGAATTGAGGGAGCCGGGCCGAGGATCCTAGCGATTGGCGCGGGGAAGGAGGGAGCCGGTCCCACCGACGATTGGGGCGTTGCATGCGTCATTGGTGAAAGTCCGGCTCCCCACTTTGTTTCGACGGCTTGCCAGGGAGATGGTTAGCAGGAGGCGCGAGGAATAGCTTGTCCTTGCGGTACGCGCCAGCTGAAATCTATCGGAGTGTGCCGCGCCTCTCAGGACCCGTATAGGCCGCCAGACGGCGTTCGAGCGCCGCCTTGATTTGCGGCAAGGCGGCCAGCGCGGCGCTTTCTCCGGCGGCCACGAGTTGCGGCGTCTTCGCGAAGTCGTCCCACAGTACGTGATGGACGTCCGGCTCCAAGAGAACGTTGGTGACGGTGCGCCAGGATTGAGTCGCAGCCGTCTGTATGATCGAGAACGAGCGGCTGATCACCTCGATTGTGTTGCGAGGCTTGGCGTCGAGTAACCCGGGCTCGAGGTGCACGCCGATGACGGCTTCAGCGCCCATCTCTCGCGCCGCTGGTGAAGGCACCGTTTCCGTCAGGAAGCCGTCCACGAGAATGCGTCCATGATATTGAACTGGCAGGAAAAGGCCAGGATAGGCGCAGGACGCGCGCAGCGCAGGCGCGATTTCGCCTTCCGTGAAGTGGACGGATTCTCCTGAAATGAGGTCTGTTGCGACGACGCTGAGCGGGATTTTCATTTCGCTGAACTCGCGCGCAGGAGTGAACTTGTGAAGGAAGTCCTCGATGCGTTCGTTCGACGCCATTCCCATGCGCGAAAGCGTCCAGCGGCCGAAGTCACTGAAGTGAGTCTCGCTAGCCTGCCGCTCCATGTCTACAAGGGAGGTTCCGCTGGCGTACGTCGCGGCGATAAGCGCGCCCACGCTCGTTCCGGCGATGAAATCGATGGGAATGTCGTGCGCTTCGAGAACGCGCAGGACGCCGATATGTGCGATCCCGCGCGCAAAACCGCCGCCGAGAGCGAGTCCGATCTTCGGACGCTCTCCTTCACCCGCATAGGCGAATGATCGGAGGCCCTGGACGGCCTTTGTGAACCACTTAGACGCAGGAACCATGAGGCGCCTCGATGTCCATTCACTTTAGCAAACTTCGGCGGGCGGGAGGCGTTTCCGGTTGACCCTTGTTGGCGCTTTTGCAACCATGTGATGCCGGAAACGGATCCGGGGCAGCCATCTCGATGAGACCTCCAATCGAAAAAGCCGCAGTGTTGGGCGCCGGAACGATGGGCGCGCGAATCGCCGCTCACCTGGCCAACGCCGGCATCCAATGCTGTCTGCTTGATATTGTCCCGCCGGAATTGAATGCCGACGAGAGGCGCAAAGGGCTGACGCTCGAGAAACCCGCGGTGAGGAACCGGATCGTGCTCGCGGGACTCGATGCGGCGAAGAAGTCGCGCCCGGTGGCGTTCTTCACACCCGAGACAGCGCGGCTCATCACCCCCGGCAATTTCGAAGATAACCTGGCGTGGTGCAGCGAGGCCGACTGGATCATCGAAGCGGTTGCCGAGAACCTCGAGATCAAGCGGAAGCTTTTCGAGCGCATCGAGGCGGTGCGGAAGCCGGGGACGCTGGTGACGACAAATACGTCGGGCCTGCCGATCCATTTGATCGCCGAAGGCCGTTCGGACGATTTTCAGCAGCACTTTGCGGGCGCACATTTCTTCAATCCACCGCGCTATATGAAATTGGTCGAGTTGATTCCGGGGCCGAAGACGCTGCCCGACGTGCTCGCGACGCTCGAAGAGACTTGCGATGTGCGGCTCGGCAAGGGCGTCGTCGTCGCGAAGGACACGCCGAACTTCATCGCCAACCGCATCGGCACATTCTCGATGCTGAAGGCGATCCGCGAGATGCAGTCGCTCGAGATGACCATCGAGGAAGTGGATGCCTGCACGGGGCCGGCCATAGGGTGGCCGAACTCGGCCACATTTCGCACGGCGGACATTGTGGGGCTCGACGTTCTGGTTCACGTGGTGCGAAACATCTACGAGAGCGTGCCAGATGACGAATCGCGCGAGACGTACCGTGTCCCGCCGATCGTGGATGAAATGATGAAGCGCGGGTGGCTGGGTGAAAAGACCGGCAGCGGTTTTTATCAGCGCGTCAAGAAGGCCGGTGAATCGGACATCCTGACGCTCGACTGGCAGAAGATGGAATACCGGCCGCGCGCGAAGGCGAAGCTCGGCTCGACCGAGACCGGCAAAACCATCGAGGACACGCGCGAGCGACTGCGGATGCTCGCCGGACCGGCGCTCGAAGGGAAGGGAGGCGACAAGGCGAACCGCTTCGTCTGGGCGTGTCTCAGCGAGATCTGCCTTTACGCCGCGCGGCGCATTCCGGAAATCGCAAACAGCGTAGTGGATCTGGACCGAGCGATGCGTTGGGGATTCGGGTGGGAGTTCGGGCCATTCGAGATATGGGACGCAATCGGCGTCGAGCGAATGGCGAAGGGGCTCGAACGGGAAGGGAAGCAGATGCCGCCGCTCGTGAGCAAAGTGCTCGCGTCGCCGAAGAAATCGTTCTACGAGACCGAGAAGGGCCGGACGAGCTACTTCGATTTTGGTTCAGCCGCGCTCAAGCCGCTCGACGAGCCGGCGGGGATCATCGTTCTGAAGTCGCTCAAAGACCGCACGCCAGTGGTACAGGAAAATTCCGGCGCGAGCCTGATCGATCTGGGCGACGGCGTACTCTGCTGCGAATTCCACGCAAAGATGAACGCCATCGGCGGAGACATTTTCGCGATGCTGACGGCGGGCGTCGCTCGCCTCGAGACCGAATTCGAAGCCATGGTGATCGCGAACCAGGCTCCGAACTTCTCCGCCGGTGCGAACCTGCTGCTGCTGCTCATGACCGCGCAGGAAGGCGAGTGGGACGATATCCACCTGGCCGTGCGCCAGTTCCAACGCGCCAACATGGCCATCAAGTACGCGCCGCGGCCAGTCGTCTCCGCGCCGCAGGGAATGGCGCTCGGCGGTGGTTGCGAGATCAACCTGCACGCGGCTCGCATCCATGCGGCCGCCGAAGCGTACATCGGACTGGTCGAGGTGGGGGTAGGACTGATTCCCGGGGGGGGCGGGACGAAGGAGATGCTGATCCGGGGGAACGAACACGCCGCCGGAGGCGACAGTCTGGACCTGATGCACGCGCTCCGGCCGATCTTCGAGAACGTCGCCATGGCCAAGGTTTCCACGAGCGCAGAAGAAGCGAGATCTCTCGGCTACCTGCGCCCGTCGGACCTGATCGCCATGAACCGCGACCGGCAGGTCGCTGACGCGAAGCAGACCGCGCTCGCACTGGTCCGCGCCGGGTATCATCCTCCGGCGCCGGCGGAGGTTCGCGTTCTCGGCGAGGAGTTTCTTGCGGCGGCGAAGCTCGCGATCCACATGCTGATCCGCGGTGAGTACGCGACCGAACACGATGGCGTGGTCGCGCGCAAGCTCGCATACGTGATGGCCGGCGGCGGGATCACGGCGGCGCAGGCGGTCCCGGAACAGTACATTCTTGATCTCGAGCGCGAGGCGTTCGTCAGCTTGTGCGGCGAACGAAAAACGCAGGAGCGCATCGCGCACACGCTGAAGACGGGCAAGCCGCTGCGGAATTAAGTGACGTAATTTAGTGAATTGATCCTGGGCAACTTTTTTACCCGCGAGGCGTTCTTAGCTGGCGGGAAAGTTTGCCGGCTCCGCTATTGGCCGGCGCGCACACGGCACATTCATAGAAAATTAGGGGCTAATATGACGAAGACGGGGGAAGGAATCGCACTTTTTTCACTCACGACGGTCGCCACCATCGCGATGCTTTTGATTCTGACGGCCTGTGGCGGTGGCAACTCGACCGTGACGCCACCTCCCCCGCCGACGGTCACTGGCCCGGTCAGGATCTTTCCGGGGACCGCGAACGTACCTGTAGGTGGCACCGCTCAATTCAGCGCGTTTCTGCCGAGTGCGCCCAGCGCGAGCTTCTCTTGGAGCGTCTCGGGAGGCTCGGGCAACGGCACCATCGACAGCACTGGCATTTACAAAGCCCCTAAGGCAATTCCGAGTCCCGCCACCGTCACGATCACGGCCACCGATACGGCCTCCACAACTGCGACGGGTACGGCGACAATTACGATCACCGCGGCACCGGCTGGCGGACTGATGGTGACTCCTGCCGTGATAGTTGTACAAGCAGGAGCAAACTTCACGTTCACTGCGGCCTTGAACGGAAATCCCGTGACACCCACTTGGCAGGTGAATGGTACTGCGGGAGGAGATGCTCTCCACGGGATCATCACAGCAGGTGGCGTCTATACCGCGCCGTTCACTCCGCCCCCGGGAGGTGCGACGACGGTCACAGCGCAGAGCGGCGGCAATTCCGCCACCGCCACGGTTGTGGTCGTGTTCTCGAACGCCTCTCTGAGCGGACAGTACGCTTTCTCGTATGCAGGACAAGATGCTCACGGTCCTCTGGCAGTTGCGGGCAGCTTCACTGCCAACAGCGCGACGGGCGCGATCGCCGGCATCGAGGATTACAACAGCAAAGGCCTCAGCACGCCCGCGCAGGCAGCGCAGATCAGCGGATCGTTTTCCATCAATCCGGACGGGAGCGGCACCGCTACCCTGAACGCCCCCGCGGTTGGCGGCACGGAAACATGGCAGTTGGCGCTGGTTTCAAGCCCACAAGGGCAGCCCGCGCCGCGCGCCGTGCTGGTCCGGTTTGATGCCGCTGCGAGCGGCAGCGGCGAGGCCGACCAGCAGGATCCCGCGAAGTTCGTGCTCTCGGCGTTCTCCGGGAACTATGTGTTTGGGCTTTCCGGCACTGACGGGAAGGGACGCGTTCTCGACGTGGCCGGGAAGGTTCAGTCCGACGGCTTTGGTACGCTCCCGGTGAACTTTTGCGAGGAAGATATCAACGATGCAGGGACAAACACGCAGAGTGCGCCAGACACTTCGCTTCATGGCGTGTACTTCACGGACGCGACTCTGTCTACCAACGGGCGCGGTGAACTCCAGCTCATCAACACGAGCACCGAAATTGCCGGCACCTACACGTTTGCGTTTTACATTGTGGATAGCACGCATCTGAAAGTCGTCGAAACAGACGCCATCAGCACAACTACGGCACAGCTTTCCGGAGATTTTTTCAGCGCGCCAAACACAAACGAATCGTTCTCGACCTCGATTCTCAAGGGGAACTACGCGTTTACGCAGACCGGGGCGGATAGCAACGGGCCGTTTGTGTCGGGCGGCGTCCTAATAGCGAATGGAAGTGGCAGCGTTTCGGGCGGCGTTCTCGACACAAACGATGGGGAGCAAATTTCGCTGGACGCCACCATTACGAGTTCGTCTTACACCGTCGATCCGAACCTCGGCCGAATCGCGCTGACGCTTACTGTCGGCAGCGCAACGCGCAATTATGCCGCCTACGTGGCGTCTACAGGGTCGGTCGAAATCATCGAACTCGACACAGACGTTGTCGCCAGTGGCCTGGGATTCCCGCAAACGAGCACCGCCAGTCCGCTCGGCAGCTTCGCTCTGAACCTCACCGGTATCCTGAATGCAAGCGGGTTTCCCGAGGAAGACGTCGTAGGGCAAGTCGAAATTCCCAACGGCTCGACGGTCCCCGTCGGAAGCATCGACATCAACAACGCCGGCACGGTCGTTTCGGCAACGCCGATCGAGAGTGGCAGCAGTATCGTCGCGCCTGACTCAAACGGCCGTGGAACGGCGACACTGCAAACGAGCTCGGCGACGTATTCCCTGGCGTATTACGTGACGCAGAACAACACTGCCCTCCTGCTCGAAACGGACGGACGGCGCATCATGGTCGGCACGGTCGCGAGGCAATTTTAGTTTCCGGTTCGATCCATTGCACCGCTGCAGTGGTGCGCGATGCCGTGGCGCTGCGATTCCGTTCACGAGCCGGCAAGAGTACGAACGTACTATTGCCGCAGCCGTTGGGTCCCCCCAGAATTAAAATAGTTGATCAAAAAAAGCAGCCTCTACTTGGGGGGGCGGCACACTGCCGTTCGTACCTCTGAATATGACTTCGCTCAAGGAAACGCTGGAAGCTACCGATTCCGCCGCTTCTCAAGCGGAGAACTACACCAAAACCGATGCGGGGCGCCTGCGTTCCGATGCGGTTTCCCTGGACGTTCCGGTAAAGGTCCACGGGTCGCGCGTGACCGAGGTGGTTCGTGGCGTCACGCCGCATACAGGGCCATTCGAAGAGCAGACTTCCACCATGATTGTGTTCCCGCTGGGTGGCGTGCTGCGAATGTCAACCCCCGTAAGCGCCGGGCAAGCCATCGTTCTCACGAATCTGAAATCGCGACAGGACGCGATCTGCCGGGTCGTGAAGGTGCGCACGAACCCGAACATGCATTCCTACGTCGAGATCGAATTCACGCATCCGCAGCCGGGATACTGGGGCGTCCATTTCTCGTCGGATGGACCTGGGCCAGCGAAGACGACCACACTTCCCGTGTCTGCACCTGTTTCGATTCCCGCGGCGCCTGCGGTTCCGCCTACTGTCGCAAAAGGCGAGGTTGTCGCGCGGGAGGAGAAGATGATTCAGAAAGTTCCCTCGGCGCCCTTGGCGGCACCGCCAAGACCTGCTGTCAGGCCCGACGTGACGGTTACCACTGCCGCGCCCTCGGAGTCATTTTCGATGGCACAGTTGCGCGGAGATGCACCTCTTGTCCCTGCCGAGTCTTTCCTTGGCGCGGAACTGCCAGAAGTGACCGGAAAATCGTCTGCCGTCCCGGAGGGATCGTCCGAAGCTGAGCGAGCTCCACTCGGGCGCCTCGCAGCCGGCACCACCCCTAGTGCAACTCGATCGTCGTTGCGCGAGGCCTTTGGCACGCGCCTGCAATACGGCTCGCTCGGAACCACCGAACAGGCGACGGAGGAAGGGCAGGGCGCGGGGCGCAAATGGTTGCTGATTACGGCCAGCGTCGTGGTGTTGCTTGCCGCCGTCGGGGGAGCGGCTTTCTACTTCCGCTTTCATTCCCACGGCTTCCAGGTGCAGCCTGCCGCGCGGGCCGTCGCGGCTATAGCTCCACCCGCACCAGCGCCGCCCGTTGAGACGAACATAAACGGGAACACAGCTCCGACTTTCCCGACACCGACGGCACAAACACCCCCGGTGGCTTCTCCGAGCGTGCCAATCGCTTCACCCGCGCCTTCGGTCGCGGTCCACGTGGACGATACGACGCCGGTGAATCCGAGCAAACCGTCCCGCAGTACGCAGAGCGAGTCCAACGCGCCGACCGTGACGGAGAAGAAAAAGCCGAAAGCTACGACCGCTGTGCCCGACATGTTTGGCGCGTTGAACGCCCATCCGGTGTCGTCTCAGCGCGAAAGTGCGGGGCAGAGCGGTGTGGCTCCTTCGATCAACGCGGGACCCGCTGGCAATCAGACGGGCCCACTCCCGGAAGTAGGAGTTACCTCTGTTGAACTGGCCCCCGTGCCTCAGCCCGTACCTGACGGCCCTGTGCCCGTCGGCGGAGATGTCCCTGCGCCGCGGGCGATCTATTCCGTCGCGCCCGTCTATCCGGGGATCGCTCGAGAGGCGAATGCCCAGGGAAACGTGGTCGTTCGAATCGTGATCGACAAGACGGGCAAGGTGACCGAGGCGAAGGCCGTTTCCGGCGCAGCACTGCTTCGACGGGCTGCCGAGGATGCGCTGCTTAGTCGGAGATACGAACCATCCAAGTTGAAGGGCCAGCCGGTGTCCGTCGAAATGCTGGTGACAATCCAGTTCCATCTCTGAGGCCGTTCCAAGAAATTTCGAATTTGCGGCGGCGGGCGTTTCGTGCGTGTTCCTCTTTGAAATCGACGCCGCTCGCGCGGTTGCTTTTTTTTCGTCTCTGTCATCCAATGGGATAGTTTTCGGCGACAGAAGCACTGTGTTGCCTGAGGTGATCCATGCGAGAAGCCGTGATTGTCAGTTCGGTACGGACGGCCGTCGGCAAGGCGCCGAAAGGAATGCTGCGCGCGACGCGACCCGATGATCTGGCTGCCACTGTCATCAAGGAAGCCTTGGCACGCGCAAAAGGACTCGATCCAAAGGAAGTTGAGGACGTAATCATCGGGTGCGCCATGCCCGAGGCCGAGCAGGGAATGAACATTGCGCGCATCGCTTCGCTGCGCGCCGGACTTCCCGTCACCACCGCGGCGATGACGGTCAATCGCTTCTGCTCTTCGGGTCTGCAGGCCATCGCGATTGCCGCCGAACGGATCATGGCCGGGCAGGGGGACGTGTCCGTCGCGGGCGGTGCGGAGTCCATGAGCATGGTCCCCATGGGCGGCCACAAAATCTCGCCGAATCCGTGGCTGATGGACCACTACCCGGATACGTACATCAACATGGGCTTAACGGCCGAAAATGTCGCCAGGAAGTACGGCGTTACGCGCGAGCAAGCCGATGAGTTTTCGCTCGCAAGCCACCAGAAGGCGCTCGCCGCGATTTCCGCGGGCAAGTTCAAGGACGAGATCGTGCCCGTCGAAGTGAGTGTCACCTCTCTGGAATTGGGCGCGAACGGTTCGAAGGGCGCCCAGACGAAAACTCATAAAGTTACCTTTGAGACGGACGAGGGGCCCCGCGCTGATACGTCACTCGAAGTGCTCGCAAAGCTCAGGCCCGTGTTTCATGCGCGGGGGGCCGTGACGGCAGGGAACAGCTCGCAAACAAGTGATGCCGCGGCTGCATCCGTTTTGATGAGCGCTGAGCGCGCCCGTGATCTCGGCTTGAAGCCGCTCGCGCGGTTCGTTGCGTTCGCGACGGCGGGCTGCCCGCCGGAAGAGATGGGACTCGGCCCCATCTACGCCATTCCCAAGGCGCTCAAGATCGCCGGATTGAAGCGCGATCAGATCGACGTCATCGAATTGAACGAAGCGTTCGCGGCGCAATCCCTCGCCGTAATCAAGTTGGCTGGGCTCGATCCGGCTCGCGTGAACGTGAGTGGGGGAGCGATCGCTCTCGGCCACCCGCTTGGCTGCACGGGGGCGAAGCTTACGGCCACGATTCTGCGCGAGATGGAACGCCGTCAGGCGCGCTACGGTATGGTAACGATGTGCATCGGCGGTGGGATGGGCGCGGCAGGAGTGTTCGAGCGCGCCGCGTAAGGGCGGAACCCATTAAGGGGGAAATCTCATGGCGATGACACCTGTCACGCAGTCACTGAATCGCGGCGGCGCTTTTCTTGTCGCCTCCACGAACCCCGAGGAGGTATTTACTCCCTCGGACCTCAACGACGATCAGCGCCTGCTTGGGAAAACCATCGAGGAGTTCGTCGCCAAAGAAGTCGTCCCGAATATTCCGGAGCTCGAGAAACATAAGCAAGGCCTGATGCCGCAATTGGTCCGCAAGGCCGGTGAGATCGGCCTCCTGGGAGCCGGTATTCCGGAAGCTTACGGCGGAGCGGCTCTCGACAAGATCTCCATGACCATCGTCTCGGAGAAACTGAGCGCGTACGCCGCATTCGTGGTTGCGTTCGGCGCCCACACGGGCATTGGCACGATTCCGATTGTCTATTTCGGCACCGAAGCGCAGAAGAAAAAGTATCTTCCGAAGATCGCCACCGGTGAATGGCTCTCCTGTTACGCACTCTCGGAGCCGCAGGCCGGGTCGGATGCGCTGGCCGCGCGGACTCGAGCCGTGCTTTCGCCCGACGGCAAGAGCTGGATCTTGAACGGGCAGAAGATGTGGATTTCGAGTGGGGCGTTTTCCGACATCTACATCGTCTTCGCCAAGGTCGATGGCGAAAAGTTCTCCTGCTTCATCGTCGAGCGCGGCACGCCCGGCTTTTCGATCGGCGCCGAAGAAAACAAAATGGGAATCCGCGGCAGCTCGACCGTGCCGCTGTTTTTCGAAAACGCGGTCATCCCCAAAGAAAATCTGCTGCATGAAATAGGGCGCGGCCACATCGTCGCATTCAACACACTCAACGCAGGACGCTTTTCACTGGGCGCGAGCTGCGTGGGCGGAGCCAAGCATGTGCTCGCCATCGCGTCCAAGTATTCAAAGGAGCGCGCAGCTTTCGGCAAGTCGATCTGCGAGTTCGGCCTGATCAAGGCCAAGCTCGGCGAAATGGCCATTCGCACCTACGCGCTCGAATCGATGATCTACCGGACCGCCGGGACGATCGAAGCGGCCGTCTCCACCGAGGGCAAGGACAAAGTCCAGCAGGCCATGCAGGTTCTCGAGGAGTACGCGATCGAGAGTTCCATCAGCAAGGTCGTCGGCAGCGAGACTCTGGACTATTGCGTCGACGAAGCCGTGCAGATTTTCGGGGGCTACGGCTTCCACGAGGACTACCCCGTGGCCCGGGCCTATCGCGACAGCCGCATCAACCGCATCTTCGAAGGTACGAACGAAATCAATCGCCTCGTGATCATCCAGATGCTGATGAAACGCGCGATGGCGGGCACGCTGCCGCTCATTCCCGCGGCCATGAAGCTCGGCGACGAACTGCTCGCGGGCCCGTCTTTCGAGGAGGCTCCGGCGGGGCCATTCGCACCTGAGGAGCGTTCGCTCGCACACGCCAAGAAGATTCTCCTTCTGGCGGCGGGAGCGGCGGTGCAGAAATTCCGCGATCAATTGGCCGACCAGCAGGAAATCGTTGGTTCGCTCGCGAATATCGTGATGGACGTGTACGCGATCGAATCATCCCTGCGGCGCGCGCAGAAATCCGCTTCGGCGCATGGCCAGGCCGCCGCCTTGATGGCGGACGCAACGCGCGCCTTCGCCTATGATGCGATGGACCGCATCGAGAAGGAAGCGCGCACCGCCCTCGTTGCGACTGTCGAAGGCGACATGTTGACCACGCAACTGGCCGCGCTCAGGCGCTTCGCGAAGCACGATCCGGTCGACACGATCGCGATTCGCCGGCGCGTGGCGGAGGCCGTGTTGTCCCAGGATCGGTATCCGTTCGAAGGACGCTGACCGCCCGGCACGAAACAAAATCGAATCGCCAGTTGGCGCAGGCATGAATTGGCGCCGCGGAGTGTCATCGTAAAGCTGTTTCAAAACCGTATACCCTTCCATATTGCGGAAACGGATTTCCATTTCTCTAATCTTAGAGTCGGCCAATACCGTTGGATTTCAATCAGTTAGCCACAGATTCCTTTGGTCTCTGCGTTGCATCTAAGTTAGATGGAGCGACTGAAAATTCGATGAAGCCTGTTCCAACCCGGCTGAGAGAAGTTGCCCGCACTCTGGCGGGAAAAGTGAAAGTCCGCAAGGGTGTGCTGTTGATTCTGGCGGTATTTTTCATCCTTCAGCTCTATTTCGTGCGGGAACTGCTCGCAGCGGAACTGATTTTCGGCGTCGGGTTCGCGGTGGTCCTTCTGCTCGGGGGTGTCTTCTACGTTGTCGGTAGTGTTGGCGAACGCGGCCTCGAATTGACGGAGGCAGGCGCCCGCGTGATTGCGAGTTCGGCGCGGCGTGGTTACGGCACACTCGAGGAAATCGGTAAAAAGCCGTTCCGCCATTCACATTCAGAGTCTGCCCGGTAATCGCCCTCGCCCGATCGGAGACAAGGAGAAGAGCGGCCGCCGCAATCTCTTGTGTGGTCGGTCTTCCTTGCAGGATCAAGTCGAGCACGTGCGCAGACCTTTCCCCGAGCCGCTTTTCGATCTCCTGCCACATCTGCGTGTCTCCCCGGGCCCTGGGCGTCCCCGGGGTTCCGGTGCCATTCTTGCTGAGTATCGCGTTGATTCCCGGGCGCCAATTGTCCGGTGGCCGTTCGCGGAGACGGTGCCGAACCGAAATCGCTTGACACGATGCGCGCTCGGGAATACCCTGCGGCGCAAATGTTACTGTTTGTGTAACATTCGAGCGGAGGGCGGCGGTGGCCTTGAAACAAAAAGGCCGGGTTACGAGGCGGTCGGTTTCTGATCGCGAGTTCGAAATACTACTGCGCCGCGCGTCAGAAAGCCTTAGTGCGCGCCGGTCTCGCCTGCTGAGGAAGAATCGAGCGACTCGAAGGGCTCCCGCTTCGGCCGCCTGAGTCATTTAGGGAAGATCGCCTTCTATTTTGCGACCCGCCTTCGTTGTGAATGATGGTATGCGCGCGTCCGGCAGGAGTGGCTCCGGGGCCTGGACTCGAACCAGGATAACCAGCTCCAAAGGCTGGCGTGCTACCAATTGCACTACCCCGGAGTAGCGCCAGAAAGTGTAGCAGACATCCTCCGATTTGTTCCTTCCGCACCGCACCGTTTGTTCTCTTGTTTGCTGCTCTGTCCCTAATTTGCTAGGCTTCTGAATACCTTCACAACGGAGAGGTGTCCGAGCGGTTTAAGGAGCACGCTTGGAAAGCGTGTGTTGGGGAAACTCAACCGTGGGTTCGAATCCCACCCTCTCCGCCACCCAGTCCAGTCCTTTCTCTATCTCCGCGTGTTTGGGCCGAAGGGGCAGCTTTTGCGCCCATATCGCAGCTGTTTGCTGACGTGCAAGCTTTCTCCCCGTCTGGGGAACCACTTGGGCGCCAAATCAATGCACTTTTCTCCGCCAGGCTAGTCAGCAGTTGAGTTTCGGCGACCGGCGAGCCCCGATTCGTCTGGCTGTGTTCTCTGGGCCATAGGCCGGTAGATGCGAGGACCCTTGAGCCATGATGTGTTTACGCAAAACGTAGAACCTTCTAACCCACTCCTTAGGAATCGTTAAGGGCTTTGTTATACCGTCCGTGCGACACTGTCACTGAAACACAAAGTCCATCCGGAAAGCAAAAAGATGTCGCCTTCGATACAGGTCTCGCACCCACAATCGGCTAGGAGAAGCGCGACGATGAATACCGCAAAGATTCTCTTAGTAGACGATGACCCGCCGGTTCGCCGTGCTTTGTGCACTACCCTGACGAGCGCGGGATACGTTGTTATGGAAGCGGGGACTGGGGAGGAGGCTCTGGAGAAAGTTCAAGCGGAAGGCGCTGTAGATATAGTCTTGTTGGATCTCAAAATGCCGGGCATTGGCGGGCTAGAGACATGCCGCAGGATCCGGAAAATCGTTGGTATCCCGATTCTGGTAATCAGCATCCTTCGTGATCCAGAAGACAAAGTGCAAGCATCCAACGCCGGCGCAGACGACTATCTCGTGAAACCCTTTGGTATCCAAGAGCTTCTATCGCGCATACGCGCGCTGCGACGAAGAACGGGTGGCAAGGAATCGATTCCCCCGTTCGAGGCCTGAGCCTTGAGGAACCTTGTATCGGCAGCGTACGCGCCTAACTCCCAAAGTCGGTTAACTGGACATATTCCGTACCAATGCTCTACTAATTCGTGCGGTTCATCTCCTCCGCAAGAAATCGTCGCCGGCCGATGGTGACCGACGGGGGTTCTGTATTGACGCAGCCGGCGTACGCCGACTAATGTACGATTGAGATCAGTCACTCATGAGAAGGTTGATACAACTCTTCGCGATCCTCTTCTGCATAGCGCCTTCCGTTCCCTCAGCGCTTGCTGGGAGCACCGAGCACCCGCGTCTGCCCGCGAAAATCCTGCAGGCAAATTCGGTTTACGTCGACTGCGTCTGCCCCAGGGGATTGGCCGTGGCGCAGGAAACCGCCGCGAAGCAACTCCAAGCTTGGGGACGCTTTCAGATCACGGAAAACCACCGGCAAGCCGATCTAATCTTTCTCTTCTCCGGGAACCCGTACCTCGGCGACTACCTCACTCGCGATGGTCCCGATAAGAGATACGTCTCGATTGAATTTACGATTATGACCGTCATCGATCCGAACACGGGTGAAAGTCTGTGGACCGATTCCAGGCGCTGGGGTAGCTTGCGCGTCAGCGGCGCCACTAAGGACTTGATCAACGAGCTTCGCCAGCAAATGGAAGACCAGATAACAAAGTGGACCCTGAACGACATTCTCATGTGCAGCGTGGCTCCCGTCTACGCGGGTTTTGGACGTCTTACGCCGGAAGAGGCGCTCGCGAAATCCGGCTCCGGACCCGGAATGGTCTCCGGCACAGCCGATCGCCTCATGTTGACCTCGCCCGACGCCCCGGGCTTTTGTAAGCGTGCCCAGTTCGTATTCAGCCCCGAGCGCCGAATCGTCGGCTTCGAAGTGTTCGCCTCCCGGGCAGATGCTCTGGATGTCAATGAGGTCCTACAGCGTGCGGAGCAGTTCGATTTTAGCGGTGGCAAACATGCCGGTGGCGATCAGGTCTACTTCATCGCTCAGAGCAAAGACAAGAAAGTATTGATCCAGTATGAAGTCGATAACCACAGATTGGTGCTATCGCGGGTCTCGTATTTTTACTAACAAACGAGACATTACTCTCCAGATGTTAGAGCACCATCCGAACGTCAGCGTAGGCCACATTCGGTGCGATGGGGGAATTCCATCGCTACAGCTCCATTCGCCGCTTACCAGCTTCTCGTGTACCCGACACTTGTGGTCGTATACCAGGGGGCCGTCACGATCTTATTGAACGTCTCTTGAATCCAAATGGAATTGTGTTCGTTGAAGTGAACCACTGCGCCTAGAGACTCACCGTTGTAAAAGTGATTCTGAACGTGGACATTTCCCGTGAAGCTGCTGATGCCCACTTGGACCCATGTGTAACCGCTAACCACCTTCGTCTTCGGCAGCCCAAAGTTCTTCATTACCCCAAAACTCTCGGTGTGAGAGCCGAAGTCGGAATGCCAAAAGCCGGAGCCGGCGTCCTCGTACGTATATGCAAACGTAAGTTCGTCTCCTATTGGGTCTTTCCTCAAAAAGCCGAAAGTGTGACCGATGCCAATGTTGTAGTTCGCCTTGGGAAGGAGTCCGGGGCGGACAAAATCAGACCCGAGCATAATGAACAGGTCAGTGCTTGTCCCCGCGTCCTGGGTAGTGCCCGCAGTTGAAGTCTGCGCCTGGTCCTGCGCGCTGCAGACCGCAGCCAAAAAGAACATAAGACTCACCGTAAGGACGACTTTTGCAACTTTCGTTGAAGAAGCAAAAACAGGCATTCGCGTCCTTCCCTCCGAAGAGTAATATTGAATTCGCCTCCTCAACAGGTTGAGGAGGTTATTTCCTAGTGCGAATGCTGGGTTCCTTTTCGTTGGGACTTTCGAAGCGATATCCTACCCAGGGCTCCGTCAAGATGTAGCGAGGCTTGCGCGGATCGGGTTCGATTTTCTTGCGCAACTGGTTGACGAGGACGCGCAGGGATTCCATCTCTTCTCCGTAATCCGGGCCCCACACCGTTTGGAGCAGCAAACGGTGTGTCAGAGTCTTCCCTTCGTTTGTCACAAGTTGCCGCAACAACGCGAACTCTTTCGGAGTCAGACGCACCGTGCGTCTCCTGGCCGCAACGGTGCGTCTCTCAAAATCGATCTGCAAGTCGGGCGAAACAAAGGCGGCGATATCCTCCGATCCGGCGCGGCGCAGAGTGGCTCGTATGCGTGCCGTGAGTTCTTCGGCCCCGAAGGGCTTAACGATGTAGTCGTCCGCTCCGGCGTCGAACGCCTGCACCTTGTCGCGCTCACTATTTCGCACGGTTAGCATAATGATCGGGACATCACTGCCACGCCTGATCTCCGCACAGGTTTCGAATCCCGACATGCCTGGAAGGTTCACGTCCAGTAGGACTAGCTCGACGCGCTCCTTGCGGATCAAATCGAGTGCTTCTTCACCCGTGCGTGCGTCCGTGACAACGAAGCCTTGTGATATTAAGATTGTGCGCAAAGCGCGGCGGATCTGCGGATTGTCATCAACGATCAGGACCGGTTCGCCATTCATGATTGCACCAGGCACCATCGCGTGGCAGCCAGGGGGCTTGGCAAGCTGCGCTCATCTCCTTCGTTTTCGTCCCGGACTTATGGATCAACTGCCCCGGCCATGGACAAGTGGCTCAAGCTTTCATTTTCGCTTGGCAGACTTCTGCACCACGGGCTCAAACCGGTAGCCGAACTGATGCTCGGTGTGGATGTAGCGAATACGGCCGGGGTCTTTTTCGATCTTTCTGCGCAACTGGTTGATTGTGACCCTAAGACGCTGTATGTCCCTGGAATGTTCAGGGCCCCATAAAGATAGGAGCAACGTGTGGTGTGAAACCGGCTTCCCTTCGTTCAGCACGAGATATCGTAAGAGCTCAAATTCAGTCGGTGTGAGATGCACTTGATCTGAATCGCCGACGACTCGACGGCGTTCAAAATCAATCTTCAAGCCGGAAGCTTCAAACGGAGGCATGGATTCCGAACCCGCCGTTCTTCGTCGCAGCGCGTGTATGCGCGATAGAAGCTCCTGGATACCGAAGGGTTTCACGAGATAGTCGTCTGCACCGGCGTCGAATGCTTGCACTTTATCTTCTTGAGTACGAAGGACGCTGATCACCAGAATCGGAACATCAAAGATTTTTCGAATTCTGCGGCATGCCTCCAGCCCGCCGATGCCAGGCATCTTGAGATCCAACAACACCATATCGACTGTGCCTTCCGCTTGTACTTCTTCCAGAGCCTCCTCGCCCGTCCGCGCTTCCACGACGACGTATCCGGCGCTGGTTAGAGTAGTCCGCAATGCGCGGCGAACCTGTGGATCGTCGTCAACCAAGAGAATCTTAGCGGTGTTCATCGTCGCGACCTCCCGGTACGGCGACGGCATGTGCGACACCTCGGTAGAATATGACATCTGCCTATAACAACCTCGACTTCATCTCTTCGGAAACTCAAAGGACAACATCCAGGGTATGAGAATCACACGCGAGGGATAAGAAAGCCGTTAGTGGTTCCTAAGGATTCCGTAAACTTCCCCGCCTTAAGAGAATCTACGTTTTTTCTAAGCGAATGAAGGGCGCACTTCGATTCGCACAATCACTTTATTGAGTTTGACCGTGCGAGCGACGCGCTCTATTTTGTAGCACACATTTTTCCCGTGACTCTGAAGATGAACGGCCAGAAGGGAGACCGGCTTGTGGAAGTAATGATTGACGCGCGACCAGTGAGGGGCCCGCAACGAACCTGCTGCAGGGGTTGTTGCGTTAGGACCGGCGATTGCGAGGGAGAGGCACTGGCCCCCGCGAAGTCAGGTTTACGAAATCCTTACGGCGTGCTGATGTGTTTCATAAACGGGAGGATGTGGAATAGGGGGCGACGTAAAGAAAACATCAGCGCTACATCGGCTGTGTTTTGCACAACATTGATTTGATCGGTTCCAAGAGTGAAATTGCGCGGCCTTAGCGAATATTGGGTCGCGACAAAAGGGAGCGCCTCAATGAAGAGTGTTTTACAGAAGGCCGTCGTCGTTCTTGTCCCGACGCTGAGCCTCGCTTTGCCAATGATGTGTAGCGCCCAGGAAGCTAGCAGTCGTGCCGCGGTGCCCGTGTCTCTCGTTCCTGCGTACAACCAACCAATCGTGGGCAGCGAGCTTCGCGGGACCACGCAGAATGCGAAAGGTCTGCCGCTATCCGGAGTGCAGGTTGTGATTCACGGCGTGGACGATAATTCCGATCGCACACTCGTGAGCGGCAACTCTGGGACTTTTGTCGTGGAGGACCTGAAACCCGGCCGTTACCAAGTGACGGCGAGCAAGGCCGGCTTCACTCGTTCGCTGACGAGCACCGTCGACGTCGCGGCGCAACAGAGCCTTCAAGTGAATCTGACGTTGTCGGAGAACTCGTCGGCGCAGCCCGCATCCTCAGACACAACGGCCCACCCCGCCGCGCCTTCGTCAACTCAGGCGCGGGCCAGCGATGCAGAGGCAGGACAATTGATCGCCTCTAACGCGACACCCGCTCCGGCAACCGCGGCGACTGGAGCGCCCGAAACCGCGGCCACCGATACACCGGCGGCGAGCTCGTCTGAGACGGAAGTGCCAGCCGCAATCACGAAGGAGTTGGAGTCCATGGAAGCTCGCATCGAGGAACTCGAGGCAACTCTGAAGGCCCGCGATGCAGCAGCCGGAGCGGTAGCGCAGCCAACCGCGGCTCCGATCGGTACGCCCGCAACGCCAAATGCGGTCGAATCGAATTCTTCTTCATCGAGCGCCTCGCCCGCCCAGGCCCCGGCCGAAAAACCAAAACCAGCGGATCCCTTTTCGAAGGATGACTGGACTTGGCTGAACGGTAACTCGCGCAACCACGATGAGCCGCTCGCTATGAAATACTTTACGCCGGAAATCAGATGGGACAGCAATTACATCGAAGATTACAACCAGCCGAAAGACCACACGATGGGCGGAGCGACTGAAAGCTTCCGGAACGGCGAGTTTCAGTTGGAGCAGGTGAGCTTCGGCGGCGACTTGCGCGTGGATAACGTTCGCGGCCGGATCTTGACCATGGGCGGATTATTCGCAACCACGACGCCACGCAATGACGGCAGCTTCGGAGTCGGCCAATGGGATCTCCGCGGCGCCTACAAATACTTCTCGGAAGCGTGGGGCGGGTATCACTTCAACGTGAACCATGGGCTCAACATCGATGCGGGAATCTTCGTGTCGTACATTGGTCTCTTCAGCTACTACAACTTCGACAACTGGACGTACCAACCCTCGTTTGTTTCCTCCAACACGCCATGGTTCTTCAATGGATTGCGGATACAGTGGTTCCCCAAGGAGAATCTGAAGATTGAGCCCTGGATCATCAACGGGTGGCAATCCTATGCCAAATACAACGGCCACCTAGGATTGGGAGGACAGATTCTGTGGCGTCCGCATCCTTGGCTCTCGTTCGTCTTTAACAATTACGGCATGGGCACGGATACGCTGGGTGTGCCCGGACGCTCGCGCATACATACCGACGACAGCATGGAAGTCAGGTACTACCATCACCCGGAGAAGCTCTTGGACAGTATAGCGTTTTCCGTAACGGGCGACCTGGGATGCGAATATGGCGGTTCGGCGCCGGGCACGATCGTCAGCTGCCACAATGATAGTCACGGCCATCCAAAGCAGATGTTTGCGGGCTGGATGCTCTACAACCGCTTCCAGTTCCACAAAGACCTGTTTGGTATAACGCTCGGCGGGGGCGTGTTGGACAACCCGGGCCGCTATCTCACGTTGCTCCCGCCCATCGCTGGAGCAGACGCCGTCTCCGGATCGCCGTACTTCCAGGCGTTCCCCGGAAGCATTTACAAGGCCTGGGACAGCACCGTTACTTTCGACTGGATGCCGTCTCAGTTCACTACCTTCCGGTTTGAGACAGGTTACCGCTACGCGAATGTGCCGTACTGGACAGGTCGAGAGGGAATTACGCCACCTGGCTTCAACGCCAGTTTCCCCATTAACCCTGCGGACTTCGTCTGCGCCAACGGCACCAGCTCCGGGATAGCGGCGGGGGGTGCAACAAACCCCAATGGCAGCATCCTGTCGGATCCGAATATAGGGGCAGCGGAAGCGGCCTGCGGTACCCCCGGTAGCCTTAGCGGTGTCTGGCAGCCGGATATGCGCAAGAGCCAGTGGGAAAACACCATCGCCATCATGGTTAAGTTCTAACGGATGACATGGGAAGCGTACACACGGACAACGCCGGAGTCAGCTTCGACTCCGGCGTTGTCCGGAAGTCTTTCAATTCCCTTCGCTCGACGAATGATTTTACGAAGGCCTTACGCGTTGCTTACTCATTCCGTAGATGCGCCCGTATTCAATAGGCTAGGGCAATGAGACAAGACAGTTTTCCTCGTGATCCTCTGGCACTCTTGCGCAAAGCAATCCCGATGCTTTTCGTCCTGGGCATCGCTCTTCTATTATTTGCGCGGAGCGCGCAAACCGGCAGCGATCGAGGCTCGGCAACGGCACTCTCGAGCAAGATTTCCGCCTCGCCAATGGCGCCTGCTCTGGGGTTTGCGATGGCGGACTTTACGGGCGACAGTCACCCGGACCTCGCAACCGCAGAATTGGACCGATTTGATTCACCGAGCGCGCACTATTCGATCGAAATTCGGTTAAGCGAGGGCGGGCGCCAGTCTTTGAGATTGACTGCTCCGTTCGGCGGTCTGCTCTTAACACCCAAGGACGTAACCGGCGACGGGAATTTGGACTTAATCGTCCGCTCTGCCCCGTCGCACGTCCCGGTGGCTATCTTCTTGAACGACGGGCGCGGTCATTTTTCTCCAGCGGCACCGGCAGCTTTTGCGCAAGCCTTGAGGGAAGTGCCTTACGAGTTGGCGTTCACGGCGGATCAAACCTACTTCAGCGCAACGCTCATCTCTCCGGGATCCTATACGATCGCGTGTCGAAACCTGTCTGTCCGCAATCCACAGTTGCAAGACGGCGTGCTCTTGCCCACGAATTTCGGTGTTCCATCCCATTTGTTTCTACCTTTTGGTTCGAACCGAGCCCCACCGGCCGTCGCATAGCGTTAATTCATACCTCAGCGAGTAGTTACGGACGATGTTAGTGACGCCGGACTCTGAGGGTGTATCCGAGTCGTATGCAAAAAGCAGTAGATACGTTTTTAGCGGGAGGTAAAGATGCGCAGCACTGATCTCCAACGGCTATGGCCTCTTCTAGCCCTAGCCGTGGTCGCAGCCCCGTTCATGTCCGGTTGTGGCTCGAAGGACAACGTGGCGGCAGAAGCGCCGCCGCCAGCCCACGTGATTCCCGGAGTGGACGTCTCCGACTTCGCGGTGGAGCATCCGGAGCAGTATCCGTTCGCGACGGCAACCCAATACCAGGCCCCATCGCAACTTGTCGTGAACGGTTCCGTGTTTCCGGACATCTCGCGGACCGTTCCGGTGATTTCGCTCGCCTCCGGCCGCGTGGTCGACATTCGCGCGCGCCTCGGCGACACGGTGAAGAAGGGCCAGCTCTTGCTGCGCATTCGCAGCGACGACATTGCGGGAGGCTTCGACGCCTACCGCAAGGCCATCGCCGATGAACTTCTCGCGCGCAAGCAACTGGATCGAACGAAGCTGCTGTACGAACACGGGGCCATGGCGCAGCAAGACGTGGAGGTCGCGCAAGACAATGAAGACGACGCCAAGACCACCCTCGATACCGCGACCGAGCATCTTCGCCTGCTAGGCAGTGACCCCGATCAGCCGGCGGGAATCGTCGATATTGTTGCTCCCGTCTCGGGCGTGATCACCGATCAGGAAGTTACGAACGCGGCGAGCGTGCAGGCCTACTCTGCGCCGAACCCGTTCACGATTTCGGACCTGACCACCATATGGATTGTTTGCGACGTTTACGAAAACGACATTCCCAGCGTGCATATGGGGGAACCCGCCGAGGTTCGCTTGACCGCATATCCAAACCAGGTCTTCAAGGGCAGGATCAGCAACATCGGATCGATTCTCGATCCGAATATTCGCGCGGCCAAGGTTCGCATTGAAATAGCCAACCCGGGGACGATGCGGCCCGGCATGTTCGCCACGGCCACTTTCTACAGCACCCAGAAGCAGACGTTCACGGCGGTTCCGGCCTCCGCGATCGTGCATCTGCACGACCGCGATTGGGTCTTCATCCCTAGGCAGGGCAAGTTCCACCGGATAGAGGTCGTCAGCGGCGAACAGTTGCCGAACCAGATGCAAGAGATTCTATCCGGGCTGCAGCCGGGCCAGCAAGTCGTGACAAACGCCATTAATCTCCAAAATGCGATCGACAATGAGTGACGCTGTACCCCAGGACTCGAGGAAGAAACGATGATTCGCACGCTCGTAGATTTTGCACTCAGCAATCGGTTTGTGGTGCTTGCGATTGCGGTTCTGTTGCTCGGCTGGGGTGCGTTTTCCTTTCACAGCCTACCCGTCGAGGCGTATCCGGACATCGCCGATAATTACGTACAAATTATCAGTCAGTGGCCAGGCCGATCCGCCGAGGAAATGGAACAGCAGGTATCGGTTCCGATCGAAATTCAGATGAATGGGATTCCGCATTTGACGACCCTGCGGTCGGAATCGATTTTTGGCCTTTCCCTGATTACGTGTATCTTCGACGACCAATCGGTCAACGACTGGAACCGCCAGAAGGTCCTCGAAAGGCTCACGCTCGTTACGGTGCCACAGGGTGTCCAGCCTCAAATCGGCACGGACTGGAGCACCACCGGCCAGATCTACTGGTATACGCTGCGGAGCACAAATCCGCAGTATGACCTGATGAATTTAAGGAGCATCGAAGACTGGACTCTCGAAAAGGAATTCAAATCCGTTCCGAACGTGGTCGACGTAAGCGATTTCGGCGGCACCGCACGTGAGTATCAGGTGCGCGTGGACCCGAACAAGCTCGTGTCTTACGGGTTGAGCATCGGCCAGGTTGAGCAGCAGCTTTCCATCAACAACGTGAATGCCGGCGGCAGCTTCGTTGAGGCGGGTCTGCAGCAGCTGAACGTCCGGGCGCTCGGACTCTACCGCAACGTGCAGGATATCGAGCAGACGGTGCTGACGACCCAAAATGGGATCCCGCTTCGGATAAAGGACATCGCGACCGTGGACTGGGGCCCCAGAATTCGACTGGGGCACATGGCTCGAGCCACCCATCGCGCCGATGGGGTGATTGTCGACGAAGATGACGTGATCCAGGGCAGCGTGCTGATGCGCAAGGGGGCGGAAGAAGGCCCAACTCTCGAAGGGATCCACAAGAAAGTGCAAGAGCTCAACGATCACATCCTACCCGAGGGTGTGAAGATCATCCCGATGCTGGATCGGGCCGATCTCCTTCGTTATACCCTGCATACCGTAATGGACAATCTTGGCGAGGGCATGATTCTGGTTACGATCATCCTGCTCTTTTTCCTTGGCAATGTTCGTGCCGCCTGCATCGTCGCGTTGACGATTCCGTTTTCGCTGTTGTTCGCCTCGATCTGGCTGGATTTGAGCCACATTCCTGCAAACCTACTTTCTCTCGGAGCGCTCGATTTCGGAATGGTCGTGGACGGAGCCGTCGTGATGGTGGAGAACATCGCCCGGCACTTGAGCCACAATCAAAACGGTTCTGGCCCCCCCAAAACACCTGCGGCGATGATCCGGGAAGCTTGTCACGAGGTCCAACGCCCCGTGTTCTACGCCATCGCCATTATTATTACCGCCTACATGCCAATCTTCACGCTGCAACGCGTGGAAGGTCGTTTGTTCAAGCCCATGGCTTGGACAGTCGCGTTCGCTCTACTCGGCGCCATGACTTTCTCGATCTTGATTGCACCGGTTCTGGCCAGCTTCCTGTTTCGCGGTGGAGTGAAAGAGTGGCGCAATCCGGTCATGGCTTTTCTCACCGAACGCTATCGGAAAGGCTTGCGCTGGGCTGTCGAGCACCGCGTGATTACGGTGGGCGTCGGAGTAATTTCCTTGGTAGTCGCGTTGTTTCTGACTTTTAGCGGAGTCATCGGCTCGGAGTTCCTCCCGCATCTGGATGAAGGCGCGATCTGGGCGCGCGGTGAGATGGCCAACAGCATCGGAGAGACGGAAGGCACACGCTTCACCACGCAATCCCGTTACATCTTCGCCTCGTTTCCCGAGGTCACCACGGTCGTTTCTCAATCCGGAGCGCCCGACGACGGCACCGACACGGGAGGATTCGGCAACACGGAGTATTTCGTTGACCTGAAGCCCAAGGAGCAGTGGCGGCCGGTCTTTCATCGAAATAAGGATGAGCTCATCGCGGCGATGAATCGCGAGCTTCAAAAATACCCGGGCGCCTTCTGGAATTTCTCCCAGCCCATTGAGGACAACGTCGATGAGACGGTTAGCGGCACGAAAGGCGGACTAGCGGCCAAGCTTTACGGACCGGACTTGCAGGTTCTCGAGGAAAAGGGCGAAGAGATCAAGAATGTCATGGCCCAGATTCAGGGGATCAAAGACCTGGGGCTCCAACGCGACACTGGCCAGCCGAATCTCGATCTCACCGTAGACCGCCAAGGCGCGGCGCGGTTTGGCATCAATGTGGCGGACATACAGGACGCCATCCAGACCGCCGTCGGCGGTAATCCGGTGAGCCAAGTCCTGCAGGGTGAGGAAGTCTACAACGTGGTTGTGCGCTATCAGAAACCGTTTCGCGATTCGAAGGAGGCAATTCAGAACATTCGCCTGCTCTCTCCCTCCGGCGAGCGCGTCTCGCTGGCTCAGTTGACCAAAGTTCAGGTTCGGGATGACGCGTACGACATCTACCGCGAAGCGAATTCTCGCTATGTGGCCATCCGTTTCGAAGTCCGTGATCGCGATCTGGGGACTACGGTCCGGGAAGCCATCGACAAGATCAACAAGAACGTGCAACTGCCGCGAGGGTACCGTCTCCAATGGGCGGGCGAATACGAGAGCGAGAAACGCGCTGAAGCAAGGTTGCTCTTCATCGTGCCCCTGACGATCCTTTTGATCTTCATCATTCTCTATACGATGTTTCGCTCCTTCAAATGGGCGCTGCTGATTCTCGCCAACGTGGCGATGGCTCGCATTGGAGGCTTGCTCGCTCTCCTTGTGACCGGCACATTCTTCAGCGTGTCTTCCGGTGTTGGCTTCTTGGCGCTGTTCGGCGTCTCGGTTCAGACGGGGGTCATCATGCTCGAATACATCAACCAACTCCGCGCTCGCGGCTACACGATTCCGGAAGCTGCCGTCGAAGGCGCGATCCTGAGGCTTCGTCCCATCATGATGACCATGCTCGTGGCGACTCTCGGCCTGTTGCCTGCGGCGATGTCGCACGCCATCGGGTCGGACTCCCAGCGCCCCTTCGCCATCGTAATCGTCGGTGGCCTGATCGCGGATCTGGCGCTGAGCATCTTCTTACTGCCGACGTTGTACGTGTGGATCGCCAGAGAAGGTGACAAGCTTCCGCTGCCGGAGGAATCCATTGAGAGCTAATCCTGCTGTTTTCGACTTCCGAAAAATGCGATTGGCTGCGGTCGCGTGTGCGACTCTTGCTTGTGCCCTGGCAGCCCCAAGCGTCCTACTGGCCCAAGGGCCTGTAAGGATCACGCTCGACGATGCCATTCAATTGGCCCTGAAGCACAATCACAACCTGTTGGCGGCCCAAACGATAATTCAGCAGGACGAAGCCCTGGAAACACAGGCGAACCTGCGGCCGAATCCAGCGCTCTTCAGCGATTGGGAATACCTACCGCTCGGCTCGCCCTCAGATCAAAACTCGAGGCTCTATCCACCAGGTGAGCCTCTAAGCCAATATCTGCACGACAATACGGAAGCCGACCTGGGACTTAGCTATCTGTTTGAGCGAGGCAAAAAACGCCAGCACCGCCTCCAGGCAGCGAAAGACGTCACCGCGCAGGCGCGCTCGCTCGTGGCCGATAACGAGCGCACTCTGACTTTCAACGTTGCGTCTCAGTTCTTCAATGTCCAATTGGCCGAATCGACCCTCGAACTCGCCACGAAAGATGTGGACAGCTTTCGGAAAACCGTGGAAATCAGTGAATACCAATACAAGATCGGCGGCATGAGCGAGGGTGATTTTCTTATGATAAAGCTCCAGTTGTTGCAGTATGAGAGCGACTACCAACAGGCGATACTTGCCAAGGATCAGGGCCTCGACGACCTGCGAAACATGCTCGGGTACGAATCGGTGCCCGCCGATTATGACGTTGCCGGACCGTTCGATTATCAGCCGCTGAAGGCCAGCCTCGAAGACTTACAAATGAAGGCTCTGCAGAATCGCCCGGACCTTCGGGCGGCGCAGCAGGGCGTCACCGCCGCTACGAGCCAGTGGGAATTGCAAAAGGCGGATGGCAAAGTGGACGTCACTGGTCAGGGCAACTATTCGCACGTCAACGGAATCAACGCCGCGACAGTCTACGTAAGCGTTCCACTCCCGGTCTTCAATCGCAACCAAGGCAATATCGCCCAGGCGCGTTATGCGATCACGCAAACGCAGGAGCAGGAGAAGGCGACAAACGAGCAGGTACTGACGGACGTGCACGACGCCTTCGGAGGGCTTAAGGAGAACGATGCGATCATTGTCCTGTATCGCTCGGGCTATCTCGACGCGGCGGTAAGGGACCGCGATATCGAGGAATTCGCCTACCAACATGGTGGCGCGAGCCTGCTCGATTGGCTCAACGCCGAGCGAACTTATCGGGCGACGGAGCTCGCCTATCGCCAGGCGCTTGCGTCTTATCTAACGGCGCTGGAGCAGCTCCGCGAGGCCGTCGGTACGAGGACCTTGCCGTGATCCCACTCCGACTGGTTGATGTCGGGTCTCGCCTGGCGAGAGGACCTGCGAAAGGAGCCCACCGTTGAAGAGGGATGAGGTTCGAACACGAGTTCACCAGATCGGCATCGTGCCGGCAGTTCGCGTATCGTCGGAGCATGTGGCACGCTTCGCCGCCGAGGCTGTAGCGAGTGGCGGAATTCCGATCGTAGAAATCGAGATGACCGTACCGGGTGCGATCAGCGTGATCCACTACCTTGTTGAGAACATACCCGATATGGTCGTCGGAGCGGGAAGCGTCTACGACACGGAGACGGCCCGCCGCTGCTTAGGCGCGGGCGCGAATTTCCTGACAACCGACGGGCTCGACCTGAACATCGTTGAATTCGCGAACAAAGAGGAGATAGCCGTGTGGCCCGCCGCGCTCACCCCGACCGAGGTTATCACCGCGTGGAAAGCTGGTCCCGATTTCGTGAAGGTTTTTCCCTGCGCCCCGGTAGGCGGCGACAGCTACATCAGGATTCTCAAGAAGGCGTTCTCGCATATTCCTCTGATCGCAGCCGGAGGTGTAAACCAACTGACAGCTCAGAAGTTCATAGTGGCAGGTGCCAGTGCGCTCGGCGTGGGCAGTGAGCTAATCCCAGAGGATGCTCTTCGGCTCAAGCAATCGGAACGCATTCGTGAGTTGGCATACCGGTTCGTGAGATTTGTCAATGATGGCCGTGATCACCTCGCGGCGCTGAAGAAAGCTTCCCGACCCGTCTAGTAGGTCTCTTCAGTTAAACGGGAAGGAGTCGCGATAAGTGAAAAGGGAAGAAGTTCGGAACAGGATCGAGGAAATAGGAATTGTCGCGGCGATTCGGGTAGATTCCGGGGAGAATGCCCTGTTCGCTGCCGAAGCAGTCCACCAGGGTGGTATTCCGATCGTTGAAATCGCGTTGACGGTGCCTGGAGCCACGGAGGTGATCTCTCACTTGGTACAGCAGAATTCACAGCTAATTGTGGGGGCAGGGAGCGTATTGAATGCGCAAATGGCGCAGACCTGTTTAGATGCAGGGGCGCAGTTCCTCACTAGTGACGGGCTGCATCTAGCGCTAGTCGAATTTGCTGCAAGAAAAGGAGTTGTCGTATTTCCGGGAGCCCTCACACCTACCGAGGTCATCACAGCGTGGGAATCTGGGTGCGATTTCGTTAAGGTCGTGCCCTGCGCGCACATTGGCGGAGAAAGCTACATTAGATCCGTCCATAGAATGTTTCCGCATATTCCTCTGATCGCCGCGGGCGGAGTCAATCAAGAAACCGCCTCACGATACATCTTGGCGGGCGCGGCTGCGTTGGGGATCGGCAGTGAACTCATTCCCGCAGAGGCCATCCAGCGTAGGCAAGCGGACCGGATCCGTGAGCTAACCCACAGATTCGCAGGTTTTGTCAAAAGCGCTCGTGAAGGGAAGCCTCCGCAGCGAGAAGGCACGTACATCGGGTAACGGCACGCACGTGCTTTCCGATGTGTAGGGCTCCCCGCTAATTTAGACGTTCAGGGCCTCGTTTTTAGTTAGAGCTGCAAAAGCCAAGAAGGCCTCGTGCGGGGTGCGGTTTTCGACTCCGCGGTGAGGCCGGTCGTGATTGTAC
>Ga0187860_1000048_pt1 | contig 108402 bp, 93 predicted proteins | sample June2016WEW_10_4_FD_132981 | JGI IMG/M metagenome (GOLD analysis project Ga0187860, IMG submission 132981) | Peatland microbial communities from SPRUCE experiment site at the Marcell Experimental Forest, Minnesota, USA - June2016WEW_10_40 | ecosystem: Environmental > Terrestrial > Soil >...
CGGGTTGTTCTTCGACAGCACCTTCGTGATCGCCGCCGTCAACGTCGTCTTCCCGTGGTCGATGTGCCCGATCGTCCCCACGTTTACGTGCGGCTTACTCCGCTCGAATTTCTCCTTCGCCATCTCGCGTCACCCTCGTGTCAGGACTTCGCGCCCACTGCCGCGTCCTGCTTCTTGCCCGCTGCTCAGTTCGCCGCCACGCGCACGATGGAGCGGGGGACGGGATTCGAACCCGCGACCATCTGCTTGGAAGGCAGAGACTCTACCCCTGAGTTACCCCCGCTCATTCCAGAACGACCTCGCCGCCACCGATGCCTATGGAGCCTGGGACCGGGATTGAACCGGTGACCTCGTCCTTACCAAGGACGCGCTCTACCAACTGAGCTACCCAGGCCCGAACCGGTCTCCCCGTCATATCTTTCTTGCTCGCGCCTCGAAAACGCCGCCGGGGCCGCCGCGCTTCCAAACCACCGATTGCTTTCCTACGACCACGCACTCCACGGGACGCTGGTGGACGGGGGAGGATTCGAACCTCCGTAGCCCGCAAGGAGCGGCAGATTTACAGTCTGCTGGTTTTAGCCACTCACCCACCCGTCCCGGAAAACGTCCGGAACGCCAACGCCGCGTCCGGCAAAACGACTCAGGACACAAGACTCGTGTCCCGCGAACCTGACCAGAGCTGAACCGGACTGCTGTACGGGGTACTCTGTAATGGAGAAAAGGCCCGTGTCCGAAGACACCAGCCCTATTCGATTGTGTCGCGAGGAATCCGTCTGTCTCCCTAAACCGAAAAATCCCGGCTCCCTCAAACTCAGCTGGCGGAGGGATTTGAACCCCCGACCCTCTGATTACAAATCAGATGCTCTACCAACTGAGCTACGCCAGCCCTGCGCAAACCGAGCAAAATTATCACAGAGGCAATCAAATTGCAAGCGTGTTTCCTAACGCCCAGCAAACACCTTGCCACCATTGGAGTTACTCGTCCAGATTCCACAACGCCGATGCCCTATTGGACAGCGGGTCTTGCAAACTGGCTATCGTCGAGCGAAACATTGTGGTGCATCTCGTTGATCTGGATTGTAAGCGTTGTCTCGCTCGTTTTCTGGTGAATCGTAAACGGCAGCTTGATTCCATCCACGTCCCGGAAGTCTTCAAAGTCCTCGACGGAGTCGATCGGCCCGTTCGGTCCGTGGCGGTGGCTGATGATGCGAACCGGCAGCCCGGTCACGGTGTCGAAAAATATTCTATCCGGATCGCCCTCGGCCGTTGCAGCTTCCACGACGTATGCGTCTCGATCACCGACCTTCTCGATTCCCGTCACCGTCAAGCTCGTGTAGAGCTTTTTCAAATCGAGTGGATGATAGAAGTCGGCGTCGCGGCGCGTTTCCGCAAGTTCCGCACCGGACTGCTCACGAACGCCGTTTTCCGGGTCGTCGGTCCATCCGATAGTTCCATCAAAAGCCTGGCGGAAAGATGCGCCCGCGATCGTGATGACGGACAGGATCCGGTCCGGCGCCTTTTCGTCAATCTCGATGGTACCGGACAGATTCATGGAAGCCACCTCGATCGTTCCCTTGGACACGCGCGACGTCAGCTTCTGCCACGCGGCACGCCCGCCCGTGGCTTCGAAATAACGATTGAGAATCTGGTCGGTGGTCGGCGTTACCGCCGACGGCGAGGGCGAATGCTGCACCGACCGGCCGGGCACAGCGAAACCAAACGCCAGCCAGATGCCCACGGCGGCGAGAAATCGCACCGATCGTAGAGCGCGCCTGCCCTCGATGGGATCGCCCGGCCGAAAAGTTGGTTTACGGTTCACCAGGTCTCCCGGCTTCGAATGATTCCTTCTCGATTTCGTTCGCAATCGGGCGACGAGGCATTAAACTTATCGCCATGCCGCCGTCGGCCACAAAGCGCGCGCTGATCGCAATCGTTTTGTTCCTCTGTCTCGCCGGTGTGGTCGCCGGATTTTACATTTACCGGCTGCACCGCGCCCTTCCTCCAGCGAGCGCAGGGATCACGCCAGACATTGTAAGCGAACTCCCGCCGGATGCGCCGGGCGTTGCTTATATAGATGTGGCGGCGCTCCGCAAGATGCAAGGTTCAATGTTCGCGGGGATATTGGGCCTCGCGGGCCCCGGTCCGGCCGAGGACCGCGAATACCAAGATTTCGTTCGCGCAACCGGCTTTGACTACACGCGCGACCTCGACCGCGTCGCGGTCGCATTCTGGCCGGCGAGCTACCTGGCGCCGTCCCGCAAAGCCGACGCGAACCGGACCGTGGCGATCGCCGACGGACGTTTCGACCAGCAGAAAATCGAGGCGTATTCCCTACGCACTGGCAGAGTTTCAACCCATGGAACGCAATCGGTCTACGAAGTTCCGGGAAGCCCACCCGTAGCATTCGAGTTTCTCTCGCCCACGCGCATACTTCTTACAAGCGGAAAGGACGCTGCGAGCCTGCTCAATCCATCGAATCCAACCGCCCGCGACCCGGCGATGCAGGCGCGGATCATTCGCGTGGCCGCCGCGCCGATCTTCGCCGTCGCTCGCACGGACAATCTGCCCGCAAGCGTTTATCAAACGTTCCGGAATTCCCCGCAGCTCGGACAGATTGCTCGCAGCATCCAGAGTCTCACGCTGGCCGGTCAGCCGGCAGGCGAAATCGTCCCGATCATGCTGGAGGGCGAATGCGATTCAACCACGGACGCCCTCGAAATCTCCACGCTCCTCGACGGTTTTCGTATACTGGGCTCCATGGCGCTCATGGATCCCAAGACGCGGCGCCAGATGACCAAGGAACAAGCTGCATTTCTCACGGCGGTCTTGCGAGAGGTCAAAGTCACGCATGAACGCCGCTGGGTGCGGCTCACGCTCAACGTGACACCCGCCATGCTCGCGCCACCCACTCATGCCTCGAACCACTGATTTAGGGCGCGACTAGGGCAGGGTAAAGGCAATGACGGAATCGCCGGGCGCATCGTTGAAATAGCCGTCGACTGCGACAATCCCGGGACCGCCAAACGCCTCCACCACGACATACTGCTTGCCGTTGCGTCCCTTGTACGTCACCGGGATCGTATGCGCGCTGGCGTCCATCTTCTCGGTCCACAACTCCTTGCCCGTGCGGGCGTCGAAGGCCCGGAAGCGGCCATCGTTTGTCGCGCCAATAAAAATCAATCCGCCGCCGGTAACGATCATCGCGCCGGTGTTGGGCGCACCGGTGTGCGGAAAGCCCTTCTCCGCTAGAGCGTCGACGGTTCCGAAAGGAACTCGCCAGACAACGTCGCCGGTCTTGGCGTTGACAGCAAAAATCTCAGCCCACGGCGGCTGGATACACGGCCAGCCGTTCTTCGGGTCCCAGAATCGAGAGCCATACCGCGAAGGACCACCCGGAAAAACCTTGTCGTACGGTCCGCCGAAGGAGTTTGGTTTATCCGCCTTGACGATTCGGCCGGTCTGTCCGACGTTGAATACCGTCGTACCGAAAACGTAGCTGAGCTTGGGATCGAAGGCGACGCCTCCCCAGTTTCCGGAACCTTCCCGCCCGGGGAAAATGACCGCCATCTTGCTCGGGTCGATGCTGTACGGCATGAACGGCCCGATGTTGTAGAGATTGTTCTTCTCCCAAAAATCCTTGCAGTACGCGGCGTGTTCGGGAGTCAGATTGTAGAGATCGTCCTTCGTGATGCTCATGGGAGCGAGCGGCGGAGGCTTCAACGGGTAGGGCTGCGTGGGCGAAGTTTCCTCTCCCGGAACGTCCGTCTGCGGAACCGGACGCTCCTCCATTCCGAAGACCGGCTTGCCGTTCGTCCGATCAAACATGAATAGCAAGCCCTGCTTGCTGAATTCGGCGACGGCCGGAATCGTCTTTCCGTCGCGCTTGACGTCGAAGAGCGTCGGCGCGCCGGACACGTCCCAGTCCCAGAGATCGTGATGCACGAGTTGTTGATACCAGACGAGCTTGCCGGTGCTGGCGTCGAGCGCGACGACGCTATCGCTGTAGAGAGTGTTCCCCAGCCGCCCACCGCCATAGAAGTCCGGGCCTCCCGTCGGAGCGATAGGCACGTACACGAGGCCGCGCTCCGGATCGAGCGTCATGAAGCTCCAGACGTCGGTGCCGCCATGAACGTCCCAACTGTCGCCTTTCCAGGTTTCGTGTCCAGGCTCGCCGGGCTGCGCCTTTGTGTTGAAAGTCCAGACCAGATTGCCCGTATGGGCATCCCAGGCCCGCACCATCTGAACTCCGTTTTCGCCGGTGATGATCAGGTCGTGATAGACGACCGGAGCCGCCGACGGAGCCACGCCGGGCACAAAGCCGTCCCGGCCGAAGCCATGTGCGAGCTTTCCAGTCTTTGCGTCCAGGCCTAACATTTGCCGGCCGGAAACGCCCAGAAACAACCGGGGACCTGTCTGCTTGTCGCCCGGCCAGTACGCCAGACCGCGGCGCTGCGTTCCCTTCGTCTCGTATTTCCACATCTGCCGGCCCGTCTCGGGGTCGAGGGCGTAAACATTCTTGCCCGCGTCGAAATACATCACGCCGTCGATCACAAGCGGCGCGCCTTCGGAATTGATATCGCCGTTGCCGTCGCCCGTGTGAAACGTCCACGCGCGGCGGAGCTTCGTCACATTGTGCGTGTTGATCTGCGAGAGAGGAGAGTACCGCGTCGATTGGGGATCGGAGCCGGGATAGCGCCAATCGGTCTGCGCTCGAAGCGCTGTGGGCAGCAACACAAGCGCAAGGATCGCGAGACAGATGTCCCCGGCTGGAACGCTGCTGGACTGCTTCGTTGAACACCCTGGCCGCATTGGCAAACGACCGCGCGGCCGGCTAATGGGAAGGCCCGAGCAACGGCGTCACGTCATGCTCCATGTCCGCGAGGGACAGCGCCTTCTGGTAGAAATGCGCTTCTTTCCCGTCGCGATCGTAGATCGTGGTCATGGGCAGGCCTTCGCCCATGGACGCCCAGCGCGGGTCGATGGCCTTGTAAAAGTCGTCATCAGTCGAGGACGCAATGTACACGGCGAAGGGAGGTTTTTGCTCCTGCAGGTACTTGAGCATCTCCGCTTTCTCGGAAGCATCGGAAGCGTCGTTCATCGACACCTCGACCACCTGAAGGCCTGCGTCCTTGTACTTGGTCTGGAGCTTCATGATGTCCGGGAATTCAGTGTGGCATGGCACGCAATACGTCGCAAAAAAGTTGAGAAAGACGACCTTCCCCTTATTGGCCGCAATCAGGGCCTTCACATCCTTCGGCTCCACGGATTTCAGCTCCGGCGTGGACGCGGATTGCGCGCGAACGCCGGGCACGGCGAAAGCCGCCACGCAGAGCGCCGCAAGGACGAAACTGGCGAGCCTACAAGTCAGGGCGCGGGATTTCATTGGCCGCCGCTCTTCGTCGTCGCCGCTGCCGCAAGCATCTTCGTGGACGCATCCGTAACCTGCTGGAAGTTGTCGCCGGTCGTGTTCACGAAGTTCGCCACGACCTGCCGGTTGACGTTCACGAGAATCGTGTTATTCACCTCCGGGTTCAGCTTGTAGATCCGCATGCCCGGATCCTGCAGCCCCCTCTGAAAGTACACAAGAGGGATCGTGATCCCTTTCTCCTGCGCCAGCTTTTCCAGCCAGTCCTTCGTCTCCGACCCTGCGATCATCACAACGAAGCCCTTCAGATCCTTCTGCGACTGGACGAGGCTGTTTAACTTGACGATCAGATCAGCCGCCTGGTCGCTTGGTTTCTGAAAGAACCCGATCACGGTCGGCGCCGCCCCGTACTCGCACACGTAGCAGGTGTCCTGCCCCTTGTACTTTCCGGTCACATCGATCACGCGGAGCGACGGCGTGACTGCGCCAACTTGGCGGCCCGAGGTAATCGGGCCACTCGGTGCTGGAGTGGTGCTGGCGTTGGATGCCGGCGCGGTTGCCGCGCTCGACGCGGGAGTGCTCTCGGCGCTCGGCGTGGACGTCTCACCCTGGGCAGCGGCCGCTTCCGCCATCTTTACGGCATTGGCCGCATCGGTGCCTTCAACGGGATACTTCAGCGCAACCCACTTGTACCAACCGCCCTCGAGGATCTTCGTGTTCAGGTAGCCGAATTCCGACAGCTTCTTGTACATGTCGATCGAATCCTCGTCGTGGTTGCATGGGCAGTAGAGGACCAGCATCTTGTTGCGAGGAAGGCTAATCGGGGGCTTCACTTGCGGCACCCAAGGATAGTTGATGGCGCCGGGGATGTGGCCGTCGGCAAAGGCCTCTTCCGGCTGGGTATCAACGAGAACGAAGCTCGTGTCCTTATCCTGCATCATCTTCAGCACGTCCGCCGGCTTGATGAACTGAGGCGGGGGAGCTTCCATGCCGGGCATTCCCATGTCATCCTGAGCGCGCAGCGACGGAACGCAGAAAACCATGCTGAAGACGAAACAGCCAACCATCAACCATTTACTGAAGTTCATGACGACCCTCCCACGTACCTTGCCGGTAGAACTTACCTAACTGTTAGATTCGCCGCCCGGAAAAATGGTTACAGCCTTCGAAGAAGGCCCGTGTCGCCCGGCGCTTGCGGCCGAATAGTAGAGCTGAAAGAAGGAACCTGCGCCGCGCCGAAGCATCGTATCGACCTGTTCCCGGAAAACCATCAACGGCCTCGCATCGCTTCGCGGCACCAGAAAGGCGGCCCAGCCTTCGGCAGAATCTCCCGAGTGCAGCGTGGCGTCCAGCAGTGGCTTCGGCTGCTCGGCAAGAACGGGAGGCTCATACTCTTTTCCGTCCGCGGACATCGCCGTAAACTGGCCTTCAGCCAGCGTGTAGGCCGTGCTCCCGGGAGCGCTCCTCGCGGAATAATCAAACCGGATACGGGCAAGGACGTATTCAAAGCCCGCCTTCGGCGGCTGATTCAAAGCGCTCGCCTGCTTGATCGCCTCCCAGGCCTTTTCTCCGCGCACGACTTCGATCACGGTGACCTTGGCGTCGTAAAGCTCGACTTGCGACGAGTATTCATTCCCGAACTCGATTAACGTTGCAACCGGCACGCCAATTGGATGCGACTGGCTGGCGGTTATCGACGCCTGGCCAGCCAGCAGTGGGGCGCAAAGAACCATCTCAAACGTCAGGCAGGCTACGCCCCCCCCCCACAGAATGCTTCGGCGGCCTTGCTGCACGTCCGTTTCTCGATCCGGCGTTCGCGCCATGAACAAGTTCCGTTTGTTGAACCGCTTCCAAACCCTCTTGTTTCAGTTAACTGCGGATGTTACTTGCCGTTTCAGGGGGTGTCAAGTTACCCGGTCTCGCGCGCTGCCAAAAGCCCATGACGAGCGCCCCCCATCCCCACCGATTACGACGTACGCGAATAGGAGCGGTTTCGAGAATCCAGGAGACCTTCTGTGCGGTGCCGCTGTGGCGTTTTTACTTCGATGAATGCGAGGGCAGAGCAAAGCCATAAATGACGCCGTCCACCGGGAACACGACGTACTGCCGACCGTCCAGCTCGTACGTCATCGGCCCGGTGCCGAGCGATCCGCCCGGATACATGTGCCACAACGTTTTTCCCGTGGCGGCATCCAGCGCGACCAGGTTCGCTGAGCTATCCGCGGTAAATAGCAGGTGACCGGCGGTCGTGAGGATGCCGGATTGCCCCCCGCGACCCTCCGTGTCCGCCGTCCACCGAACCTTGCCGGTCTGATAATCGATGGCTTTGAGCATCGACTTCGAAGAGAGGAAAAAGTCGCGGCCCGCCCAGCCTTCCGCCGTTTTGCCCGGCATCGTCAAATAAAAGACGCCCATCGACTCGCGCGAATTTACGTAGAAAAGACCCGTGTCCGGATCAAAGCTGGGCGCCTGCCAGTTCGTCCCCACTCCCCCGGTGACTAGGACGCCGTCGAGCTGCGGCTCCTTGTCCGGCCTTGGAATCGGCTCCCCATTCTTGTCGAAACCCGAAAGCCAGTTCGCCGGAACAAAGGCCTCGGAGAGAAGTGCCTTGCCGTTCGTTCGGTCGAGCACGAAGAACAAGCCGTTCTTTCCGGCCTGCGCCAGCATCTTGCGTGGCTTCCCCTTGAAGGTGCCGTCGAACAGAACTGGCGTCATCACCATGTCCCAGTCGTGCGTGTCGTGCGGCGACGACTGAAAATGCCAGATGAGTTTGCCCGTGTCCGGATTGAGCGCCACGATCGTGCAGGTGTACAGGTTCGCCCCAACACGCGTATCGCCGTTCTCGACAGGATGCGGATTCCCCGTTCCCCAATAAAGGAGATTGAGTTCGGGGTCGTACGTGCCGGTCAGCCAAGTCATGCCGCCGCCGCGAGTGACCACGTCCGTATCGTGCGGCCACGTCTTCCAAGCCGGATCGCTCGGCTTAGGCATGGCGTCCCAGCGCCACTGGATATTGCCCGTCATCGGATCAACCGATACGAGAAAACCCGGCAGGTCGGCCGTATCACCCGAAGTTCCCACGATAATGTGGTCCCGAACGACCAGAGGAGCCACGCCGCCGAAAGCCTTGAGCGCCGGATCATCGATCTGGATGTCCCAGAGCAGTTTTCCTCCGCGCGCGTCCAGACACAAAAGATGGTCGTCGGGCGTCGTCATGTACAGACGATCTTTCCACATCGCGGCACCCTTGTTGCCTCCTCCCGGCATCGCTCCCGGGCGCTGAAAATGCCAGACCTGCCTGCCCGTACGCGCGTCAACCGCCCATGCCTGGTTGCCGCTCGAAACGTACAAAATGCCGTCGACCTCAATCGGCATCGACTGGAGGGACTGCGAATGCGCCTGGAATGCCCACGCGAGCGTCAGGGAACCGACGTTATCCCTGTTGATCTGCGTCAATGGGCTAAACCGCCGCCCCGTGTAATCGCCGTTGAAAGTCGGCCAGGCGTCCGTCGGAGGTTTCAGAATTTCCCCGGAATCAAGTCCCTGCGAGGGCAAACACGCCGCGAACAAAAGCCCAAACCACAGTAGAGCGATGGCCTTCTTCACTTCAGCGTCTCCAGATACGTGAACATATTGTGTAGGTCCGCGTCGGTGTACTTGTTCAGCAGCTCCGCGTGTGCCGCGAGCGGATCGTGCACCTCGACCTTGACCGCACTCCGCGGCCAGGAGTGATACCAGCCGTCTTTACCCTGGATCGCCACGTTGAAGCCGTCGTTCAGCAGAAGTGTTCCCTCGAATTTCTGGCCCGACGGCAGCGTCACGATGGCTGTCGAGGGGACGCCCGAGGGATAGAGAAAATGCGTCTCCAGATCGGGCGGGTTGTATTTCTTCGCTATGCCCGCCAGATCGCCCGTTGGCGAATGGCACTGGGAACATCCGCCCGCGCCGTAGAAGAAAGCCTTTCCTGCGTCAGCGCTGCCCGTCGCCAGCCTCTCGGCGGGAATATCGTTTGGATAGGCGCCCGGCACACGTGTGTGCAGGTCAAATAGCGCGAGCTGTGAGTCGATGAAAGCCACGAGATCGGAAACCTGCGCCGCGCTGAATGGAAAGGAAGGCATGCCGCGGTCCGGGCGGCCATTCGTGACAGCCGGAGCGATCAGATCGCCGCCTTTGTCGTGGCGGACAAGCGTGGATCGGATGAGGTCGGGTCCGCGACCGCCCGTTAAATCGTCCGCATGACAGGCGGCGCAGTTCTGCTTGAACATCTGGTGGCCGCGCTCGACCGCCGCGGCCTGCGCCGCCGGGTCCGGGTTCCTGTTGGCGGGGTTGGGTGGCTGTGGCTGACCTTGCTGGGCTTTCACGGAAAAAATAATCGCCAAGGCAGCGAGTGCAATCAGCGCAAGCTTTTTCACTTGGATCCCCCCCCGCATCAACGCACGCGTTTCGTGCAGCATACCGATGCAACTGCGCGCATCGATCTGCGCAGGCCTCGTCCTATCGACCCGCTTTCGTTAAAGTCGCTCCCGTAATCTTCTTCGTCTGATGCGCCCAGTTCGGTCCCGGATAGCTGAAGAGCAGATCGTACCCGGGCGATCCACCCGCCACGAAAATGTGGAAATCATCCGGACTCTGGACGATCGGCACGCGTCCGCCGGGCTTCAGGTTGTCCTCGAAAATCTGCGCGTGCTCGGGACGAATACGTCCATCCGCAATCGCTTCCCTTGTGAGCTTCACGGTCGCGGGAGGCAGCTTCTCGAAAGGTATCCGCGAATGTTCGTACAGATATTCTTGCAGGCTCTTCCGAGTGTAGCCGTGATCGTGCAGATCCACGGCGCAATCCGGAATCAGCACGAGGACGAACGTCTGCGAATGGAACCAACCGAAGCCTCCGCCCCCGCTGATCCGCGCGACGACTTGATCGATGACTCCCTGCCCCGTCCACGGCGCAACAGCGCCGCCTCCGAGAACAAGCGGATTCCCCGATGTCGCCACCGTTACGGCGCTGTCTTCCGGCTTGTAGCCGAGACTCACCTGATACGGTTCCCACGGGCTCTTCTCTTCATCTTCTGCAAACGTGAAGAAGGTGTATGACTCGAGCCGCCCCGTGAGCGCCATATCGTTCACTTGCGGCCATGTCTGCCCGATGTTGAGTAGAGACAGCCGCAGCGCACGGCCCACGGTGCTATTGGCGCGGAATCCGTGGCCCAGCATCCCGATGCCCGAATTGAAACCGAGTTCCTTGCCGATCGGGCCGCTCACGGCGACGACCGGAGTGAACGATCCCGTGGAAGCCTGAACGTGGGTAAGATCGTAGTTCTTGTCCAGGAAGCCGTCCATGGCCGCCAGAATGACGGGGAAGTATTCAGGCTTTGCTCCGGCCATCACCGAATTGACGGCGATTTTTTCGACCGTAGCCGTTCCCTGCTTCGGAGCGGCCTGCCCGAGAACTTCCTGCGGCGAGCGAGTCGTCGCGGCAAGCATCGCCTTCACGAGACTTGGCGTCGGCGGAACGATCGGCAAGCCATCAGCCCAGTGATTATCGAGGAACAGGTCGTTCACCTTCTGGTAGGCGTCCTGATAATCCTTGCCTCTGACTTTGATGTTGGCGCTTTCCAACTGTTTTTGCGTTTGAGATGGCTTGGCTTCGTCGGCGGTCAGCGGGCGGGTAAGGTCATCCACCATTGCCGAAAAAGCGGCAGCCGCGATGGGCTGCAGCTCTTCCTGGCTCGCGCGAGACCGGTAATACGTGTCCGCGGGAAGCGCGATCATGCGAATCCCCGGCATGCCGCGGTCTTTGGCCGCGGATTTCGCATCGTCAAGAAACTCGGTTGTTGTGAAGTAAACGCCCGGCATTCCCGCCTTTTCAATCTCGATCGTGTCGTGGGAACCCCACCACGTACAGCTCCCTCAATCACCGACGCCGAAGATGAAGAGATCTCCTTGCTGCTTCACCGTCGGGTACCACTTGGGCATGTCGGTGATCGTCTGCGCCGCCGGCTTCGGATACATCACGATCGTGGCCGTCGGATATTTCTCCTTCAACATTTGCGCGACCACATCAAGAAAGTTGTTGGCGCCGAACTTGCCGTTGTCCACCAGCACGATCTTCTTGCCGGCCAAATCCGGCACGCGCGGATTGATTCCAATCGTGGGTGGAGGAGGAATCTCGCCCCGCGGATTCATCACTTCCAGCGTCACCTGCGCCGCTGCCGATCCGGCCACGCACAGGCTTCCGATCAAAAGCGCAGTTGCCAGCAGCCAATTCCCTCTTGTCTTCATGACCCTGCCTCCTCCGCAATCCAAGCCAATCCGTTCTCGACACGCACGATAGTCACCCCCGCCGCGAATGTCAATTCCGCTCGCGCCGCCTGCCCTCGCCCGTGCATCATTCGCCGCCCAAGGCACGGTTTACCTTGGACGACTTTTCCATACATAAATAACCACATGCGTGGCTTTTCAATTTCAGGTAGAATAAATATTAGTATCCTCGTACTGTGCTCGGATCGCTATCCTTTCGCTTCTCTACCCCTTCCGCAACCGACCGATCGTGTCACTTGTCGTCTGGCCATCCCGATGTCGCTCCGTACGGCAGCGTAACCATCACCGCCACGACGTCGTGAAGCTTGCCGTCCTTGACCTTGAAAAGTTCCGCCACCTCTTCGCTGAACGGCCGCGTCGCCGCCGCGGATTCATCCACCTTGCCCACTCCGGGCACATTGACCGACTTGATCGTCCCCGGCGTATTGAACATGAACACGCCAAGCACCAATCCCTTCTGCTCGTCCACGGTGGTGTACCGCCGGGGCCGGATCGGCGTGATGTACTCGAAGAGATGCGTATCCAACTGCTTCTCGCAGTCCAGCTGCCCGAGCTTCGAGCCCGCGAAATTCGACGGGCACGTCTGCGTGCCGTTTTCGATGCGCGTCACGTCCTTGTCGAAATGCGCGATGGCGCCGCCGCTCTTCTCGATGGCTTCGAAATACAGGTCCGCCGCCTCCACCAATTGCTGCCGCGTCGGACGGTCGGACGGATCGAGGTCCTCGAGCATCGCCGGTTTCGGATCCGTCAGATTTTCCGGGCGCGTAAACCCGCCGCGCGTTTCCTGCCGCGTCAGAATCACTTCCATCTCGCTGATCTTCTTGTCCACAACCTTCACGCGCGCCACCAGAATCCCGCCCATGCCGCCTTCATCCGTCGTGCCGACGAAACTCACCTGCCCCGCCGTCGGATCGTCAATGAAAAGCTGATAGCTTCCGAAGCCATCGAGCGTGCCCCACAGCCCGTCGCCCACTTTAAGTTCTTGCCCGTTCTCCGTATAGCGCGCGTTCGGCGCCAGCGGCAACCGCGAAGGATCGTGCTCGAGCAGCGCGACGCGGAACTTGTTCATGAAGCCGTTCAGGCACTTCCGGTCGCAGTCTCCGCTACCCGCCACCGGAGGCTTCGGCGGCGTGACCGCCCACGACGCTCGAGCCGTCGCGCTTCCCGGCCCCCATCCGGGCTTCAATCCATACTGCGCCTGCGTCGGCACGCCCTGAATGAACCGGATCTTGCCCTTCTCGATCTTGAACACGACGCCGATTTCCCACGTGAATGGATGCCGCAGCGATTCCGGGAACACGCTGCCGTCGTTCAGCGTCAGCGATTTCACCGTTCCGTTGTGGTCGAAGAAGACGAACGCGAAAACCAGTCCTCGCTCTTGATCGACCGCCATGAATCGCCGGTCGCGAATCCGCGTGACAAACTTGAAGAAGCCCGTCTTGAACTGCGCCTCGCAACCCATGCTGAAAATCGGATAGCTGTAGGGTCGCGGCGCGTCGAGCGCTGGATTATTGGTCGTCTGCGTGCCGCCCTCGATCCGGTTGCAATCAGGCGTGAACGGATACACGCCCTTGCCATCGCCCCTCTCGAGGCCGGAGAAATATATGTTCGAGATCTTGATCAATTCCTCGCGCGACTCGCGCTCCGCCGGGGGAACCGTCTGAGTGAGCACTGGATCGGGCGTGCCGATTTTGTCCAGAGCCGTCGCGCCCGGGATATCGCGGTTCACGATCGTTTCGATTTCCGTGATTTTCTGGTCGTGCACTTTCAACCGAAGAACCAAGATGGCGGGCCTGTCCCATTCTTTCACGACGCCGATGAATCCGACCTGACCGGCCGCCGGATCGTCGGTGTAGAGCCGGAACGTTCCGAGGCCGTTCGCCGTTCCCCACAATCCCTCGCCAAGCTTCAGCACCGTGCCGTTCTCCGTGAACCGCACCGTGCTCGCCACCGGCAGCCGCGATGCATCGCGCGCGGCCAGCGCCGTAAGATACTGATCGACGAACCCATCGAGACACGCGCGGTCGCACCCGCTCGCGGCGGCGTTTTGCGGAGCGGCCTTCGCCGCAGCAGCTCGGCTCGGCCCACTCGCGAAAACGCCAACGGCCAAAATCATCATCGCGCTACCGCACAGAAATCGCAGGAATCCACGTCGCATTGCTCCGCCTCCTCGAATGTTCGATCAAGTTTTGCGCACGACAAGAAATCGGGTCGCCTGAAGCTCTTGAGACGCGGTGGCCCTCCGTCGGGTACCTTCCGCGGATCGCGTTTACGGCAAGCCGAATACGAAATATGTGGTGCCGGCCGTCACGAACACGTACTGCTTCCCGTCCACCGCGTACGACACAGGATTCGACCGCAGCGAAGAACCCAGATAGATGTCCCAGAGTGGCTTGCCGGTTTCGGCGTCGAGCGCGAAGAAATTGCCTTCATCCGTCCCGGAAAACACCAACCCGCCCGCAGTCGCAAGCGTGCCCACCCACGATGGTGAGTGCAGTCGGAATTCCCACTTCATTTTTCCCGTCGTCGCATCGAGAGCGCGAATCGCGCCGTAGGCATCATCCCCGCTCAGCGCGCGCTCGCCTCCCCCGCCCAGTGGAAACTTCCCCGGCTCCCATTTGGGCGCGCTCTTCACGTAGTACGAGCCCATTTCGCGCGCGTCCACGTAGAAGAGTTTGGTCAGCGGGCTATACGAATTGCTGGTCCAATTGATCGCGCCGGTGATGCTGGGAAACACGAGCGTTCCCTCGGGGCTGGGCTCCGTGTTGGGCAGCACGATCGGTTGCCCTTTCGCATCGAGTCCCTTCGCCCACGTCTGCTTGGCGTAGGGAACACCGGTTATGAATTCGCCCGTCTCGCGGTCAAGCACGTAATAAAAAGCATTCCGATTCGCGAAGCCCAGCAGCTTTCGCGGCTTGCCTTTGATCGTCGCGTCAAACAGAATCGGCGGCTCTGATGCATCCCAATCGTGCGTTTCGTGCGGTGAGAACTGGAAGTACCATTTGACTTTCCCGGTATCAGGATCGATTGCGAGCAGAGCGCACGTATAGAGGTTGCTTCCGGGCCGTGCATCTCCGTTCCAGTCCGGAGCGGGATTGCCGGTGCCCCAATACACGAGATTGAGTTTGGGATCGTAGGCTCCGGCGTTCCACGTCGTGCCGCCGCCCGGTAGAGCATCCCCCCACGTCTCCGAACCCGGTTCGCCCTGCAGCGGAACGGTCCAAATGCGCCAGAGCCTTTTGCCCGTCTTGGCGTCGTAGCAATCCAAGAGCCCGCGAACGGCCGCCTCGCTCCCGCCGGTCCCGATCATGATCTTCCCGTTGAACGCGAGAGGCGGACCCGTGATCGCGTATCCCATCTTGTTGTCCGCCACGACCGTGTTCCAGATCACGGCGCCGGTTTTCGCGTCGAGCGCCACCAGGTGCGCGTCGATCGTCGCGACGTACACCCGATCGTCCATCACCGCGACGCCGCGATTCGTTTGAAAGAGCCCGATGGCAACCACGTTGTGCAAAATCGGCGACCACGTCCAAAGCTTGGCGCCGGTGTGAGCATCGAGGGCCGTCACCGTGCTCGGCGGTTCCGTGACGTACATGATGCCGTCCACCACGACCGGCGACGTTTCCACGTTTCCGGCCGGCCGGCTGGGCTGGTATGCCCAGGCCAGCTTCAGCCCGGCGACGTTTTGCGGTGTAAGTTGCTTGAGACCCGAGAAGCGCTGGTCATAGTAGTTGCCGCCGTACGTCAGCCAGTTCGCCGGTTCGCTATCCGCGTTCACGATGCGCTCGTAAGGCACCTGTGCGAGCGACGGAATCGCGAACCCCAGCGTCGCAATTCCCAGAACACTTGCCGCGACCGTCATTCTGAGCGAAGCGTCCCGATGCCTTGTCCTTTCCCGGAAATCGGCTTTATCGATTTCCGGGTCGGGACGCGCAGTCGAAGAATCTCTCTTCAAAGCCACTGGAAAAAGGAATGTCAATAGACTCATGACTCTCATGGGGTGGGCGTGCCTTTCAAGCTGGCGAGGTATGCGACCAGATCGTCCAGTTGGGTCGCCGACAATGTATCTTTGAAGCTCGGCATCACGCTCTTTCCGGGCAGTTTCTCGAGCTTCTGCAACTCAAGTTTCCGGAACGAGTGAAACCGGCCCGTGGCGTCCTTGAGTTCGATCGTGAATGAATCCTCGTATACGCGCGTCCCCTCGACGGTATGGCCTTCTTTCGTGGTTACGCGCACGAACAGAAACTGCGTGAACCGCCCCCGCTCCATCGCGGCGGCTTCCTGCGGCAAATTCGTGCCGGGAGTCAGCAGCGTCGTGCGCAGATAAGTGGGTCCGCGCATCGATCCCACGCGAGTCAACTCCGGCCCCACCCCCCCGCCCTGTCCGCTGATGATGTGGCAGGCCGCGCACCCGCTCGCGTCGTAGAGCGACTTCCCTTTTGCCGGGTCGCCTTTCGCGATCTCTGTGTCCACCGTGCGGCCCAGCGTGCGCAGATAGCCCACGATCTGCCCGGTCTCATCGATGTTGAGCGACCCGTAACCATTCATCCCGGTTCCCGGAATCCCTCCCCGGATGATCGCGCCAACCTCCGCGTCGCCCAGCCTTTCCGGAGCGCCCAGGAGACTCGGACCGTCGCCCCCGCCTCCGTCGAGCCCGTGGCATTTCGAGCAGGTCGCTTCGTAGAGGACTTTGCCGGCGGCGATATCTGTGGGTGAGGTCTTGGCGACGACGGGCGTGGGATCGCGGGGGATTTGCGCCTCGAGCGTGATCCGGCCAAGGCACGGCAATGCCAGTATCAGTGCAGCCACGCACAGTGGCCGGATCGCGCTCATGTCCACTCCCCCCGTAATGCACCCAATCGCTGCGGATTATCACACCGAAATTCCAGGTGTCAAGGCTTGCCGTGAAATGGTCGTGGGCTACTTTGAATTCCTGAAGCCGGTCGGCTGGCAGATTACGGAACGGCGGGAAACTCGCGCGCTCGCGATGGCTGGCCCGGATAATTCGCGCTCCCCGCGAAGTAAGCGTTCATAGCGTACTGCGCGAGCATTCGCTGCGTGTTGAAAAACGACCCATTTAGCGCCATGCACAAGCGCATGACCTCCGTGTACGAATTCCTTCGGCCGTAGAACATGGGCAGAATCTCGTGTTCCAGCTTGTCATACAAGGAACCAGTCTCCTCCGAAGGCGTGTCCGGGATTTCCTCGTGCCCAATGTCCCATCCGGTCGCGCCCTCCACGTGGCCTTCGATCCACCAGCCGTCCGGCACGCTGAAGCTGGGAACGCCGTTCAGCGCGGCCTTCATGCCGCTGGTCCCCGAAGCCTCGTAGGGCCGATGCGGCGTGTTGAGCCAGAGATCGACGCCGCTTGTCAAAAGCTGGGCCCATCGCATCTCGTAGTTCTCGACGTAAGCGATCCGAATCACGTCCTTCAGCGCGTCCATCATTGCAAAGACGTGCTGGATCATCTGCTTCGCGGGCCCGTCGTTCGGATGAGCCTTGCCGCCGTAAACGACTTGAAGCGGACCTACCCTTCGAGCGATCCACTTCAGGCGTTCCACATCCGAAAATAGGAAATCGGCCCTCTTGTACGTGGCTGCTCGGCGCGCGAAACCGATTGTGAGAACGGATGGGTCGAGTGCAACACCCGTCTTTCCCTTGACCGCGTCCGCCAGCGTTCGCTTTGCCTGTTCGTGGGCCGTGCGAATCTCCTCAAGAGGAATCCCGATCGCGTACCGAAGGTAAAGGTTGTCGCGGCGCCACTCCGGAATGTGCCGGTCGTAGAGCTGCTGAAACGGCGGCGATGCCCACGTGATCGCGTGAACGCCGTTCGTGATCGCATGCACGGGATAGTTTGGAAACATGCTTTGCGACACCTCACCGTGACGCATCGCCACTCCATTGACGTAGTGCGAGCCGCGCAAAGCCACGTACGTCATGTTCAGGGCGTCCCCGCTGAAGCAGCCTATTTTTTCGAGTTCCTTCACGCGCTCCTCGCCGAGCACGCCGCGAACCAGCTCCTTTGGGAACTGGTCGTGGCCCGCCGGAACGGGCGTGTGCGTCGTGAAAACGCATTTTTTTCGGAGAAAGGCCATGTCTTCTTCGGTCGCTTCTGCGACCGGTCGCCCCTGCAAGTGGCGGCTGAGGATTGCCAGCGTGAGGAGAGCCGAATGGCCTTCGTTCATGTGATACGTCTGAATGTGGTGGTGGCCAAGCTCGTACAGCATCTCCACGCCGCCGATCCCGAGGATCGTCTCCTGGCACAACCGGTAGTGCTCGTCCCCTCCGTAGAGGTGGTCGGTCAGCGTCTGATCGAAGGGAGTATTCTCGGGCAGCTTCGTGTCCAGCAAGTACACGGGAACCACGTATCCGCCGAGGCCCTTGACCGTGTATTCCCACGCTCGGACCTGAACGTCGCGCCCTTCAATTCGAACGCTCACCCGCCGCGCCTGCTCCTTCAGGATCGCTTCCGGATTCCAGGTGGACGGGCTCTCGGTCTGATTGCCGTGCGAATCGAGCTGCTGCTCGAAATAGCCCTGGCGGTAAAGCAAGGTCACCCCGACTAGAGGCAGGCCTGCGTCCGCGGCCTCCCGGAGAACGTCGCCGGCCAGTATGCCGAGCCCGCCGGAATAAGTGGGGATCGCCGCGTCCAGGGCCACTTCCATCGAGAAATACGCGACGAACCGCGCATGGCCGTTTGGGCTCATCTCGATTGGCTGAGCGATGAGCCGCCGGACATACGGCGCGCAAAGGCGGCAAAATTCGTTCTAGTTCGAACGATTTTATTCCTTATAACTGGAAACAATTTGGGCCCTCTAAACGCCCTCTTTTCGTCTCCAAAGGTACAATATTGGCCATGAATGCGCGGTAAAAGCAATCACTCGCGCTTGTGACCCGCGTCACGCCGCGTTTCCGCCTGATCGGTCGATAATCGGATACGGTTCGGAGGAGCGGGAGGCACATCAAGGCGCCGTGAAAACTGCACCGACATCGGGCGCGCCCGCATCCCCTTCGTTGAGCGCACCCGCTCCCGTTCCGTGGACCAAACCCGAGCGTCGCGCCCACTCCAAGCTGCGACCCGACGCGTTGCTTACCGGCGTCGCCATCGGAGGAATTTCCTGCCATCTCCTCCTCCGGTTCATCTTTAATCTGCCCGAGGCGGCATCTCGTATCCCGCTCTACGTTGTGCTGGCCGTTGGCGGCTTGCCGCTGATCGTTGCCTTGGCGCGCAAGTTGATCGCGCGCGAGTTTGGGGCGGATCTGCTTGCGGGAATCTCCATCCTCGTTGCGGTGGTCCAGAGCGAATACCTGGTCGGCTCGATCATTGTATTGATGCTCTCCGGGGGGACTGCGCTCGAGAGGTACTCATCGCGCCGGGCGTCGTTTGTTCTGGACGCCCTGGCAAAACGCATGCCGCAGAGAGCGCACGGAATCGCGGGCGGACGAGTTGAAGACATCAGCCTCGAGGACATTGCCGTCGGCGATTTGCTGGTGGTCTACCCTCACGAAATCTGCCCCACGGATGGAGTAGTCGTCGAGGGCCACGGCCGAATGAACGAGGCATTCCTGACCGGGGAGCCATTCGAGATGTCCAAAGCGCCCGGATCGAGGGTGATTTCGGGCGCTTTGAACGGCGAGACCGCTCTGACGATCAAAGCCGAGAAACTGCCGGTGGATTCCCGCTACGCACGCATCATGCGGGTGATGGAGGAAACCCAACAGCGCCGGCCGCGGCTCCGCCGTCTGGGAGATCAACTCGGCGCCTGGTATACGCCCCTGGCGGTTGGGATCGCGCTCCTGGCATGGGCCGTCACGGGCCAATCGCACCGTTTTCTTGCCGTCCTGGTCATCGCGACTCCGTGTCCACTGCTGCTCGCGATCCCCGTCGCCGTAATCGGAGCGGTTTCCTTGTCGGCACGACGTGGCATCATCCTGAAAAACCCGGCGGTCCTCGAACAGATCGGGACCTGCCGCACCTTCATATTCGATAAGACCGGCACTCTGACATACGGACGTCCCTCGCTTACAGGCATCGAATGCGCACCCGGCTTTTCCGAAGCGGAAGTTTTGCGGGCGGCGGCAAGCGTGGAACGCTATTCCAAACATCCCCTGGCTCAAGCGATTCTCAGTGCCGCTGAGGCAGCGGGAGTCCAAGTGGATCCTGTGTCGGAGGTCCACGAGCCTCCCGGACAGGGTTTGCGCGGAGTCGCAGGCGGCAGGACGGTCTTGTTAGAGGGGCGCGGGCGTCTTGGTTCGGACGTTCCCGAACTCCCGCCCGCCCGCGATGGCCTCGAGTGTCTCGCCTTTATCGACGGAAAATTTGCGGCGGTGTTCCGTTTTCGCGATGCTCCCCGGCCGGGCGCTCGCCCTTTTCTGGAGCACCTCGGTCCACGCCACGGAGTCACGCGATTGCTGCTCGTCTCCGGGGACCGGCCGCAGGAGGTCGGCTACCTGGCGTCCGAGGTTGGCATTGAAGAAGTACACGCCGCCAAGACACCTGAGGAAAAAGTGGAGATTGTTAAGGCAGAGACGCAGCAGACCAGGACGGTGTTCGTGGGCGATGGAATCAACGACGCCCCCGCAATGCAGGCGGCCACGGTAGGCGTGTCGCTCGGCCAGACAAGCGATATCGTCACAGAAGCAGCCGACGCCGTCATCCTGGACAGTTCCCTCTCAAAAGTAGACGAGCTGATTCACATCGGGAGCCGGATGCGGCGAATCGCCCTGGAAAGCGCCGTGGGCGGCATGGCGCTAAGTTTACTTGGGATGATGATGGCTGCCTGTGGCTGGCTGCTTCCCATCGAGGGAGCGATCGCGCAGGAGGTTATCGATCTCGTGGCAGTACTCAACGCGGTGCGCGTCAGTATTCCCACAAAACATCTCACGGACTATTAGACGAAAGCCTGCGCCCGCTTTAGTGCGCTGCTTCAGAGACAACTGGTTCAGACACGACTTTGATTTCAGGTTCTGAAGTAACTTTGGCAGTGATCGACCGGGCAACCAAGCAGGAGCGCTCCGCCTTTTCCAGCAACCGGTTCGCGCGCTCGCGATCCTGTTCCCGGCCGATTTTCAACATGGGCCGCAGCTTGACTTCGACGAACTTCCAGCCGCTCGCATCCTTTTCGAGCACGCCTTCGGCTTCGACTTCCAGACCGACGAAACTGAACTTCGACAGGTCGGCCATGCCTGAGAAAGTGCTGACGAAGCACGTCACCAGCGCCGCCACAAACAAATGCTCCGGCGTCCAGACGCCAGTCTCCCCAAGGAACTCGGGGGGCGCGCTGAAGGTGATCGGACGCGGCACCGAGTCCAAGGCGATGACCCCGGAGCGGGGCCTGGTACTCTTCGCTCTAACCTGGTAACTGTGAGTTGTATCCATAAAACAAACTTCCACCGAGAAACGCCGCGAACGCGTGCAGCTTTACGCCGCGGCGGCCTGGGCCCTGAGACCTGATTCGTTGCGAATCACGACGGTCGAGCCCTTGGTCACGATCAGCATCTTGTTCTTGAAGTCGGTCAACGTGCGCGTGACGGTCTCGCGCGAAATACCGACGACTTGAGAAATTTCCTCATGGGTCAAGCCCAAATGAAAGCGCTTGCCCTGATTCGTCTCCTGAGCATTTGCGGAAGATTCGAGGAGAAACTGAGCCACCTTCTCGCTGGCAGACCGCGACAGCCCGAGGTAACGAATTTCCTGGCAGGCTTGCCGGTAACCATTGGCGAGTTGCTGCATGGCGGCAATAGCCGTTTGCGGATGCTCCTTCAGCAACCTCAGAAAATCTTCGCGCCGCATGAAGTTCACCTGGCACGGCTGGAGAGCCTCCGCCGTCAATTCGTACGGCTCGCCAGAAAGCGCCGCCAGCAACCCAAGCATTTCACCCGGCTCGCAGATTCGCACGATAAGAGTCTTGCCGTCGGAAGAGTTCATGGTCAACTTTACGCGGCCCTTGCAGAGCATGTACACGCCGCGCGGAACCTGTCCTTCTACGAATAGGACCGCCTCAGCCGGATACGAGCTCGCAAACTGCGCGCCGCTGAAAGCCTGCAGCGCGGGGCCGGGCAGATGGCAAAAGAAATCATCTTCCTTTCGCATCGAACAGGTTTTGCAGTCGTCCGCCAATTCCATGCCATAAGGTGCTCGCATCTCGTTTTCTCCTTTTCACTCTTTGAAATCTGAATTACCACCGAGCTCCAACCGACCCTGTTCCAGCATCTGGCGCATGAACCCCGAAGGTTTCACGAGTCCGACTCCGCGTTGCTGCATTTCGAGAAGCAATGACCGCCCGCGTGCGTCAGCAGAAGCCACGCCATCCAAGTCCACAACGATTCGCGCTCGTCCGTCGCGAGCCGCTGCATCCGCCCAGGATTTCCTGAGCACCTCCACCCAAGGCCCCTCGACCCTGCCCTCGAGTTTGAGTGCAACTGAGTTCCCGTCGGTCGCTGTTGTGATCTTCAGCACGTTTGCCTTGTTCACCCATCACAAGTGCATGAACTAGACCAAACGACTGCGAAGAGAAAAACTCTGTGTTATCCGAATTAGAATAAGACAGATAGGCTAAGGATTAGGCGAAGCGGCGGCGGTCCGAAGCGGGCGACGTCAGACGAAATGTCATCACGCGACGAAATATCGCCAATTCGTCTCGTCACTGACATGGCTGGCAGTAGTTGGTTAGGGAGGCAGAACCCAGACGGCTTTCAGCGAATAACTTCGACCGAACAACGAGCGTGCATCGCGACAGCCTCGGAGACGCTGCCCATCACGAGACGATCCATTCCATGCCAGCCGTGGGAGCCGAGGACAATGATGTTCGCGCCCCACGCGGCTGCCTCGTCCAAGATGACCGCTTTCGGATCGCCCGAGAGCGGTTCGGCGGCGTCAATCTGAAGAGTGCCAGCGCCGCGCAGGAGGACCCGGGCCTGCGCGATTGCTTCAGCAGCTTTCGCCCGGTTCTCTTTCTCGACGATTTCAGCCGCTTGAATTGCCGGGCCGGGATCAAAAAATGCCGACGTCGCGTCCAGAAGCGGGACTAACGGACGGACGGCGCTTATTATCTTGACGCACGTTCCCGGGGGCCAAGGGCGCCGGCCGATCGAGCGGGCGGCCGCGACGGAAGGCTCGGAGCCGTCCGTGGCGAGCAGGATCTTCAATCCCTTTCCGGCACCCACGCTGCCCGGCCGTACAATTTCAACCGAACAGGGGGCGTTCCGAACGACGGCCTGGGCGACACTGCCGAGCAAGAAGCGCGCGAATTCCGTGCTCCCGTGCGACCCGACCAGGACGAAGTCAGCCTTCCAGTTTTTCGCGTACTCCGGAATCGCCATCCGTGGATAGGCTGCGAGAACGTTTGTTTGGGTTTTGAGTCCAGACCGTTCGAGATCGCTGGCGATCGAATTTACGAGTGATTCCGCCCCCTGCCGCACGACCTCGAGGAGTTCCATCCCCGGTTGAAATGGAGCCAAATCCACCACATGCAAAACACACGCCGTCGTATCCGGCGGCCACGGACGGGCTTTCACGGCGTCGACGACCGTCTGCGAGGCTGGCGAGAGATCAACAGCGATCAGCAATTTCATGTTTCACAATCCTAAGGCGAACTCGCCTTCTAAACTTCGGCCATCTCTTCTCGAGCCGCTCGCTCTTTCTTTTCGGGAATTTCCGTAAGTGTGGCCTCGGTCAGCAGCAGAATGCTTCCCACCGACACGGCATTTTCCAGCGCCACGCGAACGACTTTGGCCGCATCGACAATGCCGGCTTTCACGAGGTCGACGTATTCGCCGCGGGCGGCGTCGAATCCGTAGTTGCCCTGGCCGGACCGCATGCGATCTACAACCACGCCTTCATCAAAACCGGAGTTCTCGGCGATCTGCCGCGTCGGAGCTTCCAGTGCTTTTTTGAGAATCGCCAGGCCGGTCCGTTCGTCGCCGGAGCAATTCGCTTCTTCTCGAGACACGGCATCGATCAGGCGAAGAAACGCAAGCCCTCCTCCGGGAACGATGCCTTCGGCCACGGCCGCCTTGGTAGCGCTGATGGCATCCTCGAAGGCTTCTTTGCGATTCTTCAGTTCGGCTTCCGACGGCGCTCCCACGCGGATCAGCGCCACGCCACCCGCCAGCTTGGCGAGCCTTTCCTGCAGCTTCTCGCGATCGTAGTCGGAGTTGCAGGCCTCGATCTGCTTCCGAATGTCCGCGCACCGTCCTTCGATGGCTTCCTTTGAACCGGCGCCTTCGACGATCGTGGTCTTGTCGCGGTCAATGACAACTCGCTTGGCCTTGCCGAGCTGATCGAGTGTGACATTCTCCGTCTTGATCCCCAACTCTTCCGCGATCACCTGCCCGCCGGTGAGAACCGCAAGGTCCTGCAACATGTCTTTCCTGCGGTCGCCGAAGCCGGGGGCCTTTACAGCAGCAGACGAGAGCGATCCCCGAACTTTATTCACGACCAGAGTCGCCAGAGCCTCGCCGTCGACATCTTCCGCGACGACGAGGAGAGACCGCCCGGCCTTCGAGATCTCCTCGAGAAGAGGCAGGAGGTCCTGAAGATTCGTGATTCTCTTTTCGTGGATCAAAATGGCGGGATCGAGGAGAACGGCCTCCATCTTCGCGGCGTCCGTTATAAAATACGGAGAAATATACCCTCGGTCGAACTGCATCCCTTCCACCAACTCGAGCGCCGTCTCGGTCGTCTTCGCTTCTTCGACGGTGATGACGCCTTCCGCACCCACTTTCTCGACAGCGTCGGCCACCAACTCGCCGATGGAGTTGTCGTTGTGGGCCGCGATCGTGGCAACCTGGCACTTCTCCATACGGCCTGTGACCGGTCTCGATAGAGCCTTCAGTTCGCGGACAGCCGCCTGAAGACCCCGATCGAGCCCGCGCTTCAAATCCACGGCGCTGGCCCCGGCCGCGATGTTATGCAAACCCTCGGCGAAAATCGCGCAAGTCAAAATTGCCGACGTACTGGTGCCGTCACCAACGATGTCGCCGGTTCGCTCGGCGGACTCGCGAATCATCTGCGCGCCGAGATTCTCTTCCGCGTTTTCGAATTCGATCTCCTTCGCGATGGTCACACCGTCATTGCATACGATGGGCTTCCCCCACTTCTTCTGGATCAGGACGCACTTGGACTTAGGGCCCAGCGTGATGCGGATGGCATCGGTAATGGCCATCGTGCCTTTGAGAATCTTTTCGCGGGCCGCGGAACGGAACAGAAGCTGCTTGCCAGCCATGGAAATGCTCCTCGCCTATCAATTCGCATCAGTAGCGGAACACGGCAGCGATTCCCGCTCCTTCGGGCAATTCGCCCGGCGGAACGACGTAGACCTGGCCGCCGTGCCGGATCGTCAGAATCGCCGCGAGATTCAATAATTCGTCATCGCCCGGCTCCGGTTTGTCATGCACATGCACGGTTTCCGGAGGAACCAGCGAACCCCACTGTTCCGCCTCCGGCGGAACGAACAAAAATCGCACGAGACCCTGCGCGGCCGAGGCAACAACCTTTCGCAGATTGCTCGAAGTGCGCGGGCTGTTGATGTGCGCGCTGTAAACCTCAAAGGCACGGGCCTGCGCCTCCGAAAGATGCTTCTCGACAATCCTCCAGGACGCGGCATGCAGCGCAAACGGCGAGAGCAGGTCGGGATTTCCGGGGATTCCGTCTTCCAGAAGGTGCGGATATGTGTTCGCGGCCTTATAGATCGGCAAGAGATACTCCACGGCCGCCACGATCAGGGGCGCCTGCTGCCCCTTGAGCGATTCCGCAATCCCTCGATCCACATCGCGGAAATAATGGATCAGCCTGTCTTTTTGTTGCAAGCTGGGCCCATGGAAAACCGCGCCCTTCTCTCCAGAAGCCCGTGAGGAGGCAGTATGCATCTCATAGTTCCGCTCAAAAGATAGCCCTTCGAGGTCCTCGCGGAAGTTATCGGGAATGTCCCGCACGGTTCGTTCCCGAATTCCGCGGCGCGAGCCTTCAAAGAGCTTCACGTGCTTCTGGCTCAAGGCGAGCACAAAGAACCGGTCGTTTGCGGGAATCAGAGGCAGCAGCGGCCTCACGAAAAATTCATGGCCGATTACAACGCGTCCCGCAACCGGCGAGGGCAGGCGGCAGCAACCGAAGAAGTCCCTGCTCATGAAGATCGCAAGCTCGCGAGCGCCGCCGGGATGAGCCTCTTGGGGTTCCGGCAGGGCGCGCCAGTTGGACTGCAACAACTCCTCGGCTTCGCCAAGGGTCATGGAAGCACCCTCGAAACTCGGTCCGGCCGTCCGCAGCAAATTCTTCAGACGCATCAAATCCTGTTTTGCCGGTGCGCCCGGCTGAGAGCTATTGCCCGTGTAAATCGAAATACACGGCTCCTGGTGCGCAGCCGCGAGGGCCGCGTACTCGGGCTCTTGAATCGCGGTCTTTGCTTCAGCCGCTTGAAGGTTGGTTGTCATGGCAGCTTAACCTTTCTCCTGACGCGGGTATCATGCCGCGGTGCGCCCGCCCGTTCGCCAGGCGCTATCCAAAAACTTGCGTACGTCCTCGTCGCTGAGCTGAGGGAACTCCTCGTAGAACAGTCCCACCGCCCGGAACTCACGCGGCGTCAAAACACAGACCAGATCGTCCACTTCCGGACGCAGTAAAAGGCAGGTCGACAACGGCGCAGCGCCGGTAGCGACAACGATGCGGGCGGCTTCTAGCTTTTTGACTCCCTCGATTGCCGCCCGCATCGTCGAACCCGTGGCGATGCCGTCGTCGACAAGAATCACAGTTCGATCGCGGAGGCCGGGCGCCGGGCGAGAGCCCCGCAGAGCCATTTCCCTCCGCTGTAGTTCGCGCGTTTCGTGTTGCACGGCCGCATCAACGTCCGCTTGCGACAAGCGGAACTCCTCGACCACATCGCGATCGACGATCTCGACGCCGCCCCCCGCGATTGCACCCATGGCCAACTCCTCGTAGCCAGGCACTCCCAACTTTCGGACGAGGAATATATCCAGCGGTGCGCGAAGAGAAGCCGCGATCTCAAAAGCGACAGGAACGCCGCCGCGCGGCAGACCCAGCACAATTACCTCCGGCCGGTCCGCATAAGCCGAGAGCTTTTGAGCTAGCAGCCTTCCTGCTTCCTGCCGGTCGTGGAGTCTTTCCGTCATGTGCGAGTTGCCTGTCCGTTCCGGTCGTTGGGCCTGGAAATCTTCCTTCACGCCGCAGTCGCGCGCGGCTTCACCACCTGCGGAAGCCGCGGGCCATAGACTCGTTGGAGCGTGCTGACGATCTCTCTGGGCGAGAGCTCGGCCGCCTTGCCATCGCCAAAAAGGTCTTCATGGAGCACGATATCGTCTATCGAAAGAATCCCTTCCAGCAGGCCCTTTTCGTTCACAACCGGCAACCGGCGAACCTTCCTGCTCGCCATCGTCTCAAGAGCGGCGCGAATGTCGTCCTGCGCTTTGCAGGAATAGATCTGTCCGCTTACAACTTCTCCAACCGTGACGTCCCCAGGTAGGCGGTTCCGAGTCCCCAAGGCCATGCATAGGTCGCGGTCCGTCACGACGCCGATGACCTTCTGCTGCGCGTCCACGACCGGAAGCATGCCGCAGTTGCGGTTCCACAACAGTTCAACCGCGGCGCCCAGATTCGTCTTTGGGCTGCAAGAGGCCGGCGTTCTCATCATTACGTCCTGGACTTTCATAGCTCGCTCCTTCCATTGCTCGCTGCGGCTTCTATCTCCGCCGGAGATCCAGTGTCTCGACATCAACGGCGTACACGTTTTGATGGATTACAGCTTCCTCGTTCGAACGAACTTTGCGCTTGCGCGTTTTGGCATGCTTTTTCGAGCGCGCCGGCGCGGCCTTCCTGGTGGTGCCCTTCGCTATTCTTCTTGCCATTTTGTGCGCCTCCGCCGCAAGGTTACTGCGGCATTTCCAAGATCTTGTGGCCAAGCCGGACGGGCAAAATGTCCTAGCCGTTCTTTACACTCCGCCCGTCCGCCTGGAAAGCCCTCGACTTAGGCCGCCTTCGGTTCCACGCGGAGGCTGCGCGCCTTGGCCGCCTTCGGCAGGCTGAGTTCAAGGACTCCGTCCTTCAATGTGGCCGTGACCTTCTCCGTCTCCACCTCGGCCGGCAGATCAATCACGCGCAGGATCTGGTCCGAGCAGGCTTCGGAGTAGACTGCCTTTCCCCTCTTCTCTTCTTTCTTGGTCTCTCGCTTGCCGCTGATGACAAGCCGCTGGGGTTCCACGTTGATTTCCAGTTCCTTTTCAGTGAAGCCCGGCACTTCCGCTTTGACTTGAAGCGCGTTGTCCGTCTCCGAGACGCCGATGTGAACCGGATGGAGAAGCTCCTTCTCCGCCTGGAACCAATTGTCGAGTTCGTGGCCGAATGACCGGCCGTTGCCTTCAAAAATCTCGTAGGCCCTACGGGCAATCGCATCGAGCATGGCGTGGGCACGGTCGAATGCATTCTCAACCGTGAAGGGTTTTGGTGTGCTCGTTTCCTTGGTAATCTGCACAGCGGTTGATTTCTCTGTCATGGCTTTCTTGCCTCGCTCTTCCTTAGGTCTCAGCGTGGCCTTGTTCGAAGGATCGCTGTCCTGGGCCGACGGCCCATCTGGCAGGAACCACAAAGGGCCAGCGCTCTATTTACAGACTCGCAAAATGAAACAAAATACACAGTGACGTGTGTCACAAGTGCGGTGATTCCTGGGAGAGCTGAGCTTAGAGGTCTTTTCGGGAGATTCGCAGCTTTTGCATGCGAGAGTTCAGGGTGGTGCGGTTCATTCCCAGGCGCTCGGCTGCCCCGCCGGGACCGCCAATCTTGCCTTTGGCTTCTCGCAGCATGCGGAGGATGTGCTCTCGCTCGATATCTTCGAGCGTGGAAGGAGCGTTGGAAACCGCCGTAGCAGCTTCGGCGGGCTCCAGCTCCACCGCCGAAATGCGCAATTCCGGGCCGGGGGAAAGAATCACGGCGCGCTCGATCACATGCTCGAGCTCTCTGACGTTTCCCGGCCACGTGTACCGGCATAGAGCCTGCATGGTGCCGGGAGGGATCACGTCGACATTCTTGCCCATACGCTTCGCGAACCGGGAAACGAAATAGTGAACGAGCAGCGGAATGTCCTCGGCGCGGTCGCGCAGGGGCGGGACTACTACGGGGAAGACGCTGAGCCGGTAAAACAAGTCGCTGCGAAATTGTCCGGAGGCCACCAGCTTGCCGAGATCGCGGTTTGTCGCAGCGACAATGCGCACATCGACGGTCATCGTCCGGCTGCTTCCCAGGCGTTCGAACTGCTTTTCCTGCAGCACGCGCAGGAGCTTCGACTGCAACTCGAGGGGAATCTCGCCGACTTCGTCGAGAAAGAGCGTGCCTTGATGCGCAAGCTCGAATCTCCCGATTCGTTGCGCGATCGCGCCCGTGAACGCGCCCCTCTCATGCCCAAAAAGCTCGCTCTCGAGCAGTCCGGCCGGCACGGAAGCGCAATTGATCCTAACAAAGGCGCGTTCGCGCCGGGGACTCAGGTCGTGAACGGCTCGCGCGAGCCGCTCCTTTCCGGTGCCGGTTTCTCCTAGAATTAGGACGGTGGAGTCCGTCGGCGCAACCGTTTCAATCTGTTTCAGCACCCTCTTCAGGGCTTTGCTATTTCCAACGATCTCCTCGAAGCTCGCCTCCGTCCGCAACTCGTCCTCAAGATAGAGTTTTTCCTTTGCCAGCCGGGCATTCAGGTCCGATAGGCGGTGGAACGCCAGCGCGTTATCGAGCGCCACGGCCACTTGAGCGCCCAGTTGCGAAAGCGCATTCAAGTCGTCGTCCGAGAAAGCTTCGGGCCGCCGGCTGAACACGTTCAGCGTACCGAGCGGTCCCTTTCGCCCCGCGAGCGGAAGCCAGCAGCCTGACTTTACCTCCGCGCGTTTGAGATGCTCCGGCAGCTCAAACGGGAATTGCTCGTCTGGATAGCCTTTCAGCATCAACGGCTTTCCGGAAGCGTAGGACCAGCCGTGAGGCGAGCCCGCCACGGGAATTAGAATCCCGTCGGGAAGCGGATTTACGCCCGGGGCGGCGCCGACGGAATGAATCCGTAACATCTTCATTTCAGGCTCGTAGAGCGCCAGCGACGCGTAGTCGAAATCTCTCACCTGCCGGACGCACGAGCCGATCGCCCCGAGCAGCTTCGTGATGTCTAGGCTGGAAAGCAGCGCATTTGTGACTTCGAGAAGGAAAGCATCGCGAACACGCTTTCGCTCGGTAATATCTCTTGTGATTTTCGTGAAACCGAGAAGCTTCCCGTCTTCATCGTGAATCGCCGTAATGACCACGCTCGCCCAAAAACGCGATCCACCCTTCCGGATTCGCCAGCCGTCGCCTTCCCAGCGGCCTTCCCAGGCGGCAATCTTCAGTTCCTCATCGGGCTTCCCGCACTCAACTTCCTCGGGAGGATAAAATTGTGAAAAATGACGGCCGAGGATCTCGTCGGCGCGATATCCCTTGATCCGCTCGGCGCCCTCATTCCAAGTTTTGACCCGCCCCTCCGGATCCAGCATAAAGATGGCGTAATCCTTTACCTCCGCGACGAGTCGCCGGAAGCGCTCCTCGCTTAGTAGCAGCGCCTCTTCAACCCGCTTCTTATCCGTGATGTCGCGAATCGCACTGGCCACGAAGTGCCCGCCGGATTCTTCGAGAGGACTGAGGCTGATTTCGACCGGGAAGGTACTCCCATCCTTGCGCCGGCCCCGCAGCTCGAGACCCGTTCCCATTTGCCGGGTGCGGGGGGCGGCGACGTACTCGGCTCGGTGCCGGACGTGTCCATGTCGCAACTGCTCCGGCATGAGAACTTCCACCGTCTGCCCCAGAAGTTCGTGCGGCGGGTAGCCGAACATCCGCTCGCACTGCGAATTTGCAAAGACAATTTGGCCGGCCCGGTCCACGATGACCATTGCATCAGGAGCCGACTCCAGCAGCCGCCATCTCTCGTCCTGGGTCAATTGCAAGCCTGCTCCGGCAGTCAGACCCTCTTGCTTCATAATCAGAAAACTAGCACTCTGTGTCGTCTTAGGGCAAGTTAAGGTCTGCCTAACGACTTTGGACGGCAGAAAACGAGTCCCTGCAACGCGCTCATCAAATTCCGCCCGCGCCTATCCAGCAGAACTATCAGAGCTGAACGTCCGCGTTTCGTCATCGTACGCGAAAAGTTCAGCGTATCGCCCCCAGCCGGTCACCGCCCGAAGAGTCTTCTCTGCATCGCTCGCGTTCAGATGGTCCTCAAGCTCGGACTCGAATCTGACCCGAGGCGCGAGGTGACCCTCCCGCTCGTCGAGGACATGACGAATATGAGCGGCGAGAGGCACAAAGCGGAGCAGATGCTCGCGGAAGAGCCGCTTCCGCTCTTGCGTTCCGCTCTGGGCGAACAGGCGACCGGCTGCGGTCAGCTTGATCGCACCGTCCTTGAGCTCGGCGAACTCGAGGATGTGAAGAGCCTCGGCAATCGGGAAGAGGTCGCTGACGTCCAGGGCGAGCGCGCTGCCGATCCTGGCCAGCTCGGCATGCCCTTCGTAAGGAGGCAAAACCAACGCCTCGGCGAACCCGCCGAGCCGATTGAGCGAAACCGGACGCAGCGGCTGCACCAGCCCTCCGTGAATCTGGCTTTGCGCTCCGATCGACGCCGTCGCGCGAGAAGTAAGAATCGAATAGAACTCGTCAACAATACTATGAAACTCCTCATCCAATCGGTTGCGCGGATGCGCCAGCGGAACCGGAATCTCGGCCGCGATGTGCCCGGGATTTGAGGAAAGCACGAGGATCCGGTCGCACATCATGACCGCTTCTTCGATGTTGTGCGTTACCAGCAGGACCGATTTGGTGGGAAGCTGGCGTTCGATCCAGAGATCCAGGAAGTCGCTTCTTAAGGTCTCGGCCGTTAGAACGTCGAGGGCTGAGAACGGCTCGTCCATGAGAAGCAGAACTGGTTGGATCACGATGGCCCGTGCAAAGCCGACGCGTTGCCGCATACCCCCCGAGAGCTCGCGAGGATACGCGGATTGGAACCCGTCGAGACCGATCAGATCGATGGCTGACATGGCCCGGCGGCGCGCTTCATCGTGAGCCAAGCCGAGCGCATCGAGGCCGGCCTCGACGTTCTCGAGCACCGTTAGCCAAGGAAATAGAGCAAAGCTCTGAAATACAACCGCGATACCTTCGGTCGGCTCGGACAATGGCGACCCGCGATAGAGCACATCCCCTGACGTCGGCCTGATAAGCCCCCCCGCGATGCGCAACAGGGTCGACTTGCCTGAACCCGAGCGACCGAGGAGACCGAGAATCTCGCCTTCTCGAATTGAAAGGTCGATGTCGGCCAGAACCGGAAGCTGTTCGCCGGATGGTTTGGCGAAGGCTTTGCAGACCTTGCGCATTTCGATGACGGGACCGTTCGTCGTGGCGGCCATTCGTTCCTCTCAATCCAGCCGTGTTCGTCGTTCGGCAAAGGCGTAGAGCGGCCGCCAGAGCAGCCGGTTCATGGTGATCACGAAAACCGACATGACCGCGACGCCGAGAGCGATGCGAGGATAGTCACCCGCTTCGGTCATCCGCGCGATATACGCGCCGAGCCCTGAGCCACTCAACTTTGTCGGCCCCCAACTGACCGCCTCGGAGACGATGCTCGCGTTCCACGCGCCGCCGGAAGCCGTGATTGCGCCCGTTACGTAATACGGAAAGATTCCGGGCAGCATCACCTGCCGCCACCAGCGCCAACCCCGAATTCGGAAGCTCGCCGCGGCTTCCCGGAAGTCGCTCGGAAAGGCGCTCGCGCCGGCGATCACGTTGAAAAGGATGTACCACTGCGTTCCGAGAATCATCAGCGGGCTAAGCCAGATCTTGGGGGCAAGGGAAAATTTCACAATGAGGAAGACCGCAACCGGGAAAAGCAGGTTGGCCGGAAAGGCGGCGAGAAACTGCGCGATCGGCTGGACCTTTTCCGCGAGCTTCGGCCGCAGCCCAACGCCCACTCCGATCGGCACCCAGATGACTGTCGCCAGACCGATCAGGATCACCACGCGAAGCAACGTAAGGACGCCGTTACTCGCGGCGATCGACACATCGCCCCAAGACAACTCGGGCTTTGCAAATTGCACGAGCTTCCATCCCACGTATGCGAGGCTGGCGAAAATAAGCGCGAACCACGCGACATCCGCTGCGCGGCGAGGTGGCGCGAAAACCGGCAGCCAATGAGGCTTCCGAGGGAGAGCAAGCCGGGCTCGCGCGGCGCTCTCCATGGCCCTGCTGATAGGCGCGCCGAGGAGTCTGAGCGAGCGTGCTCCCCGAAACAAGTCAAGCACCCAGCTTCTCGGAACCGACTGCGGAGCCGTCTGCTCGAACCGGAATTTGTCGGCCCAGGCTACCAGCGGACGGAAGAGCAGCTGATCGTAAATGAGGATCGTGATGGTCATCGCGACAATTGCCCACCCGACTGCCGCGAGATTGCGCTGCTCGATCGCGAGGGCGACGTAGGACCCAATTCCGGGAAGCGCAATTTGGATGTTCCCGACGGAAATGGCTTCGGAGGCAACAACGAAGAACCATCCTCCTGACATCGACATCATCATGTTCCAGATCAGCCCGGGCATGGCGAAGGGCACGTCAAGGCGCCAAAAGCGTTGCCAGCCCGAAAACCGAAAACTGTGGCTCGCTTCATTGAGATCGGCTGGAATGGTTATCAGCGACTGATAGAAGCTGAACGCCATGTTCCAGGCCTGGGCCGTAAAGATCGCGAAGATCGCGGCAAGCTCCGGTCCCAGCCAAGTGCCGGGAAATAACGAAACGAAGAACACCACCGTGAAGGAAAGATAGCCCAACACAGGCACCGATTGGAGGACGTCTAGCAGCGGTATCAGCACCGTTTCGGCGCGCCGGCTCTTGGCCGCGGGCGTGGCGTAGGCGAACGTGAAAATCAAGGAAGCGACGAGCGCAGCCAGCATCCGCATCGTCGTACGGAGAGCGTAGACCGGCAGCACAGCCGGTGAGAGGGAAATCGGCTGTTGAGTGGTAACGAAAGGCGCCACCATCTGGTGGGCGCCGGATCCGACGAGGACCACAATCGCCAGCACCAGCAGCGTCGCTATTGCGTCTCGCCAACCCGGAATCGGTCGATACCGCGCTCCTCCAATCACCAACTCGGCGCGTGGCAAGCGCTGGGAGGGGGGCTGACCCGGAATCCCCATTTTGACCTCGAGGCCACCAGATTTATACGCACAAATGCTTTCTTAGTCACGCATGTTAGTGGTCCTGCAGAAACAGTCAGCCCTCTCGGAGCTGTCTGTCCGCACATCCTGTCGGACGGTCCAGCATACCCTTCTTTCCAGATTCTCGCCTGAAGACGTACGCCGACGAAACGCCTGCTGTTCTCGCGCGCCGATATTTAGGCGCGAAAGCTGGACGGAATCATCCCGGAAGAACGTGCGAGGAAAAAACGCCGGCTGCTGTCTGCGTTTCAAGCGGCCGCAATAACCTTGGGCGACCCGGAAGCGGGCGCCTTTTCGACGTGGGGCTTCATCGTGACGCCATGGCTTTCATGGTATTCCAGGAAAAACGCCTCGAAACACTCGCCGCACAACCAGAAGTGTTGCACCGAATGCGTATTTGCGGGCCGGTCGCCCTGCAAGGAGCGCTTGGGAAACCGGAACAGCTTTCCGCGGCGGTGATCGAAGGTCGCTGAGCAGTCTGGGTTCGCGCATTTCGAAACCATCGAATGCTCCTTCGAGTGAGATCGTCGTTTCAGGATCGGCTGGAGGCCGATTTCGCTTTAACCGCGCTCTGCAGTTCCTCGATCCTGCACTTCAGCCACTTTTCTACGGTCGCTTCGATTTCGTCCGTCGTTTCCAAGCGATAGAGCGAATCCAGCGTCTCGCCCCGCTCGTTGAGAGGTATATGCCGGCACGGAATCCGCTCGCGACTGCGCTCCACCGGTACAAGCTGCATCAGGACGCATTGGGAGCACGGGCGCCTCCGGGTAGTTGCGTTGCGGTTCAGACACGTCGGGGAATCTTCAAAAATGAACTGGGGCCGCCAGGAGGATTTGGCCGCGTCCCGATAGCCCCCCTTTCGCAGGAACTCCAGTTCGGACTTCAGGGCGTCCAACAGTCTGCGGTTGTCCTGCGCCATCTGTCCTTCCCTCAACCCCGCCTCAGTCTGAGTCTCGATGGCATTTTCCGCTGTGACATGCGTCACAAGCGGCCGTAACGAGCGTCACGGCGCATCATGCTGAGCGCTTCTATTGTTATTCCACAAGGGGCAAAGCAAATGTCAGACCAAAGCGCGGCCCAGGTCCTCGTCGTTCACAACAACAAGCACGAAGCGGCACAGTTCCAGCAGCTCCTTGAGCACGAAGGTTGCGCGGCCGAATCCACGTGGAGTGGACTCGATGCGCTGGACCTGTTGCGAAAAGGGCGCTTTGATGTGCTGCTCACAGACAGTTATGTCCCTGACCTTTATGTCGGCGAGTTAATCGAGCGCGCGTCCCGTCTGCCGCTCCCGCCGCGGATATTAGTTTTGCGGGACCTCCGGATTCCGCCCGACCTGGATCACTACCAAGCAGCGGGCCTGTGCGAGATATTGGACAAGTCCGGCGCGCTTCTTCAGGCCGTTGCGGCGCGCGAGACCGCGCGCAAGCAACCTCCTGATTCTCAGCGCCCCCAGAACGGCAGACACAAGCACTGAACCTGCGTTCCGGCGCCATTCCAAACGCAGAGCGTGACCGGCGCTGCATCAACGGGGGACATCGGTCACCGTGCTTTGGATCGAGATCGTGCGGAAATGGCCTCGTAAGTTCCGATCGAAAGAGTGGAGTCCGATGAAAAACGCGGATCTAAGGATCACCCCGACTGACGATCCGTCGATCCTGCACAAAAGGATTGGCGATGCCGTCTCGATGCGGGCGTATCAGATTTTCGAGCGGAGAGGCCGTGCAGCCGGCCGCGACCGGGAGGATTGGAAGCTTGCCGAATCGGATGTCGTGCGGCCGCTCTGCTGCTGTGGGGTCCTCGAACTGGACGACAAAGTCGAACTCGCCGCTGATCTCCAGGAATTCGACCTGGCGCGCGGTATCGAGATTCTGGCGGAACCCCACTGTCTCACTCTTTGCGGACGGCCGCCGGGCAAAGCCGGGCCGGAGATCTTTCGCACCGTCCAGATGCCGGCTGAAGTCGATGTGGCCAGAATCGAATGCGATCTGGAAGAACATCTCTTGAAGGTTCGCATTTTCAAGGTCGCCCAGCCAATTTACAGGGAGCAGGCATCGGTGGCGTGGGAGTAGGCCGGAACGTTTCAAGAAACGCATGGCAGAGGAGGAAGGGGATGCAAACCGCCGAAGCAAAAACAGGCATCAGGCTCAAGAATATCGTATTCGCGACGGATTTCTCGCCCGCCGCGACAAATGCGCTTTCCTATGCGGGCGACCTGGCCCGCCGTTTTGGGGCGAAACTTCACGTTGTGAACGCCGCGGAGCCCGTCAACTACGCGCTGCCGCCGCAGACATGGCACGGTACCGACGAAGCCCGCGCCCTGGAAACGAAGAAGCTTCAGGAACTGCTTCACGCTTCACTTCCGGACGTCGACCATGAAATCCAGGTTTGGGAGGGGACCGTCGGGCACGTTGTTAGCGCGTCTGTCGAAAGGGTGGACGCCGACATGGTTGTTCTTGGCACGCGGGGACGCACGGGCGTCGGCAAGGTGCTTCTGGGATCGTCTGCCGAAGAGGTCCTTAGAAACGCCCCCTGCCCCGTCCTCACAGTTGGTCCGCACACGCACAAGCCGCAGGCCTGGCAACTCAATCAGATCGTCTACGCCACCGATTTCAGTCCCGCATCGATTTGGGCGGCGCGTTACGCCGTCGCATTGGCACGGGAATACAAGGCCGGCCTCACGCTTCTCCATGTAATCGAAGACCGGAAGGTGGGCGAACTGGTGCATTCATCCGATCTCGCCGCCTCTTCCGAGCGCCTGCTGCGCAATCTCGCGCCGGAAGGCGTGGGCCTGCCCGAACCGAAGTGTGAGGTCAGGCAGGGAGTGCCTGCGGAAAAGATTCTCGAAGCCGCCGAGCAAACTCATGCGGACTTGATTGTTCTCGGCGCGCGACATCCGTCCGGCGTTCCGGGAGCCGCAACGCATCTTCCGATCACAACCGTGCACAAGGTGATCGTCCACGCACCGTGCCCGGTTCTGACGGTCGGGCACCGGGAATGACGCCGGCGAGTTGCTGCGAGTGAAGCGGGGTTCAGAACTGGCTGTAGGGTTTGTCTTCGAACGGCGAGACTTCTTCCGATGCCGAGGTGACGTCGCAGAAACCGTCCATCGACGTCTGATCCGAGCTGTAGAAGGCATCGCAAGGGACCAGGTTCCAGTCCTTCTGCCTCGTCATCGGATCGGTGGGAACGGCCCCGATATATTTATAGTCAACCAGATCCTGGAGCGATGTCGGCGGCACGTTCCGGTCGCGCGTGTAATCCTGAATGGCCTGGCGCATGACCTCGAGATCGCGGTGAAGCGCGGCCTCCCTGGCATGGACGACCATGTGCGAGTAGCCGGTGGCGGCGAACGCAGCGAGAATCAGCATGATCGTGATGACGATCATTAGCTCGAGCAGCGTGAAGCCGCGCGGCGTTCGCCGGCCCTGCCTCGCCCCAGCCCTCATTTTTTTGTCAACGATCGCCATTTACCAGTCCGAATATTTCGTCCCGTCGAGCGCCGTGTTCTGCGACTTACTGTAAACGTCGAAGACGTCTTGGCCCCCCCACGACGTGGTGTCCGAATCATCCTGCACCGAGCGCAAGCCCCAGTCCGTGTTTCCCGTCATCGGATCGGCGGGGATCTTGCGCAGGTATCGAACCTTCCCCTTCTGCTGCCCTGAGATTTGCACCCCATCCACGAGGGTCTGCAGGTCGGGCGGGTAGTTCTCAGTGCCGGCCTGCACCTGAAACTTCCCCTTTTCCGCGTCGTCGTGGTACTGGTCGATCGCATCGCGCATTTCCCGCAGGTTGTATCGCAGAAGCTCTTCCCTGCGGTGAATCAGCGCCACCCGTTCGAGCGGCAGCGCGACCGTGGCCAGAATGATGAGTACCGAACATGTGATCACGAGCTCGAAGAGCGTAAAGCCGCGCGCCGTGCGGATTCGTGAACGGCGCGGATTCGCGGGATCGTGTGCGCGCCGCCGCGCCGTCGAAAGACCTGCCGAACCACGATCCATTCCTTTCATTGCTGCCTCACTGCACCTGGATCGTCGCTTCGCCGGAAACCATCGGAATCGTCTGCTGCTGGGAGTTGCGTGCGTTAACCTGAAGGACTTGCAATGCCGTGTGTCCCGGAGCGAGGCCGCGGACCACGATCCCGATCAGCGTCCCGGAGCCGTTCACGCCCGGTGTGTTCGGCTGCCGCGTGGCGGAAACCACCGCTTCGCCGCGCTGCGAATCGATCCGCTGGACGATCGCAATCTCCTGCGTGCCGCCCGAGAGGAAACCTCCGTCGCGGATCTCCTCAACCTGCACCACGGCCGGATCGTAGTGAATCAACAGCGGGATCGAGTAGAGATCGTTCACGTTGGACACGGCCAGGCCCAGCGTCGTCCGGTCGCCCACCTTGAGCGTTGTGTTGGCGGGCTCGAAATGAAGTTGCGGCGCCGGTGCTCCATTGGCTTGTGGATTGGTCTGCGAAGCAGGCGGAAGCGCCGCGCCGGTGTTTGGTCCCTGGGGGGTTGATGGTTCCCCCTCATCTTCCCGGTAGACGCGCGCGTTCGAGTCGGTGCCCGCGGCCAGCGTCCGCAGGTTCTCCGCGGAAATCGACGGGAACCGGAGGATGTGCGGCGTCATGACGATCAGAACCTCGTTCTCCGTCATCTGAGTGTTGTTGTCTGAGAAGAGATACCGCAGGAGAGGAAGCTGCGCCAAACCGGGAATGCCATTGATATTCTTCGTGTCCGTGCGCTCGATCAGTCCGCCCAGGACGCTCACCTCGCCATCCTTCAGCCGGATGTCGTGCTCCACTTTGCGCTGGCCGATGACGGGCTGCGCGATTCCGCCGATGTTGCTCGTGCTGTCGATCTCCGATACTTCGACCGAAACCTTCATGCTGACGTCGCCGTCGGGATGGACGCGGGGCTGCACGTCGATATCCACACCGACGTCGATATACGTGAACTGTGTGTTCACCAAAGGATTGACCACGCCCGCGCCACCGCCTACGCCGACTCCCACGCCCGCCTGAAAGCTACCCGTTGCAACCGGCACGCGCTCTCCAACTTTGAGCGAAGCCTTTTCTCCGTCGCTCACGCGGACCTCGGGATCTTGGATGATTTTCGTCCGGCTGTCCGTGAGAATGGCGTTTGCCGTGGCGCCGGGAAGAGTCAGGCTGTAGTCCGCGGTCGAAAGGTTCTTCAGGTTATTCAGCGTAACCTGGGTGCCTGTAGTCGTGGTCGTGGTGGTCGAACTGGAAGTGCTACTGCTCGGCTGGATTACCGTCCGCGGCGTGAAACCCATCGTGACGCTCTGACCCGGCAGGATTCCCAGGTCGCGCAGGTAACTGATGTTGGCTGTCAGCACCTGCACGTGGATCAGGACCTCGGGCTTGGCCTTGTCGATGTCGCGGATGATCTTGGCAGCAAGGGCCAGCTTGTCGGGCGTGTCGCGAACCACGATCGCGTTCTGAGAGTTCACTTGCTGGATGCGCCGCAAATCAAGGAGCTGGCGCAGCCCGGTCACGACCTCCGTCAGATCCTGCGGCGTAAGCGTGTTCGAGAGATAGAATGTACGCACTTCCTCGTCTTCGATGTCCCGGCGCTTCTGCGGATTGTCCGGAGCAATGAAAATCACGCTGCCCGTCAGCGGTTTCCAGAACGCCTTGCTTTCCAGCGCCACGGCGTCGAGCGCTTGCTCGAGCGTGATATTCGGCAACTCGATCGAAATGCGCCGGGACGTGAAATCCGGATCGAAAATCACGCTCAGGCCCGCCAGCTTGGCGATTGTCTCGAAGACCACGCGGGCGTCATTCGTCATTTTCAGGTTGATGGGCTCGGTCGAAATCGGCTTCAGTTCGGGGGGAGCCGCGAGCAGGTCCGTATCGTCCACTGGATTCGGATTGATGCTCTTGGGGGCCGCGGCGGCAGTCTTGGCCGCGAGCAGATCCGTCGCGCGCTTCACTTCCTGGTCGGCGGCGGCATTCGATGGATCGATTGCCTGGGCCTTCTGAAACTCCGTGAGCGCGAGTTGCAGATCGCCCTTTTGGAGGGCCTTTTCACCCTGTTCGAGATGGAATTGACCGGCCTCGAAGCGAACGTTCGTCTCCCGCAGCTTGTATTCTGCGTTTCGAGGGTCGGCGCGGAGAGCCCGTTCGTAGTGAACCAGGGCAGTGTCGTAGTCCTGCAGGGACTCGGCCTTGCGCCCGGCGCTGTAATCTTCGTTTGCCTTGGGGCAGCCGGCGAGGAAAACGGCGGCAAGCGCCAGGACGCACCAATACGTTGAACGGCGCAACCAAAACCCTCCAAGTTCACCTGAGTGCTTCAAAAGTCTAGCACCCGCCCTAGGATGCGGCAAGCGATGTCCCTGTTGCCGGTCATCTTGGTTAACACATCCCCAACCCCGGCCGGGTTAACGGCGCGTGAAATAAGGGCGAGCGAAACTGTCGCGGGCCCTGGCCCGGAAATCCGCCGCCGTCTGTGACTTGCAGGCGATCACGGGCGGCGGCTATGATAGCTGAACGGTGAAAACAGCCACGAAAAAGGGCCGCGACGAGGGCGTGAAGATCGTCGCCCAGAACCGCTCGGCGTCCTACAACTACCACATCCTCGACAAAATGGAGGCCGGCATCGTCCTCGTTGGCACCGAGGTCAAGAGCCTCCGCGAGGGCAAGGGCACCCTGCGGGAGGCCTACGCCGAGCTTCGCGGGGGGGAGGCTTGGCTGATAAACTGCCACATCCCGGAGTACCTGCCCGGCGGGGCGCGGAACCACGATCCCCTCCGGAAGCGCAAGCTGCTGCTCAACCGCCGCGAAATCGAACGGCTGCTCGTCCAGACGCAACAGAAAGGCATGACCGTCGTCCCGCTGAAGATCTACTTCCGCGACGGCATCGCCAAGTGCGAGTTGGCCGTGGCCAAGGGCAAGAAATTCCACGATCGCCGCGAAGCCGAACGGCAAAAAGAAGCGAAACGAGAAGCCGACGAAGCGATCTACCGCTCTCGCCGGCGATGAAAGCGAAAGGAAGACATGCAGATCCAACTCGAGACTCAGCCGTATTCCTCGGTCCAGGCCGACGCACTGGTTACATACGTCTTTGATAAGGAAAACAAATTTGACGGAGTCCTTGGCGATATTGATCGCGCCATGAACGGCCGCCTCGGCCAGCTCGCCGCGAGCGGCGAGCTGGCCGCCAAGCCGCTCGAAACCGTCCTCGTCCACTTTCCCGAGGGGCTGGCCGCGAAGAGGCTCCTTCTGGTCGGCGCGGGCAAGCCGGAAAAGTTCGCCGTGTCCGACCTGCGCAAGATCGCCGGAACAGCGGTGCGCTATCTGAAATCGCGCGGCGTGAAGAACTTGGTCTTCCTCACCGGCGAAGGCGAGCGCGGGCCGGTCGCGGCCCAAGCTGTGGTCGAGGGACTGATCGTCGCCGATTTCGAATCGGACAAATACCGCACCGATAGGAAAAACCGCGAAATCCAGAGCATCTCTCTCGCGGGATTCGACGACGGCCTCGGGGCGAACCTTACCGCGGCGATCGAGCACGGCCGCATCGTCGGCGAATCGATGAACTTCGCGCGCGACCTGATCAACGAACCGTCGAACCGCCTGACGCCTCGCATGCTCGCCGCGCGCGCCGAAACCATGGCCAAGGAAGCCGGACTCGGAATCGAGATCCTCGACGAAAGAAAGATCGCCGAGCTGAAAATGGGCGCGCTGATCGGCGTAGCGCAGGGAAGCGTCGAGCCGCCGCGCGTGATCGTCGTGCGTTATACGCCCGAACATCCGCGCCCCGGGACGCCAGTGCTGGGACTGGTCGGCAAAGCGGTGACGTTCGACACCGGTGGCATCTCGATCAAGCCGGCGAACAATATGGAGAAGATGAAGTACGACATGGGCGGCGGCGCCACGATGCTCGGCGCGATGCGCGCGCTTGCCGCGCTGAAGCCTTCCGTTTCCATCATCGCCGTGATTCCCGCGACGGAGAACATGCCCGGCGGGCGCGCGCAAAAGCCCGGAGACGTGCAGGTGGCGATGTCCGGTAAGACCATCGAAGTGATCAACACGGACGCCGAAGGGCGGCTCATCCTCGCCGATGCGGTTTTCTACGCGCGCCAGCTCGGCTGCACCCACCTGATCGACGCGGCCACGCTCACCGGAGCGATCGAGGTGGCGCTGGCGAACGTCCACGTCGGCGCATTCGGCACGCCGCGCGAGTATCTGGACAGGTTTCTCGACAGCGCGAAGGCAGCGGGCGAAAAAATGTGGCCGATGCCGATGGACGACGAATACGAGGAGATGATCAAGAGCAACATCGCCGACATCCGCAACACCGGCAGCGGCAAGGGCGGCGGCGCGAGCACCGGCGCGTGGTTCATCAAGGAGTTTGCTGAAGATACTCCGTGGATCCATCTTGATATTGCTTCGACGTGCTGGGTGGACGAAGGCCGCCCGTGGCTCGCAAAAGGCCCGACCGGTATCGCGATCCGCTCGATCATCGATTTCGCGCTGAAGATGTAGGTGCGCGCCGTCACATCTTTTCCGGGGCGGTGATACCGAGGAGGGCGAGCGCAATTGTGAGCTGTGCGCCCACGACCAAAGTAAGCCGCAGCAGAAATGCGCGCTTTTCGGTATCTTCCTCCGACAGGATGTGATGCTTGTGGTAGAAGACGTTGAAGGCCTGCGCCAGCTCGAAGGCGTAGCGCGCGAGAAATGCAGGCTCCTGCGCGGCCACGGCGGCGTCGACGCGCGCATCGAGCGACCCGGCCACAAGTGCCAGCTCCCACAGATCATCACCCGTGGGCGCGGCTAGAAACCTCTCCAGATTGACTTCGCCGTTTGCGACCCCCAAGAGTTTGTCGGGGTCGATGTCTACGCCCTTTCGCAGGATTCCGTTCACGCGTACGACGGCGTATTGCACGTACGGCCCGGTCTCACCCTCGAAGTTGAGCGCGTCCTCGAAGTCAAAAGCGATGACTGTCGAACGCGTGAAGCGCAGCAGAAAATAGCGCAGCGCGCCGATGGCGACGGCGTGCGCGATCGCGGCGCGCTCGGTTTCGGGCGAATCGGTATGGCGCGCATCGACCTCCTTGCGCGCGCCCGCTTCGAGCTGGTCGATCAGGTCGTCCGCCTTCACGCCCTGGCCCTTTCGCCCGCTGACTTCGATGTAGGGCTTCTTGGCGTCCTCGGCGGGAATTTCGTAGCCCATCTCGCGGGCGCAGCGCGGCGTGAGCGCCACAACGTTGTAGGAAAAATGGCGCAGGCGATCGGCTTCTTCGGCGTATCCCAGCGCGCGCAGCCCCGCGACGACCACCTGCTGCGGATACGCCTGCCGGGAATCGATCACATTAAAGACTTCGTTTGCGTGCCCGAACTTCGGTGCGCCCGGTTCGCCCTTGCTATTTGAGGGCTCGCTCGCGGTCGTCCACGCTTCATGACCGTCAGGGTGTTTATGGAAGCGGCGGTAGTAAAACTCGCGGCCGAGCAAACCGAACTTCCACAGGTGGTAAGCAATATCTTTGCCGACGTAAGTAACCGTGCCGTTTGAGCGCACGATGATTTTCGCGTCGGCCAACTCGGTGGGCTCTTCTTCTGCTTCGGGGCCTTCCGGAGTTTCTTTATCCGACGGAAGCTGCATCACCCAGCAGCCGGCGTTCTTGCCGGAGGCCGCGAGCTGAATCGCGCCGCGCTGCTTCAACATTTCAAACGCGGCGTCCCAGAATTTCAGGTGCAGGATTTCGCTCTCGCGCGAGAGCAGATCGAAATCGATGCCGAGGCGGTCAAGCGTCTTCAGATGGCAGCGTACGATGGCCGTGGACACGACCTCCGCCATCGCCGCCGCTTGGCCATGGCCCTCTTCAATGTCTTTCAGCGTTTGCGAGCGGAAATCGAGGCGCGATCTATCCTCCGCGAGCCACTGCGTGACGCGCGTGTACAGGTCCCAGCAGAGATAGTCGAACTTCGGAGCAGCGGCGAGAGCGCTTACTTCTTCGACGGATTTCTTTTCCAGATGCAAGAATCCGAGAACGACATCGGCGACCTGTACGCCCGTGTTGTCGATGTAATTCTGTACCTCGACGCGACGCCCCGCATGGCGGAGCAGCCTGCAAAACGTGTCTCCGAGGACGGCGTTCCGCAGGTGGCCGATGTGCGCGGCCTTGTTCGGATTCACGCTCGTGTGCTCGACCATCACCTTGGGCGCATCGGCCCCTGGCGCAACCGCTTCGCGCCCGGATTCGTCGCACGTTGCACGGAAAAATGCAGTGCGATCGAGGAACGCGTTGAGGTATCCGCCGCCGGCGACTTCGACGCGCGCAACGCCCGGAATCGGTTTCAGCGAATTCGCAATCTCCTGCGCCAGCGCGCGCGGCGGCTTTTTCAGCCGCTTCGCCAGCTCAAAGCAGACCGGCGAGGCTACCTCGCCCATCGAGAGCTTCGGCGGACGCTCGGTGACAATTGGAACGTCCGTTTTGTAGCGCTCGTGGATGTGATGGCGCAGCGCCTTGCGAATGCGGTCTTCGACCGTCTTATACACGTGGCTCCTTGTGTTCGAAGGAATCGAGGATTATACGGAAAGGCCGGCGCGACATCCAGGCGAAGGAGTCAGAAAGGGCCCGTTTCCAGTGACGGGTAAGCGGCACCACCATCTTGTGTTTTGAATGGGTTACAGACGATTTTACTCGGCAGCCAGTGACGGGTAGATGTGCCGCATTGTGCGCCGAATTGTGCGCCAAGGAAAGCGAAAAGGCTGCACAATCCGCCCCAAAACGCCGGGACGGATCGGCCGCTACATAATCCTCTCGCGACGCGCAGGATTCGAGTGCCCTGCCGCTGCGCGCTTTGGTTTCGACCAAAATACTCATCGTTCCATGCTAGGACGCGGGGGGCGGAATGCAAGTACAAAAGCCTGTGGCGTTTGGAGATTCGTGTCAATCGCGGCGCAGTCTGCGCCTACCCCTAAAATTTTCGCGTATCAACTGGCGCAAGATCAGAATGTCGTCCGGTTTGCGCAAACACCGTTTGGGGACGTATGTGCTAGAACGCGTCGTCTGCACGAAGATGAAGACTTCTGGAGTTTCCACGATCCGACTGAAAATTGACCATTTGTAGTCGCCTCGCGCATCTTCCGATTCGAAATGCATACCTTCACTATTGAGCGAGAAGCGACGGGGCTTTTGAAACTGGGGAAACTTACCGAACATAGACCGCGTCCTGAGCCAAGGGCGAAAGAACAGAACATAGAACGTAAATGCGACCAACAGCAAGAGCAGTAGTAATGCCGAACCACTTCCCGGGCCGGACACCGCCGGGAGCCAAGACCGACGTGTGTCATAAGCAAGAAAGCAAACAAATAGCGCCGCCGCCCACCGTACCAAGTTCCCCCAGGTGTAACGGAACGGACCGTATATGATATGTCGCTTGGCTGCGGCGTAAACTCAACCGTCAGATGGACAGAGGTTTCCATAGCACCCGACGCAGCAGTGTAGCCCAAATTCCGGTCGCCGACCGGCTGGGCGCCTGACGCGGCTGGGCTGGGCTGCTATTGACGTTCGGCTCTCGCGCGGCGGGCGGCGGGGTGGATGGCTTTGAGCACGAGGGCAAGGAACACGAGGAGCGCGGTGGCGGCGTTGGCCCAGATGACGGCGGCGGCGTGCAGCATCAGTCCGTAGGCGAGCCAGAGCAGAATGCCGGTGAGATAGAGAAGCAGCATGGGATAGGAAAGATCTTGCCCGCCCTGCCGCCTGATTTTGAGTATCTGCGGAATAAAGGCGGTAGTGGTGCAGATTGCCGCGGCGGTTCCAACGTAAGCCATAAGTTCCATTTGCTCTCCCGCAGGATCGGCTCGTTGTGTTGCCCGGAGATTACGGCTCATCAACCGGTTAGTTCCATTGGTCATTTGACCGAGGTTTGAGGCAGAATAGTATGGTTTTCTTGCAGCTCCGCAGCGGAAACGCAAATCATTCATGGACCAGGCTAGCTTTTCAAAAGACAAACCCAAGTTCTACCTCACGACGCCGATCTACTACGCGAACTCGCGGCCGCACGTCGGGTCGGCGTATACGACGATCGTGTGCGACGTGATCGCGCGGTACAAGCGCATGTGCGGCTACGACGTAGCGTACCTGACGGGCACGGACGAGCACGGCGTGAATATCGAGCGCGCCGCGGAAAAGGCGGGGATCACGCCGCAGCAGCTTGTCGACAAGAACGAAAAGATTTTTCGCGATCTGTGGAAGCTGCTGGGGATCACACACACGAATTTCATTCGCACGACTTCGCCCGAACACGCGCGGGCGGTGCAGACGCTGGTGCGGCGGACGCTCGAGCACGATAAGAAGCTGCCGCCTGAAAAGCGCTCCATCTACAAAGCGAAATACGAAGGCCGCTACTGCATCTATGACAATCTCTACGTGAGCGATTCGCCCGAGCCGGCGAATTGCCAGATCTGCGGACGACCCGCGGAGCTGATTTCCGAGGAGAACTATTTTTTCCGGCTCTCAGCGTATCAAGAGGAATTGCTCGCGCTCTATCGCGAGCAACCTGGTTTCGTACAGCCGGATTTCCGGTTGAATGAAGTGAAAAGCTTCGTCGAAAGCGGGCTGAAGGATGTGTCGATCAGCCGCAAAACGATCAAATGGGGCATTCCGTGGCCGGGCGACCCCGAGCATGTTTTCTACGTCTGGTACGATGCGCTGACCAGCTACATGAGCGGGATCGGGTACGGCGAGGGCGCGGGCGGCAGCGCCGAGTTTCAAAAATACTGGCCGGCCGACCTGCACATGATCGGCAAGGAGATCATCCGTTTTCACGCGGTCTATTGGCCGGCGTTCCTGATGGCGGCGGGCCTGGATTTGCCGAAGCAGATTTTCGCGCACGGCTGGCTGCTCTTCGAACAGGAGAAGATGAGCAAGTCGAAGGGCAACGTCGCGTATCCAGAGCCGATCGTGAAGGTGTTGGGCAACGACGCGCTGCGGTATTACCTGCTGCGCGAGACGGTCTTCGGGCAGGACGGCAATTTTTCGCGCGAGGCGCTGCTGACCCGCTACGAAGCAGACCTGGTGAATGGGTTGGGTAATCTGGCGAGCCGCGTTCTGGCGATGATCGAAAGCTACTTCGAGAGCCACGTTCCGGAACCGACTTCGGACACGGCGATTCCCGGGTTCGTGTCCGGCCCGATGCAATCCATCGTGCGCGAGCATTACGATGCCTATCGATTTTCGGCGGCGGTTCAGGAAATCTGGCGCTTGATTTCGTTGGTGGATGCGTATCTGGTCGAAGAGAAGCCCTGGAAGATCGCGAGCGACCCGATTCATCGGGGCCAGCTTCGAGAAGTTCTTTACACCGCCGCGGAGGCCCTGCGAATCGTCACCGCCCTGGCGCATCCCCTCCTGCCCGAGGCGACGCAAGAGATATGGAAGCATCTCGGCCAGCCGGGAAGGCTCGAAGACTACCGGCTCGATCAGTTGGTCTGGGGCGGACTGAAGCCGGGAACTCGAATCGTAAAGCCGGAAGCAATATTCCCGCGAGTGGAGAAGAACGAAACGTCAGAAAGGATTGAGGCGATGGAAGACGAGATTCGGAATCCAGCCGGAGCGCAACAACCGGCGGCGGCCACACCGGCTAGTGCACCACCCGCAGCGGCGGCGGCGACAGCCGCAGCAGCAGCGCCTGCGAGCGCGAAGATCACGATCGATGATTTTGCGAAGGTCGAGCTGCGGGTCGGCGTGGTGAAATCGGCGGAGCGGATTCAGGGCGCGGACAAGTTGCTGAAGCTGCTGGTGGACATTGGCGACGAAGTGCGCCAAGTGCTGGCGGGCATTGCCCTCGGGTATACGCCCGAGGAATTGGTGGGGCGTAAAGTCGTCGTCGTGGTGAATTTGGCGCCACGCAAGATGCGCGGGCTCGAATCGAACGGGATGCTGCTGGCCGCGTCGGCCGGCGCGGACGGCAAGCCAGTGCTGTGCACCTTCGCGGAAGACATTCCCGCGGGCGCGAAGGTTAAATGAAGGAACAGAAGCCTCAGGTCTAAAGACCTGAGCTACATCACCATTCAACGTTCGTGCAAATTATCGACTCACACGCGCACCTGGAATTCGAGCAATTTGACGAGGATCGGGCGGCGATGCTCGAGCGAGCCCGCGCGGCGGGCGTCGAGGCGCTGCTCGCGATCGGCAGCGGCACCAGCCCGGCCGAGCGCATCGACTCCGCGATTCCTTTCGCCGAACAGCACGACTGGATTTACGCGACGGTGGGCATCCACCCGCACGACGCGAGCGCGGCGACCGAAGAGCACTTCGTTCGGCTCGACGAACTGGGGCGGCATCCGCGCGTGATCGCGTGGGGCGAGATGGGCCTCGATTATCACTACGACCACTCGCCGCGCGACGTGCAGCAGCGGATTTTTCGCCGGCAGCTCGCGCAGGCGCGCTCCGCGCGGCGGCCCATCGTGATTCACTGCCGCGATGCGTGGGACGACTGCCTCGCGATCCTCGAGGAGGACTGGCGCCCCGCCGGGCTCGGCGGAATCTTTCACTGCTTTACGGGCACGCCGGAGGAGGCGCGGCGCGGGCTGGACATGGGCTTTCTCGTTTCGTTCGCCGGCAACGTGACCTACCCGAAAATGCAGCACCTGCGCGACGTGGCGCGCGAGCTCTCGCTCGAAAGCATGCTGACGGAAACCGACTCGCCCTTCCTGCCGCCGCAGGGACGCCGGGGCAAGCGCAACGAGCCCGCGTTTGTGGTAGAGGTAGCGCAAGCCTTGGGGAATGTGAGAAACTTAGCCCCCGAACAAATCGCGGCCACCACGGCGGCGAACTTTCGGCGGTTTTTCCGGCTCGGCGCGGCGGACTCTCAGGGCCAGCCCAGATAAGGCCAGGTAACCAAACGGATGGCTTTCGCTGTCCAAGTCGCAAAAGGCATCAAGGGCATCTTCGACCTGATCCGCGAGGATCTTGCGCTGGTCGAGCAGGAGATCGCCGCGCAGAGCGACGGCGCCATCGAGCCAGCAGCCGAGATTGCGAGCTACCTGCGCGAAGGCGGCGGCAAGCGGCTGCGCCCGGCGCTGCTGCTGCTGAGCGCGGGAGCGTGCGGGTATCGCGGCTCGGCTGCCATACGGCTGGGCGCGGTGGTCGAGATGATCCACGGCGCCACGCTCGTCCACGACGACGTGATCGACGGCGCGGAGACGCGCCGCGGGCGTCCAAGCACCAATGCGCGCTGGGGCAACCACATGAGCGTGCTCGCGGGCGACTGGCTGTATATGCAGTCGTTCGAGATGGCGCTGCGCGAACGGAATTTCGCCGTGCTCGACATTCTGATCGACCTGACGCAAAACATGGTCGAGGGCGAACTGTTGCAGCTCGCGCGGCTTGGGCGGATCGACCTGACCGAGGCGGAGGCGAGCGACCTCGCCTATCGCAAAACGGCGTGTCTATTCAGCGGATGTGCGCGGCTCGGGGCCGTGCTCGGGCGGCAGCCGGAGCGCGTGGAAGAAGCGCTCGCGGAATACGGGCGCAATGCCGGACTAGCGTTTCAGCTCGTGGATGACCTGCTCGACTTCACGGCGTCGCTGGAAAAGCTGGGAAAGCCGGTGCTGAGCGATCTGAAGGAAGGAAAAGTCACGATGCCGCTGATCTTCGCGCTCCAAAACGGCGCCGGGCACGGCACGTCCGCCGACGGCCGGCGGCTGATTGCGCGTGTGCTCGAGGAGCGCGGGTTCCTGAGCGTCCGGCCGGAACAGATCACGAAGCTCGTGCAGGAAACCGGAGCGCTCGGGCGGGCGGGAAACATGGCGCGCGATTACGTGAGCCGCGCGAAGGCCTGCCTCGATGAACTGCCGGATACCGAATACCGCCGCGCCCTGCTCGCCGTCCCCGATTTCATCCTCGAACGCGAAAACTGATCTTCAATTCGTGCGCACGCCCAAGGCGGCCCTGGGCGCGTCGACGCGAGCCAGTGCAGTGGAAGGTGCGCCGTCGTGCTGCAGGACGGCTGTCGCATCCGCCAAAAGATCGCTCGGCTGCCACAGGTTGTCGTCGTACCACTTGTAGACCGTGCCGTCGGGCGAGATAACGGTCGTGCTGAGCGAATGCACGATCTGCTCGCCGTCCGGCGTGATCAGAAGCCCGAAATAATCAGCCACGCTCTTCAAATCCTTCTCGGACACGACGGCAAATTCCCAGCGGTCAAACGGAATCGCCCCCGCCGTCTCGCGGAAGCTTTCGCCATAGGCGCGCAGTACCTTCGGCGTGTCGTGCGCGGGATCGAAGCTGACCGTCAGCAAACGGATTTTCGAGGCGAGCGCCGGATCCTGGCGCGCCGCGGCATACACTTTCGCAAAATTTCGCGAGACGAGCGGACAGAAGTCGGGGAAAGGGCACCGCGTGTAAATGAACGTAACGAGCAAAACGTGGCCTCGAAACGAAGCGAGGTGGATTCTCTTCCCGTCCTGGTCGGTCAGCGCGAAATCGGGGACTTTTTCGCCGGGCTGCGGCTGGTGCTGGCTGCTCGGCGGAGCGCCCTTGCCGCCGCTTCCCTTCTTCGTGACGACGATGTTTTCGAGGTAAGCGCCATCGTTTCCGACGACGACGTCGGCGGTGATTTCGTCGCCAACGCCGAGCGGCGACAGAATCTTCACGTCGCGCACGGGGTAAGCCATCGTCATCGCGTCCATGAAGCCGGGAATCGCCTGATGATCCACGACGATCGAACTTCCCTGCGCGTCGACGGAAACTACTTTGCCAACGAGATGAAAGCGCTTGACGTTTTCCTGCTCCTGCGGCTTCTTGCACGCCGCCGGACCGAAGACGAGGGCAACGAGAAGAAGAGCGAGAGCGGCGCCCGCCAGCCCACGTTCGCGATTTAGTTCGTATTGCATGGGTCGGTCACCTTTCTGATGAGTTCCTTGTGGCATTGTACTCGCGCGAATCCGAAATCAGTAATGGAAACGCCAGCGGAATTCGGCATATATCTCCCGCGGATCATTGTAGTGAAATCCACCGAAGGTCAGGCTGTTGTCGATCAGTAGATGGCGATTCGCGACGTTGAGCGCTGTGATCGAGACGGTGTATTTCTCGCAAAATTTCTTGCCAAAAGAAAGATCGATCGATGCGTGGCCCGGAAGGTAGGGATCGTTATACGGAGACCCTGGAATACCCGCAGAGCCGTTCGAGAAGCCCGAGCCGTAGTAGACGTTTGTCGAGGCGAACGCCTGCCAGGGAAGGGTTGCGTTGAAGCCGACGTTCAGCGTGTTGCGCTGGTCGTGATCGAGAGCCGAGAATCCGGGCGGCAGAGGCATACCGACGATCAAGCCGCCCGTAAACGCGCCTTCGCCCTGCGCCATCTGATTCGAGTACGCCAAATGAGCCTGACCTCGATTCCAGAGCCGCGGGGAGCGCAGCGTCACTTCCGTGGCGCGAATCCGCGATCCCGCCACGGTAACCGGGATAAAAATGTCGGACTCGCCGATGTTGTTGTGGTCGAGGAAGTTTATGCCGCGCGTTTCGAAATTGTCGATGTCCAAAGTCCAACCGCGAATCGGAATCGTGACGCCGAACTGATGCTCCTCATCGCGCTCGCCATGCAAAGGCTCGAACGAAGTCGGGTTGCCGGACATGGTTAACGTGGTGAGGTAGCTGAGAAGCGGCCCCGAGATGCTGACGAGCGGCGGCGGCTGATAAAAGCGGCCCCAGAAAGCGCGGAACACCCAGTTCAGATGCGGGATGCGGAGCGTGCCCCCGACACGAGGGTACGTGGTGTTCTCGGAGACGATTGAGGAGAAATGCGTCGCTCGAACTCCCGCTATCAGAGTGAGCCAAGACGTGACGTTGAATTTATCGCTGAGATATATCGCCTCCTCCGAGCCGGGAACGTTGTCCGTCTCGCTGATCGGAGCATGGCCGCTTCCATCGTTGAAGATCAGGCCGAAGAGCTCGTTGTCGTTCGCTCCCCAAGCGTAGATTCCGGCTTGCGCGTCATTTTTCGGCAGATGGAACCCAAGAACGGCCTGGCCGCCGCCATAATTTGCGGTGCGACGGTCGGTGGTGGCCAGCGGTGTGTCGGTTGAAGGGCTGTTATAGTTTGCGTTGTTGTAATGGTAGAAGGGGGAGACGGTCAGAATCGTGGTGGGATCGAACGTGTGGACCCAGGAAAAAATTACGAACCCGTCGCGCTCCGTTTGGTTGTCGCGCAGACCGGCGGTATTGAATTGCTGGTTCTCGAAATCGTTCGGGTTCGGATCGTAGGGGATTTGATAATAGTCCCGGCGCAGTTGGGCATCGAATCGAAGTTGATCCTGCGGGCTCAGATTGTAGAGGAGAGAGGTGAACCCGCCGAAGCCGTTCTCTGCGTCGTGATAGACGCGCGGGATCGGCGTTTCCAGTCCCAGATTGCTGCGGTTGGCATTCAAACTCGCATAGTAGGCGAATTTCTGCGTGTGGCTTCCAAAATTGATTTGGTCGTTCGTCTGGTAATAGCTTCCGAGCGTTGTGACGAGTTCGGCGTCGTTGTTCCGCTCAAATCCCGACCTAGGGAGGACATTGAATTCCCCGTACGTGCGGTCGCCATATTCGGCGTCGTAGCTGCCGCGCAGGATTTCCACGTAGTCGACGTCTTTGGGGTCGACCTGAGGAGCCAGGTTGGTTGCGATGTTCGTGTTCGGGATCGGCACGCCGTCGATGAGCCAAGTGGTTTGATGGCCGCCGCGCATGTGCAGCATGTCGTGGGTCAAGTATGCGCCAGGCGTGTAATCCGTGATCATCGCGACGCTGTTGGTGGAATCGGCGCCCGGAGTCTGCGCGATGTCGATCCGATCCACGAGCGTCATCGGCGTAACCGAATCCAGGCTCGCTTCTTCCTCAGGCGCCGTGACGACCATTGTCTGGCTGACGGAAGCGAGCGCGAGCTGCAGGTGAAGAATTGATGAGGTATCCGACGCCAGAGTGAAACTCTGCTCCAATTGGCTGAATCCGGACGCTCTTGTCCTGACGACATAATCGCCGAGAGGCACCGGTGCAAAAGTGAATTCGCCATCGGAATTCGTTTGCGTTTCCTGGGACCAGTCCGAGGTAGCCGATTTCAACTGCACCGTAGCAGCCGCGACCGGCCGATGTTGCGGGTCATGGACGATCCCGCGCACCGTGCCAAAAACAGTCGCTCGTGCCGCCTGGCCGGCAAAAATCAACATCGCGGCGACACCTACACTGAGCCATACGCTCCGCATGTAACTACACTCCTTCCCTGTTCGGCCGTTTCACGATGCCGATCGTTGCGTATTCGAAACTGCGGGAAGACACGCCGATCTCACGCCGTGCGCGCGAGAAAGCGCGTAACGTGCCATGCCACAGTCTGACTGCGAATTCAGTCGGCTTCGGGCCTAAGCCCCGAAGCTGAAAGCGCGATTGATTGTGGGAGTTGCAGCTAGCTTCGCGGAGGCTGGAACGGTGCGGAGAGGAAACCCGAAGGAATGATTTGCGCGTATCGCAGGACGGTTTGCCGCGTGGCGCCCGGAGCGACAAGCGCGACAAGCGATGCGGGCGCCGTCGGAGCCATCATCGTATTCAGACCGTAATCGGGCGAATGATTTTTCGCGTTCGTCGCGCAGCTTGGTTTCTGCCCGGGAAGCTGCCCGCAGAGCATCTTGGCGTGCTGCGCCCTCGACGCGAGCGACTTTTGCACGAGCGCGCACATGCAGTCACATGTGGTCTCCATGCAATCCGTGCGCGCCAGCAGCGCGAGCGGCGTTGCCAGCAAGGCGACGATGACGAAAATCGCGTGGACGCGTCGCATCGCAGAAACCCTACCATAGCGCAGCACTCGCAGCAATACCGTTCGGGCCGGCCGGATTCGATTCGCCTGCGCCCGGTGCGCGTTTGCGTTCGGCACGGGTTGGCGGTAGGCTCGAAAAACCGTGCTGCCATTCAAACTGATTTACGACGATCGCTACGATCTCAACCTCGGCTCGCACGTCTTCCCGTCGCGAAAGTACCGCCTGATCCACGACCGCCTGCTGGAAGATAAGGTGGCCGCGCCGGAGGATTTTATTGCGCCCGAGCCCGCAACCGATGAAGACATTCTGCGCGTTCATTCGCAGGACTACGTCTACAGATTGAAAACGGGATCGCTGAGCCGCGCCGAGATTCTGCGGATGGAAGTGCCCTACTCAAAGGAACTGGTGGAAGCCTGCTGGCTCGCGGCGGGCGGATCGATCCTCGCCGCGCGCCGGGCGCTCGAAGACGGCTGGGCGGCAAACATCGGCGGCGGATTTCATCACGCCTGCCCCGATCACGGCGAAGGATTCTGCGTGATCCACGACGTCGCCATCGCGATCCGCCGCCTTCAGTTCGACGGCGCCATCGAGCGCGCGATGGTGGTGGACGCGGACGTGCACCAGGGCAACGGCACCGCCGAGATTTTCGGCGGCGACGGAGACGTCTTTACGCTCTCGATCCATCAGGAGCACAACTACCCGTTTCTGAAGCCGCATTCGACGGTCGACATCGACTTGCCGGACGGAATCGGAGACGACGATTACCTCGCCATTCTCGAAAAGCACCTCCACCGGGCTTTCCACGATTTCTCGCCGCAGCTTCTTTTCTACGTGGCGGGCGCCGATCCCTACTGTGAGGATCAATTGGGCGGGCTTGCGCTGACGATGGACGGGCTCAAGAAGCGCGATGCGATTGTCTTCGACTACGCGCGGCGCAACGGCGCGCCCGCGGCCATCACGCTCGCGGGAGGCTACGCGCGCAGCCTTGCCGACACCGTGAGCATCCACGTCAACACGATTCTTGCCGCCCGCGAAGCCGCACAGCAGGCTTCGCCGCGGCCGGAATCGAAAATCTCCTGATGGAACGAAAGAAGTTTCGCCGGGCACGGCATCTCGTGCCCGGCATCTTTGCCGGCGGGCGCGCGGCCTACCAACCCAGCACGTACGCAAACACGAGCGGCGCCACGATCGTCGCATCGGACTCGATGATGAATCGCGGCGTATTTACGCCAAGCTTGCCCCACGTAATCTTCTCGTTGGGCACGGCTCCGGAATAGGAGCCGTAACTCGTCGTCGAATCGCTGATCTGGCAGAAATAGCCCCAGAGCGGCACGTTTTCCTTCCGCAAGTCCTGGTGCAGCATCGGGACCACGCAGATCGGAAAGTCGCCCGCGATGCCGCCGCCGATCTGGAAGAAGCCGAGCGGCGTCTTCGTCGCCGTGTCCATGTACCAGCGGGCGAGCTCCACCATGTACTCGACCCCGCCGCGAATCGTCGTGGCGTTCTTCACGCCTCCGCCGATCACCTGCGCGGCAAACATGTTCCCGAGAGTCGAGTCTTCCCAACCCGGAACGAACAGCGGCAGATTCCGCTCGGCGGCCGCGATCATCCAGCTGTCTTTCGGATCGATCTGATAAAACTGCTTCAGCTTGCCCGCGTTCAGAATCTTGTAGAGAAACTCGTGCGGCAGGAAGCGCTTTCCGTTCCGGTCGGCGTCGCGCCACTCTTCGATCACGATGCGCTCGATCCGCCGCATCGCTTCCTCCTCGGGGATGCACGTGTCCGTGACGCGATTCAGATGGCTGTTGAGAAGCTCGACCTCCTGCTCCGGCGTGAGCTGCCGGTAGTGCGGAACGCGCCGGTAGTGGTCGTGCGCCACCAGGTTGTACAGGTCCTCCTCGAGATTCGCTCCGGTGCAGCAGATGCCGTGAACCTTGTTCCGCCGGATCAATTCGGCGACGGAAATCCCCAGCTCGGCGGTGCTCATCGCTCCCGCGAGCGTCAGAAACATCTTGCCGCCTCTCGCCAGGTGCTTCACGTACGCCTCCGAAGCGTCCACGATCACCGCGGCGTTGAAGTGGCGATAGTGGTGCTTGATGAACGAGGAAATCGTGCTTCCTGCCAATACCTCTGTAGCCGTGCTCATGTGACCTCCTTGTCTGAGCTCGCTCGAACGGTGAATGTGGAAACACCCATCGCAACGGTGGCGGCTGACGCGCGGCCTGTTTTGTGACGGTTAGAAGTAGCTGGCGGTGTAACTCAGCAGACGGAAAAATTCATGCGAAGAAAGATGATGTTGGAAAAAGCTGGAATGTAGTTCCTGAGCCACAAAGAATAGATAGCACAAATCGGGAACAGTTGCGAAGAAATTCGCGCGCGAATGCGGTGTGTCTCGCTCTTGCCGGCGCTCGGTCGCGCGGCGCGTCGTCGATTCTTTACGACAACAACTCTTTACGAGAACAACCGTTTGAAATCCTCGCCGCATTGTGCCAGCCTTGCATGGATGTTTGAGGTACGAATATCAGGAGTGCAAAAATGGCGGTTCGGAAGAATGGACTCGAAGGGAAGGCCCCGCGCCAATCGGCGCCGACCGACTGCGCCCTGCACCCCTGTCCGCAGGCTCGCCACTCAACGCAACGCCCAGACTCTAATCGCTACACTGTCGAGTAGGAAGGGCCGCAATCGGTTGTAAACAAAGGGCGGCCGCCATTTCGAATCGCTACACATTGGGGGTCCTTTCGGGCCCGAGCGGCAGTACTAGTAGCACCAAAGCGACCGAGCTATTGGGCCGGAACCAGCCGGTCCTCGGCATTGTGCTAACATTTTACTTTACCGCCCGCAAACGGGGCGACGCAGGAGAAACCGAAAATGTGCGGGATTGTTGGCTACATCGGACCCAAGCGCGTTGTGCCGCTGATCCTCGACGGGCTTCGGCGCCTTGAATATCGCGGCTACGATTCGGCCGGGATTGCCGTCGTCGGCGACAACGGAAAGCTCGAAATCCGCCGCGCGCCGGGCAAGCTGCGCAATCTCGAGGAATCGATTCGCATCACTCCGCTCGAGGGCCGCTACGGCATCGGCCACACCCGCTGGGCCACGCACGGCCGCCCCACGGAGGAGAACGCGCACCCCCACCGCGATTGCACCGGCCAGATCGTGGTCGTGCACAACGGCATCATCGAGAATTACATCGAGCTGAAGAGAAGCCTGACGGCCGAGGGACACAAGTTCGTCACCGAGACCGACACCGAAGTCATTGCCCATCTGATCGAGAAGTTCTCGAAGGACGCGTCGCTCGAGGAAGCCGTGCGGAAAGCCGTGAAAGCGATGACCGGCGCGTACGCTCTCGTGGCGATTTCGGCGAAGGACCCGAACAAGATCGTCGCCGCGCGATTGGGACCTCCCATCGTCGTGGGAATGGGCGACCACGAATTTTTCGTTGCGAGCGACATCCCGGCGATCCTCGCCCACACTCGCAGCGTCTTCTTCCTGGGCGACGGCGAAATGGCCGTGCTCACGCCCCAGGGCGTCCAGCTCTGCGACTTCGAAAGCCATCCGATCACGCGGCCGGCCCAGCAGATCACCTGGGACCCGATCATGGCCGAGAAGGGCGGCTTCAAGCATTTCATGCAGAAGGAAATCTTCGAGCAGCCGCGCGCCGTCCGCGACACGCTGCTCGGAAGAATCTCGCAGGAAACGGGCAAGGTGTTCCTCGCCGAAATGCAAATCTCCGAGGCAGAATTCCGGAATTTTCACGACGTCAAGATCGTCGCCTGCGGCACAAGCTGGCACGCCGGGCTCGCGGGCAAATTCATGATCGAGCGGCTGGCCCACGTGCCGGTCGAAGTCGATTACGGCAGCGAGTTCCGTTATCGCGATCCGATTCTCGACGAGCACAGTCTGATCGTCGCCATCAGCCAGTCCGGCGAGACGGCGGATACGCTCGCGGCCGAGCGCGAGGGCCGCCAGAAGGGCGCGAAGGTGGTCGCGATCTGCAACGTCGTCGGAGCCATGCTGACGCGCGAAGCGAACGGCACGGTCTATACGCACGCGGGGCCGGAAATCGGCGTGGCCTCGACGAAGGCGTTCACGGGCCAGCTCACGGCGCTGCTGCTGATGGCGTTGTATTTGGGACAGGTCCGCGGCAAGCTCGCGAACTCCGAATCCCAGAAGCTGATGCAGGAATTGACGCGCGTCCCCCACAAGATCGAAAGCATTCTCCAGCGCGACGCGCAGATCGAGGATCTGGCGCGCCAGTTCTTCCGCCACACCGACTTCCTCTACCTCGGCCGCGGCATTCACTATCCGATCGCGCTCGAAGGCGCGCTGAAGCTCAAGGAAATCTCCTACATCCACGCCGAGGGTTATCCCGCTGGCGAGATGAAGCACGGGCCCAACGCGCTGATCGATGAGAATCTGCCGGTCGTCATGATCGCCACGCGCGATGAATCCGACCCCGCCTCGATGACGCGATACGAGAAGACGATCTCGAACCTCCAGGAAGTGAAGGCGCGCGACGGCATCGTGATCGCCGTGGTCACCGAGGGCGACAAGCTGGCGCGGGATACCGCCGACCACGTCATCGAAATCCCGCCGGCGCCGGACCTGATCGCGCCGATTCTCGAGATCGTCCCGTTGCAACTGCTCGCGTACCACATCGCCGTGCGCCGGGGCTGCGACGTCGATCAGCCTCGCAACCTCGCAAAATCCGTCACAGTCGAATAAAATACCCGGACATGAACCGCGGTTTTTCTTTCTGCGCGCGGGGCGCGGCTTTGTGCCTCGCGTCCTCGATGATCTTCGCAGCACTGTTTCCGCACACGGCCCGCGCGCGGGACAAGGCGCAGGCGGGAACGTCGCGCCTCGCGGCGATTGAGGTAACGGGATCGTCGCGCTTTCGCTCGGAACAGATCGCGGCGGCGACCGGCCTGCGCGCCGGCGCGGACGTCACCACCGATGACCTGCAAAAAACGGCGAACGATCTCGCCCAACTGGGTCCCTTTTCGAAGGTCGAATACCGCTACGCGAGCACCGACGCAGGCGTGCGCGTGGAGTATCAGGTAACCGATGCGCCCGAGGTTCCCGTCTGGTTCGACAATTTCCCCTGGTTCACCGACGAGGAGCTGAACGCAGCAATCAAAAACTCCATACCCCTTTTCGACGGCGCGGCGCCCGAGCACGGCACGCTGCTCGACGCCATGTCGTCCGCACTCGGGGCCCTGCTCTCGACGCGCGGCGTGAATGCCAGGGTTTCGCACGCGCTCGTGACCGCGGCCGTGACCGGCCAGCAGGTCCAGCAGTTTCACGTCGAAGACACCAGCGTGAAGATCGCGGCGATCGAGTTCGGGGATGCGCTCGCGCGAAGCGAGCGCGGAATACAGATGCGTCTTTCCGACCTCGTCGGCCAGCCATTCTCCCGCACCGCCATCGAACTCTTCGAATTCGAGCAGGTGCGCCCCGTCTATCTTTCGCACGGTTTCCTGCGAGTGCGGTTCGGCGCGCCGAGCGCCCGGATGTCGGGCGGCTCGGTGACGGTCGCCGCGCCGGTCGATCCCGGACCCAACTTCACGTGGAGCGGCGTTACGTGGAAAGGCAACTCCGCCATCGGAGTGCTCGAACTGGGTACGCTCGTCCCCTTTCGCGAGGGTGATCCCGCCGACGGAACGAAAATCGAAGGCGTCTGGGAAACGGTGCGAAAGGCGTACATGCGGCTCGGCTATCTCGATATCAGTCTGAATCCGACGCCGCAATTCGACGAAGCGGCGCACCGCGCCGGCTACTCCGTTTCCGTCACGGAGGGCCCGCAATACCACATGGGCAAGCTCGTGCTCACGGGCCTCTCAATCGACGGCGAGCGCCGGATTCGCGCAGCCTGGAAGATTCCGCCCGGTGCGGTCTTTGACGCCGGCGTCTATGACGAGTTCCTCGAGAATGGAGTCAAGCAGGCGTTCGCCGGCTTCCCATTTCACTACGAAAAAATCGGGCGCTTCCTCCAGCAGGACCCGAAGACGGCGACGGTGGACGTTCTGCTCGATTTTCAGTAGGCGACCGCCCGGTTTCCCCCACGGGACGGAACTTTCTGTTGCGCAACCTCGTATGATCCTGATAGGAAGGCGTGCAGCGACCATGGTGCAATCGCACAAATCGAACGCGTGGATCGGCGCCGCAGCGGCGGCGTTCGCGGCGGTCTGGCTCGCCGGATGCATGCCGCCAGCGAATGCGGTCGGCCACTTTGACCGCACTTTTACCGTCGACGGGCCGGTGCGCCTGGAGCTCGCCAACGGCAGCGGTGAATCCCGCGTCAACGCCGGGCCGGCCGGTACGGTGACCGTTCACGCCGACATCCGCGTCGGCGGGTGGTCGTGGCGAAGCACGCAGCGGAAGCTCGAAGAGGTTGAGAGCGATCCGCCCGTCTCGCAGGAGAGCAATCTTATCCGCGTGGGCCGGCCCAACTGGGGTTGGATGAATCTCCAGGCCGACTACGAGGTTACGGTGCCGGCGGATACAGAGATCCGCGCCGCCTCCGGTTCGGGGAGCGTGGAGGTCAATGGAGTGCAGGGTCCCGCAACGTTCATTGTGGGTTCAGGGAGCATTTCCGCGACGGATGTTGCGAACGACGTTCGCGCGATCGTCGGCAGCGGAAACGTCCGCTTGGCGGACATGGGCGGCGAAGTCGACGTCACAGCGGGATCCGGCAACGTTCACATTGACGGTTCGAAGGGCGAAGTGCGAGTGCGCGCCGGCTCCGGCCAGATACGAATCGCGCAGCCGGGCGACGCTGTCGTGGCACAGACCGGGAGCGGTGGCATTGAAGTGACCGGCGCCACGGGCGATTTGCGCCTGCACACGGGCTCGGGGGAGATTCGCGTGGACGGCAATCCCGGCGGCACGAACTTCTGGGACCTTCATGCCGCTTCGGGCGACGTGAGACTGCACGTTTCCCGGGACGCCAATTTCCGCCTGTACGTGCACAGCGAATCCGGCAATATCGACGTCGGAATTCCCTCCGTTACCGAGAGTTCCGCCGGGAAGCATGACTATCAGGCGCGGATCGGAGATGGCAACGCCCGCGTTGAGATCGAAACGTCCTCGGGCGACATCTCCGTGCACTAGCCTCCGCGCGGCGAGCCGGTACGATGAATCCCCGCAAGCTCCCGCAGTTCCCGCGATAGAATGGGCGCCTGATGCGCAATGCGTCTCTCTTTTTCGCCTCCATTGCCCTCGCCTTCTTCGCCGTAATGTTCGCTGCAGGGGCGCAGGATGCAAAGCCCCCTGGGCCAGCGCCCCAATCCGCCCCGGATGCCGCCGCAAAGCGCGACGCGCTCGCTGACGCGGAATTGCAAAAGGCGCTCGCGGATGCGGGAAACGACAGCGCCGCGCTCGTCCGGAATCTGACGGGCTATCTCGGGCGGTTCCCCGATGCACCGCGGCGCGCGAGCATCTATCGAGCGCTCGTGGAAGCCTGCCAACAAGTGCGCAACAGCGCGTGCGCACTCGATTACGCGGAACGGCTGATCGCGATTCATCCCGACGATTCGCAGATGATGATGCTGGCCGCCAGCATGCTTCAGAAAAAGGGCGACGACGCGAGCCTGACGCGCGCCGCCGGATACCTCACGCGCGTGCTGGACCGCGTGGAGAAATCGTCCCCGGACGAAAAGCCCGCCAGCGAGTCAGCCGCAGAATGGCAGGACGGCCAAAACCAGCTCCGCTCCGCGCTTTACTACGCGCGCGGGCAGACCGAGGACTCCCGACACGACTACGACGGCGCGACGAAGGATTTTCAGCAAAGCGATTCGATCCATCCCAACGCGCTGGCCGCGGAGCGGCTCGGCGAAATCGCGGAGATGCGAAACGATTCCGCCGCGGCCATCGCGGAGTACGCGCGCGCATTCGCGCTCCCGGAGAATGGTCCGGCAGGAAGCGTGGACCGGCACGAAGTCCGCCTGAAGCTAGGCAACGTCTGGCGGAAGGTCCACGGCAGCGAGCATGGGCTCGGTGACGCCATCCTTGCGGCGTACGATCGCACGGCCCCGGCGCGGTCCGGCGCCGCAGCCGAGCCATCCGCGCGAAACCGCGATGCGAAGGATTTCTTCGGATTCGTGGTGAGGCGCCTTGACGGGAGCGCGCTTGCGCTCGCGCCGCTCAAAGGGAAGGTTGTGGTGCTGAGCTTCTGGGCCACGTGGTGCGGGCCCTGCGAGGAACTCGAGCCCCTTTTCAGCGAGGTGGCGAAAGGCTACGCCGGGAACTCGAGCGTCGCCTTTCTCGCCGTCAACACGGATGACGACGAGACGCAGGTGGCGCCGTTCGTCGCGCGCGAGAAACTGGGTGTCCCGGTCGTCTATGCCGACGGGCTCGACGATTTCATGAAGGTGGAGACGCTGCCGACGGTGCTGGTGCTCGGCAGGAACGGCGAGATTGTGTACCGGGTCGGCGAGCTCGCGCCTGACGGACTTTCCCAGTCGCTCAGAACGGCGATCCAGAACGCGCTCGGCGCGTCACGATAGGCGATGGGTCAGGGCTTCGGCTGGCTCCAGCCGGTCTGGGTGCCGTAGGGCTCGTTTGGGAGCATGAACGCCTGAATGAGCTGAATCTGGCCGTCATCGATGCGGAAGAGGTCGTTAAGAATGCTGCAGACCTTTCGCCCTTTAGTGGCCGCCGTGGTACTGCTTGGACACAGCGATTTCCTTGCAGGTGATGAATTCGAGCAGGGCGGGAACACCCTTCTGCGTCTGCTCGATGCCGCGGCGGATCGCGGGAACGATTTGCGCGGGATCGGTGACGCGCTCGCCGTAGCCGCCGAAAGCCCGCGCCATCGCGGCGTAGTCGCCGGAGATATCGGTCGCGCGGTATTTTTCAGTCGATACGGGCATGATGGGAATTTCCATCGCCATGCTGAAGTTATTGAGCAGGATGGACAGAATTGGAATGCGCTCGCGCACAGCCGTTTCGAAATCCATGCCGGTGAAGCCGATGGCAGCATCTCCCCAGACGTTGATGCAGAGCTTTTCCGGGCAGGCGAGCTTCGCGCCCATGGCGAGGCCGAGACCGTAGCCGAGCTGCGTCGTCTTGCCCCAACCAATGTAGGTGAGCGGTCGCTTCGCGACCCAGAACGGAGCGAGCTGATCGCGGGGGCTTCCCGCATCGTGCGTGATGATCGTGTTGGCAACGTCGACGGTGCGCTGTAAGTCCGAGAGGACGCGATAGGGAGAAAACGGGATTTCGCTGGACGTGAGCCGTGGCATCCATTCGTCGAGCCATGCCTTGCGGACTTGGGCGATTTCCTCGGAGACGGGCCAGGGGCGCGGCTTTTGGATGAGGCGCTCGACTTCGGCGCAGAGAGCATCGAGAGTGAGTTGCGCGTCGCCGACGAGGCCGATTTCAGCGCGAACGTCTTTGTTCAGGTGATTCGGATCGAGTGTCGCGTGGATGAACTTCTTTCCGGTCGGCATCGCGATGCCGAAGGCCGTCTCGGTGAAGCTGCAACCGACGCCGAATATCCAATCGGCTTTCGCGAGGAAATGCGGGACGGCGCGAGGAAACGCGTTGCCGCCCGCGCCGAGAGCGAGCGGATGGTCTTCGGGAAATGAGCTCTTGCCCTGAAGGCTCGTCGCAACAGGCGCGCCGAGCAGTTCGGCCAGTTTCTTGAGCGAATCCCAGGCCCGCGCGTAGTGAATTCCCTGCCCCGCATAGATGACGAGGCTCTTCGCTTCGACGAGCGCGGCAGCGGCTTTGCACACGTCCGCGACGTCGGGACCGCAGCGCGTGGCGATGACCGGTTCATACGCCCAGGGCTCGGGCATTTCCTCGGCAAAGAGATCGATGGGAATCTCGACGAGCGCGGGGCCGCCGCGGCCGTTGCGAAGGCGGGAGAAGGCCCGGCGAAAAATGTTCGGAATCTCAGTCGCGGACACGACCGGCTCGGCGGATTTCGTGACGGAGCGCATGCTCGCGACCGAGTTGAAGTTCGGATCGATATGAGCGAGGCGGCGCGCGTAGCCCATCGGCAGGACGAGGATCGGGACGGATTCGCTGTAGGCCTGCGCGACGCCGCCGAAGGAGTTCTCGGAGCCGGGGCCATGCTGCATGGCGAAGACGCCTATTTTGCGTCCGCTGGTGAGGCGTGAGAGGGCGTCGGCCATATGCAAGCCCACGCGTTCCTGACGGACGATGATTGGCCGGATGCCCGCGGACGCCGCGGATTCGAGGATGTGGTTCACGGGGTAACCAAAGATGACGTCAACGCCCTCGCGCTTCAGAATTTCGGCGATCGCTTCACCAACCTTCATGGGCCATCTCCTCCGGAAAATGTATACTCACCGGGCGCGCAACGGCAGGCCGCCAACAAGCGTTTGAGGATACCCGGTAGAATGGGCGCGCGGAAGCTTAATTCATTCGCTGTCGCGTCACCTGCAAAATCCTGCGCGCAGACCGCACATTTTCCAGGGCCACGACACACGCGGGAGGATTCCCAGGCAATGACTCGCCAAGAGCGCAAGGTCTCCGCACCACGCGTCGTCAACGTCGGCGATTTGCGGCTCCTGGCGCAGAGGCGCTTGCCGCGAGTTGTGTTCGACTACCTCGACGGCGGCGCGGAAGGCGAGGTTACGCTGCGCGAGAACACGCGAGCGTTCGAGGAAGTGACCTTCCGCCCGCGCAACGCGCTCTATCTTCCGCACCGCGACTCGAGCACGACCGTGATGGGAAGCAGGCTCGCGATGCCCCTGCTGCTCGCGCCGTGCGGCTTCACGCATATGTTTTATCCCCACGGCGAACCGACGGCGGCGCGGGCGGCCGGTAAAGCGGGAGTGGGTTTCGTATTGACGACGATGTCGGGACACAGGCTCGAAGAGGTTGCGGAGGCTTCGTCCGGTCCGCTCTGGTATCAGCTCTATCTTGCGGGTGGGCGCGAGGCGGGAGAAGCCGCGATCGAGCGCGCGCGGAAAGCCGGATTTGCGGTTCTTGTGATCACGATCGACACAGGCACGTTCGGGATGCGCGAGCGCGACGTGCGAAACGGCGCGGGGGCGCTGCTGGACACAAACCCGCTCGCGAAGATCCAGTTTCTGCCGCAACTGCTTGCCCACCCCGGATGGCTCGCGGGGTTCCTGCGGGCGGGAGGAGCGCGGAAACTGCACAACATCATCGTGCCGGGCCGCGGGCCGTTGCCGCTTTCGGAGGCACAGTCGAGCCTGGCGAAATCGGTGGTGACGTGGGATGACATGCAGTGGCTGCGGAGAGCGTGGCCGGGACCGATCGTCGTGAAGGGCGTGCTGACGGGCGACGATGCAAAGCGGGCGCTCGACGAGGGCGCCTCCGGCGTGGTGGTATCGAATCACGGCGGGCGGCAACTGGATGGCGTCGCCGCTTCGCTGCGCGCGCTGCCGGAAGTGGTAGCGGCGGTCGGCGAACGCGCGGAGGTGCTTGTGGACGGCGGAGTGCGGCGCGGGAGTGATATCGCGAAGGCGATCTGCCTGGGGGCGCGAGCGGTGCTGATCGGACGGGCTTACATGTATGGGCTCGGCGCGGCGGGAGAGGCAGGCGTGGCCAGGGCGCTCGAGATTCTGCGAGCCGATCTTGAGCGGACGCTTGCGCTGTTGGGGTGCGCATCGATTTCGGAGCTCAACCGGTCGTATGTGGATGTTCCGGCGAACTGGGCTTGCATCCGCTCGTAGTCGCGCGTCAGGAATGTTCCGCTGCAGGCGAATTCAGCGCTCTGTAATCGCGCCGGTAATGGCTGTACGTCAGCGGGAAAAGAACCAACATGCAGGCACACGCAAGCGCGACCGTGATGGAAACGGACGGCCCGATCATCCTTTCGTTTCTGAAGACATGATCGTTTAGCACGCCGGGGATGAGCGGGCCCAGGCCAATACCACCCAAATTGAGAGTAAACATGAACAGCGCGGAGACCTGGCCGCGAATCTGGTTGGGAAAGATCAGCTGCACGGCCGCGTAAACGGTCCCGATCGGCATGGCCTGGAAAAAGAGACCCGGCGCGATCAGGATGAGTGAGACACGCGCGTCGTGCATGACCATCGCGAGCCCAAGGAAGACGCACGATCCCACGGCGCTGATCGTGGCTACCTTTAGCGGGCCTTCGGCGACGCCTTTCCGCAGCCAGCGGTCGCAGAGCAAACCTCCCACATACATCCCAAGGCAGCCACAGCTCAGAACCAGAACGCCCAGCGCCCTGCCCGCCTGGCCCGCGGTCCATCCGTGCATCCGCTGAAAAAAAGTCGGCGCCCACGAGAGGAAGGCGTAGCTCGCGAGAGACTGGAAGACCTGTCCGATGGCCATGCCCCAAAACGATTGCCAGCGGCGGCCGATCTGCATGAACACGTCGCGCGTGTTCAGATGAGCCGCGCGCCCGGCGGCGTCGCGCAGAACATTCTTTCGCAAGGGCTCGCGCACCGTGTACACGAGTAGCGCAACCAGAAGGCCCGGAATGCCGACGAGCAGGAAGGAAAGCCGCCAGGTCGCGATCGTGCCCAAAACCGGAAGATGCAGCGCGGGCATGTGCATCACGGTATCCACGATCGAGCCGCCCATCGCGAGCGCGACGCCGGAACCAATGAAAATTCCCATGGTGTACACGCTAATGGCGAGGCCCAGCTTTTCCGCTGGGAAATAGTCCGAGATGAGAGAAAACGCGGCGGGCGAAAGCGTGGCTTCGCCCACGCCGACTCCGACGCGGGCGAGAAACAGCGTCCAATAGCTCCTGGCGACGCTGCAGACAGCCGTCATGATGCTCCACAGAAAGATGCCGATGGCGATGGGGTTGCGCCGCCCGTAGGTATCCACGAGACGGCCAATCGGCAACCCGGCGAACGTGTAAAAGACAGCGAAGGCAAAGCCCAGCAGCAGTCCCATTTGCGTATCGCTGATCATCAGATCGCGCTTGATTGGCCCGACGAGCAAACTCAGAATCTGGCGATCGACGAAGGAGAGCGTGTAACAGAGCATGAGCACGAAAACGACGTACCAGGCGTAGCCGAGCGAAGGTTTCGGAGCTGCTGGGGCAGGCGCTACCGATGCACCGGCTTTCAGGATAGCAAACGTCATGGGCGGACCGAATCGAGTCGCGGCAAGGACGCCGACGTTATTACCCATCGACGCCGGATGGTCAAGCGGAATCTGAGCGAGTGGTCACAGCGCGTGCGGTTCGACCATCTTGCCGGGATTCATCCGGTTTTCGGGATCGAGCGCCTGTTTGATCGCGCGCATCACATCGAGCGCGGCCCCGTGTTCCACGGCCAGGTACTTCTTCCTTCCCGCGCCAACGCCGTGCTCGCCGCTGCTCGTGCCGCCCATTTCCAGAGCGCGCAGAATGATTTTCTCTTCCAATACCTTTGCCTCGGCGAGTTCGGCGGGATTATTGGGATCGAGCATAAAAGACATGTGGAAGTTGCCGTCGCCGACGTGTCCCACAATCGGGGCCGGGAAGGACGCGCTCGCGGTATCCTTCTTCGATTCGACGATGCAGTCCGCAAGACGGGAAATCGGAACGCAGATGTCGGTGGTGAACATCTTCCCGCCCCTGCGAATTGCCAGATTTGCGAAATAGGCTTCGTGCCGCATCTTCCAGAGCGTCTCGCGCTCTTCCGGCGTCGTGAACCACTGGAACCCGCGCGCGTGATGTTCCTGGGCCAGCTTCTTCACTGTCTCCGCCTGATCGTTGACGCTGCGGATCGTATCGCCGTGGAATTCGAAGAAAAGGATCGGCGCAACGGGATAATTCGTTTTCGAGTAGCGATTGCAGGCGTCGACCTGCGCCTCGTCCATGAATTCAATGCGCGCGACGGCAACGCCCAGCTGAATGGTCTCGATGGCGGTTTCAATGGCGTCACGGATGGAATCAAAGGCGCAACTTGCCGCGGAGACGGCCTCCGGCAGCGGATGCAACCGCAGCGTGACCTCGGTGATGACGCCGAGCGTGCCCTCCGCGCCGACAAACAAGCGCGTCAGGTCGTAGCCGGCGGCGGACTTGCGGGCGCGAGTGCCGGTCTTGATGACGCGGCCGTCGGCCAATACGACGGTCAGGGCCATCACGTTTTCGCGCATCGTTCCGTAGCGCACGGCAGTGGTGCCCGAGGCGCGGGTGGACGCCATTCCGGCGATCGTGGCATCGGCACCGGGATCGATGAAAAATGTGAATCCGGTATTGGCCAACGCCCGGTTGAGCTGAAGCCTGGTTACTCCGGCCTCCACCGTTGCCTGCAAGTCCTGAGTGCTGATGTTGAGGATTCTGTTCATCTCGCGCATGTCGATGGTAATGCCGCCGTGGATCGCGTTCACCTGAGCTTCCATGGAGGTTCCGCCGCCGAAGGGGATCACCGGCACGCCGCATCTCGCGCTGATCTTCAGGATTTCGCTGACCTCTTCAGTGGATTGCGGAAAGCAGACCACGTCCGGCAGGGCAGCCGGATGATAAGACTCGCCATGACTGTGGTGCTCGCGGACGGAATCCGCGGTGGTCACACGCCGACCGAGGAGAGGCGTCAATTCACCGATCGCCTGCTGTATCTGCTCCTGGCCCGGCCGGGTGAGCTCTGCTGTGCCCATGGTGGTGTCCCTTTTCATCTTAGGTTCCCGCAACAGTGGCCGAATCTTCCGGCTACATGCGCCTGCTTGAAGCCCAATCCAATATACATCAGCCGGCCCCGCGGATTCGTCCGGGCGGCAAGTCCTCGGTTACAAATGAACGGTGACGTCGTAGTAGAGGACTGAGCCGTCGTTCGAAAGAACCGGGACGATGCGCAACACGTGAAACGTGCGGTCCTTCAGGTCATCAACCGTGCGTCCTAGCGCGTCGTGCGTTTCGCGCTCGAGTTCCGGCGAGGATTTTGTCGCCCGTTTCTGCGGCGGGAGCGCCGTCGCATCCAGCCGGTAGATGCGGATGTGGCTTGCGGAGTCCTCCGAAAGAAGCTGGACGCTTGTGGCCGCCAGCGCCGCCGGCTGCGGCTGATCGTGAAACCACTTTCGAGGGGTCACAAGCACGAACAGGACGATGGCAACGACCATCACGTCATACGGCCAGGTTCCGCGCTCGTAGGACCAGAAGATGATGCGGACGAAACCTCGCCAGAGGGCGCGCATCTCAGTGAGCTGCCGAGCCGTTTACGACCATGCCGTCGCGCATGTGCAGCACACGATTGCCGTAGGTGGCCGCTTCCGGATTATGCGTGATCATCACGATGGTCTGGCCGAGGTCCTTATTGAGCTGCCGCAGGAGCGCGAGGACGGCCTCGGAGTTTTTCGTGTCGAGATTGCCCGTGGGTTCATCGGCCAACACGATCTTCGGCTCACTGATGATGGCGCGCGCAAGAGCCACACGCTGCTGCTCACCGCCGGAAAGCTCGGAGGGCTTGTGATGCAGGCGTTCCGTCAAACCCAGCAGATTCGCGACAACCTCGAAACGGTGCGGATCGAAGCCGTTGCCATGAATGTGCTGGGCGAGCGCGATGTTGTGGTACGCGTCGAGGGTCGGCAAGAGGTTGAAGCGCTGGAACACGAAGCCGACTTTGTGCCGCCGGAGAAGCGTTCGCGCGGCATCGCTCATGTGGGTGAGATCGTTCCCATCGAGCAGGACGCGGCCGGTCGTCGCCTGCGCCAGACCTCCGATCACGTGCAGAAGCGTCGATTTCCCACAGCCGGAAGGCCCCATGATCGAAACGAATTCGCCGGGAAAGATTTCGATGTTGATTCCGCGCAGCGCAGGCACATCCACCTTGCCCGTGTGGTACACCTTCCACAGATTTTCAGTCTTGAGTATCGGCTCCAAAGCCGTCCCCCCGGCAAGCGGTCGCAACTGAGCGGAATCAACACATTTTAGTCGGGTTTTCCGTTTCTGCCTAGAATTGATCTAGCGACGTTTGCGCGATTTTCTCGAGGCGTCATATCGAGTGATTGACTCAATCGGCCAACGAAGTTCCCGGGTGTCACTCGTAGGCAAGCGCTTCAACGGGGTCTTTGCGGCTGGCGATCCATGCCGGGTAAGAAGCACCCAGCAAGCCCCCCCCGACGGCGATGAGACCGGCGAAGAGAATCCACTTCGGCGTGATCAGGATGGTCAGCGACGGGGCAAAGTGCAGGCAGATGAGACGCGTGAGGAAGCTAAGTCCCACTCCGAGTGCGATCCCGACAAGGCATAGAAGAGCCGTCTCGCTGAGGATGATCTCGACGATGTAAGGCTTCGATGCGCCGAGCGCTTTCAGGACTCCGATTTCACGCGTGCGTTCGATGATCGTGGTGTACATGGAGAGGAAAATCACAAGGAAGCCGATTCCGACGGCAATCGCAATCATGACGTTGATGAAAGCGCCGAGAGCGGGCAGATTCGATGACGTCATCAGCGAGAGGAAATCCTTGAGCGGGCGAATCTCGTAGCCCGGAAGCAGTCCGCGCACTTCATCGGTGGCAGCAGCCGTATGATCGGAACGGTCACACTTGATGAAGAAGACGGAAGCTTTGTCGCGCGCGCCGGACATTTCCTGCAGCGTGGACATCAGGACGAAAAGGCGCGCGCCCTTGCCATGCTCGACAATGCCGGCGACGTGGAAATCGTGTTCGAGGATGTGAAGCTTTTGCCCGACCTTCACTTTCTTGGCGCGGGCGTAGACGTCGTCAACCAGAATGTCGTTCGGGTCCTCGAGTTCCGTGCCCGCGTGAAGGACGAATCCGCCCGAAACCGCGCGAAACGTGTCCGGTTGGATACCGTAGACGATGTCGAGGCCATTCACGGAATTGAACTGCACGAGAACGGGTGCCACGGCCTGCACGTATTCAAGCTGCTGCAATCTCCCGGCGATGCTGAGCGGCATCGGTGCGCCGCTGAAAGCCATGAAAATGGATGCAGAAGGAGGCTGGACCATGATGTCCGCGCCCACGCCTTCCGTGCGCTTGGCCGACTCGAACATCAGGCCGCTCGTCAGCCCCACCACGATGATGACCAGCATGACCTCAACGGCGACGCCGATCACTGTAATCACCGTGCGAACGGGGCGGTGCAGCACGTTGCGGACGATCAGATGGCCGATCACGGCTTCGCTCCCTCGGGCTCTTCACCCACGCGCACGAGCTCCGTTCCAGGCGGCTGCTTCAGCACAAAGTGGTCGGCCGAGATCGATTCGTTGGCCGTGAGCTTGATCACGCCGATCTGGAGACTGTAATCGCCGGCCGGCCGATTGATGGAAATCTGCCGCGAGTATTTCACGGCGCCGAAGGAATCCCATCCGGCATACCGGACATCCGAATCGAGCTTGCCGCCGGGACCGTAGGTTTGGATGCGAACCACGCTCAGATCGGAGCGGTCAAACCATATCTTACGCGCGATCTCCCAATTCTTCGCATTGCCGGTCGAATTCTCGGGCGCGTTCGTTTCCGTTCCGGCTTCGCTCGCGAGCCGAACTACCGTCAACACGTAGTATTGTGACGGAGCTTCTCTCGCCTCCTCGATGAGCACCGGCACGTCATCCGGGATGGCATCCCAGAAAACGGCGCTGGTCAGATGCTGCGGCCGCAGGTTTTCAATCGGTTTCGCCGAAGGGCGCTCGAGATTTGCCGGGCCGGTGAGGAACTTGTTCTGCGAGGGAATGAAAATATTGAACGTCTGGCCGTCGCTCTCCATGTCAAAAATGTTCGTTCCGACCACCGGCGCCTGTCCAATCACCCGAATGCTTGAAGGCTTCTGCGCGAGAATGAAACCGGTGACCTGATGATACTGCTTGATCACGCCCGTGTACGCGGAGCCCGCAGTCAGCGTCATCGTGACCGAGGCGTTGAGCGAGTCAATCGCATCTGCCTGACGATCATACAGCCCGATCAGGTCTCCCTTTGTCGCGATCTGCAGAGGTACCGGCGCGCCCGCGGGTCTTGTGACCGTCGTCTGGCTCATGGCGCATCCCCAGACGAAGGCCCCCGCAAGCGCCATCGAGAATACGGTCAGAAATTTTTGGAGCGCCTGTGTGCGTCGAGTCACCAACACGAATTCAGCAATTTAGCAGCCGTTCTCGGAAGATGTCAAACAAACCGCACGGCGCAGGTTCCTCGTGGAACCGCAGCGGCTCCCGAACTATCTACGAGGCTTACCGCCGCCAGAAAGCCACGCCGCAATGTCAGCGACCACAGCCTCATCCACATGGCCGGGCTTGTCGTATTCCGCGGGATTCGCAGGACCGGCGCCCGCGATGAAGAGATGGTTGAGGTCGGGATACAGCTTCAGGGTGACGTTGCTTTCCCCGGAAAACGCGGTCTTCCACTCGTCGAAATTCGTAGCCGGCGGCACCTGAAAATCCCGGCCTCCCTGAAGAATCAGGACAGGAATCTTCAGCGCCTTGGCCGCCGCAATTGGTTGATAGCCGCGCAGGTCGAGCCAGTAGGAAGCCGGAATGGGGCTGCCGAGAAGCATGACGCTGTCGTCGTGCCGCAGATCGGGGCTCTCGATCTTCTTCACGGCATCCTCTACAGCGGCAAGCTGCTTCTGAGCGTCCGGAGTGGGCGCTGCGCCGGCCGAAACGATGGAGCGTACCTGATCGACGAGGAGTTGCTCGATGGGGCGGGTGTTGGCCGCCAGCATGACCACTCCAGCAATCTCAGAATCCTTTGCAGCGATGCGAGGCGCGAGGTATGCGCCCAGGCTGTGCCCGATCAGGAAGACGCGCCGGGGATTGATCCCAGGCTGCCGGACGACGAGCGCCACGGCCGCGCGCGCGTCACCGATCGTTTCGTCCTCAACGGTGAATTTCGCCGGGTCGCCGCTGCTCTCCGCGCCGTACTTCAGTGTGCGCTTCGTGTAGCGGAACACCGCGATCCCGTGGCTGGCGAGTCCCCAGGCGAGGTCCTTGAACGGCTCATTCGGGCCGATCGTTTCATCCTCGTCGTGCGGGCCCGAGCCTTGCACGAGCACGACGGCGGTAACGCGGCCGCGAACCTTGGGCATCGTCAACGTTCCCGGCAGCTCGTAATTGCCGTTGACCAGCACCAGAGGCTCCTCAGTGAAGGAAGCGGCGTTTGCGTAGGAGGGAGCCACCCAGGCCGGCAGTTCGGTGTGCGGGCGAAAAACAAGCCCGGCAATCCGCACCTCGGGGGTAAACGTGATTTGAGCCTCGATCAGCCCTTTTTCAAACTTGCACACGACGACGACCACGTCGTACGTCTGAAACTTGCTGGTCGTTGCCGAAACAACCGAATCAAAAAAGCCCTCCTGCTCGAGCAGGCCCGCCCAGCCCGCGGCGAGCTTGCCCGGAGGAAGTGCCGCGGCTATGCCCGAGTCGTACTGCGCCTCAACCTGGTTGAATTGACCGGCGACGATTTCCTGAAGCACCTGTTTGCCTGCGGTTATCGAGGGCGGTTCCGTGTCCGATTGCCGCGCCGCAACGGGCAGAAAGGCGAGAGACAACATCAGGGCGACCACGGAGACTTTCACTTCGAAGTCCTCGCGGTACGGAGGAGAAACGCGGTGCCCGAGCGGAAGGATCCTTGCCGTCGAATCATCATTGAACCGTCGAGCGCGCCGTAGTAGGGAGTGGCGAAGCGTGGTGCGCAACAAGCAGCCAGCCGCCTTCGCGCTCGACAAAGATATTCGTGGCCTGCACGGTCGCTTCGTCGAAACCGTCGGCAAACGCCGTAGTGACGCGGGCCGTACAGGCGACCCAACCGACGCGGCCCTCGACGCGGATCCGCACCCCGCTAATCGCTACACGAACACGCTTGGTATTCTTGAATATTCGGGCCCAGCGCTCGCGCACTTCCTCCCAGCCGAGAAGAAGCTCCCATCCGGGTTGCACACACTCGACACCATCGTCGTGCGCCCAAACCGCTTCCATCTCCGCGAGGTTGAGCGATTCAAAAGCCACGTAGAAGCGCTGGTTTGCGGCGCGCACGGCGTCCTCGGGTGTCTGCTTCTCGCGTGTCGCTTGTGTAGGCATGGTGGCCAAAAGAAAAAAACTGATGGGCCCCTACTCAATATTCGCCGACCAGCATTATACCCGAGGCTAGGACGCACGATCGGTGGCTTTTCGCGGCATTAGCGATCCTGCGTGTCGGAGATCAGAGGGTCTTCCGCTGCCGCCAACTCGCCGTGCTTGTCCGCGCCATGGAGCTTCCCGGCGGCGTCGAGCAGGAACGAGCGCCGACCCGATTTGCCGTACGCGTCCGGCGTCGCGGCGAGCTCGAAGGCGGGATCGTCCTGTCCGGCCAGGGAGACGATGCGGTAGCGAAACTGATAGCCGACCGCGCTGCCAGCGGCCAAGTGCTCATCCACCAGGGACGCCTGCTCGGGAGATATCTGATCCTTTGGCGCGGGGCCGAGTTGCGCGAGGGCATCCGGAAGCTTGCCGTACGCGTCGCGATATGTGCGCACCGCGGTCGCGAGGTCGCGCAGCGTGGCAAGGGCGGAATCCTCGCGCGCGGCGAGGTCACTTTCGGCCCACTGCTTCGAGAGCTGGGGTATGTCGAGAAGCACGAGGCCGAGCGAGAGCAGGCGCCAGCCGCCATTCTCGCGGACGAGGCCAAATTCGGTCTGCTCGCTGTCGACAACAGTCACAGGGATGAACGCAAGATTCTCGCGCGTCCGCGTATCTCCGAAGCGGAACTCGGCGGTGCCCTCGGGCGCCATGCATCGCAGAACCGCGTGGTTCTGCGGATCGGACGAAATCAGGGGTTTCCCCGGCTGATCGGCGAGCGAGAATCGCTTCAGAAAAGCCGTGCGCTGGTCGGGAGAGAGCGCGCGGAATGTCGTGGCATTGTCAGACGTGAGGTAGTTTGCAAACTGCGTGTCATTCGCCCGACAAGCGGCCGAAAGCGCGGCGACAAGGGCGGAGGAGGGATCGGATTCGTGGCCTTCGTCCTGCGCAGCCAATTGGAAGGGACAGAGAAGCGCGAGAACAATGGCTGGAATAGCGCTGTGCCGAAAACCGGAGAAGAGTAGAGCAGTCTTCATGAAGACTCGGATTTCGCCCGACCGAGGATGGTTGCCAGGTCCCGCGTAAACTTCGATCTCGGCATCACGTCGCGGCAACCGGCCGCGCGGGCGCGCTCGGCGAGATCGACCTGCACATGCGAAAGGAACCCAACGAGCGGAATCTCGGGAGTGTCCGCACGCACGCGCTCGACGGCTTCGAGGGGATTGGAGCGCGCGTTGAGATCCACGACGACAAGCCTGGGGAGGCTCTTCGCAATTTCCGCGGCAAGCGCATCGGGGGTCGTGCAGGTGCGGAGCTCGACGCCGATCTGCTTGGCCGTCTCGAGAAGCTTCGCCTGAAAGAATAAATCATCGACGAGCGCAACGACCTCGGCCATCAGGGCTAGCCCGTCGCGCGCGAAACGGAATACCGCCCGTTGTCCAGCGCTTCCTGGGACACCCACATGCCGTGAAAAGTCATGCGCACGCGGTGCGGAAGCTTCACGATCGCCACGGGCCCGGCTTCGAGGTTCTGCGCATCGAGAATCGCCAGGTCGGTCCGATTCTCGGCCATGCGGTTCACGAGCGCCAGAAGATAGCCATCGCCTTCGGGCGAATTCGGCTTGCGCGGCGCGAAGAGCGGCTCCTGCACGCCCGAATCCGGACCGGGATTCCACAACGTGGCGCTTCCCGTCTTGTGATCGAACTCGCCGACCGCGCCGAATCCGATGTTCCCTGACCCAGGAGTGCTCGGATCGCGGCAAATGACGTAGCCTTTTCGGTACGTCCCGTTGCCGTAGTAACGGTCGTCGGCGCGCGGCATCTCGCACATCCAATCGTAAAGCTGCTCCGTTTTGTAGTCTTCCGTGTTGCCGGCCAGATCGAAAGTCAACCGAGTGAGATGGGGAAGGGCCGCCGTGGGATCTGGCGGCGTGCCGTCGTGATTCGGGAAGAAGAAGAACGAGCTTCCGCGCGACAGGCACACGTCGAGGCTCACTTTCGAGCCGTTGGTGCTGCCGTTCATCATGTGGCCGGCGAAACTCGTGTCGCCACGGAACCAGCGGACCTGATCGGCTGTGCCGTAGCGCGGCACGACCGCCACAACCGTCTGCAAATCGCGGTGCCATGTGTAGAAAGGGCCGCCCTTCTTCAGGACGTTCACGTCGGTAAGCAGCGGAAAGAACGGGAAGATCACGTACTTGTCCGAGACGGCAAAATCGTGAACCATTCCCGGCCACGGCGCATTGAACCAAACTTCATGCTTGAGCTTGCCATCGGGGCCGATCACGAAGTAGGCCACGTCGGTGGTGCCGTCACCCTTGGCCTGATAGGCGAAAGTCAGCAGCTCGTTCGTGGCCTGGTCGAGATGGGGATGAGCGGACATCCAAACGGACTTGATTGCACCGTTGTAGTCGTAGCGGCCGATTGTATCGAGCGTGTAGGGATCGAGCTCGTACGGCATGTCGTCCTCTTTGAGGGCGAGGAGTTTCCCGGCGTGCCAGACCACGTTGGTGTTCGCGGTGCCCGGATTGCAATCCTTGGCGATGGGATCGCGCGTGTAGCGATTGCGGTAGAGACCGAAGAGCGGCCGGCGGTGCTTCGCCTGCATCCGGAAGCGTTCGGTGCGAACGTAACGGCTCTTGAAATCGACGTGACCGTTCTCGAAGCGGAACATGATCACCATGCCCTCGCCGTCGATAAAGATGTCGTCCCCGAGCATCGGGGGATATTGGCGATCCGGCCCGCAGCGATAGAGGGTGCCATTGAGATCCTTCGGCACCGCGCCGTGCGTGACCTCGCAATCTCGAAGATCTGCTTCCAGGCGCACGGGTGCGCCGAAACCCTGGTAGAGCGGAATGTCGGGAAAGCGGACCGCGCCTACTGCCGATAGCTCTTCCAAGTAAACGTTCGACATGGGAACTCCTTGCCGCGCCGATATCGCCGGATCACCCTCGACCGTACGTTCTGCGAGCAATCCTATGCGGGGGCTGTTCTGGTTGTCAACAGGCCCGCCTCGCAAGCACGGCCTTCAGGATCGGCACTTAACTTAGCGAGGGGGATAACGAATCGGAGCAGTAACGGCGGGTTTAGTGCCCGGCCTCTTCGTGGGCGCCTACGGTTTCATCCGGGACGTCGCCCGTGCGGCCTTTCACGCGGTCGTAGACGCTGTAGTGGCAGGTCGAGCCGAGGGCTTCGTTGTAGTAGGTTGGCACGCCGAGCGCGGTGCGCAATTCCTCGTTGAAGCGGCGCAGGTCCCTAAGCTGAGCCACACGGATGGGAAACTTGTGCCCGTCGCTCGCCAGCAGGAACTTCTGATAGCCTGCATCCCACAGGCGCGTGAATTGCCCCTGCGCCATGATGGACGGGATGATTGTCATCTGGTAGCTGCCTGCCGGAGACTTGCGAAGTTCGGCGCCGCAGCCATACTTCTCGATGCGGACAACGCCGCCTGAGCTGCGCACGAGGAAACCCTTCGCCGAGAGCGATTCCACCTGCGCCTGAGTGAAGTGCTTATTGACGTACCACATGGCCCTTCAGAATAGGGACTGTGCCTCCCCGTGTAAAGTCCAAAAATCCGAATGCGTCCCGGCGAAATCGGCAAGCAGCTTGCGCTCCGAAAGCAAAACTGATATGGCATTGCTACGCGAAATCACCCGGAAATGGGATCGGACCAACGCAAATGACGAAGACGCTGTGCGCTGCGGGGTTACTGCTAGCTCTGATGATCGGGACGCCGTGCGCTTCGGCGCAGGCGGCGCCGGACGGCGCGGCGGTTTTCAAGGAGCGCTGCGCGATGTGCCATCAAGCGGCGCCGCTGGGTGACGGCCGCGCGCCCACGACGGCTCTGCTGGCGGAAAAAACGCACGAGGAAATCCTGCAAGCACTCGAGTCGGGGCCGATGGTCATTTACGGGAATCGGATGTCCGAAACGGAGCGCCGGGCAGTTGCCGTGTTCCTTACCTCCAAAGTATCCGCCGACGTATCGAATGCCAACCTCTGCGCGACGGCGAAGCCGATTACTCCGGAAGGCCTGATGAATCCGCAAAACTGGAACGGCTGGGGCGCGGACGTCCTGAACACGCGGGACCAGACGCACACGAGCATCGGCCCGGAGAACGTTGCTGGGCTGAAAGTGAAATGGGCCTTCGGAATTCCGAACGCGAGCTCGGCCTTGGGGCAGCCGACCGTGGTCGCCGGGCGCTTGTTCATCGGCTCAGGCGACGGAACGGTGTACGCGCTGGACGCGGCGACAGGATGCACGCTCTGGACCTACAAAGCGGAAACGACCGTGCGGGCAGCGATCACGGTGGCGCCGAGAGAGAAGGGCGGCTCGTTCGCATACTTCGGCGATGGAGAGGCGAATCTCTACGCCGTCGACGCGGCGAAAGGCACGCTCGTCTGGAAGGTGAAAATCGATTCGCATCCCTCGGCCAGAATCACGGGCGCGCCGCAGCTCTACCGCGGCCGGCTCTACGTTCCGGTGGCTTCGAGCGAGGAACTGACGGGCGGCGACCCGTCCTATCCGTGCTGCACGTTCCGCGGAAACGTGGTCGCGGTGGATACGCGGACGGGAAGGCAGATCTGGAAAGCGTATGCCATCGCCAAGACGCCGACGGCCTCTAAGGATGGAAACAGCCACGCGAAGTTCAGCCCTGCGGGCGCCGCCATCTGGGATTCTCCGACGATCGATGCGAAACGCGGCGCGCTTTATGTGGGAACCGGCGACGCCTACGTGGATCCGGCGGACGAAGCCACGGACGCGATCGTTGCCTTCGACCTGGCCACCGGAAAGCGGCTCTGGGTGCAGCAGAAAACGTCCGGCGACGTTTTCAACTTCGGATGCTTCATGCCCCAGCGCATGAATTGCCCGCCGCAAGTGGGTCCCGACTTCGACTTCGGTTCTTCGCCGATTTTGCAGGATCTCGGCAACGGCCATCGCGTCCTGCTGGCAGGGCAGAAGAGCGGCGTGATGTATGGGCTCGATCCGGATGACGGCGGCAAGGAGCTTTGGCAGGTTCGCGTGGGCGCCGGCGGCGGGCTTGGCGGAATCGAGTGGGGCTCGGCCTCGGACGGTACAGACGTCTACGCCGCGCTTTCGGACATCCCATCGTCGCTCTCGCCCGTGCCGCCCGGGTCCGCTGCGCCGCCGGCAGGCGGGCTTTCGGCGATCGATATCCGCACCGGCAAACTCGTCTGGAAAACGATGCCGCCGAAGCCGGCCTGCGAAGGCCGTCCGGGATGCAGCGCGGGGCAACTCGCCGCGGTCACGGTGGTGCAGGGCGTGGTTTTTTCGGGCTCGATGGACGGGCACCTGCGCGCGTATGCCACGAAGGACGGCTCGATCCTGTGGGACTTCGATACTCTCCCCAGCGTCCCCACGGTGAATGGGGTGAAGGCTCACGGCGGGTCGATGAGCGGCAGCGGACCGGTGGTTTCGGGCGACATGCTGTTCGTCACGTCGGGCTTCACGGGGACTGCGGGCATGCCGGGGAACCTGCTGTTGGCATTCGAGGAGGCGACAGGCGCGGCGGGGGCCGGAGGAAGTACGCATTGATATTGATTAGGACTTGCTTCCCGGAGGTGCAGTCGAGCATCATACGGTGGCATATGAAATCGTCTGCCCCAATGGCTCGAATGGCAGCTCGAATCCTTCCCGGCCTTCCCAGCACGCCCCGCGCCTGTCGCTGTAGACCCAGCCTCTAATCTGCTAAACTGTCCCGAATTAGCGCGGTACGAGGAATTTTCCGAACATTAGGACAATAAGAGTGACAGCCGCAAACAAACCGTTGGTATCGCCGGAGCGAACGCGCGCAAGCGCAGGCGATTCCTTGGGCCAGCGCCTGGTCGAACGCATCGGCAATACGCCCCTCATCCGGTTCGAACGGACCGGCAAAGAGTTTCCGAACGTTGAGTTCTACGCCAAGGCGGAGTGGTTCAACCCAGGTGGCTCCGTGAAAGACCGCGCGGCATACTCCATGATCCGCGAGGGCGAACGCTGCGGTGATCTCCGGCCGGGAAAGATCATTCTGGACGCAACCAGCGGCAACACCGGAATTGCCTACGCCATGATCGGCGCGGCGCTGGGCTATCGCGTGAAGCTCTGCCTGCCGTCGAGTGCTTCACCGGAACGGAAGCAGATCCTCGCGGCATACGGCGTCGAGATCGTGTTTACGCCGGGCGACGAGGGTACCGACGGAGCCATCCGGCGCGTGCGCGAAATATACGAATCGGACCCGGAGAAGTACTTTTATCCGAACCAGTACGGCAACCCGGCGAATCCCGCAGCACACTATGCGACGACCGCGCCAGAAATATGGGAACAGACCCAGGGCCGGATCACGCATTTTGTGGCAGGCCTCGGCACTAGCGGAACCTTTGTGGGCACGACGCGGCGGCTCAAGGAGCTGAATCCCCGGATTCGCTGCATCAGCATGCAGCCCGATTCCGGCTTCCACGGACTCGAAGGCTTGAAGCACATGGCCACGGCCATCGTGCCGCCGATTTATGATGCTGACCTCGCGGACGAAAATGTCGAGGTGCACACGGAAGACGCTCAGCGGATGGCAAAATGGCTGGCAAGGGAAGAAGGAATCCTCGTGGGTGTGAGCGCCGGAGGGGCGCTCCACGCCTGCCTGGGTGTCGCGCGGCGTTTGCCGCAGGGTGAGCGCGCGGTAATCGTGACCGTGTTCCCCGACTCGGGAGAAAAGTACTTGAGCGAGCGCTTCTGGAGCGAAGAATGAGCGTTGCGCCCCTGAAGATCAGCGACGAGACGCTTCGCCGGATTCACGCGCACGGCGTCGAGACCTACCCGCACGAGTGCTGCGGCGCGCTGCTTGGCCGCGATGGCGACGGCTCGCGCGAGGTGCTCGACCTCTTGCCGCTCGCGAATCGCCGGGACGATTCCCCGCGAAACCGGTTTGAAGTGACCGCGGACGACGTCCGGCTGGCCGAAAAAACGGCGCGCGAGAAGCGGCTCGAGCTGATCGGATGGTATCATTCACACCCGGATGCCCCGGCGCGTCCGAGCGAGTACGACCGAGACCACGCCTGGCCTTGGTATAGCTATATCATCGTCAGCGTTCAGAAGGGCGAGCCGCGCGATACGACATCCTGGCGCTTGCGCGACGACCGCGCCGGATATGATCCCGAGGGCATCGAAATCTCGGCGCATTCGGCGAGCATCTAATTTTCAGCGAGGAGGACGGTAAATGGCGGTTAAAGTCATTATTCCGACGCCCCTGCGGGCTTATGCGGGCAAACAGGAGAGCGTCGAGGTTCAGGCGGCAACGGTAGGCGAGGCACTTTCCGCGCTGACGGGAAAGTTCGAGGAGTTGAAAAAGCACCTTTTTGCCGATGACGGCCGGCTGCGCAGCTTCGTAAACGTCTACGTCAACGACGAGGACATCCGTTACCTCCAGAAGGATCAGACACGCCTGAGCGAGGGCGATACGGTCAGCATCGTGCCGTCGATTGCGGGCGGCGCGCGTAATTGAAATTGGACGAGCGATCGGATCGGGGAGTTTTTGAATGGCAACCAAGATAGGAATTCCAGCAGGGCCGGAATCGCGCAAACCCGCCGTAACACTCTCGAAGGAAGAGGTGCTTCGCTATAGCCGCCACCTGATCATGCCCGAAGTGGGCATGGATGGTCAGCTGAAGTTGAAGCAGGCGAAAGTCCTTTGCATCGGAACCGGCGGTCTCGGCGCTCCGCTCGGCCTATATCTTGCGGCGGCTGGTGTGGGCCGGATCGGTCTGGTGGACTTCGATGTGGTGGATTCCACGAACCTCCAACGGCAGGTGCTTTTCGGAACAAGCGACGTGGGCCGGCCAAAAATCGAAGCGGCCGCGGACCGTCTGCGGGATTTGAACCCAGACATCCAGATCGATACATTTGAGGCGCACCTGGCAAGCGAAAACGCGCTCGACATCTTGAAGGACTACGACATCGTTGTGGACGGCACGGACAATTTTCCGACGCGCTATCTTGTCAATGATGCCTGCGTGATTCTCGGCAAGCCGAACGTCTACGGCTCGATTTTCCGGTTCGAAGGGCAGATCACGGTCTTCGGTTATCCGGGGGGGCCGTGCTACCGCTGCCTCTATCCCGAGCCGCCTCCGCCGGGGCTCGTGCCGTCATGCGCCGAGGGCGGAGTTCTCGGCGTGCTGCCCGGAATCGTGGGGACAATCCAGGCCGCCGAGACGCTGAAGCTCATTATTGGCAAAGGTGAGCCGTTGGTGGGGCGTCTACTGCTTTTCGACGCTCTTGCCATGAAGTTCCGCGAACTAAAGCTGCGGAAAAATCCCGAGTGCCCCGTCTGCGGCGAGCACCCTACAGTAACGAAACTGATCGACTACGCCGAGTTCTGCGGCATTCGCGGCGAGGAGGCTCCCGTGACAGCAACCAATCTTCCCGAAATCACTCCGCGCGAGCTGAAGGCACGGCTCGATCGCGGCGACGATCTCTACATTCTCGACGTGCGCGAACCGCACGAGTACCAGATCTGCAACCTGGACGGCCATCTGATTCCGCTCGGCGAGCTTTCGCGGCGTGTGAACGAGCTCGATAGCTCGCGTGAAATCGTCGCCCATTGCCGCAGCGGCAAGCGCTCGGCCGATGCCGTGCAATTCCTCCAAAAGGCCGGCTTCCGCAAGATATGGAACCTGAAAGGTGGTATCCTCGCCTGGTCGGACGACGTGGATCCGTCGGTGCCAAGGTACTGAAACAGCGGTGATTGCGTTCCGAATTCCAGCGGAGGATAGAATGGCGACGACAAAACTTACGGTTCGCAACGATGGTTCAGTTAAAGTCGACGGCGACTTCGAAATCGTGGACCAAGAGGGCAAGCCCTTCGGCCTCGGAGGGAGGACGAACATTGCCCTTTGCCGCTGTGGGTACTCCGAGTCGAAGCCTTTCTGCGATGGCTCTCACAGAAAGGTGAACTTTCAGAGCACTATCAAGGCTTTTGATCTTCCGCCCGCACCCCCGAAGGCTTGATTCCTGTAGGTAAGAAGATCTCAGGCCTGTAACGTTTTCACCCCAACCTAGCAATTGCTAACTAGCCTTGCAATATGAATGAAATCACCATCGGTCCATAATAGATTGTAATAAAAGAAGTTACTGGCTGTTCAAGGCATGGCGGAAAACGGCATCCGAGTTGCCTCGGCAATCTCGGGCCAGTGCTGATTTCTGGGGGCAGTTGTGGAGCATGGGGGCAAACCGCGGGGGCATCTTCCGGCGCGCCTCGTCCTGGCAGGGACGATCGCCGTCGGGGCGTATTGCGTTCTATTGCTGATCCTACGTCGTTCTTCCTATTTGGCCGACCCTCTTCTCGACTCTTATCTCGACATGGCGGGCAGTCTGATTGCGTTCACCTTCGCCGCCAACGCCATGGTGCGGTTCCGCGGCATGCATGATCGGATTTCGTTGATTTTGGCTTTCGGATTCGTTCTGGCGGGTCTGATTGAAGCAGGGACGGGCATATCGTTCTACCGAGGAATGCTCGTGACGCCCGTTGCCGGGCACGAAATCTCTCTGGGATGGCTCGCGGGCCGGACACTGCTGGGCGTGCTGCTGCTGGCGGCGCTGGCAGTCGAACGCCGTATTCCCGTGTCGCGTGATCCGGGAAAGGAAATTGCCGGCGTGATGTTGATCGTCGGGGCGGTGGCGTACTTGACCAGCGTGTTTTATTTCATGCTGCCGGCCGCGCCGGAAATTCAGCCGGGCGCGATCGTGCCGCGGCCTTGGGATCTGCTTCCAGCTGCGATTTACGTGGCAGCAACGGTGGGATTCGGCTGGCGTCTCCAGCGCGCGAATGCCGTCCTCGACCGTGCTTTGTTCATCGCCGCCGGGCTGAACATCCTCTGCCACGTCACGATGAGCCAGTCGCAACGCATGCTGGACGCCCCTTACACTGTCGCGCACGTTCTCATGATCTCCAGCTATGTAGTCGTTCTGGGCGGAACGCTGCTTGACAACGCCGCGCTCTTCGATCAGGTAAGCCATCTGGCCGTGTCGGACTCGCTCACCGGTCTCGCGAATCACCGCCGGTTATTCGACGTGTTGGAAAACGAAATTCAGCGTTCGCGCCGGACGGGCCGCAACTTCGCGGTTTTGCTCTTCGATCTCGATGGGCTGAAGAAAATCAACGACAGGTACGGCCACCTCACGGGAAGCCAAGCTATCAAGCGCCTCGGAATTGTGATGCGCAACAGCAGCCGCTCCATCGATACGCCCGCGCGGTACGGCGGCGACGAGTTTGTCCTGGTTTTACCGGAGGCGGGCGGGCGCGAAGCCGAGCAGGCCGCGGCTCGAATTTGCGAGCGTCTGATGCAAGACTGCCAGGAACCCTTCATCTCCGTCAGCGTCGGGCAGGCGGTCTATCCTCAAGACGGGACATCGATTGAACAGCTCTTAGGCGCCGCCGATCGCGCTTTGTATGAAATGAAGGGCCGGGCAGAACGGAAGTTTCGCTTCAGCCACCTGGCGGCTTGCCTGTAAGCAGAAAAGAGGACTTGGACATGGCACTCGGGATCGGCGCTGTGAAAACCTACGCGATTTCGCGCCGCGAAACGCGGATTCCCATGGAAGTCGGTGTTCACATCAGCGGTCATGCGGCTCTCCCGGGGACAGAGACTACTTTTACCGAAAATGTCAGTTCGTGCGGAGCGCGCGTATTGAGCACGCGCCGATGGAAGGCCAACGACCGCTTGATCGTTACAACGCCAGCGGGTTCGTTCCGCGCTGTGGCGCGTGTTTCCTATTGCCAGGGGGCCCCTGAAACAGGCTTTGCGATTGGCCTTGAATTAGTGGAACAGACCGGATATTGGGTCGTCGCCGCGCCTGCCCCCTAAAATCCCCGTCTCTTGCCGTACCTGCGCGCTATTGTACGAATCCCACATTGGGTTCCGTGGCCGGACCCGGGCCCTCGGGCAGCGTCCCAAACTGCTTCTCGTATCGAGCGACGTTCTCTTGCAACGCCCGCATCAGGCGTTTCGCGTGCGTGGGGCTGACGATCAGGCTGGCCACGAGCTTGCCTTGCGGCACCGTGGGAAACATGTAGATGAAATTCAGCGTGAATTCCTCCGCATTATGGTGAATGACGGCAAGGTTGGAATACTGGCCGAGCAGCTCCTTCTCGTCGGCTTTGATCTGCATCTGTTGTTTCGGTGTCTCGGGCATTCGCTCTCTCCTTGCGGTTCGTTACCTCCCGCTCACTATAGCAAAGCCTGAATTGCGCTCGTCCATCTTTTGGACACATCGCAATTCATGGGATTGACGGCCGACTAGGTTAAGCGTAGTTTATATTGAAGGTTTATCTCGCTTAACTATGGACGATTCAAGGAACAAGCCGGAAGTTTCAGCGTACCGCCCGGCTCACCCCACCACGGAATCCGCTGCTGCATCCCCCGTCGCAAGCGATTTGATCGGCCTTCTTACCCATGAGGATTTGGACCGCGCTCGAGATCGCTGGCAAGTGGCCCGCGCCCGATGGCGTGAACACGGATCGAAAACGTTCGGCGGGTTCCGGTTGCTCTGGCTCCTGATCGGGCCGGGAGTCCTCGTTTTCCTGGGCGAGAACGATGCGCCGAGCATGTTGTCGTACTCAGCCACGGGTGCGCGCTTTGGCATCGGTTTCTTCATGCCGTTTATCATTCTGACGTTTTTGATGGGTTATATCGTCCAAGAAATGACCGTGCGCTTGGGAGCGGTCACCCACCGTGGACACGCCGAATTAATCTTCGATCGCTTCGGGAAATTCTGGGGATTCTTTGCCATGGGCGATCTGGTGCTGGGAAACTTCCTCACGCTCGTCACGGAGTTCATAGGAGTGCGCGCGGGGCTGGGCTTCTTCGGCGTTCGCCCGGTGTTTGCTGTTGGAGGAGCGCTCGTGATCGTGGTCGGTGTGATCGCGACTGGCCGGTATTGGACCTGGGAGCGAATCACGATGGGTCTCGCTATTTTCAACGGCCTTTTCATTCCGGCCGCGATCCTCGCGCATCCCGACTGGCGCGCAACGGGTCACGCTCTGCTGACATGGATGCCGCTGCCCGGTGGAAGCCGCTACGAGATTCTCGTGCTGATCCTGGCCGACATCGGCGCGACGGTGACGCCATGGATGCTTTTCTTCCAGCAGAGCGCGGTCGTGGACAAGGGCATGCAACCGCGCGACATCAATGCCGGCCGGCTCGACACGTTCCTCGGCGTACTGCTAGCAACGGTCTTCGCCATTGCAGCAGTTCTCGCCACCGTGCCGCTGTTTCATCACGGAATCGGCGCCGGCGACTTCCAAGCGGCCCAGTTCGCCCAGGCTCTGGAACCATGGATTGGCCACGTGGGCGCTTCTTTATTCGCGTTGGGCATTTTCGAGGCCGGGATGGTGGCGGCCATCACAATTTCCACTTCTTCGGCCTACGCGTTTGGCGAAGTCTTCCAAACCGGACACAGCCTGAACCGGCCTCTGCGCGAGGCATGGCCGTTCTATCTGACTCTACTGGGTTCGGCCTGTGCCGCGGCCGCGCTGGTTTTGATTCCCCGCTTTCCGCTCGAATTCGTCGTCTTGACGGTGAACGTGATCGCCGTGCTTGCGATGCCCCCGGCGCTGGCCTTTCTGCTGCTTTTGGTGAACGATCGGGAAGTGATGGGCGAGTACGTTAACGGTGTATGGGCGAACGTAGCGGGCGTGGCTGTGACGGTGCTTCTCGTCTGCGCCGGTATCGGTTTTGGCGTCGCGACGGTGTTCCCGAAGTGGTTTGGCAGCTGATTCAAGTACGCGGAAGCAAAGTACGCTCTCGAAAGGACAGCAGATTCATGGATGGAAAAGCGAAATCAGATCACGCGGGTTCCAACACGAACACACCCCAACTCGAGCTAACCACCGCCGGCAGCGAACGTCCGAACCTGAAAGACCCAAGCGTTGTTCTATCGCTGCTGGAAGCGGACCAGGTTGTTGCGGCCAAGCGGCAGACGCGCTTTGGGCGCCGCAATCTTTCGTTCGCTGCGCGGATGTTGCTCTGGGGGCTCCGGATCTATGTTATCGCGATGCTCGTGGTCGTTCTGATTTCGGTGCTCGGCGCCATCCACGCGTCGCCCTGAGGAGCGAATGATGGCCAGTTGGAGATCCGGAGCGGCTATGCGAGAATTTTTCGCCGGATTCAGCCCTTCGCTCAGTGGCGGGCGCGCACAAGAAAATCGTGGCTACCGAAACGACAAGGAAGAAAAATCGCAAGCCGCTCTTGGCGGCTCTGCTTTTCGTTCTGCTGGTTGCCGTGGCGGCCTTAGTGCATGCCGTCACCCGGTGGAACACCCGCGCGGCGGCAAGAAGGCTGAAGAACCCAGTGCCTCCCACGGCCGACGCTATCGTCGCCGGAGAGCGGAACTATCGGCAGCACTGCCAGCGGTGCCACGGGAAACATGGCGACGGGAAAGGTGAGAAGGCTGCGGAGCTTTCCGTCGCTCCCGGCGATTTCACTGACACGCAAAAGATGCGCGCCCTGACTGACGGGGAGCTTTTCTGGGAAATCACCAAGGGACGCCGTCCCATGCCGGCCTTCGAGGACAAGCTAAACGAGCAAGAGCGCTGGCTAGTGGTGGACTTCATCCGCACATTTGCGGAAAAGCCGGCCTCGAACGCTGCGCCTCCGCGGCCGTAAGAGGCGTATCGCGCGTCAGGTCTTACTGCACCTTCGCGAGAACGTCCGCGACTTCCTTCACATCCGGCACGGTCGGGATATCGTAATTCTTGAACCACGCGACCTTGCCGCTGCGGTCCACGACGGCGATAGCGCGCCCGGTGATTCCCTTGTCCGCAAGATACACGCCGAACTTCTCGCCAACGGCTCCCCGCGGCTGGAAATCCGCGAGCAGTGGATAGTGGATGCCCATCTTTTCGGCGAATGCCTTGTGCGACCAGACGCTATCGACGCTGACGCCGAGCACTTGCGCGTCGAGCTGTTCGAAGCGCTTCAAGTCATTCACGAAGCAGGCGTGTTCGTTGGTGCAGACCGGGCTCCAATCCAGGGGGTAGAAGACGATGACGACGTTTTTCTTGCCCCGAAAATCGGAGAGCTTCACTTCCTTCTGATCCTGGTCCTTCAGAGAAAAATCGGGAGCCGGAGCTCCCACGGAAAGTGCCATGCCGCTCCTCCTCATTCGCTCTCGCGAAGAATTGCGACAATTGCGTTGTCGGCGTCAACAACGACTCATGATAACCGAACCTGCTGCGTGAAGGCCCGCCCGGCCCTACTGTTTCGGAGTCGCGGGCGTGGCCGCGGCCGGTTTGGGCGTCGTCGGCTTTGACGGTGTCGACGCGGCAGCCTTCACCGGATAACTCTGGTCGTACAACCGGACAATATCCTGCGTTACATCGATCTGGTTAGCCTCGTAGAGGATCGGGGTCTGCTGCGAGGAACTGTCCAGGATGACGGCGTAGCCGTTTTCCTTCGAATACTTGTCCAGGATCTCGACCATCTTCCGCCCAATGCGGTTGACGATTTCCTGCTGCGCGTCGTTGAAGTCATCCTGCGCTTCCTGGCTCTTGCGCTGCAGCGTTCGCGTGAGAACACTGTATTCGCGCGTGAGACGCGCCTGCTCTTCGTCGCTCAGCGTCGTCTGGCCGGTGCGCAGACGACTCTGGTCTTCCTCGATCTGCTTCTGGAGATTCTGTAATTCGGTTTGTCGCGGCGCAAACTGCGATTGCAACTCCGCTCCGGCCTGCTTACCTTCCGCCGTACCCGTGATCGCGGCCTGCAGATTGATGACGCCCACCTTCGCCGGAACCTGGCCGCTTGCGGCGCTAGATTGCGCGTGAAGCACGGGCGTCGCGAGAAACATCGCCAGGATCGGAACTGCCATTCGAATCTTCATTCTCACTCCTCGGTTTACACTGTTCGCAAAAGTTCGCCAAACACAAATGGGGGATTATAGCTGCGAATTCAGAGCACGGTCAATTGGATTCGGCCCGCCGAGCCGCGCAAATCTTCGGTTGGCTCGGGTCTCTCCACCGTCGGATGCCAGGCTAAGACGCGCGGTTGGCCCGCTTCCAATGAGGCATATCACCCTAGTGCGGCAGCGGGACCAGCAAAACGCGGTTGTTGTCAGGGTCCACGACAACAGCGAGATTCAGCTTTGGATCGATCGCGACCGCGTTTGCGCCCGAAGCCAGCGGCGACGTCAAGTTTCCACCCAGTCCCAGCACGACGCGCACCTTCGTACCCAGGCACGCCGAGGGGGCGGAGCTGCTCGGCGGGCACACATAGTTGAGGATAGACATCGTGCGGCTCGGCGAGTTGACCGTGACAAGCGTGCTCGTCTGGTAATCGTAATCGATCGATGTCGGCGCAATTCCCACGCTCACCGGCGTCTGAATGAACGTGGCGGGATCGATGATGACCACGTTGTTCAGCAGGCTGTTTGCCGTGAGAAACACCTGATTCACGGGATCGAACACGATGCCGGTCGGGTTTTGCAATCCCGATCCCGCGGTGCGTCCGGCGGTCCCGGACGTGGACATATTCAGAAACTCAACGCTGCTTGCCTGCGAATCGGTGGCCACGGCCGCATAGCCCTGGGGAGCCAAAACTGGATTCGGATCGACCGCCACGGCAACCGGATCTTGATCGACGGAAATGGAATTCGCGGTCGAGATTGTCGACGTCCCACCCGGGGAACTCCGGGGAGTCAGCGTCTCGAAACTCACGCTGTTGGACGTGCTGTTCGCCACAACCGCGACTCCGGAGTCCCAATTGATTGCCACGCCGGCCTGCCCGCAATCGCCTGCGGCGGTGCCGCAGGATGAGCCTGAGGCCGTGGTCTCCTGCAAAGCTTCCTGCACAAGATCAATGAGCGAGACGTTGTTGCTCCCGTTATTGCCCACTACTGCCAGCCCGAGGCGCGGAATGACCGCGACGCCTTCCGGCGCAGTGCCCACTAAAATGGGCGAGCCGATCAATCCAACGGGGCCCAGCGATTCCGGCGACTCCGTCCCACTCGGCGCCGCCAGAGAGATAAGGGATGCCGTGCCGTTTCCTGAATTCGTGGCAACAGCAAGGTCGCGGTCGGTATCGATGGCGACGCCGACTGGAGTCGTCCCCACAGCGATGGGTTGGATCACGGTCAGATCTGTCACGTTTGACACCACACTGGCCGAGTTCACCACCTGCACGATGTAGCGCCGCGCGGATTCGAGCATGGTTCCGGGAACGGTCGCGACGATCTTCCGCGCGCTCACAACACTCACGTCGGCCCCCGGTAGCGCAGTTCCATCCAAAAGCACTTGCGAGCCGGCCGTGAAGCCTCCTCCGATGATCGTCAACTGGGTGTTCGCAGCGCTAGGCCCTCCAAATACAGTGGCCGGGCTCGCCTCCACGATCTGCAGCGATTTGATCGGGTCCGTCGCCGGATCACTGAGCGAAACAAAACTCACCGTATTGCCCGCTTGATTCACGACCACTGCCTCATTGCTGATCGGGTCGACCGCGACGGCTTGGGGCGAATTCCCCACTCCCGTCACCGTCTGCAACACGACACTGTTTTCCAAATCGACGATGGCCGCAGTCCCGCTGCTGGAATTGACTGCGATGCCCACATTCTCGAGCGCATCGGCCGCGGCGGCGCCGAAACCCGCTTGGTTCACCGGCGCGCCATTCACAGGAACCGTGGTGACCGTGGTAACCGTGTTGTCGAGGAAGCTGAACGTCGTAAGCGTTCCCAGCTTAGGATCGGATAGAAACGCCTCGTGCGTCTCGGAATCGATCCCGACACCCTGCACGGTTGGCGAAACCGCAAGACTTGCGATCGCCTGCGGCATCCGCCCAACCAGATCCCCCGTGCTTGGGTTCGGGTCCGCGCCAAGGTCCACGACGTTGATCTCCCCTGCGCCGCCCGGCGTAACGATGGCCCAGTTCAGACGTGGGTCGACGGCCACGGCTGGATTCGCTCCCGTGCCGCTGAAGTTGCTCAAGCTGCCCCCGATTGTTTGGACCTCCGTCACCGACGGCACGCCGCCGGTGACGGAAACACGCAGGATCATGGCCTCGTTCGTGGACTGGTAAGCCACAATCGCGCGGTGCGTGAGCGGATTGACGCCGATCGCGTAGGGCAGCGGCGGATTCGTGCCCGAGGCAATCGAAACGTTGAGCGGCGCGGATCGATTCAGCGTGGTCAGGTCGATCGCGGAGACAGTCTGATCCGTATTGTTCACCACCAGCGCGACGGGATCGGCCAACAGGTCATCCACCGCTACTCCCGTGGGATTCGTACCCACCGTGATGTCCCCTGTAATCTTTGGGCCGCTCGGAAGATTCACGCGCGAGATCGAGTTGCTGGAAGTGTTCGCCACCACGGCAATGCCGTCCACCCGGTCAATGGCCACGGCGGATGGCCCGTTGCCGACACCAATGGCCGCTCCGGCCGGCGATGCCGGAATCAAACCCTGAGTCGGCGTAACCCCAACATTCAAGGCGGAAATGGACGGCTCGCCGGCCGCAACTCCTGGGTTGTAGACGACGATGGAATGCAATCCCGGTGCGCTCAAATCACCCGCCGGAATTGTCACCGACATCTGCCGGCTGCTGCCAAACGTCGCGGCGACTATCTGATCGTCAAACGTCACGCTCGTAGGATTCGTTGTGTTCGAAAAAAATCCACCTGTCAATGCGACGCTGGTGTTCGCGTTGTTCTGAGATACGCTGTCGGGCGAAGAAGCAACTAGCGCCGGCCGCACCGCAAAAACGTTTAAGGGCAACGTCCCGGAAAAATTTGGAGGAGTGGTCGCGCTTTGCACCTGAATGGAGACCTGTCCCGCCGTTGCCAGCAGATTCGCCGGAAGCGTCGTCCGCAGTAGCGTGGCGCTGATAAAGAAGACGGACGCGGACGGCATCGTGACGGGCGGCTGACTCGGGACTGTGACAATCACCTGGCTATCGTTGTCGAAGTTCGTGCCGTTCAGATATATATCCTGCTGGGCGGATCCCTGCGCTGCAACTTCGGGACTGAGGCTTGTCAGTGTCGGCGCGCCCCCGGATGTGACCGTAACCGTCGCCGTTCCCTTTTGGGTGGAATCCGCGCTGGAGGTCGCCGTGACCGTCACCGTGGCGGCGGAAGGGGGGGCCGTATAGAACCCGCTTGTGCTGATCGAACCCAGAGGTGGGTTGCCTGTTGCGGTGGTGCTCAAAGCCCACGAAACGGCGGTGTTGGACGTTCCGTTGACGGTCGCCGTGAACTGAAAGGATTCATTCGGACCGAGGGTGGCGGTCGTGGGATTAACCTGAACCGTGACGCCCGATTCGATCGTGAGGTTGGCCGTGATAAACGCGTTCGTGTTCACCGTGCTGGTTGCCAGTATGACCGCCGTGTTCGGCGTGGGCAGCACCGAAGGAGCCGTATAGAATCCGGTTTGCGTGATGGTGCCATACCCCGTCAGCACGGTCGTCCCCTTTGGCGCCGTAATCCCGGGAATCGGCGTGCAGTCGGTCGGCTTCGTGTTTGCAGGAGGAGAACTGCTGCTTGAGGTCGTGGCTGCGGGGAGACAAACCTGCCAGTACACCGTGGTGGCTGAAACGCCCGAAACAGAGGCGCCAAACTGCAGTGAACTGCTCAGCAGCACCGTCGCAGGAGACGGGCTCACCGTGACCGCGATCGCCGCGGAATTCCCCCCGCAGCCTGCAACCGCGACGGCGAGGAGCATCGCCGCGCCCAATCCCCACAGTCTCATGTGCCTTCCTCCGACAATTTCCACTCGATTTTCGATTCGCGCGAGGCGCCAGCCCCTTCGCGGTTGTGTTCCTCGCGGCTCATCGTGCCGCCACATCAGAATGTCCGGCTCACTGCAAACCGCAGCGAGGTCTTTGGTTCCAGCAGACCCGGCGGAATTGTCTGCGACGACCGTGTTTGCTCCAAGAAACTCTGAATTGCCGGCACAACCACGCTGTTGTAAACGCCCAATTGTTCCAAGGATGCCCGCACGTCCGGCTGGACATAAAAGGCGCCCTGCGGCGGCGTTATAGTCTCATTCAGGCGCAGGTAATTGTACGCGTAATAGATGCGAAACGGCGCCTGGATGATCGGTATCTGGAAGTCAAACTCGATCCCTGCCGAGGTGTGCGGCCGGAAGTTCGTGCCTCCGGCCACGGGCAGGTTGTTCGGGATGCGTACGCAGGGAGCACCCAGCGGCTGGCACGGAAAATCTGCGTTCGGATACTGCTCCGACAGCAAAGCGGTTGCCGAAGGATCGAGTTGGAGTTGAGATCTCCTCATGATGCCGTTCAGGCCGATATCATGAAAAAAGCTCAGGCTCACGTAGGATTTTACGAGCGGGATTCGGTATTCGGCATTCAGCACGCCCTGCAAGTCCCCGCCCGGCCGTGTGGGAACAAACTCCAGGACGTTGACGGGAAGCGTCTCCAGGGTCGGCCCGGATGCACCTACCTTGAAAGGATTGTAGAAGGACACGGTTGTGCTCGTCGAATACGGAATGAAGACAAAAGGCGAGATCGTATAAAACTCGTAGCCTCGGACGTCCTGCTCGCCGCCCAGATAAAATCGGTTATTGGGCGGGACCTCTTTTCCTCCGTATCCGCTGATCATCGCGCTCTGCACGCGCAGCGCGACGACGTTCCTCCTGTGATACGTTGGGTGATAGTAGGACATCGTGAAGGTATTGCTGATCGTATCGACATTCCCCTGGAGCGGTCCCCCCGCAAAACTGGTCCCGTAATAGATGCTCTTTCCGTGCGTCGGATAGACCGGGCTGTCGACCGTGCTGTAGGAAATGTTCGGGGAGATCTGGCTCACGCGGATTCCGTTCAGCGCGGAAGGACCCGCCAGGCTCGTGAACTTCGTGAACTCGAACAGCAGCGTCGCCGACTGGCTGAATGGAGTAATGTTGGTCGTCGACCAGCCGTATTGCACTCCGATGCGCGTGAAAGCGGAGCGGCGAAGTGGATAGCTCGCGAAAACCGTGAATCCCTTCGAATTCGTATTGTAGTTTTCCTGTAGCGCGGGATCGATCGCGACCTGCTGGCCCAGCAACAATCCTTCCTGCCGCGCGGTGTTGTAGTCGAACTTGTCCGCAAACACCGTGAACCCCGTCGAAATGGGCCGGTCGAACAGATACGGTTCCGTGAATCCGAACCGGATGTCGGTCTGGATGTTGCCGACCTGCGCCGAGAGTGTAAGCGTCTCGCCTAGCCCGAGGAAGTTGTTCGTCTGGTAGGAGAATCCGATAAACGTTCCGGCAAGCCCGCTCACGCCGCCGTTGAAACTGATTGACTGCTTGCCTTTCTCCTTGAGCTTCAGATTGATGTCCACGGTTCCGGCCTTGACGTTGCGCTTCAGCTCCGCGTTCTCGGGCTTGATCGTCTCGAAGTAACCAAGCTGGTTCAGGCGAAGGAGGCTCAATTCCCACAGGCGGTTGCTGAATACCTGTCCTTCATCCAGCAAAAGTTCGCGGCGAATCACTTTGTCGCGGGTCGTCGTGTTGCCGGAAAATTCGATGCGCCTCACGAAGAACTGCTTTTGCTGGTCGAACTGGAGCGTGAGGTTGACGACTTTTTTCGCGTCGTTCACGTCGAAAAGCGGCTCCGCCGTGAAATCGATGTAGCCGTAATCGCCGTACAGTTTCCGGAAAGTGTCGAGCGATTTGCGGATCTTGTCGGCATCGAAAATGTCGCCTTCTTTCAGCGGAAAAACTCTCTGGAGGAATTCGGGCTTGAAGATCAGCCCCGTGTCCGGGTCGGCGCTGCGGAAGGAGAGCTTGCCCATGTGGTACTGCTCGCCCTCCTGGATGGAAATCGTGATGTTCGTCGCCTTCCCGTGTTTGGCGCCAAAGCCGGGCCACGGGCCGGGAACCCCTGCGCGGTTCACGTCCACAGTCTTCAGATCCTTCACGTCCACGTCGACCTTGAAGTAGCCGTGGTCCTGATAGAGGCCGCGCACGCCGACTTCGAGGTCCTCGTCGAGCTTCGGCCGGTCGAAGGTCTTGCTCATGATCGGAATGTCGGTCAGCCACAGCGGGATCGAAACGGGACGATCGTGCTTCATCGAGCGGATGATCTTCCGGGTGGAGAACGCCTTGTTGCCGACAATCGTAATGGTTCCGACCTTGACTTTGGGGCCTTCGTCGATGTTGAACACGAGTTTGACGGCGTTCGTGGCGGCGATCCGTTCGTAGGTTGGCTTCACCGTGGCGAACTGCCGCCCGTGCTCGGCCAGCAACTCCTTGATCACCACCTCCGCCCGCTTGATTTTCGTCGGATCGAACTGGCTCTCGACGGAAAGCCCCACTTTCTTCTGCTTGAAGGCGTCCAGGATGTCCGATTCCGTGATCGACTTGTTTCCCTTGTACTCGATCCGGCGGATGATCGGCCGCTCCGTCACGTAGAACAGGACGATCTTCCCGTTCGGCTGGTCCGGACTGTCCTCCACTTCGAGCCGGATGTCTTCAAAAAACTGCGTGTTCCATAGGGCTTGAAAATCGCGGCGAAGCCCCTCGGGATTGTAGGGATCGCCCGGCCGCGTGAAGATTCGCGCGAGCAGCGTGTCGCGCTGTATGCGGCGAGTCCCGATGAATTCAATGCGCTGGATTATGTATTGGGGTGCGTTGGATTGGGCCGCTTCTTGCGCCCAAAGGGTTTGCCCGACGGCGAGGGAAAGCAGGCACACAACTCCAAGAATCTCCAGTGCGCGCGCAAAGATTCTCCTGCTGGCCGCCTTGAGTAGCGTCAAGGCCGCAGTTCCCCGCCCAAGATTTTTTGCTCCCCCGCCGGATTGGTCTTACCCGGCTCGCGCGTGTAGGATTCTTAGTGGGCCACCGGGGTTGCTTCCACTACGGGACGAAACGCAAGGCCATCGCCGGAGAGATAAACTTCCAGCGTCGCCGGCCTCTGCAGTTCGCCCTGAATGAGAGCTTCCGACAGTGGGTCTTCGACGTATTTCTGCAACGCGCGCCGCAGAGGCCGCGCGCCGTAATTCCGGTCGCCGCAGGTCTTCTCGAGAATCCACTGGCGCGCTTCAGGCGTGATTGCAACTTGCACCTGACGATGCACCAGCGTCTCGTTCATCTGACCCACGAGCAAATCGATAATCAACAACAGGTCCTGGTCCGTGAGCGAGTTGAACAGAATCACTTCGTCCAGCCGGTTCAGGAATTCCGGATTGAACACGCGCTTGACCTCGCCCATCACCATGTCGTCCTGGCTCTTTGACGCGGCAAGCTCATCCGCCGACTGGAAGCCGAGACCCGACTGCTTCTGCAGCTGCCGCGCCCCGATGTTCGAAGTCATAATAATGATCGTATTGCGAAAATCAACCGTGTTGCCGAGCCCGTCGGTCAGCTGCCCATCCTCGAAGACCTGCAACAGGATGTTGTAGACGTCCGGGTGCGCTTTCTCGATCTCGTCGAGCAGGATCACCGAATAGGGTGTGCGGCGTACGCGCTCGGTCAGTTGGCCGCCTTCTTCATAGCCCACGTATCCCGGAGGCGCGCCGATCAGCTTCGATACCGAATGCTTCTCCATGTACTCCGACATGTCGAAGCGGATCAGCGATTTTTCGCTGCCGAACAGGAACTCGGCCAGCCTTCGCGCGACTTCGGTCTTGCCCACGCCGGTGGGCCCGAGGAACAGGAAGCAGCCGACCGGGCGTCCCGGCGCTTTTAGCCCCGCGCGGCTGCGGCGAATGGCTCTCGCCAGCGCCGTGATGGCCTTGTCCTGGCTGATGATGCGGCGGTGCAGCTCTTCTTCGATGCGCAGCAGCTTCTGCTGTTCGTCTTCTTTGATCGACGTGACCGCGATCCCCGTCCAGCGCGCCACCACTTCCTCGATGTCTTCGCGCGTGACCACGCCCGTCGACGAATCGTCGATTTTCAGCTTTTCCCTCAGCACCCGCAGGTGCTCCTTTTCCTTCCGTTCTTCTTCCGAGTAGAAGCGCGCCTTCTCGAATTCGTGGTTCGCGATCGCCGTTTCCATCCGGTGCGTGATGAACTTCACGCGCTTTTGCACTTCCGCAACTTCGTCGGGAAGCATGGCTTGGCGCAGTTTCACGCGCGCGCCCGCCTCGTCGAGCAGATCGATCGCCTTGTCCGGCAGAAAGCGGTCGGGAATGTAACGGTTCGACAGGTAAACGGCGTAGCGGATCGCGTCTTCCGTGTAGCTGACCGCGTGAAACTTTTCGTAGCGGTCGCGAACGCCCTGCAGCACGCGGATCGCTTCGTCCTCGCCCGGAGCGGAAACTTTTATGGATTGGAATCGCCGCTCGAGCGAGCGGTCCTTCTCGACCGACTTCCGGTATTCGCCCGGCGTCGTCGCGCCGATGCACTGGATCTCGCCGCGGCTCAGCGCGGGCTTCAGGATGTTCGCCGCGTCGAGAGAACCTTCGGCGGAGCCGGCTCCGACCAGCGTGTGTAACTCGTCGATGAAGACGATCGCGTTCTGGCTCTCCATCAGTTCCTTCATAATCGTCTTCAACCGCTCTTCGAACTGCCCGCGGTACTTGGTGCCCGCCACGATCAGCGAGAGGTCGAGAGAAAGAATTCGCTTGTCCGCCAGGAACGGCGGGACGTCCCCGTCCGCGATGCGCTGCGCCAGCCCCTCGACGATCGCCGTCTTGCCGACGCCGGGTTCGCCGATCAGGACAGGGTTGTTCTTCGTGCGGCGGCACAGGATCTGAATCGCGCGCTCGAGCTCGCGATCGCGGCCCACAAGCGGGTCGAGCTGTCCTTCCATCGCCGCCTGCGTCAGATCGCGGCTGAATTCAGCGAGCAAAGAAGCTTCTTTAGGACGGTTCACAGGCACCTTCTCTCCCGCGCCGCGCGCCAGTTCCTCGCGCACGGTGGAAAGCCGCAATCCCCTTTCCAGCAGGATTTCGGCGCCAAACGATTTCTCCTCCCGCAAAACTCCCAGGAGCAGATGTTCCGTTCCGACGTGCTTGTGGCCGAGCCGCTCCGCCTCTTCCGCGGCGTAGTTGAGGATGCGCTTGCACTCCTGGCTGAGAGGAACCTCCACCGACGTGGAAATCCGTTCGCGGACGGTTATCCTCGATTCAATCTCCTTGCGGATGGACTCGATCGACCCGTGCGTGCGCAGAAAACGGTTCGCGAGCGCCTTGTCCTCGCGCAGCAATCCCAGCAGCAAGTGCTCCGTCTCGATGTACGGGCTGCCGTACTGGCTCGCCTCGTATCGTGCAAAGAAGATGACTCGCCGGGCTTTCTCTGTATAGCGTTCAAACACGGGTCAGCCGCGCCCTCCTTGGGATCTCGCCCCAGCGCCCGCCGTCCACGCCGCGCCAGCCGCAGCACCTGCGAGCACTTCCACACCGGGCGTCAGCTTTCCGTGTTCCAGATTCAGAACCCGGTCCATTCGCTGCGCCAAAGACAAATTGTGTGTTGCGATAATAGAGGTCAGGTGGTGAGATTCGTGAAGTCGCTGCATGAGCTCGAAAATGGCCTCTGCGTTCCGTTCGTCCAGATCTCCGGTCGGCTCGTCCGCCAGTAGCACCACCGGCTGGTTCACCAGCGCTCGCGCGATCGCCGCGCGCTGCTGTTCGCCCCCCGAGAGTTCCCCGGCGCGCTGTTTCGCGCGGCCCGCCAGTCCGACTTCCCCGAGCCAATCTTCCGCCGTCCTCAGCGCCTTGCCCGGCGCCATGCCGCGAACCAACAGCGGCATTGCCACGTTTTCCGCTGCCGTAAAGTCCGGCAGTAGATGATGACGTTGCCAGACAAAACCCACGGCTCGGTTCCGATACTCAGCTAGTTCCGCTTCTCGAAGTGAACTCAGCGAATTCCCGGCGAAGTATACTGCACCATTTGTTGGGGTGTCCAGCGCGGCCAGCAGATGCAGCAGCGTGCTTTTCCCCGCGCCGGAAGGTCCGACGATCGCGATCATCTCGCCGCGTGCGACCCTCAAATCGATTCCGTCCAGCGGGACGATTTCCTGTGAACCTGAATGAAAAGTTTTCCGAAGGTCTTCCGTGCGCAAGATCTCACTTGAGGTTGAGACGCCCCCGAAAATGGAGTCGTCCACATCTACTCCCGTGCTTGCCTGTCTCTGCATTTCCTCGCCAGTACTCTCACACGTTAGATGCCGAAATCGGCTGCCGGTATGTCCTTCCTTTCCATACGGCTGATTCTAAGGAAGACCTGTCCGAGGCCAATTCGTTTCCCACTTGTCCTTATTGGTTCCCTCGATGGCCAATTAGTGTCAACGTCTTATTTACAACCCACTATTTTAACACGTGGGCACCTTCAGCAACGAATCGAAACGGCTATCGAAGAAAGTTGATTCTTTGATCGAGCCCGCATTCTCCGGCACGCCGCACAGCACAGTCGGACTCGCCCATCGGGCCGCACGGAGACGCTATTCAAAACGCAGAATCTCGACCGGCAGGATGCGCGCGGCGGACCGCGCGGGCAGAATCGTTGCGGCGATGCTGATCGCTAGGGCCGCGCACGCGATCCAGATGGCGTCGAACCCGTTCGCATGGAACGGAACGTACGGAATGGCGTAGACCTCCGGATTGAGTGGAATCAGCCGCCAGCGATCCGCGATCCACGCAAAGCCGTAACCGGCCGCGAGTCCCGCAGCGGTTCCAACAATGCTCACGGCCAGCCCCTGCAACATGAAAACCCTCCGGATTTGATAGCCCCGCGCTCCCACGGCAACCAGCACCGCGATATCCCGCGCACGATCCGCCACTGTCATCGTCAGCACCACGAGGATGTTCAGCCCGGCGACGAAAGTGATTAGCCCGATGAATAGCGCCGTGACCAGCTTTTCGAGACTCAGCGCTCGGAACAGCGCCCGGTTCTCGTCCATCCACGTCGTGGTCCGAAAACCCGGCCCCGCTCGGCTCAAAAGCTCCCTGGCCACCCCGTTTGCATCGTCGAGTTTTGCCACTCGCACCTCCAACAGGCTCACGACGTCGCCTACGCCCGCAAGCCCCTGCGCGGCCCCGAGCGTCACGAATCCCCAGTTCGCATCGTAATCGTAGAAGCCCGAATCGAAGATTCCCGCCACGCGGAACCGCCGCGACCTGGGCAGCATGCCGAACGGCGTCAGATTTCCCTGCGGGCTCGTCAGCGTGACGTAATCTCCCACTGAAATTCGAAGTTCGTCGGCGAGGATGCGCCCAACCAACACCGCCGGGATGCCGTCCGCATCGGACGCAAGATCTCCCGTTCCAGCGGCAATATTCCGCAACGCGCCGCTCGCCCGGCGTTCCAGTTCGGGGTCCACGCCCTTAAGCACCACTCCGCGCGCGCGGCCCCCGCAGGACAAAAGAACCGTGTTGTAGATGGCCGGCTCGATGGATTGCACCCCCGGTGTGCCGTCCAGGCGCGCCACCAGCTGGCGGTAATCACTGATCCCTTCCGGGTTGAGAGGCTTCAGGTTGACGTGCGCGGTCACGCTCAGCAGCCGGTCGCGAATCGCCTGCCGGAAGCCGGTGTTCATCGACAGCGCGACAACAAGCGTCGTCACGCCCGCCGCAACACCCACCACCGCCAGCACCGTCACCAACCGCAGCACCGCCGGCCGGTTCGGCGACCGCAGGTATCGCAGTGCCACCAGCCATTCGAACGTCATTTGGTTCTTTCGCGCGACGCGCCCTTCGGCGCGTCACCGGATGGCCCCGGCGGCTCCGCTTCCGCTTCGCGGGAAGCCGCATCCGGACCCTCCGCCGCCTCCGCCCGCAGAAGCGGAAACAGGATCACTTCGCGGATCGCGTGTGAATCCGTCAGCAGCATCACCAGCCGGTCGATTCCGATTCCCTCGCCCGCCGTGGGCGGAAGACCATGGCTCAGAGCTCGAATGTAGTCCGCATCGACTTCCTTCGGCGCTTCCTGCCCACCCTTCTCCACCTGCGCGCGAAACCGCCGCTCCTGATCGTCGGGATCGTTTAGCTCCGAGAAACCGTTCGCAATTTCCATGCCGGCGATGAACAGCTCGAAACGTTCCGTTAGGGAAGGATCGTCCTCGCGGCACTTCGCGAGCGGCGATATGTCCGTCGGGAAATCATAGACAAATGTCGGCTGGATCAAGTGCGCCTCGGCGATGGCTTCGAATAGTCCGCCGGTCAGCTCCCCGTCGGAGAGTTTTTCGGCGCCGGCGATTGGCTCGGCGTTATCGGAACGCGCGAACGCGTTGTAACGCTCGGCCACTTTGTACGGTCCGCCTTTCTCCGCAAGTTCGGCCACGGATGGCGGCGGGCCCGCCGCGGCGGGCCAGTATTTACAGATGGCTTCGCGCATCGAAAGGCGCTCGAAGCGGCTTACGTCAAGAGCGTGTTCGCCGTATGTCACTCTAGAATCACCGCAGATTCGACGGACGAGTTCGCGGAGCAGTTCCTCGGTCATGTCCATAAGATCGGCCGCGTTGCTGTACGCCTGATAGAACTCGAGCATTGTGAACTCGGGCTGGTGGATCGCGTCGATTCCTTCGTTGCGGAAGTTTCGGTTGATTTCGTACACGCGGTCGAACCCGCCCACCACCAGCCTTTTCAGATACAGCTCCGGCGCGATCCGCAGGTAGAGATCCATGTCGAACGTGTTGTGATGCGTCACGAATGGCCGCGCCGTCGCTCCTCCGAGAATCGGATGCATCATCGGCGTCTCGACTTCCACGTAACCGCGCTCGTCGAAAAACCGCCTCATTTCGCGCACGATCTGCGCGCGCCGCAGGAAGATCTCCCGCGCGCGGTCGTTCACGATCAAATCCAGATACCGCCGGCGGTAGCGCTGTTCGATGTCCGCCAGGCCGTGCCACTTTTCAGGCAGTGGCAATAGGGCTTTGCTCAGCAGTTCGAGCCGTTCGACCCAAACCGTGAGCTCGTTCGTCTTCGTCCGGAAAAGATGGCCGGCGACGCCCACGATGTCACCCAGATCGAGCAGTTGAAAAAGTTTGAACGCCGCCTCGCCGACCGCATCCAGCCTGACGTAGATTTGCAGCCGCGCTCCGTCGCCCGCCATGTGCGCGAACGCCGCCTTCCCGTGCGGCCGCAGCGCCACGATCCTTCCCGCCATGCGCACGTCCACGCGCTCGGACGAAAGCTGCTCCGCCGTCCTCCCGCTGAACTGCTCGCCGATCTGCCTCGGCGTGTGCGTCCAGTCGAATTTGTGGGGGTAAGCCGCGTGCCCCAGGGACTTGATTTCGCTCAGCTTTTTGCGGCGTTGCAGGTATTGGTCGAGGGGTTCAAATTCCAACGGGACGATCCTTTCGAACCGAGGGCCTTTCTTGGGCCGGGCGGCAGTATAGCGGGCGGTTTCCAAAAGCGTCAAGAAAACCGCCTCGTGGCGAAACTGGTGGTATACTTCTCAGTAGTTTCGGGGATGGTGGAGTGTTTTCTAGGCGGAATACGCAGCGCTCTTCTCCGCGCCGGGTCGCAGAAGATTGGCTCGCCGCACTCCCTCGCGAGAAAACCCAGGTTTTCGACACCGTTGTTCGCCGCTGGGAGTGCTCGTACGCTATGATGAGCGTCGCGCTCGACGGCGCCCTGTCCTACCGCGCCCGAGGCGAATTGGTCTGCGCGCGGCAGCAGGTTCAGGTCGCTTCCGATCTGCTCGAACGGCTGGCCGCCACGCTTGTTTCTGTCTGCGATACCGTGAGTACCCGCGCGCGGCGCATCCATCGTCTTCCCGCCGTTGAACCGCTGAACACGGAATTCTTCCGCGGCGACACGGGCCAGAGCGCCGCCTCTTGGAACGGCATTCTCCACCACCTGATCTTCGGTGACCGTAAGCGCTTCTTCCACAAGCTCCGCATTCTGTCCGACACGCTCGAACGGATCGAACGCGAGTTTCACGAGGCGGCGAGCGACATCTCCCGGGGTCTCTCTGTCGATCCCGCCGACTGCTGGAAGAAAGTCGATTACCTTCACTTCGATTTCAATACCTGTCTCCGGGAAACGGAAGTCGTGCTGAAAGGCTTCCTGCGCGCGCTACCCGCTGACCAGCTTCCCGCTCTGGCTGGTGAGTTGGACGCCGACACTCCGTCTCCTTCGAAGCCCATCCGCGCGAAGCCTCGGCTTTCCCGCGTTCCAGCCTGATTTCACCGAGCAACGGACAAAGAAGCGCGGTTTGTCGATGACCCCACTCTGTTTCGCGGAGGAACCTCGCTGGACGCAACGCGCCTTTGCATCGACAATAGACAGTGATGGATGAGACTTGCCAGGCCCCACCGGCATCTTAAGTCCAGGCTTTACCCGCAATCGCCGCCGTCGGCGGCACAGAGGCAGGGCGGTTGTGCGGGACGAAAATGCGAAGTACAACTTCTGGAGTGGACGACGCATCGCATTGAGGGATGCGTCCCGACGGGTAGCGTGGCCCGAACGAGACGAACCGACACTGGGAATTCGCCGGATTTGCCGGAACCGGAAGCCATCCGGCTTGCCCAGCAAGGCGATGCGGCGGCGTTTGAACGCCTTTACGAATTGCACAGCCGTCGCGTCTATTCTTTGTGCCTTCGGATGGTGGGGAATACGGCCGAAGCGGAGGATCTGACGCAGGAAGCGTTCCTCCAGCTTTTCCGCAAAATCTCCACGTTCCGCGGCGAGTCGGCATTTTCGACCTGGCTGCATCGTCTTGCGGTCAACGTCGTCTTGATGAAGCTCCGGAAGAAATCGGGCAAGGAAGCCTCGCTCGAGCAGGTTACGGAAGGCGACGAGGAATCCGGAACGCCCCGCCGCGATTTCGGCGGGCCCGACCTGGAGTTGAGCGGTTCGATCGACCGCGTGCATCTGCAGCGCGCAGTCGACCAGTTGCCGCCCGGTTACAAATCGGTGTTCGTCCTGCACGATGTGCAGGGATACGAGCACAACGAGATTGCGGAGATCATGGGCTGCTCCATCGGCAATTCCAAGTCGCAGCTTCATAAGGCGCGCATGCGGCTTCGCGATCTCCTGCAAGAAGCTGTGCGCGCAAAGGCCCGCGAGGAGCGCCGCGCCGCAGGCAGCGCTTCCGGCGGCAAGGGTTGAGGCACATGAGCACGATTGGTTGTAACGAATTTCTGAACTCTCTCGGCGACTGGATGGAGGGCGAGCGTCCCTCGGCCGCGCTTGCGCACGTGCGTGATTGTGTCGATTGCAGAGCGCTCGCCGGCGGCCTCGAAGCCATTCAGCGGACGGCTCCTGCCCTGGCCCTCGACGACCCCGCGCCTTCGCCGCGCGTTTGGAGCGCGATCCGCGCGCAACTCGAGCAGGAAGGCCTGATCCGCACGGGCTCTCGCGGTTGGGCTCAGGCCCTAGGAAGCTGGCTCGACGAGATATTTGTGGCTGTACCGCGGCCCGCGCTGGCCGGAGCCTACCTCGCCGTGTTGGTCGCCGTGGCGATCGCCTTCAGCAGCCCGGGCGGCAGGCGTGTGAACGAGGCCCGGTGGATTGATCGCATGGAGACCGCCACTCAGCCGCTCAGCGCGCAGCTCGCCTCGGCCGAGCAGGATGCCGTCTCCTCCCTCAGGGTCTCCGATCCTTCCGTAACGGCTTCTCTTCATCAGAACCTTGCGATTGTTGACAACGACATCGCTTTGTGTGAAAAAAGCGTTCGCGAAGAACCCGAGAACGAAGTCGCTCGCGACTATCTCTACGACGCTTATCAGCAGAAGGCGGATCTGCTCGCGCAGATGACCGACCGCGGAGACGACGGCCCATGAGCACCCAACCCACTCTGCCGGCGCCACGAAACTGGAGGACTGCCGGTCTGCTCGTTCCCGGCCTCCTGCTGTTCAGTGTCGTGCCGGCTTCAGCAGACCGCCTAGCCCAGCATTTCAAGGTCGAAGCGCATCCCGTCGTCACCGTCCATAACCCCAACGGTCTCGTCACTGTGCGGGCTTGGACGAAATCCGAAGTCATGGTCGTCTCGAACCGCGCCACCGATCACGTTGTCGTGGACGCCGAGCAGACCGGAAACCGTATCGATGTCCTCACTCGCTTGGTTTCGGAGACGGCCGCTCCCGAGGATCTCCGCGCTGATATCGAAATCAGCGTGCCCGAGGACGCCGAACTCCAGATTCACGATGATTCGGGCGGCGTCAACGTCTCGAACGTGCTCGGCGATATGAACGTGGAAACCATCGCGGCCGGAGTCGATCTCGAGGACGCTGCCGGCTACCTCACCGTCAAGACCGTCGGCGGCGCGTTCCAGTGCGTGCGTTGCGCGGGCCGCATCGAAGTCTCTTCGATCAGCGGAAATTTCCGGTTCATCGACGTCCGCAGCTACTACGTGCGCGCGCAGACCTCCACCGGAAACATCCTCTACAATGGCGAGTTTCTCCCCAACGGCACCTACCGCCTGAAGAATTACAGCGGCGTCATCGAGGTCCGTTTCTCGCCCAGCGACTCTTTCGACTTGAGCGCCACTTCGCTCAAGGGCAAGGTGAACAACCAGGCGAAACTCGATCCGCCTTCGCACCACCGCTTCCTCCCGCGTTTCGGCAACGCGCTCTTCGGGTCGTTCAACTCCGGCCGCGCCAGCGTCGAGTTGAACTCCTTCAATGGTACAATCAACATCCTGAAGCGGGATTGATCGCGCCGTCCCGCGACGCGGAACGCTTCGCGAATTCGATGCCAAACGAAACCCGCCTCCGCAGACTCGTCTGCCTGACCGGATTCATGGGCAGCGGCAAATCCACCACCGCGCGCCTGCTCGCGAGCCAGCTCGGATGGCAGAAGACCGATCTCGATAAAGCCATCACCGACGCGACCGGCCTCACCATCCCCGAAATCTTCGCGCGCATGGGCGAACCTGAGTTCCGCCGCATCGAGCACGAGCAACTCGCCCACATCGTCGCCGAGTACGCCGAAACGCAGAAGCCGCGAATCGTCTCGCTCGGCGGCGGCACGATCGCTCAGCTCCAGAATCTGGCGCTGCTGCGGGAATGCGGCGCCGTCCTGATCTGGCTGCAGTGCCCGATCGAAGAACTGCTGCTTCGTTGCGCGCAGATCACCGACCGGCCTCTCTTTCGCGACGAAGCCAGTTTCCGCCGCCTCTACGAGGAGCGGCTGCCCACCTACGAGCTCGCCGACTACCGCGTCGATAGCAGCGCCGAACCGCCGCGCGTGGTCGAACAGATTCTCGCCCTCGGAATTTTTCCTCAGGTGGCCGTATGAGCCGCGCGCCCGTGCGCTTCCTCGCCGCGGCGTGGCCCATGTGCGCTCTGCTGTTCCTTGCCGCCGCGCGCCCGCTGAACTCGGCGACGCCGGCATTCGTTCCCGAAAAGGGGAATTTCAAGATTCTCGTCAACGGCCAGCAAGTGGGGAAAGAGGAATTCGAGATCGCGCCGAGCGGCAGCAATTGGGTCGCGCGCGGCACGTCGGAAATCCAGGCGGGCGACAGCGTCACGCACGTCTCCGGCACCCTCCAATTTCACGCCGACGGCACGCCCGTCCGCTACGAATGGTCCACGCAGGGCGCGAAGAAAGCCGGCGCGACGATCACCTTCACCGGCTCGACCGCCACGATCGAGCTTCGCATCGAAGGCGCCCGGCCGTTCACCCAGCAGCTCACTTTCTCCTCACCGCTGATCGTCGTCCTCGACAACAACCTGTACCACCAGTACGCCCTGCTCGCTCGCCTCTACGATTGGGACAAGAAGGGCCCGCAAACTTTTTCCGTCCTTGTTCCGCAGGAGAACACGCCCGGCAGCGTCACCGTCGAATCGCTGGGGAGCCAGGATGTCGGCGGCAAGAAGCTCGAAGAACTCAGCGTCAAGACCGAAGACCTCGAAGTCGATCTCTACCTCGACGCCCAGCGCCTCGTCCGCATCGTCTCCCCCAGCTCCAACGCCGAAATCCTCCGCGAATAGCCCTTGGAATTCCTTCGACTGGTGGGCCGCCTCACCGTTGTCCCTCGGCAGTCATCTCCCCGGCCGACACGATCGTCTCTGCCAGCGAACCACCGGGAGTGAGGTCGCCGATCTGATATTTCACATCCTGCGAATCCACGGTGGATCGGCCCAGTATTCGAACGTTGGCGGTAGCTTCCGAAGACGTCTGCAGCCACATGGGGCCGACGTAGCTATAGAGGAGGACAATGCGCACGTCCCTCAGCCACCATGAGGGACTCTTTGCAGGTTCGCCCTCGACGCGGTGAGGCAGGTAGGTCATCGCATCCACCCAAATCGTCCCACGGAGCAAGTCCTTGGACCTTCGTTTGGGAAGCAGCTCGAGCACGTAGCAGCGTTGACCGTTCAGCTTATCCTCACGGACGAGCTGGAAATCGTAATTTTCCCGCGTGATGTCGCTCGGGCGGGAATTCTTCGCGTAATCCACCTCACCGTCCAGCATTTTGCGGACGATTTTTTCTCCCAATCCGGATCCGTTGGACTTTTCGATGGTGTATTTCTTCGAGTCCGGCGGCACGACGGTTATCTCGGCAGTAACGAGGGACTTAGCCTGATTATGATCGGCCCCTTGAAACACCTTGTAGTCGCGGGTGACGATGTATGGGCGAACGTGAGTGCGGTTTCCGGCCTGAGCCTGCGCCATCTGAGCAACGATCGATTCGTTTGTCGGGACCCCGCTGTGCGTCTGCGCCGAAACGCATGCCGCAGCCGCGAAATAGATGAAAAACGAGCACGCGCATTGGGCCCTGGAAATCACGTTGAGACTCCGCCCTTCAGTTCCATCCTAGGACTTGGCTACATCCATGTCTGTCCCCTTGTGCACACCTCTGTACATCGGCGGGCGCGTGGCGCACCTTTAGTACCTTTGCCGCCAATTCGCCCGCGCACGAGGGCCCCACACCCTAGTTCATTCAAGCCATGTCCTCGAAGGCTGGCGCCTCCTCCACATCATCTCCCCCAGCGCCAACGCCGAAATCCTCCGCGAGTGACAATCCGGCCAGGATTGTCATCCCGAGTGAGGCTGATTCTGGGCCGACGAGGGATCTCTCTTCCGCAGATCCTCCTAGGTTTAGTCGTAGCGCCGCGGACTTCAGCGCGGCATCCCTCCGCTCTCTATGAATTTCGCGGTGTGCCGCAGCCATCCCGTGGCGGCGTTCCAGGCGGTGCTTCATTCGGGACCCGCGCACCCTTCAAACCCGGAAGGTTGCGGCACCCACGCATCGCTCGGTAACCTCAATCGTCAACTAATGGTGTGGTATCATCCGCCCGTGTCCCGATCGCAGCGCGAAAACTCACTCGATACGAAAGGCTCGGCCACCCGCCCGGTGAGAAACTACAGAATAGGCAACCGGTTTGGAATCGCCAGTGTAGTCTTGACCCTAGCTTTCTGGGGCTATGTCAATTCGGGCCTCGGCCCAAACGCTTTTACTCGAAGCCCTTATGTGGTCTTCGTACTCCTCCCTGGCATACTCATTGTCGCTGCCCTGCTTGCCGTAGTAGCGGCGGTCTTGGGATCAAGGCTATGGCTCGTAGCGTTGGCAGGCCCGGCCTGCGGCGCCCTATTGTATTTGGCGGGAAGAACCTAGCAAAAGCCGTCCTCTAGGCTGATTAGATGACGTTGTCGGGCGGGTGGCGCATAGTCCCAGCCACCCGTGAGCAAATCACACCCGCTTTCATTCAAGCCACGGACGAATTTGAGGGGGTGCCGCAGCCCTTCACGTTCTTTGTGAAGGGTGCGCGAGGTAGCGTTGCCTTTCGCCGTTCCTGCTTCGGCTTCTCCTTTGCCTCCCTTACCTCCTCCAGCTAATCTACTTCCCGACATCTCCCCAGAACAGGATTTTCGCGCCTGAATCTCTGTACCTCAGTACAGTTTTGTATGTCGGTGCCGTGTGCTAGCGTCGAAGTAGCGATGCGCAACGAGAAAACATCACCGACAAAGGCAAACGGCCCCGGCAACCGGGGGTGGCCCCGGTCTGTCTTCCGCGCCTCGCACAAATCCACGATGTCGAGCCGCGACTCACGAATTCCCGGTTCGGACCACGAACCGGAATTCC